>Ga0114959_10001762_pt1 | contig 18514 bp, 13 predicted proteins | sample C_130625_EF_Meta_FD_87317 | JGI IMG/M metagenome (GOLD analysis project Ga0114959, IMG submission 87317) | Freshwater microbial communities from Lake Croche, Canada to study carbon cycling - C_130625_EF_MetaG | ecosystem: Environmental > Aquatic > Freshwater > Lake | place: Lake Croche, Canada...
TAATTCGCGTTTATGTAGGGCGTATTAGCAGGGAGGTTGTTGGACTTCGTAGTTGTTGTGGAACCATTTTGCTTATTAAAGCCAGTGTTCTCATAGAAAAAATTGACATCTACTTTGGACTTATCATCCAAACGGGTTGTTGTGCCGCCTGCTAAGGTAGTCTCTTGGATGATATTGGTTGCAAAAGAATAGCCTGAAGATAAATCGGACATCGTGTGATAACCCACTCGGAAGAAACCATTAGTATCTGGCGTAGCCTTAAAGTAGCCCTGCAATCTCATATTGGAGTTATGCGAGCTAGCAGGTCCTTGACCATTCTTAATGCTATTTGGCGATGCCGGTGAGATCGTTGCAATCCCTTGATAGCCATCAGTAGCAAAATAATCTGCTGAAAATCTCAATTGCAATGCATCTGATGCCATTAAATCTTTTGAGGCTGCCACATTGCCTGTGCCAAAAGTACCAATACTTGCTGATACCTCTTGCTGACTATTAGTGGGAGTTTTGGTCTTAATATTAATGACGCCACCCATGCCATAGTTACCCCATAGACTTGAAACTCCGCCTCGAATGAATTCAACTGAGTCAATAGAAGACATAGGAACTAAATTCCATTGAACGGTGCCATAAAAGGCGTCGTTCGCAGGCAAGCCATCAATTAATACCAGCGTTCTTGCATTTCCAAGGCCGCGTACATTAATACTTTGACCGGTTGGATCTTTTTGATAGTACGGTGTGTCATTGAGGATTACGCCTGGGACATTCTTTAATATCTGATCAATTGTTTGATCTGGTGCTATCTCAAGAACTTCCTTCGTTAAAATAGTCGTATTGAGGGGTATCTCATCTAAGGGAGTGCCTGAGCGCGTAGCGCTGACCACCACATCACTCAACTTTTGGTTGTAATCCGGAGGTGGCGCTATCTGAGCTTGGGTGCTTGCACTCATCCAAAATGAGGCAAATATCATGCTCACAAATAGGCAAATTTTCTTTTGCTTAAACCACATTGAATTCCCCGCACAACTCACAGCAACTGATTTAACTAGCTGCCAAATGCATAGCAATGCTATGCCCTAATATGTTTTAGGCTTGTGTAGGAGGTGCTGCTGAGGGAGGCGTTACCCAAACAGCGAGTGGCTTGGGTGATTGATAGAAAAGTTGTGGCAGAAACGCAAAGCTCTGCGGTGCCCCAAATTTTAGATTGGTATTAAATACTGGAGTGATAGTGCTTTGAGCAAAGCAATAAGGGCAAGGCTGCACTTCGTTAGCAAGATCTTGATCATTACTCTGAACATTGATTTGCATCTTGTCACCACTAGCAGAACAGATTTCCATCGCAAAACCTTGTCCATGCTGACTAAGCGATATCGCTTGTGACAATGCTGGTGCAAGTGCGCTCATGGCAATTGCTGCTGCAGCAATCCAGTGTATGAGGCGGTTTTTGCGGAAATTCATTATTGAGCAATTCTAGCGGATTTCTACTGTGCCATGAAAAAAGGGGCTTGCGCCCCTCTTCCCTTTGAAATCGCTATTTCTAGCGTGTTTCACTCGTTACGCTGCAGCAGCCTTTTTCTTGCCAATCACTTTACCAATCAATGGCCATAAGAGCAGTACTAATGCAAGAGAGGTAATTCCACCTACCAAGTAGTTAGAGAAGAAAATATCTACACTTCCCTGTGAGAACAACATGGATTGACGGAAAGAATCTTCTGCACGGTCACCCAATACCAAAGCCAATACCATTGGTGCCATTGGGTAGTCTAGTTTTTTGAAGACATACCCTAGAACACCGAAGCCCATCATCAACCAAACATCAAACATAGCATTGTGAACAGTGTATGCACCTACCGCACAAATCACAATAATGACTGGCGCAATGATTGAGAACGGAATCCTCAAGATAGATGCAAACAGTGGCACGCAAGTTAAAACAACAAATAAGCCAGCCAAGTTACCCAAATACATACTAGCGATCAAGCCCCAAACAAAATCTGGCTTCTCAACGAAGAGTAATGGACCAGGTTGCAAACCCCAGATCAAAAGACCACCAAGCAGCACTGCTGCTGTTGGTGAACCGGGAATACCTAGAGACAACATTGGGAGAAGTGCTGCTGTGCCCGCAGCATGAGCCGCAGCTTCTGGAGCAACAATACCTTCCATTTTGCCGGTACCAAACTGATCACCATCTTTGGATACACGCTTAGCAACGCCATAGGCCATAAAGGAAGCTGGAGTAGCACCACCTGGAGTAATACCCATCCAGCAACCGATCAAACAGCTACGCAATGAAGTAGCCCAGTATTTAGGTAATTGCTTCCAAGTCTCCAAAACTACCTGAGCACGAATCTTCGCAGCTGCACCTTTGAATGCAAGACCCTCTTCCATTGATAACAAGATCTCACCAATACCGAACAAACCGATTACCGCGATCAAGAAGTCAAAACCACGCATCAATTCAGGATTACCAAATGTCAAACGCAGCTGACCTGTAACCGTATCCATACCAACAGTAGCTAGAGCAAAGCCTAGCATCATGGCAGAAATCGTTTTAAACGGCGACCCCTTGTTCATGCCCACGAAACTACAGAACGTCAGTAAGTACACCGAGAAGAACTCCGGGGGCCCAAATTGCAATGCAAACTTGGCAACCAGCGGAGCCAGGAAAGTAATCATCACGATCGCAAAAAACGCGCCTATGAATGAAGAGGTAAACGCTGCAGTTAAAGCTTCACCTGCTTTGCCATTCCGAGCCATTGGGTAACCATCAAAGGTTGTTGCAACAGACCAAGGCTCACCTGGAATATTAAAGAGGATGGATGTAATCGCTCCACCAAATAGTGCACCCCAATAAATGCAAGAGAGCATGATGATGGCTGAAGTTGGAGGCATTGTGAAAGTCAATGGCAACAGAATCGCAATGCCGTTTGCGCCACCAAGTCCTGGCAATACGCCAATGATCACACCAAGTGTGACACCAACCAACATCAACAATAGGTTAAAGGGTGTCATTGCAACAGCAAAGCCGCTGAATAGAGCGTTAATTTCTTCCAACTTGTACTCCTTTTTTTCTAATCTTTTTTAATTATTTTTTTAGTTCACACCAACAAACTCGAGCGGATTAAACCATGAGCCATGTGGCAATGGAACCTGGAACCAGAACTCGAACATGAGATACAGCGCTACGGTCACGCCAACTGATACCGCAATAGCTTTCCAAAGCGAGTATTTACCCAACCAAACCATAAAGATGGCAATGTAAAATACTGAGGAAACATAAATACCAATTAATTGCACTCCAAGAACAAAAACAATTGCTGGCAATAAGACGGCCATGACTTGCTTTAAAGGCTCTCTATCGACAAATGATTCTGTTTTCTTTTTCTTATTGACAATTGCGGCTTGGTAAAGAGTTACTATGCTTGAAAGCAGAATAATCAAGCTGATATAGAACGGAAAATATCCTGCTTCTGGACCATCACTACCCCAACTCGCGCCTAACTTGAGGCTACCAATCATGACTGTTAGACCAAACGCAAGGAACAAGATAGCAGTAATAATATCCATTGCTCTGACGCTGATTGCTGAGTCTTCGTTTGAATTATTTGTATGTTCAGACATTTGTTTTATTCACTAATTATAAATTTGATTCACAGGGCACTTAAAAAATAGGACCCCCTAATGGAGGTCCTATCAGATTTAATGCAAATTACTTAGCCAAAAATCCAGCTTCAGTCATTAATTGCTTATGCAAAGCTTCATTTAATGTGAGCCAGTTTCTAAACTCTTTTCCAGTCATAAATGTCTGATTAAATGCACCATCAGCCATGAACTTCTTCCATTCTGGAGTAGCGCGTACTTTTTTGAATAATTCAATATAGAAATCGACTTGCTCTTGTGTGACGCCTGGGGCCATAAAGATCCCACGCAACATTACGTAGTCAGTTGTTACTCCAGCTTCTTTACAAGTTGGTACGTCATACCAAGATTGGGTATCAGTAATTTTTTCTTTGTAAGGCATGCGGGTGTCATCAAATACACACAATGCACGCAATTTATTGGCACGCCACTGTGCAACCGCTTCAATCGGATTATTCACAGAAGAATCAATGTGATTTCCAACCAGTTGAACTGCTACGTCACCACCCCCTTTAAATGGGATATAAGTGAACTTCGCGCCAGTCGCTTTTTCAAGAGCTACAGTAATAATTTGATCTTCTTGCTTGGAGCCTGTGCCGCCCATTTTGAACTTACCTGGGCCAGCAGCCTTTGCAGCATCAATATATTCTTTTGCTGTTTTATATGGCTTTTCTGCGTTATCCCACAAAACAAATTGGTCTAGCGCCAGCATGGCTACTGGAGTAATGTCTTGCCAGTTAAATGGAACACCCGTTGCTAACGGAGTGGTAAACAAATTAGAAAGTGTGATCACGATCTTATTCGGATCTCCCTTAGCCTCTTTTATTGCCAAAAAACCTTCAGCCCCTGCACCAGCACCTTTATTCACAGGAATAACAGCCTGCTTCATCAAATTATTTTTAGTAATGATGCCTTGAATCATGCGAGCCATTTGGTCAGCGCCACCACCAGGACCAGCTGGAATAATAAATTCAACAGGCTTGGTAGGCTCCCATGCGGCGAATGCAGGTGAAACGCCAGCGACACCGAGGGCTAAAGCGGTAGTAATCAACGCCCCTTTTAACTTCATCTTCATTAATGTGCTCCTATGAATGGTTTACCAATTTATTTCTGGCTTATTGAATGAGTTCGATTTTTAAACAAGATGGGCAAGTTGAACTTGACTGTCATCAATAATTTTGAAATCTATTCATGCGGGCATCTCAAATCCAGCAGAAACCCTAATCAATTGAACCAAAGATAAGTTCAGTGTACTTAAATATAGGCTAAAGAATCCTACTAAATGCACAAAAAAGGCACAAAATGAAAATAGGTATTCAACTGAGATGTCTGTAATAAATCTAGGTATTTACCCTAGTTTATGGTGGTGCCGCTTGCCGGAATCGAACTGGCGACCTTTTCATTACGAATGAACTGCTCTACCAACTGAGCTAAAGCGGCAAATCTGTTTTGATTCTAGCGGAAGCGATCGAGGAGCTTTTTACTGAGCTTATCGAGTTGCGTGGAGTCTTTAATCAAGAACTGCAAGCCATTTGAGTCGGCAATCAATAGAGTATTGCCAGCAATTCTCCGAATATCTTCCTCAGCCTTGAGGCGAATACGCGTTGGCCCACGGTCCGTTTCAATGTCCCAAATACTAGGAGTAGCAAAGGTAGATACCTGAGTAATTCGTTCAATGACTGGCATAAATTCCCGAGCAGCCAACTCTTCCTCAATCAGAGAAAGCTCTGCTTTCGGAATTAGGCCAATATCAGAAAACCAACATACTTCTTTGCCAGACTGATTCATGATGCCAATTCCGGTTGTGGGTGCAGTAATCGGAAATGCTCTAACTGGATAAACGCCAATATGAGTTTCTCCTTTAGCATCAATCAATATTAATTGTCCAAGTGCATCACGCTTTAATTGATAGGTCATACTCACACCCCACCCCCAATATTTTTTGCAATTACTTCTAATCGCTCTTCCTGCTTGCTTTCCTGTTTTTCTTCGTGCTGCTCATCCAAACTCTCACCAATAGCAACACCCTCAACCAACTCTGCAGCATGACGCAGTTGGGCTTGATACAAAGTGTAATAAGCGCCCTGCGCTTCCATCAACTGGTCGTGGGAGCCAATTTCCACAATCTCGCCTTTATCAAGCACTACTAGGCGATCAGCCTTTCTAAGGGTAGACAGGCGGTGTGCAATTGCAATCGTAGTGCGACCTTTAACTAAGTTATCTAAAGCGCGTTGAATTTCTTTTTCGGTTGTCGTATCAACTGATGAAGTGGCTTCATCTAAGATTAAAATGCTCGGATTAATTAAGAGCGCACGTGCTATTGAAATACGTTGGCGTTCACCGCCTGATAAAGATTGGCCACGTTCCCCCACTAATGAGTCATAACCCAAGGGCAACCTGAGAATAAATTCATGGGCGTGAGCAGCACGGGCAGCCTCAATAATTTCTTCGCGAGTCGCATCCGATTTACCATATGCGATGTTTTCTGCAATCGTGCCAAAAAATAGGAAGGGTTCCTGCAAGACTAAACCAATGCATTTACGATAGTCAGCGATGCGAATACTCCGAATATCACGCCCGTCTAAAGAGATAGATCCTGCACTCACATCATAGAAGCGGCAGATCAAGTTCACTAAGGTACTCTTTCCTGAGCCACTATGCCCTACTAAGCCAATCATTTCGCCAGGAGCGATGTCTAAGTCGATACCTTTAGTGACTGCACGATTGCCATAGCGAAAGCCCACGCCACGCAAGGATATACGTCCATGAACCTGACCTAATGGTGCTGGGTTGATTGGCTCAGGTACGCTCGATACATGATCGAGAATATCAAAGATACGCTTAGCACCTGCAGCAGCTTTTTGAGTATGAGAAACTATCCGACTCATCGAATCTAAGCGAATATAAAAACGCCCGATGTAAGCCAAGAAGGCGATCAATACGCCAACTGAAATCTTTTGATGGGCAACCTGCCAAATACCAAAACCCCAAACAACGAGCAAACCAGTTTCAGTTAATAGAGTCACCGTGGGAGAAAATAATCCCCAGACGCGATTGACACGATCATTGATTTGTAAATTGTGCTTATTTGAATCAACGAAACGTTTCAGTTCGCGATCCTCTTGCGCAAACGCTTTCACTACCCGAATACCTGGAATAGTATCGGCCAGAATATTAGTCACCTCAGACCAAATGCGATCAATCTTTTCAAAACCAAAGCGCAAACGATCTCTCACTACATGAATCATCCATACAATAAATGGTAATGGGGCCAAGGTCACTAGGGCGAGCAAAGGATCAATCGACACCAAAATTGCAGCAGTCATGGTGATCATGAGTACATCAGTAGCAAAATCTAAGGCATATAAAGATAAGAAAACGCAGATACGATCAGTCTCTGCACCAATTCGAGCAATCAAGTCACCAGTTCGTTTGCCGCCAAAATATTCAAGTGAGAGTTTGAGTAAGTGCTCAAAGGTGGTATTGCGTAAATCGGCACCAATGCGTTCACTCACCAAGGCGAGTAAGTAAGTCTTCCACCAGCCCAGAGCCCACGCAACAATTGCAGCTCCAAATAAAGCAAGCAAATACATACTGGCCAAATGAAAATCAATTGGGTTACCACGTTCATATGGAATCAAAACATGATCCATTAATGGCATCGTGAGATATGGTGGGATCAGTGTTGCACCAGTTGATAACAAAGTCAGAACAAAACCTAGTGCAAGTTGTTTTTTATACGGTCTTGCAAAACGCCACAGCTTTAACAAAGTCCACGTAGATGGTGGAGTATCGTCTTCTGGATCACAAGTTGGGCATGAATCTGAGTTAGCGGGTTTTGGACTCAAGCAAACTGGGCAAACTTGTTTGTCGTACTCACTTGACTCATCTTTGTTTTGCTCTTCACCTCTAGTGAGTTGTTTAAAGCTAGACTGCAAACGCAGAACCTGCGGGTTGACTGCAAGAGTGAAATACCAGGCTCTGAGTAAACTCTCGGCAGTTTCAAGTCTTAAATGACCAACTCCAGCATGGTCCCCGTGAAATAAATGCTGCCCTTGCCCCAAAGGCCAAGATTGAAATTGTTTGCCATCGGTCCAAAAAAGACCCTCTTCGTTTAGTAAAAGCAGACTTTTTTCAAAGCGCAGATCCGCATCCAAATCCAACTCAACCCATGCTAGCAAGGCATCAAGGTTGTGGATGGGGGATTTTTCGCCCTGCAAAATAGGCTGCCAATAGCTTGGCAAGCTTGGAGCAAAAGGTAGGATTTCCGGCTTCATTGACTGTAAAAGTATAGTTGAGCTAGATTTTTTAGATTTATAAGTCCTGTCAACTTTAAGACCCAAAAAAGCGTTAAATAGCGGTAGTAGGCCTTTTTATGTATTTTTGCTAATTTTGTGAGTTTTAAAATAAAAACTAAAAATAGAGAGACTGTCTGATTTGTCATTGCCAAACCCTGGCCCAAAAACTTGCAACACCCTACACATGCCCCAATTACTAGATAAATCCATCGAGATCCTGAGTGTTAAGCATCTCCGTGGCCCCAATATGTGGACCTATCATCCCGTGATTGAAGTTTGGGTTGATATTGGCGACTTGGAAGACTATCCCTCCAATCTCATTCCAGGTTTTTATGCGCGTCTAGTCAAAGCTCTTCCTAGTCTGGTTGAACACCGTTGTAGCTATGGAGAAACCGGTGGCTTCTTAAAGCGGGTAGAAGAAGGCACCTGGCCAGCACATATTTTGGAACACCTTACTCTTGAATTACAAAATTTAGCTGGCATTCCTGGTGGCTTCGGCAAAGCACGTGATGGAGATCGCCGTGGAGTTTACAAAGTGATGGTTAGCGCCATCAATGAAGAAGTGACTCTAACCGCTCTTAAATATGCCCGCGAACTGTACCTTGCTTTAGTACAAGACAATAAAGATTGTGTTGCACTAATTCAAAATATTATTGGAGAGCTACGTGATCTTGGTGATGATCTCTTACTTGGCCCAAGTACAGCTTGTATTGTGAATGCTGCCGAAGAACGAGGTATTCCTTCTATTCGGCTATCTGAAGGTAACTTGGTCCAATTAGGTTATGGCGCCAAACAACGTCGGATCTGGACAGCAGAGACTGATCAAACTAGTGCGATTGCTGAAACAATTTCCAGGGACAAAGATTTAACGAAAAGTTTATTACGCAGCGCCGGTGTTCCCACGCCTGAGGGCAGAACTGTTACCAGCTCTGATGATGCCTGGGATGCTGCTCAAGATATTGGCTTACCTGTGGTCGTGAAACCTATTGATGGCAACCATGGGCGCGGTGTATTCATTAACCTTTATACGCAACAAGAGATTGAGGCTGCTTATGCAGTAGCTATTAATGAGGGTAGCGAAGTTCTCGTTGAACGTCATATTGTTGGTGATGAGCATCGCTTGCTAGTAGTTGGCGATAAGGTTGTTGCTGCGGCTAAAGGCGAAACAGTTTGGATTACTGGAGATGGTAAACATAATGTTCGCGAACTCATTCAGATTCAAATCAATTCAGATCCCCGTCGTGGTACTGCTGAAGAATGTCCCCTTAATCCAGTACGTATAGATTCTGCAGTGGAATTAGAGCTTGCACGTCAACAACTGACTGGCGACAGTATTCCAGCTAGAGATCACAAAGTGCTGATTCAGAGTAATGGCAACGTTGCTTTTGATGTTACCGATCAAATTCATCCAGATGTAGCGCACCAAGTTGCCTTAGCAGCTCGTGTGGTTGGTCTGGAAATTGCGGGGGTAGACTTAGTCGCGCAAGATATTAGCCGCCCACTGGCTGAGCAAAATGCTGCCATTGTGGAAGTCAATGCTGGCCCTGGTCTGTTGATGCATTTAAAACCAGCCAGCGGCAAACCTCAACCAGTAGGTAAGGAGATTGCAAATCACCTCTTTCCTCCGGGGACGAATTTCCGTATTCCAGTTGTAGGTATCTGCGGTGAAAGTGGCAAAACCCCAGTTGCAGAAATGATTGCCCACTTTTTACGTCTAACTAATGTTTATGTTGGTCTCTCATGTAGCAAAGGTTTGTTCTTTGGCAATCGTGCAATCTCAAATACCAATGCATCCAATTGGGAAAATGCGCGTCGTACTTTATTAAACCGTGCTGTAGAAGCAGTGGTCATTGAAAATAATCATCTCTCTATGCTCATTGAAGGCTTAGCCTACGATCGTTGCCAGGTTGGGGTTGTTCTTAATGTAAATCCCAAAGCAAATTTTCCTCAATACGCTATTTATGATGAAGAACAGGTCTTCAGTGTTGTCCGTACTCAAATTGATGTTGTTCTTCCAACCGGTATTGGCGTCCTAAATGCAGATGATCCCATGTGCGTTCAAATGGCAGAGCTTTGTGATGGTCAAGTCATTTTCTTTAGTGAAGATCCAAATTCTGAGGTTGTCAAAACCCATCTACAAAATGGTGGTCGCGTAGTTTTAGTTGGCAAACAACAAATCACCCTCAAGTCTGGCAAGCTTGATCAAAAATCTATCCCCGTTCCTTTCCATTCAGAATCAGATGCTAGCGCGCCATGGAAGGGCATGAACCTAGGTGCAGCGATTGCCGCAGCTTGGGCTTTAGATATTCCGTTTAATGTTATTGAAGCTGGTGCAGAAACATTTGTACCAGACCTCACCAATGCAATAGGGGCTTAATTGGAAATCACCCGTATTCGGATATTACGCGGCCCCAATCTATGGAGCCGTCATACTGCTTTAGAAGCGATTGTCTCTTGCGAAGAATTAGAGCGTTCAATCGAGTCTATCCCTCAGTTTGAAACCAGGATTCGTGAACGCTTTCCACAATTAGGTAGCATGCGTCGTGGTGGTCAAAATGAAGTACTTTCTTTAGCACATGCTTTAGAGCATGCTGCTCTGGGTCTTCAGGCACAGGCAGGTTGTCCCGTCACATTTAGCCGAACAGTTCAAACCATTGATTCTGGCGTATACCAAGTAGTGGTGGAATACACCGAGGAAGTAGTTGGTCGCATGGCTTTTGACTTTGCTTTCGCTTTAATTCAAGCTACCTTAAACGATGCGCCTTTTGATCTTGCCGCTGCTCTCTCTGAGCTAGAAGCCTTGTATGAAGATGTCCGTCTTGGTCCAAGCACTGGCTCAATTGTGGATGCCGCCCTACAGCGCAATATTCCTTACCGTCGCATGACCGAAGGTAGCATGGTTCAGTTTGGCTGGGGTAGTAAACAAAAACGTATACAGGCAGCAGAAACCAGTGATACCAGTGCGATCGCTGAAGCGATTGCACAAGATAAGGAGCTCACCAAAAACTTACTCGCTGCCGCGGGCGTTTCAGTTCCGATTGGTGAAGTGGTCACAACTGCTGATGAGGCCTGGCGTGCTGCACAAAAAATTGGTGGCCCAATTGTGCTCAAACCTAAAGATGGTAATCAAGGAAAAGGTGTTGTCGCTAATATCCAGACTGAGGAAGATGTGCGTGCTGGCTTTATTGTTACGCAAGGCTTTGGACGCGAGACTATTGTTGAGCGCTACCTACCCGGTGCTGACTACCGCTTATTGGTTGTAGGCAATCGCCTCTCTGCCGCAGCTCGTCGCGAACCTGCTCAGGTCGTTGGTGACGGTACCCATACTATTACCGAACTCGTTGAAATGGAAAATAAAAATCCATTACGAGGCGATGGACATGCTACTGCACTCACTAAAATTCGGTTTGATGATATTGCCCTGGCCCACTTGGCTAGTAATGGTCTTAACCCTCAGTATGTTCCTAAAACTGGAGAGCGTGTCTTACTTCGCAATAATGCAAACTTAAGTACTGGCGGAACTGCCACTGATGTTACTGATGATGTCCATCCCGACGTGGCTGCTAGCGCAATCGCCGCTGCCCAAATGATTGGTCTTGATATTGCCGGCGTAGATATTTTATGTGAAGCAATCTATAAGCCTTTAGAGCAGCAAGGTGGTGGCATCGTTGAAGTCAATGCTGCACCCGGCTTACGTATGCATCTTAAGCCGTCTTATGGAAAGAGTCAGCCTGTTGGTGAAGACATTATTAATATGATGTTCCCACCTGGTGAAGATGGACGTATTCCAGTAGTTGCAGTAACAGGTACCAATGGAAAAACTACGACGGTACGCCTGATTGCTCACCTTTTAAATGAGACTGGTCTTCGTGTAGGCATGACTACTACTGATGGTGTCTATGTAAATCATCGTTTAATTGACTCTGGCGATTGCAGCGGCCCTAAGAGCGCACGAAATGTATTAATGCATCCAGATGTCGATGCCGCTGTATTAGAAACAGCCCGTGGTGGTATGTTGCGCGAAGGACTTGGCTTTGATCGCTGTGAAGTGGCTGTAGTGACCAATATTGGCGAAGGCGATCACCTAGGTTTGAATTACATAACCAGCGTTGAGGATTTAGTGATTCTCAAACGGGTGATCGTACAAAATGTTGTACCTACTGGTGCTGCAGTTCTAAATGCAGCAGACCCTATGGTGGTAAAGATGGGTGATAAATGTTCTGGGCGGGTGATTTTCTTTGCCCAAAATCAGCATCATCCAGTTATTGCTGCACACCGGGCCAAGAATAAAAAGGTAATCTATTTTGATGGTATCTATATTGTTGCCTCAAAAGGATCGCGCGTTATGTATCGCTTTCCTGTAAGTGAAATTCCACTCACCCAAAATGGAGTACTGGGTTTTCAAGTAGAAAATGCGATGGCAGCAATCGGTGCTGCTTGGGCGCTTGGATTGGATGGTGAGAAAATTGCTCGAGGTCTTCATAGTTTCGAAAGTAATGCCAACTCTGTGCCTGGACGCTTTAACCAGTTCCAGCATAAGGGTGCAACTGTAATTGCTGACTATGGCCACAATCCTGATGCAATGCGTGCTCTAGCAAGTGCCATTGAGGCTATGAAACCAAATAAGAGTCATGTTGTCATTAGTGGCGCTGGAGATCGACGCGATGACGACATACGCGATCTCACGCGTATTCTTGGGAACTCATTTGATAATGTCATCTTGTATCAAGATGCTTGCCAACGTGGCCGCGAGGATGGTGAAGTACTTAAGCTCTTACAAGAAGGATTGATAGGCGCAACTAAAGCCAAACAAGTGAAAGAAATTCATGGGGAGTTCAAAGCGATTGATACTGCGCTTAACGATATCTCTGCGGGCGACATCTGTCTCATTCTTATTGACCAAGTCGAAGAGTCGCTTGCTTACCTAAAAGAAAAAGTGAAGCCTTAAGAGTGGTATTGCTTTAAGCGATCAATCTCTTCTTTGGAGCCGAGCATTACTGAGACACGCTCATGTAATCCTGTTGGTTTTAGGTCCATGATGGTTTCAGTACCATTAATCGATGTGCCACCAGCCTGCTCTACTAAGAAGCTCATGGGATTTGCCTCATACATCAAGCGCAACTTTCCAGCTTTCTTTGGATCACGCTTATCCCATGGATACATAAATACTCCGCCGCGAGATAAGACTCTATGAACATCAGCCACCATCGATGCAATCCAACGCATATTAAAGTCTTTATCACGCTCACCTGTAGTACCAGCGAGGCACTCTTCAACATAACGACGAACTGGATCAGCCCAATGACGCATATTGGACATATTAATCGCAAACTCTTTGGTAGAAGGCGAGATAGTCACAGCATCTTTGATTAATACGAAATCGCCAGTCTCTTCATTTAGAGTGAACATGACTACGCCATCACCCAAAGTCAGCGCCATCGTTGTTTGTGGACCATACACCACATAACCAGCAGCAACTTGGTGACGTCCCGATAATAAGAAATCTGAAGTTTGTAGTGGAGCATTGGGATCTTGCTTCTTCAATATAGAAAAAATAGTGCCGATAGATACATTCACATCAATATTTGATGAGCCATCAAGTGGATCAAATAACAGCAGGTAGTCGCCAGTACCTTGCACCACTACAGGCAATTCCATTTCCTCTGAAGCAAGACCTGCAAGTGACTTACATCCTTTAACACCATCAATCAATTGATCATTAGCAATGATGTCGAGCTTTTGTTGCACTTCACCCTGAACATTACCACTCCCAGCAGAGCCGAGCAAACCAATCAAAGCTCCCTGCGCCACTTCATGACTTAAAGTCGAACATGTATTGACTACTGCAAGCAATAAATCTTGCAGACCTGCTGGCACAGCAGCACCCTTTGGTTTGGTGTTAACTAAATACTGCTTGAAGTTGGTATTCATGCTTGAGGGCAAAGGTGATTCTCCGATTGTTAATGCTAAAGATAATCTTTAAGGCTCTATTTTGCCTTGTTCCAAGTGAAAGCTTTAAAAAGATCACTTTCTTACAGAAAATTAGGTTTTAAAAGTCCTTAAGTTAAGGAAATTGTATTTTTTAGATGTTAATTTAGATGTTATAATGTATCATTATTGATGAGGATAAATATGCGAACAACTGTGACAATTGACGACGACCTCTACCAGAGAGGGCTAGATCTTGCTGATCCTACAATGGATAAGGCCGATCTATTTCGTGAGGCTATCAATGTTTTTATACGAGTTCAGGTAGCAAAAAGACTGGCATCTTTGGGTGGTAAATCGCCTCAAATGAAGAGCATCCCCCGTCGCAGACCTAAAAGTGGTCAGTAATTATGACAATGGTTTTGGTAGATACATCAGTATGGGTTGCTCACTTTAGAAAATCTAATATCACTTTTGAATCTCTATTAGCGAATGACCAGATTCTCTCTCACCCATTAGTCCTAATAGAGTTAGCATGCGGATCGCCACCATCGCCAAGATCTAAAACATTGGAGTACATAAAAAAGTTACAGCAAGCAACAGTTGCCACTCCCAATGAAACTCTAGAGTTCATAGAAAAACATAATCTCTACGAATCAGGCTGTGGGGCAATTGATGTATCACTTCTCACCTCCACCCTGCTTTCAGAAAATGCACTTATCTGGACTCTAGATAAACAGCTGGAAAATCTTGCAACTAAATTAGGGATTTCCTATAGTCATAGGCTCCACTAGGAAAATAGTTTAATGACTCAGCGCCTTACCAACCACTTCCCGGACATCTGGAGATAGGGTTTGGCAGGCTGCCACCCGATCCAAGGCAGCCTTCATATGATCTTGGTACGGTTTAGCAAAGAGGCGCCAACGATCTAGGGCTCTGGCTAAACGAGCTGCTACCTGAGGGTTAATGGGGTCTAAAGCGAGCACACTATCAGCCCAGAATTCGTAGCCACTGCCATCTACCTGATGAAAACTCGCCGGATTATTGGAGCAAAAAGCGTGAATCACACTACGCACTCGATTCGGGTTATTCATTTTGAATGCAGGATGTTCACGTAACTTCTTCACATCGCTCAAGGTTGACTCACGGCCATCAACTGGGGGACGACTCGATTGCAATCCAAACCATTTATCAATGACAAGCGCATCATTTGCGAAGCGCTCATAAAAATCAATCAAGCAATCTTTTACTTCCCTAGCCCCGTGAATGACTAGTCCAACTAAAGCAGCATAACGATCAGTCATATTGTCAGCAATCCGATATTGATTCACTGCCATCGGTGCCCACACAGATGTATTGGCCTCAAGCAACATACTCAGCGCTATGTTTTTTAAAGCCCGCTTGCCCGCATCCACTGCATCTGACTTAAACGGTCCAGGTGTTTGCATTTGTTGATACAAAGCAGCCCATTCTAGTTGTAACTGCTGAGCAATTTCCCTACGGAAAGCGCGACGTGCGGTAAAGATTTTCTGTGGATCAACACTAGTACACTGCTCATAAAGATAAGACTCTGCTGGCAGTGTTAAGGCAAGCTCTTTAAAGGCTGGATCGAGTTGATAGTCCATCAAAAGATTGCGATAGGCCTTAATAAGCTTGGCATCAGGTAAACGATCATTCAAAATCATTTGCATAGCCAGTTTTTGACCAGCTTCCCAGCGATTAAATGGATCATCGTCGCTTAAGAATAAGGTTAGGAGATCAGCTTCACTTTGTTCAAAGTCCAAATTAATCGGGGCTGAGAAATTCCGGTTAATAGAAAGTACTGGACACTCCTTAATATTGTCAAAAGTCCAAGTTTGACTTGCTTGGGTCAATTCTAATAATTGCTCTACTTGATCATTGCTCTTAGTAATTAAACGTATTTTTAATGGAATATGGAAAGGTTTTTTCTCTGGCTGTCCTGGGCTTGGCGCGCAGCTTTGAGTTAATGTAATCTGATATTGTTTTTTTGTTGGGTCATAATGATCTTGTACTTTCACCTTAGGAGTACCGGCTTGGCTGTACCAATTTCTGAACTGGGTGAGATCTTTGCCATTAGCATCAGCCATCGCCATTAAAAAATCATCGCATGTCACTGCTTGCCCATCATGACGCTTGAAATATAAATCCATACCCTTACGAAAACCTTCTTTACCCAAGAGAGTTTGATACATCCGCACTACCTCTGAGCCTTTCTCATAGACAGTCACGGTGTAGAAGTTACTTATCTCTTGATACTCATCAGGACGAACGGGATGTGCCATTGGACCCGCGTCTTCAGGAAACTGCAGTTGACGCAATAAACGAACATCCTCAATCCGTTTCACTGCCCTACCAGATTCAGTGCCCATTTGATCAGCGGAAAACTCTTGATCCCGGAATACAGTTAAGCCTTCTTTAAGAGACAACTGGAACCAGTCTTGGCAGGTCACTCGATTGCCAGTCCAGTTATGAAAATACTCGTGGGCGACCACACTCTCAATGTTGGCAAAATCTGCATCGGTTGCAGTTTCAGGTTGGGCTAGGACAAACTTGGTATTGAAAATATTCAAACCCTTGTTCTCCATTGCCCCCATATTAAAATCACCTACTGCCACGATCATGAAGCGTTCTAAATCCAATTCGAGGCCAAAACGTTTTTCATCCCAATGAATCGAAGCAATTAATGAATCCATGGCATGACGGGTCTTCTTGAGATCATGAGGCTCTACCCAGATCTGTAATAGCTTCTTAGCACCGCTACTGGTAGTGATTGTCTCTTCTATGCACTCCAGCTTGCCCGCTACTAAGGCAAACAAATACGATGGTTTCGGAAATGGGTCCTCCCAAGTAGCGCTATGCCAACCATTTGGTAGTTTTTCAGTATTTAATAAGTTTCCATTAGATAGAAGAACTGGGCATTCCGCTTCACGTGCACGTAAAGTGACATAGTAACGTGCCATCACATCAGGTCGATCCAAGAAATAAGTGATTTTTCTGAAACCTTCAGACTCACATTGAGTAAAGAAATTTCCATTAGAAACATACAGCCCCATAAGGGAGGTATTTTTCTCTGGCACACAAACGCAAATGATTTCAACGATGAATTTTTCTTTACCCTCATTTGGCAAAGAATGAATTGTCAGAAAGTCAGGGGTAAGCTCAAAGTGACGATGGGCCACACCGTTAATACGTAAACTCACAAACTCTAATTCTTGACCAACTAAAACTAAGGGTTCGCCAGCCTTAAAGCTCTTGCCTGGCAATACCTCAATCCGGCTTTTCACAATCGTGCGTGCGGGATCTAAAGCAATATCAAGCTCTACGTGATCAAAGATATAAACAGGGGGGCGGTATTCGAGCCGACGAAAGCTCTGCGGCAGATCAGTTTTCATGGTTTTATTTTAAGCCCTGACTAGAGTAGCTGAGCCCCTCATAATCCTCTAACCCCAAATTAGCGTGGCGATGCCAATCGCAATAAAGGTAACGGCAGCAACCGCATGTACCCACTTGATCGGCATGCGCTTGGTAAATTTTTGACCAATCCAGACTGCTGGAGCATTAGCCAGCATCATCCCCAATGTGGTGCCAACTGTTACAGAGAGGACATCTTCATATCGCGCGCCTAAGGCAATCGTCGCAATTTGAGTCTTGTCACCCATCTCAGCCAAGAAGAATAAACCCACTGTCAGCAAAAATACTTGCAACGCACGATCAGCAACCTTTGATCGTGCAGCGTCATCAATATGATCTGGCACTAAAAGCCATAACCCAATTCCTAAAAAGCTCAATCCCAAAATCCAGCGCATCACATCGGGAGAAACCAAAGTAGTGAGCCAGTGGCCTAACAAAGCAGCGCATGCATGATTAGCAATAGTAGCGATGAATATGCCCGCAATAATGGCCAAAGCTTGTTTGGGATAACGTGCAGCCAACATCAATGAGAGAAGTTGGGTTTTATCGCCCATCTCTGCCAAGGCAACAACCCCAGTAGAGAGAGCTAGAGCAGAAAAATCCATGAATTTAGTCGTTTCAGTAAGCACAGCAAGGAGAAATACATTGAGGACAGTTTAAACCCCTATAAAACCAGCTTATGCGACCAAGAGCTCCTCTGCAAAAGAATCAGAAATTTCCTACAGGGAATCCCCTTAAGGATTTATTACTAATCAAGCAAAAATTAATCTTGTGCTGCAATCAGATTGAGAATCTCAGCAGCGGCTGCAAGACCACAGGCGGCCGTTACCATCACAGTAGAGCCATAACCAGTACAAGCAAGACCACCACTTGCTGTGCCAGCTCGTGGCTCATGAGAGTAAACGGCACGAATACCAATTTTTTTCTTCAGATTTCTAGAAAAGCCATGATCTTGCCTGAGTCCCTGGCGCACCTTTGCTAGTAAAGCATCTTGCTCGGTACGAGAGAGATCATCACAACGCACAGAAGTTGGATCAGACTTACCACCTGCAGCGCCACACATCACGAGTGCACGATGATTTTTAGTTGCCCATACTGATAAAGCAATTTTAGTTTGTACTGAATCTGTAGCATCTAATACCAATGCATCTTTTGGTATGAGTACATCTAAATTTTCCGGCGTCAGAAATTCATCGCAAGGTGTTAATTTAATCTCGGGA
>Ga0114959_10001766_pt1 | contig 18495 bp, 7 predicted proteins | sample C_130625_EF_Meta_FD_87317 | JGI IMG/M metagenome (GOLD analysis project Ga0114959, IMG submission 87317) | Freshwater microbial communities from Lake Croche, Canada to study carbon cycling - C_130625_EF_MetaG | ecosystem: Environmental > Aquatic > Freshwater > Lake | place: Lake Croche, Canada...
TACCCGAAGGGTTGCTTCGCTTACCCGAAGGGTTGCTTCGCTTACCCGAAGGGTTGCTTCGCTTACCCGAAGGGTTGCTTCGCTTACCTACGCTCTTGTTCCACCCCGAGACGGGGTATATGGACCCCGACGCCCCCATCCCCGCGCCGTCGTCACAAGAGGAAACCGAGCCCACCGACCCCGTCATTCCCATCATTCCTAAAGTCATCTTCTTGGTGCCTTACCGGAGCCGCGAAACCCAACGCGCCCTGTTTGATTCCAAGATGCGCAATGTGATTCTCTCGGACAAACCGGCCGGCTACTACCAGATTTTTTATATTCACCAAGCGGACAACCGCCCCTTCAACCGCGGTGCGATGAAAAACATCGGGTTTCTCATGGTCCGTAAGATGTACCCCGACGACTACGCGGGCATCACGCTGGTCTTCAACGACGTGGATACGACCCCCAATTACCGCGAGACCATCCCCTCCTACGAAACGACCGAAGGGGTCGTCAAACATTTCTACGGATTCACCCATGCCCTGGGCGGCATCGTCGCCATATTAGCCAGCGACTTTGAACGCATCAACGGCTTCCCGAACTACTGGGCGTGGGGCTACGAGGACAACATGCTAAACAAGCGCGTGTTGGCCGCGAACATCACCGTGGACCGCAGTACCTTTTATCCCAATACCGACGTCAACCATATTCAACAAATGCCGTCCGGCACCGTGCGTACCGTCAACAGCGGCGAATTTGACCGCTACGCTCGTAATGTGGACGAGGGCATCAATACCATCCGCCAATTATATTACCAGCCCAATGACCAAGCTACTATCTCCGGGGTGATAGACGTGACCCAGTTCAATACCGCGTACGACTACAATCCGATGTTGGACCGCGAATTTAACATTTCCAAGAGCAATGTCCCCTTCACCGTCGGCTTCTCGGCCAAGCGCCGGAGCCGACTCAATATGGTCATGTCTTAATGCATAACATGTGACCTGCTGGAGCCGGACAAACCCCGCCCCTCTTTTCATTACCAAGGACATGTATAGGATCCTATACTAAACGGGTCACGAAGTGACCCGTAAGGTTGCTTGGCAATCATGTCATTCAACGGGACACGGGACACGGGACACGTTTTACAACGTAAACTTGTACGTAATCCCGATGCTAATGTCCGTTTCCCAGACCCCCGAAATCTTGATGATGAGCGGCTTGTTCGGGGTCGGCAACGGCGCGGCCTTGGTCACCTGTTCCGCGTTGGCCACGGGCACCTTCTGTATGACCCGGATGTTCCCCGTCTTCAACTGGTTGCGCAGCGAATACGTATTCGTCTTGTTGATTTTGAAATACTCCTTGTAATACTCAATGAGCTCGTGCTCTATCCGGTTCAACTCCTTGACGAAATGGATATTCGTGGCGTTCATCAGCGAAAACACGTACGCAATTTTCCGGGTCACAATGGTGACGCCGTTTTCTTGGTACGTCGCCATCGTGGTAGGACGGACTTGGGTAATGCCCGAAAAGGAATGCGTGGGCCCAGTGCTCCCCGCGAGCGGAAACATGGGAACCTGGGTCGGTTCCAAGGGGCAATGGATATACAGTCCGTTCAAGGACACCACCGAATCCGAGTATATGATCTTGGTAAAACTGCCTTCTATCACCATATTCTTCCGGGTTTCTAAAAAACATACATGGTACGGTTGGAAATTAGACACATCGCACAATAAATTCATGACCTACTACCGCTTTTCACGCCAATATTTCTATATGGATATGGTATAAGAACACCGCAACACGTGAAATGTCTGCGCAAATACAGTCTACGAATCAGAGTTATTACCGGTACGATTCCCGGGTAGGTACGGCCATGACGGCGACCCCCCGCGGCAAGGCACGCACCAACATGCAGCGCATCGCCACCGTGCAGAAAAACGCGATGACCACGGACCCGAGCGGCAATTTCGCGCAAATCGGCAGTAATATTTTCCTGGCCCAGCCGCTCAAGCTCTACCGCAAAGAGATTGCGAGTGTGCCCACGAGCACAGTGACCCGTACATCTCTGACCATTGAATCTCTGGAAATGCCGGGAGCCACCGTGCCGGCCCACGCCTCCCCTTCCAATTTAGATAAGGTGGTGCCTCTGGAAGCCGTGGTCGTGAATCTGGGCGAAACCAGCTTGTCCGACGACCGCCCTGGCCGCGATGCATGCAAGTCCTTCACGACCGGGGGCGTCTGCATGGACCCCGCGACCAATGCCCGCCGCCGCTGCCGCACGAGCGGCCATCTCAAAACCAACTACAATTCCACGTCCTACCAGTACCTCCAAAATCGCAACAAGACCTTCCAGCAGAACCAGTTTCAGTATGTGCAGAGCGGCCATACTTCGGTGATTCCTGGTACCTCGGGCGCGAACAACAACGTGTACCGCAGCCAGGGGTCCGCCTCTTCACGCGCCATCTACGACTCGTCCGGCGTACTGTCCGCGTGCTCCAAGATGGCGCGACCATTCACCCCCGTATTCTACAAGCCCAACAACCCCACGTTTGCGCAACAAGGCGCCGTGGACGCCGGGTCCTACATCCTCCGCCGGAAATTTGACAGCATCACCAACTCGGTCGCCAAATACCGCAAGGTCTACGGCAACGCCGTGGCGTCGGCCATGGGCTACGGCCCCGCGAATTCGGTCCATACCTACAAGGACAAGGTCGGATTTCCCTTGACCCGCACCCCCATCATCAGTACGTACAAACCCCGGGGTACGTGCTGCACTCTGCCGGTCAAAATTAGCCATCAGTAGTACGCCTCCGGCGCCCGTTGCTGTGCCCGAAAGCGAAACAAAATTGAAATTGCTCCTATTATAAGAGTAATAAGAGCAACACGAAACCATGCATTCCGAGATGTCTTCCATTTCTACCGATTCCTGTCTGGCCGAAATGTGCCGGCGCGCCGACGTCGCACCAGAAACGCGCGAATGTTCCATATGTTACGAAACGCTGGACCCGCGCCGGAACATGTGTGTCACTCCCTGCGGACACGATTTCTGTTTTGTCTGCATCATGACCTCTTGGGCCTGGCGTACGAGTTGTCCCTGTTGCCGGGAACCCCTGATGCCGACACGTGCAACGGCTGCAACGACCACCTTCGGCCTTGGATTAGCCCTTGAACCTGGTCTCGCTAGCCAAGTGGCCAATGATATGCCATATGAAATGGCCTACGAAGCGGAAGAGGGCGAAATCCTGGAAGATTCCTTCTTGCGCATGGCGAATTTCCAAGGCAGAGAATGGGTCAACCGAGGATGGACCGAGGACGGCTGGGACATCCCCTACAACGACGCCATGGAAGTTCTTACGCAAGTCATGGATGCAATGGTTGAAGCGACTGCACCTGCACCTGAACCTGCACCTGCACCTGTAATCACATCAGCCCTCGCGGACACGGATAGGACCGACCCCCCGTTCCCGCTTAATGATGCGTCTGCCTCCGTGGATACGGAAGACCCGTTGTCACAGACCCTATGTGACGACTCTCATAAAGATAATCGGGGGTCTTCTTCGCCGAGTCCCTACGAAGAAAGGGTGTAAATTCACCACAAAAAAAACATGTACAGCGTTTTTTTTGGACGATAGGGGGCGGCTAGGCCTTTCCCAGCTACGCCTTTACCAGCTACGCCTTTCCCCCCTTCTTTTTCTTGGCCCCCTCTGCAGAGGACTTGCTACCCGCTGCTGCCGTGCTGTATTCCGCGGCGCGTTTGCTCACATAGGTTTGGTAGTGGGTTTGGAACGTGTCCAACTCCGACAACCACATCTGTTCCACCGTCGTGTTGCGCAGGGTCTCCAGGGCCTGCGCCGTCTCGGCGCACTCTTTACGAAGACGGTCCACGTTCTCCGCCGACACCGACACCATCGGCATTTTGATCAAATAGTCGTAATTCCCGTCCACGTGCACCAGCTGCGCGGCCTGCAACATGGCCTCAATCTCCGTCGCCGTCTTGCGACGGAGATCCACCTGACCGGCCAAGACCGCCTCAATGTACCTCGCCTTGTTGGACAATTTCACCATGACGCGCTCCATCTCGGCCACCTGGTGCGCCTTGCGCTTGACGTAGGTGGCGAGCCGGACCACCATGAACGCGTCCACGATTTCCTCCGGCGTGCCGTACTTGCGCAGTTTGCAGTCGGCGTCAAACAGATGCATGTTGGTGGTGGAGACGGTGGTCGTCAACTTCAACAGCTTCTCCAGGCCGTTGATTCCCGGCGCCGGCGTCATGGTCTCCAACTCGGCGATACGCCCCTTGGGGAACGTGACCAGGATGTCCACCGTCTTCTCCGTGGAATTGGAGACGAAATCGCGGATGCTCGGCGCGACGCGCTTGCCCGCCTTGTCCACCCCGCCGTCCGTCAATTCCTCCAGCATCGTGATATAAGGCATGGTCCAGGTCCCCACCGGCAACTCCGTGATTCGTACCTGGTCCGCCCCGACATGCTGATACACCCCCTTGATGAGGAACTTCTTGGACCCGCCTTCCTCTTCTGCTGCTCCTGCTGCAGCTGCAGGTACCGCTGTGACCGTACCCCGGAAGTTTTCGTAATAGGGCACAAAGGGCGCTGCGGACCCGCAGCTCTGCCTGTCGCTTGCCAGACGCCCCCGCAAATACTCCACCAGACGCAGCGGATGAAACGGCGGGATGGACGACGAGAACCCCGTACCGATGCCCGAAATGCCGTTGACCAGCACCATCGGCAGAATGGGCACGTAGTACTCCGGCTCAATGGACGTCCCGTCCTCGTTCAAATAGTTGAGTATCGGGTCATCCTGATCCGGAAACAAGAGGCGCGTGATGGGGTTCAGCTGCGTGAAGATGTATCTCTCGGACGCCGCGTCATGGCCCCCATTTAACCGAGTGCCGAATTGTCCTTGTGGCTGCAGCAGATTCACATTGTTGGAACCCACGAAATTCTGCGCCATACCCACCAATGCGGCATTCAAGGACGCCTCACCGTGGTGGTACTCGCTATGCTCGGACACGTACCCCGCAAACTGGGCCACCTTCACCTCCGACGTGAGGCGTCGCTTGAAAGCACAGTATAGGATCTTCCGCAACGACGTCTTCAGGCCGTCCACCAGATTGGGGATACTGCGCTCACAGTCATAGACGCTGAAATGGATGAGCTCCCGGTTCACAAAATCCTCGTAGGAGACGGTCGGGCGGCTGGTGTCCAAATACGCGTGCTTGTCGTAATTCTCTAACCACGTCTTGCGCTCGTCGGCCCGCTTCTTGTTGAAGACCATGTCAATGACCTCCTCCGTGCCGTGGTCCCGGTACGTGAAATCCACCACCTTTTTGTTGGCAAAGTACTCCTTGAATTCCGCCGACGTGGACGTTCCGAGCCCCTTAAAATACTTGATGGTCCAGCCCGGGGGTTGGCCCCCCGGAAACTGCGCCTTCCAGCTCTCATACTCGCCTTCATGGTAGAACACCAGGGTCTGCGCACCCTTCTTCGCCCGCAGAATCGGCGTGTTCATGAACGACAAGAAGCCGTTGAGCCGGAACAACGACGCCCACTCGCTCTGGAACAGGTTCATGAGGAGGCCCTTGATGTGGGAGCCGTCGGCGTCCTGGTCCGTCATTACCATGACCTTGCCGTAACGCAGGCACCGGTTCACGTCGTCCAGGGTGGCGTACTCACGCCCCGTTTCCAGTCCCAGGATACGTTTGAGATCCGTAATCTCCTTGTTTTCGGAGATTTTCTTGATGTTCTCGCCGCGGACATTGAGTACCTTGCCCTTCAGGGGGTAGATCCCATAGAAATTCCGGTCGGCCGCCGTGAGACCGCTCACCACCCCCGACATGGCCGACAACCCCTCGCACAAGATGAGGACGCAATCCTTGGACTGCGGGGTACCGGCGTGGTTGGCGTCAATGAAATTGGCGATGCCGCGAATGGTGCGTGTCTTGGACCCGTCCGTCTTTTTAGCCACGATGGACCGCTCCTTGATTTCGGTGAGCGAACAGGCGGCGTCCATCACCCCCAGTTTAGCCACTTTCTCAATGAAGGCGTCGCTGATGTTGCAGACCGAACCGAACCGGTTGGACGGCGTGTTCATGTAGTCCTTGGTCTGACTGTCAAACGCCGGGTTCTCAATGTCGCACCGGAGAAACAGCATCAGTTGCTCCTTGATGGTATTGGCATTCACCGTGACCTTCTTCTTTTTCTCAATGTACGCCGTCAGTTTGCGGATGATTTGTCCCAAGATGTAGTCCACGTGCTTGCCCCCCTTGTGCGTGCAGATGCCGTTGACAAACGATACCTGCTCAAATTGGTGCGTCGGTGACAAGGCCACGGCGTACTCCCAGCGGTCCGACGCCTCCTCGTACACGCGCTTACTGGCGCCTCCGGCAGAGCCGGCGCCGGCGACGGCACCGTCATCCGAGCCCGTCTCTCCGGTATGGGTACCAATCGTGGCTCCGGCTCCGGCCCCGGCCCCGGCCCGAGACTGAGAGCCCCGCACAGAACCCAAATACAGGTCAATGTACTGCTGAAAATTCCGCACGGGGATGGGCACCGAGTTGAAGGTGACCTTGATTTTCTTATGATGGTGGTCCGTGACCGCCGCAATGTCGCAGACCCGCTTCCTAAAGAGCGCTACCATGTCGGCCGTCATGCCCCCTGGCAGACCGAACCGGGCGTAGTCGGGGCGAAATGTCACCTTGGTGTACGGCTTGGCCGCGGCCCCCTTGACCGGCTTGATGACCGGGTCACTCATGCGCCCCAAGTTGTCGTGGAATTCTTGCGTGTATTTGAGCCCCCGGAGATGGTCCACCGTCTCCACCTTGCCGTACGTGGACCAGATGAGCACCAACTTGAACCCAAAGCCGTTTTTGCCCCCCACAATCCGTTTTTCTTCTTGGTTGTAATTGGTGGAGGTGCGCAGATGGCCGAAAATGAGCTCGGGAATCCAGACGCCGTATTCCGGATGTTTAGCCACATCAATGCCGTTGCCGTCGTTCTCAAACGTGATGGTGCCATCGTCGGCAATGGTGGTATGGATGTACGACACACAGCGATGGTCCGGCACCGGATTCTGCGTGGTTTTCTGAATCATCCGAATCACGTGGTCGCGGCAATTGACGATGCCCTCGTCAAACAACTTGTACAAGCCCGGCACGTAGTCCATCTGCTTTAGAACAATCTTAGTGCCGTCCTCGTTGCAGGCCCACAAATGTGCATCCACGTTTTCCACTGCCCCAATGTACGTATCGGGGTTCTCCAAGATGTGCTGCTTGTCGGTCTTCTGTTGGTACTGCTGCGAAAGAGCGGAAGCGGAGGCGGCCATGGCTATCTTGGTGAGAACGTGGAATGCAAATGCGTGGGTACTGATCCTATACATTGGATTGTCTTTGAATCAATTTTTTCACGGGTGACTACCAGGAACCCGTCAAAAAATTGCCTACGTCCGAATTTTTTCACGGGCCACTCTCCAGGCCACCCGCCCGGCGGTGTCGGCATTGTCCCGAGTCATTTCGCTGTAATACGATATCGTCGCTGTATATAGGACGGTGGGTACGGCATTGCCCCGATTTTCGTTGAGTCATGTTTTCTTCCGTGACGCCCACGAACGCCGCCAATTACAAGAACTTGGTGACCGGTGGCAACGACCCCACCGCCACCCAAACCCAAAAGTTCAGCGCCATGGTGCAAAACAGTCAAGCCTCGGTCATTTACCGAGGTCTGCCCAACGCGACAGAGACCTCCTATACCGCCACGAACCCGATTTTCGCTGGCGACGTCTTGGTCCAAGGCAACGTCAATGTCCAACCGGATCTGGGAGGAAAGGGCAAAACGAGCGGTTGGCTCAATGTAGGGCAAAACATCTCCGTTGGCGAAACCATTTACGCGAACAATATTTGTGTCTCCGGCAATATTTTATTCCTGAACCAGGCCTATTTCGCCACGCTCAACATTGCCACGTTGAAGACCATCAAAATGGAAACCAATACGGGTATCGTCAACGCGTTGACGGTACAACAGAGCACCGTGAACCCGGTATTGCACATGTTGGGAAACAGTGCCATGATGCCGATTTATTATTCTGTAGATAATGGGACCACGTGGAATGCGTGTGTGTTCACCACCAACGGCACCAACGAGCGCTTTTTGACCAACGTACGCCAAATCGTATTCAACGGCAACTATTGGATCGCCGTGGGTCAAGGAAGCATGACTCCCAATTCCAGCAATAACGGTTCCATCATGTATTCGGAGAATGGCATCACCTGGATGCCGGTGGACAGCGGCAACGTGTTTTCCAAGACGGGAGGCTACGGGCTGGCCTGGAACGGAACCACATGGGTCGCCTCGGGGGACGGCCAGCAGGTCGTCTTTGCCACCTCTTTAGACGGAATGACCTGGGTCCCCAATACCGACACCTACACCAAGAACATCTTTACCCAAGGTTATTCCACGGGAGTCGTCCACAATGGACTCGTATGGGTGGCTTCCGGGTCGGCCGATGTTGCCACCTCCATCACGGGCACCCTGGCCTACAGCTACGACGCGAGCAATTGGCTTATTTTAGACGCGACTAATCCCATTATTTACAACGGATGCAACAATGTGGCATGGAATGGCACCATCTTTCTGGCATGCGGCGGCGACGGCACGAGCATGAATAACCTGGCCTATTCGTACAACGGCATTGACTGGCTGAACGAAACCGTCGCCTTGTTTACGAGGCCCATCTTGGGAGTACGCTGGAGTGCTTCCCGAAACCAGTGGCTCGCCATCGGGACCCCGGCCGTCGCCAGCAGTCTTTTAGCCACTTCCACGGACGCCGTGACCTGGACGGACATTAGCAGTATACGCGGTTTGGTCAAATCTGTGACCGACGTGTTTTGGGAAAGTGCGTCGTCACAATGGGTACTGACCGGCATGGCGGCGGCGGACAGCGGGTTCATCAACAAACTGTTCACCTCGCCCGACGGCATTACCTGGACCCCACTCACGAACAACAGTATTCATGCCATGGCCCTCAGTCTCACCATGAACGCTATCAGCACCAATTTCGCCATCACGGGCATCCTCAATGTCGCCGGCAAAGCGTTTTTTGGCGACACGGTCACCTTGAACAAGACCATGGCGATACAGGCGGGTGTGCCGTCCAACTCCGTCAACACGGGCTCGCTCGTGGTCCATGGAGGTATCGGTGTGGACAACAATATTTATGTGAATGGCGATGTCCGCGCAGACGCCCTCTGGGTGAAAAATCCACAAGGCGGTTGGATCAAGCTCAGTCAGAAAGACGCGGCCAACTTCACTGACCCCTTGACTGCTTCCAATACCGCCAGCAGTTACTCCGTGGACAACAACGGTCTGATTGTACGCGGTGGCGTCGGCATCGCCAAAACCTTGTATGTGGGTACTGCTGCCGCCAGCACCAACGTCAATACCGGCGCCATGGTCGCGGTCGGAGGACTCGGCATCGGCGGCAACGCGAATATCGGCGGCAATGCGAATATCGGCGGCAATCTGGTCGCGACGGGCGAGGCCACGGTCGCGTCCCTGAATTCATCGGGGGAAGTAGACATTTCAGGGGTGCTGCGCGTGCAAAATACGCAGTCCAGTACCAGTATAGGATCCGGGGCCTTGACTGTCACCGGCGGTGCCGGCGTCGCGGGTAATCTCAACGTCGGCGGCAATGTCCGTGTGTCTTCCCTTACCAACAGCCTCAATGTCACGTCGGGAGCGGTCATCGTGGCAGGGGGGGTCGGGGTGGCGGCCAATGTGAACGTGGGCGGCGTGTTGAACGTAGTCAACCTTACCAACAGTACACAAGTCGGGGTCGGGTCGCTCAATGTCACGGGCGGGGCGAGCGTAGCCCGCGATGTATATGTGGGCGGGGTACTTCATCTTGTGAGTACCAATCCTAGCACCAGCACGGGCACGGGCGCTCTCTTGGTGAGCGGCGGCGTCGGTATCGTTGGTAACACCTTTACTGGAGGCAATGTGGTCATTGGCGCCACCACCCCTAGCACAGGTGCGACTACGGGGGCCCTCAAGGTGGCCGGGGGCGTCGGGATCGGTGGTGGGGCCACGGTCGCGGCGGATTTCCATGCGGGATCCAATACCTTCAATGTGGGAAATGGGGTGGTGACCATCACATCCACTTTGACCCCCACGGGTTCGGTCACGGGTGCCGGGGCGCTCATCGTGTCAGGCGGGGCCGGTCTGGGGGGGTCGCTCAATGTGGGAGGCGGACTGACCGCGGCGGCGGGGAACGTCGTCATAGCCGGTCAGACCGGGGCGGTGACCCTGGCCAATACCACCAACGGGTCATTGACGGTGGCCGGCGGAGGGATGCTCGGAGGCATGGTGACGCTGACGTCTACTGTCTCTCCCACAGTGGTCGTCAACGGCGGCACCAGTGCGGGGGCGCTGACCGTGGCGGGGGGCGTCGGCGTCGGCGGCAACCTCGCGGTTCAAGGGAACGTGGGCCTCGCCAACCAACAGGTCGTGGTCAACAGTCCGAGTGGCACCGTGTACCTGGCCAGCACGGCGTCGCCTACCAACGCCGCGCCCCTTTCTGGCGCCCTGACGGTGGCCGGCGGCATCGGGGTGGGCGGCAATGTGGTCATCACCAACACCACGCCCGCGCAAACGTTGCAGGGGGCGTCTCCCGCCACGGCTTGGACGTCGGGGGCGCTGGTCGTGGCGGGCGGCGTGGGGGTGGGCGGCAGCATGAGCGTGGTGGGCGACATCGTGTCCGCCGGGGTCATATACAGTGTGTCTACGACGGGTACCACAGTAGTGAAGAGTCTGGCCACCGTCAACAGCGTGCAAACCAGTCAAGGGGCCCTCGTGGTGGCGGGGGGCGTCGGCATCGGTGGAAATGTGTATGTGGGCAACTCCTTCTACGCCGCCGGCAATGCTTTTACGGTCAACGGTCAGACGGGGGCCGTGGTGCTCAGTAACCCCGCGACGGTGACCGCGACGGTCACGGGTTCGGGGGCGCTCACGGTGGCGGGCGGCGTCGGGGTGGCCGGTAACGTGGTGATTACGAGCACGGCGTCCGCCGTCGCGATAGGGACCGGGACCGGGGCCCTGATCGTCTCGGGAGGGGTCGGGATAGCGGGCAACACGAATGTGGGGGGCAGTTTCTCGGCTGCCGCCGGGACCGTCACGGTGAATGGTCAAACAGGGGCTGTGGTCCTGAACAACAAGGCCACGGTGACCGCGACGGTCACGGGGTCGGGGGCGCTGACGGTGTCGGGCGGCGTCGGGATTGGGGGCAACGTGGTCATTACGAGCACGGCGGCCGCCGTGGGAATAAGTACAGGATCCGGGTCATTGATCGTCTCGGGAGGCGTCGGCATTGCCGGCAACACCAACGTCGGAAGTAGCTTCTCGGCGGCGGCCGGAACATTCACGGTCAACGGTCAAACGGGGGCCGTGGTCCTGAACGATAAAGCCACGGTCTCCGCGCTTTCCACGGGTTCGGGCGCCCTCACCGTGGCGGGAGGCGTCGGTGTTGCCGGTAACGTGGTCATCACCAGCACCCACGACAGTTCCAACCCGCAAACAGGGGCGTTGGTTGTGACCGGCGGGGTGGGGGTCCAAGGCAACACCCATCTGGACCAAGGACTGACCGTGGCCAAAGATGTCGTTACTGTAGATGGGGTCACCGGACAAGTGTATATGGGCTATATCGCGACGGCATCGGCCACGTCGCCTTACACGGGTTCTCTCGTCGTCGCCGGGGGCGTCGGCGTGGCCGGCAACGTGGTGATTACGAGCACGGCGGCCACCACTGGCGTCAGCACGGGATCCGGAGCCCTGATTGTCTCCGGTGGCGTCGGGATCGCCGGCAACACGAACGTGGGCGGGAGTTTCTCGGCAGCGGCCGGGTCCGTCACCGTGAATGGGCAGACGGGCGCGGTCGTACTCAATGACCCGGCCACGGTCACCGTGACCTCTACAGGATCGGGGGCACTGACCGTGGCGGGGGGCGTCGGCATCGCCGGTAACGTGGTCGTCACCAGTACGGCGGCCGCTGTCGGCACTGGCACCGGATCGGGGTCCCTCATCGTGTCGGGAGGGGTCGGGGTGGCCGGCAACACGAACGTGGGGGGCAGTTTCTCGGCCGCCGCCGGGTCATTTACGGTCAACGGGCAGACGGGGGCGGTGGTCCTGAATGACCCCGCGACGGTCACCGCAACGGTCACAGGCTCAGGGGCACTGACCGTGGTAGGGGGTGTCGGGATCGCCGGCAACGTGGTCTTGGTGGGGACAACGGCCGCCGTGGGCACGGCGACCGGGGCCGGGTCCTTGGTCGTCTCCGGAGGCGTCGGGATTGCCGGCAACACCAATGTCGGTGGGGGTTTTTCGGCCGCCGCAGGCAGCGTCACGGTCAACGGACAAACGGGTGCGGTCACCCTGAACGACCCGGCCACAGTGACCGCGACCTCTACAGGGTCGGGGGCGCTGACGGTGGCAGGGGGTGTCGGTGTCGCCGGTAACCTGGTCATTACGAGCACGGCGGCCGCCGTGGGTACAAGCACGGGCACCGGCTCATTGGTCGTCTCGGGAGGGGTCGGGGTGGCGGGCAACACGAACGTGGGGGGCGGGTTCTCGGCGGCGGCCGGTGCCGTCATGGTCAACGGGCAAACGGGAGCGGTCACGCTGAGCGACCCCGCCACCGTCACGGCGATATCCACGGGTTCAGGGGCGCTCACCGTGGCGGGGGGCGTCGGGGTGGCCGGTAACGTGGTCATCACCAGTACGGCGGCCGCCGTAGGAATAAGCACGGGATCCGGGGCCTTGGTCGTGTCGGGAGGCGTCGGGATTGCGGGCAATACGAATGTGGGCGGGGGGTTTTCGGCAGCGGCAGGCACCGTCACGGTCAATGGACAGACGGGCGCCGTGACCCTGGCAGACTCCGCCACAGTGTCGGCCAGTTCCACGGGGTCAGGGGCGCTGACGGTCGCGGGCGGCGTCGGTGTCGGCGGCAACCTGGTCATTTCCTCCACGGCTCCCGGAGCTCTCGCGGTGGCGGGAGGGGTCGGCATCGGTGGGACGTTGTTGGTGTCCGGCAACATTGTGGCGACGGGGTCCATTACCAGTCAAAATACCAGTCAACCGAGTGTCATTACCTGTACGACGGCGAGTACGAACACGGTGACGGGGGCCCTGACGGTGGCCGGAGGCGTCGGCATCGGCGGCAACGTGAATATAGGTCAAATACTCAACGTGGGGACCGCCTTGTCGGCCAATACCCAGACGAACACGGTGACTATTGCGGCCACGACGGCGTCGGTGTCTACGGGCACGGGTGCTCTTACGGTGGCGGGAGGTCTGGGCGTGGGCGGGACGTTGAATGTACAAAACATTTCCATGGTGACTGGCAATGTGGTGGTGGGGAACCTCCTGAATACGGTGCAGAACGCGGCCCTGTATGCGCGCTTGGCCGCCTACTACCCTCTGTCCGCGGCGGGGCTGGTGGACTGCGCCACCGGACTGCCCAATGTCAATGTGACGTATGTGAATAGCGGCGGCTGCGTCTTCCAGCCGAACGTGTCGCCGGCCCCGCCGGTGGGCGCGCCGTACAACGGCAACGGGACCGGCAGTGGTTACGCCCTGTATGTGCCCTCGGGTTCGTCCTCGCTCACGGTGACCGCCTCGGCCACCGCCACCGCCAGTGCAGGTCTGACTGTGACGTTTTGGGCCAAATATGCGACGGCAGGGTCCACGGCCCTGCCCGTGGTCACGGTGGCCGACGGCGCCGGCAATTATCTCAAAATCAAGACGTACAACACGGCCAGCGGGGTCGGGATGCAGAACCTGGACCTCAAGTACGGGTCCAATACCAGCAATTCGGTGGCGTCCACGACGGCCTCGGGGACGACCTACGCGTTGGGCCTCTGGGTCTTCAACATGGTGTCGGTGACAGTCAGTGGCAGCAGTTCGGTCGTACGCTGGCAGTCGTTTGGTACCAACGGAGTGAACCGCGACACGACTGCGACCCTGCCGTACGCCTTCAATCCGACCCTCACGTCGGTCACGTTTGGCAGCTACGGGGGGTCGGGGACCAACCCGTTTTACGTGCACGATTTCCGGCTGTATACGGCGGACATGTCGACACTGGCGACGACGCTCTTTTGCACGGCGGGCGGTCAGAGTCTGATTAATAACGGTCCCGGGGGACTACTGACGGCTTACGGACTGAATGTGGCGGGGAGCCTCAACGTGGCGGCGGTGAATACGAGCGCGGTGACAACGTCCACGGTGGCAGCGACCCAGAGTGCGACGGTGGCGGGCGATTTGACGGTGGGCGGTAAGGCGGCAACCCAGAGTGCGACGGTGGCGGGCGATTTGACGGTGGGGGGTAAGACGGCAACCCAGAGCGCCACGGTGGCGGGCGATTTGACGGTGGGCGGTAACATCGCCAACCCGCATTTTACGGGGACGGCGTATTTGAATGGGCAGACGATGAATGCGGTGGGTCCGACGGGTCCCCAGGGAGCCCAGGGGCCGCAAGGCCCCCAAGGTGCGCAAGGGGGCCAGGGACCCGCGGGGCAAAATGGTTCCAACGGTTCTCAGGGTCCCCAAGGGCCTCAGGGACCGCAGGGACCGCAAGGACCGCAAGGACCGCAAGGATCGCAAGGACCTCAGGGACCCGCAGGTGGTAGTAGTAGTGGTTCGGACGGGGCGCAAGGACCGGCGGGACCACAGGGACCGGCGGGACCGGCGGGACCACAGGGACCCCAAGGAGCCAACGGTAGTTGGGACGGCAACATGAACTTGAGCGGTAAAGGTCAAATGACCTTGGATTGTATTCACACGGTGTCCTCCAACAATTACAGCTTGGACGCTTACGCTTACCTAAATTCATCTGGAAGTGTACGTGGTGACGGACCCTCTGGGCAATACGCGGCGTGTTGTCTGATGGCCGATACGGGGCGTATTTGGCTCAAAAACGGGGAATTTGACTGTTCATCGGACCGACGCATCAAGACCAACATTCAAACCATGGTCACGTCTTCTGCTTTGCAGAAGATAGTCCAATTACGTCCAATCACGTACAATTATGTGCATCAAAACCGGTTCAAAACCGGATTCATTGGCCAAGAGCTGGAAACCGTGTTACCCGAAGCAGTGGGGACAAACGACGAGTACATTACCAACATTTATATGATGGCCAACATCACCAACACGGGTCCGGACCAATACACTCTGTTGGTAGACCAAAGCTGCAATGTGTTGGATGTTGACGGGTCATGCAACCTGCTCTTAATGAATCCCTGGGGTGATCGGATACATGTCCGCCTGCTCTCGGTGTCCGACGACCGAACCCTCTTGCATATTGAAGGAACCATCCAAGAGACCGACACTCACGATGGTCAAATTTTTGTCTACGGGCAAGAGGTGTCCGATTTCCGCACGATTACCCCCGAGGTCGTTCATAATTACAGCATCGCCGCCATCCAAGAGTTGTCCAAGCAGTTGACCACGGCGCAAACCGAACTCCAAGAAACCCGTTCTGCGTTGGCCGCCCTCCAAGAACAGGTGGCCACACTAATGGCCACCGCGGGCCCGTAAAAATCCCCATTTAGATATATAGGATCTTAACCCGCCCGACATGCCCTACACTATCCGCAAAATGCCGGGCCAAAACTGCTACCGGGTCGCCAAGCCCGCGACCAAGACGACGCCCCGCGAGGTCCTGGCCAAGTGCACCACGCGGGCCAAGGCCGAGTCCCAGGTGCGTCTGTTGAACGCCCTGAAATACAACAAGGATTTCGTCCCCCGCGGCCGGGGCTCGCAAGCGAATGCGCGGGGAGGCAGCATTCGCCGTACCAAGAAGAACCGCAAGTAAAAACCCATGTATAGGATCCTCTCGTCCACGATCCTATACATGCCCTTGGAATTGGATTGTTCTGGAATGGGGGTAGGATGGAGATATAGAAATTTATACCCATACCGTAAATATGAACCCGTCGTCCGCCCTCCCCCCCGTCCCGCCGCCGTCGGAGGAACAACAGACCGTATGTGATCATATGGTGGCCGGGGGCAATGTGGTGGTGGACGCTTGTGCCGGCTCGGGCAAATCCACCACCATTTTGTCGGTGGCGCGGTGTTTGCCGAAACAACGCTTCTTACAAGTGACGTACAATGCGGCCTTGCGCAAAGAATTCCAGGCCAAGGTCCAAGAATATGGGCTCAAAAACGTGGACGTGCACACGTACCACAGCCTCGCGGTGCGCTATTTTTCGCCGGATGCCTACACGGACACGGGGATCCGCCGACTCTTGGGCTCTCTTCCCGGGCAAGGAGAGACCGAGGTGGCTAACCCCGCCCTTGCGGGCAAATACAATATTGTGGTGTTGGACGAGGCCCAGGACATGACGCTCCTATACTTTCGTTTGATTCAGCATCTGTTGCGGTGCGTCTGTGCCTCTACAACAAGGAGGACCAGGAGGGGAGGGGGGGTCGGGCACCGGGTGCAGCTCTTGGTCTTGGGGGATTGGATGCAGGGACTGTACGAATTCAAGGGGGCCGACATTCGGTTCCTGACGTTGGCCCCGGAGATTTGGGCGCCGTTCGCGGACCGGTTTTTGCGGACGGCCACGTTTCGGCGGTGCACGTTGCGCACGTCGTACCGGATCACGCGGCCCATGGCGTCCTTTGTGAACCACGTGATGATAGGATCCGGAGAGAGCGGTACCGGTTCACGGCTCCTGGCCTGCCGCGACGGGGCGCAGGTCATCTATTTGCGGCACGGTCGCCCCCAGTTGGAACGCATCGTGGTGCACCATATCCTGCGCATCTTGGAAGACGGCGACCTGCCCAGCGACATTTTCATCTTGGGGGCGTCGGTCAAGGGCACCAACAGCAACGTGCGGAAAATGGAAAATGCCTTGGTGGAACGCGGCATCCCGTGCCACGTGCCCATGCTGGAAAACGACAGCATGGACGAACGGGTCATTCGCGGCAAGGTGGTCTTTTCCACGTTCCACTCCGTCAAGGGGCGACAGCGCAAATACGTCTTCATCATGGGCTTTGACCAAGGGTACTTTGCCCACTACGCGCGGAATTTACCGGAGGACCGGTGCCCCAATACGTTGTATGTGGGATGTACTCGGGCCACACACCGCATGTTCTTGCTGGAAAACAACGACCGGGCCACGGACCAGCCGCTGCGGTTTCTCAAATACTCGCATCGGGAATTGGCCCAGCTGGACTACGTGGATTTCCGGGGACAACCGCAGACCATTTTCTACGAGGCGACGGCCCCGGCCGGGGCTCAGGGGGACGGTGCACCCGTCAAGACGCACTATGTGACCCCGACCGAAATCATCAAATTCGTGCCGGAACGCGTCCTGGACGTGGTGACGCCGCTCTTGGAACAGCTCTTTGTTCTGATAGATCCCGGAGTCGCTCCTACGGATGACGCCGATACCAAGTCGGATTCAGTCAAACCGGACCCCGTTGTCAGGGGGTGCCGCGACAGCAACGCAGTTGCGGCGGCTGATCCGATCCCCAGTGTGGTCTATTTTACCAAGAGTGGTCTCTACGAGGACGTGGCCGACCTGAACGGGATTGCGCTGCCGTGCCTGTTCTGGGACCGCATGACGGCCGGTACGGCCGAGGCGGTCGTCACGGAAGAGGCGGCCTCCCGGCAAAACGTCCTCTATACGCTCATTAGCGAGATGCTCTCGGATCTGAAGGAACATGAACACGGGACGCTGCGTCGGGCGTTTGCGGCGGTAGACCCCCACAGCCGGGCGGCGGCCGACTACCTGTATTTAGCGAACCTGTACGTGGCGGTCCAAGAAAAACTGTATTTCAAACTCACGCAAATCCCCCGGGAAGAGTACGGGTGGTTGACGGAGGAGGCCGTCGCGACCTGTGTCACGCGTATGCAGGAGGTGATTGGACCGCGGGAACGGATGGTGGCCCACGAACACGTCTTGGTACATCCTAAAATGGAGACGGTCCATGTGGCGATGGACGCGGCCCTGCGGCCGTGGTTCGGCGACCAGGTCAGGTACCGGTTCGCCGCCCGTCTGGACCTGGTGACCCAAGACGCGGTATGGGAGATCAAATGCACCCATGCTCTCACGATTGAGCACCGACTGCAAATGGTCATTTACGCGTGGTTGTGGCGGCTGTTTCCGGGACCTCTGGCGCCGCATCTAGGGGAGGCGGCTTCGGTCATGCCCTTTCGCTTGTTTAACATTAAAACAGGCGAAGTGTACGAACTGCAGGCGACGACGGAAGAACTCACCCAAATTGTGGTGGAACTGCTCCGGGGGAAATATGCGACTCCTGTGGTGCTGTCCGACGCGGAATTCTTGACATCAACCGATGATCCTGGTGGTCTGACCTACACCTTTGACGATTTAAAACGCCCATTACAAACGCATAAACAATCAAAAATGTAAAATCAATAGTAAGGAATTTCACCTTACGATGGTCTAACTTTTTCCTGTTCCCCTAAAGAAGAACA
>Ga0114959_10001768_pt1 | contig 18491 bp, 21 predicted proteins | sample C_130625_EF_Meta_FD_87317 | JGI IMG/M metagenome (GOLD analysis project Ga0114959, IMG submission 87317) | Freshwater microbial communities from Lake Croche, Canada to study carbon cycling - C_130625_EF_MetaG | ecosystem: Environmental > Aquatic > Freshwater > Lake | place: Lake Croche, Canada...
ATTAACCGTCGTCGTGTTGTAACGGTGAATGATGGAATTATTGGTCAGGAAAAATCAATCTCAGTCGCTTGTATGCACTGTACTGATGCGCCTTGTATGGCCGTATGCCCAGTAGATTGCTTCTACCGCACTGATGAAGGTGTAGTACTGCATGACAAAGACATTTGTATTGGTTGCGGCTATTGCTCCTTTGCCTGCCCATTTGGCGCACCACAATTTCTGAGTAAGGGTGCCTTTGGCTCTCGCAGCAAGATGGATAAGTGCACATTCTGTAGCGGCGGCCCAGAAGAAAACGGTAGCGTTGCCGAGTTTGAAAAGTATGGCCGCAATCGTTTAGCAGAAGGTAAGTTACCTTTGTGTGCTGAAATGTGTTCTACCAAAGCATTGATTGGTGGCGACAGTGACATTATTTCTGGGATCTTCAATAACCGCGTTGCTACTCGTGAAAAAAATGGGAAGTATCCTGGCTCTAAAGCTTTTGGTTGGACTACTGCTTATGGTGGGCCGGACACTCCAGCACCAACACCAACGCCTGCTGCAAAAATTCCAGGAGCTAAATAATGAAATTCAATTTCAAAACTCTCGGTTTAGGTTTTGCAGCAGCAGCTCTGCTGGCCGCATGTTCTGAGCCACCAGAAATTGCAGCAAAAGCTGCCAAGCGTCCTGATGTTGCGCCATATATGGGCGCTAATAATGGATTCATGACAAAGAACTGGACTCCTGGAAATCAGGCCAGCTGGACTGAATCCACTGATAAGCGGACTCAGGGTCAAAACGAATACAGTCGCGTTAAGTGATCATCTAAATAACTATAAATAAAACGAAAACGTTTAAGGACATGTGTATGAAACGATCATTCTCTAAAGTTCTACGCACTTTGGTAGTGGCTGCTGGTTTGTCGCTGACTCTAGCGGGCGGGATGAGTTATGCAGAGCGCGCACCAATGGCGCCTTTGCCTTCCCCAAGCGGGGTAGATATTCCACCTTTATCGGTACCAGCTAACCCCAACAGCTTAGCTAACGGAACTCAGGCTCAGGCACAACCAGCAAACCCTTCTATCTTTACTTCTGCGAATAGCGATCCATACAACTTTGTTAGCATTCCTGATAAAGAGGCTAGCGTTTTGATTCAGCGCTCTGGTCAAGAGTGGCGCTTGATTCGTAACGGTGTGATTACGGTGTTCGGAGGCTGGATACTGGCGGTTGCTTTCTTTGGCATTGCGGCGCTTTTTATCGTCAAAGGCCCAATCAAATTGCATGCACCGCTGTCGGGACAAAAAATTAAACGGTTCAATGGCTTTGAGCGTTTTACTCACTGGGTGATGGCAGCTAGCTTTATTGGCCTTGCTTTCACTGGCTTGCTGATACTGTACGGCAAGTATTTTGCAATGCCCTTAATGGGCGGTGTTGCCTATGGGGCATTTCTGAATATCTGTAAGAATATTCACAACTACTCTGGCCCTTTGTTTACTCTGAGCGTAGTGATTTTCTTCCTACTCTTTGCAACTCGAAATATTCCTGGCGAAGGTGATCTCACTTGGATAAAGTCATTTGGCGGAATGTTTGGTGGCAAACATCCTCCTGCTGGTTTTTTCAATTTTGGAGAAAAGATTTGGTTCTGGTTTGGTATGACTTTCTTGGGCTTGGTGATTTCAGGTTCTGGCCTTGTGCTGGACATGATTGTGCCGTTTATGCAAGTTGAGTACATACGTGGAACGATGCAAATTGCCAATATTATTCATAGTAGCGCTGCAATCTTAATGACTGCGATGGCAATGGGGCATATTTATATAGGTTCTATTGGCATGCAAGGTTCTATTGATGGCATGAAGACTGGTTACGTTGATGCTACATGGGCTAAAGAGCACCATGAGATCTGGTACAACAAAGTTAACAAATAAGGATAAGCCATGAAAAAAATCATTGCTTTTGCATTCTGTGTATTTACAGCCACATCAGTTATCGCTGCATTGCCTCCGTTGACACCGGAAGCGCAAGAGGCGGCTAACTTGGCTAAAGCAAAAACGGCTTATGGAGATAAGGTGGGTGCTTATCAACTTTGCCAAGCTCAAAACCGCGTGGCTGATCGATTTAAGGTGTCTGGTGCACCGGCACCAGCTGCTTGCACTGCTCCACCACCATTTGTTCCACCCGTTGTTGCCGCTGCAGCTGCACCAGCTGTTCCGGTAGCTCCTGCCGCTAAGTAATTAATCCGTTAGCAATTCTTGATGTAGGTAGCGTTTAGCGGCCTGTGTTTGCGGATTGGAAAAGAAGGGGCCTACGGGTCCCTTTTCTTTTATCTCGCCATGATCGATAAAGATGATGTATTGCGCAAGTCTTTGCACCTGAGCAAGTTGGTGTGATGAAAAAATGACATCAGTGTTTTGCGTATCAAAATCACGAATCATTTCTTCAACCTGCTCCGTGGTATTGGGGTCAAGGTTCGCGGTAGGCTCATCCAGTAAGACTAAGTTTGGCTTTTTTAAGATTGCCCGCCCAAGACAAAGCTTTTGTCTCTCGCCAGCAGATAACTTATGAGCAGGAGTGGAGGCCAGATTCTCCAAGCCAACCCGTTCGATCACTTGCTGTACCTCTGTATCGGTCACTGTAGAGTCTGCATCCTGGATCATCTCTAAATTGGCTCTAGCTGAAGCCTTAATCATTGGGGTGTGATGTAAAACCAATGCAGTCTTATTGGCAAATGAATAGCTCACTGTTCCAGTATCTGGTTTGATTAGTCCATCTAAGAGTTTTAATAGGGTGGTTTTGCCTGCACCATTGGGGCCAATGCAAGCGGTAATGCGGTCAGCCGGAATGATGGCATGCGGAATGCTGAGAATGGTGCGACCATGACTTTTAACTCTGATATCGCGCAGCTCGATAAATCTCGCAAATTGCTCAGTTGTATTAACCATAGCGACGCTCCGCCACTTGACGGATGACAAATGTAAAAAGGTTTGCTAACAGTACGATTCCCAACAAGACAATTCCAAGTGCGAGCGCAAGCGGGAGGTCGCCTTTGCTAGTTTCTAGAGCGATTGCAGTAGTCATAGTTCTAGTGGAGTGATCAATATTGCCACCGACGATCATGACGGCGCCAACCTCAGAAATTGCCCTTGCAAGTCCGGCAAGGATGGCAATCGTGAGGGAGAAGCGACAATCCCAAATGAGCCACTTAAAGCGCGCTAGCGGTGGCAATCTGAGGCTCAAAAAGGTATCGCGATGAATTCTCCAGGAATCTTCCAAAATTTGACGGCTTAGGGCAGCAATTAAAGGGGTTGTAAGGAGGATTTGAGCCAAGATCATGCCCTTGACTGTAAATAGCCATCCCCATGCCCCTAAAGGCCCTGTGCGGGATAGCAGGAGGTAAATAATGACCCCAACAATTACCGTTGGAACCCCCATTAAGGTATTTAAGACCACGATGATCCACTTCTTGCCACTAAATTCCTCGGTTGCTAGTAGCGCCCCAATTGGCAGGCCAAACAGCGTGCCAAAGAGTAGAGCAGTTAAGCTTACTTGGAGCGAGACTAGGACGATTCCTAAAACCCCGCCGTTGAGATGGGCAAGGAGAGCGAGGGCGTCTTGAAAGGCGATCAACATGCACTTGATTCTATCAAGGCAATGGCAAAATGAGCTTAATGAGATCTAAAACCCTGTTTTCTGACTGATGGCCGAAATAATTTGCCTCTGCAACGAGGTTCTTGATGTGGACTTGCGAGAGTATCTCGACTCCCATCCTATCGACTCTATTGATGAGTTGCGGGAGCAGGCATCCATTTGCAATAAGTGCATGCAATGTCAGGAGTTGGTTGAGGGAGAGATTTATTTGGCGCGAATAAAACGCCAGCGAGCAGCAGGACAGTTTTGATGACTCAAAATAGAAGCGCTCGCTTTACCATCATGAGTATGAATGTGCATAAAGGGGTTTCTACCTTGCACAGGCATTCGACTATTTATCAGTTGCGGCAAAAAATGCGCAATCATCATCCGGATTTACTTTTTCTCCAAGAATTGCAGCAGGAGCATCGCGGTCGTATTAGACGATATGGGCAGTGGCCTCTTACGGAGTTAACCCACTTTCTATCGGAAGACTTTTGGCATGACTGGCATTACGGAAAAAATATGGAGTATCCCGATGGTCATCACGGCAATGCAATTCTGTCTAAGCAGCCATTACACAAAGGTCTTAATTACGATATCTCTGCCTATCGCTTTGAAAGACGGGGCTTATTGCATAGCGTGACTCAACTGAATGGAGTGGGTCAACCTATTCATTGCTTTTGCGTGCACTTGGCTCTATTTGAGCGGGGTAGAGAGCGCCAGCTAGAGCAAATTATTGGATATATTGAAGATTTAGCGCAAGATTGCCCCACTATCGTGGCTGGAGACTTTAACGACTGGCGTAATCGAGTGGGAGCGCCGATGAAGAAGGCTGGCTTTGAGGAGGTGTTTGAGTTCTTGACGGGCAGCCCCGCTAAGACTTTCCCCAGCATCAAGCCTTTACTAGCAATGGATCGTATTTATGTGCGTGGTCTAAAAATTCATTCTGCAGAAATTTTGCATGAGTGGATGAGGCTGTCAGATCATTTGGGTATTACAGCAGAACTGGAATTGATATGAACGATCTACTGAGTGTTTTTTTAAGACATTTTTTTGAACTCAATATTAATTGGCTGTTATTTGTGCACTTTGCCTTAGTCACCTACTTTATTGGCGTCATTATTTCCGTTAGAAGACCAGTAGGAGTTGCATTTGCCTGGATTTTTATTGTGATGACCTTTCCTGTTTTTGGTATTAGTTTGTATGTATTGATTGGTGAACGTCCAGTCGGTCGAAGATTGACGCGAAAAATTACTCGTATGAACCGAGAGTACATGCGGATTACCGAAAAGATGCGTCAAGACTATGCGGGCGATAGGCAGGGAATGCCTGCTGAGGGTAGGGCATTAAGCCTCTTGGCAGAAGCCAATAACGGCTCACCGGTCATGGCTGGAAATAAGCTTGAGTTGTTCACCAACTCCCTAGAAATTTTGCAGCATTTTATTGATGAAATAAATCAAGCAAAGAAAAGTCTTCACCTAGAGTTTTATATCTGGGCACTTGGTGGTGATGCCGATCGGGTGGGGGAGGCTTTAATTGCAGCAGCTAAGCGCGGTGTAGCTTGTCGCGTCTTGCTGGATTCGTTGGGCAGTAAAGACTGGTTTAAGTCTAAGTGGCCAGCACGTTTTCGCAATGCTGGTATTCAGGTAACTGAGGCGTTGCCAATACAAGTCGGGCGCTTTCAGTTTCGAAGAGCCGATTTGCGTTTGCACAGAAAAATATTTGTAGTAGATGGTTCCATTGTCTGGACGGGTAGTATGAATATGGTTGATCCGCGTACCTTCAAACAAGATTCAGGTGTGGGTGAGTGGGTTGATGCGATGGTGAGGGTGCAAGGTCCAGTTGCCTCTCAGTTTGAGCTCACCTTTTCGTTTGATTGGAGTGTTGATAACCCGAGCGTTACTCACTTTAATGATCGTAATCCACCGGCAGCACCTTATGAGGGTGCGGCGCTTGCCCAAGAGCTTGCATCAGGACCAGTCTATCGGGATGATATTTTGTATCAAGTGATGTTATCGGCCATTATCGATGCTCGTGAAGAGCTCACTATTACTACGCCTTATTTTGGCCCAGATGATGGATTGCTACAGGCTCTGATGGCATCAGCGAGGCGTGGGGTAAAGTTGACCCTCATCGTGCCTAAGCTCAACGATTCCACTTTAGTGGCTTGGAGTAGCAAAAGCTTCTATACGGATCTCATGGGTTCAGGAGTGAAAATTGCTGAATTTGATGGGGGTCTGTTGCACACCAAGAGTCTGTTGGTTGACAAGAGAATAGCAATCTTTGGATCAGTCAACTTTGATCAGCGCAGCTTGCGTTTGAATTTTGAGATTAGTTTAATTGTTTACAACGAAGCATTCTGCGCTAAGTTAGAGCAATTAATTGAATCCTATTTGAGTCAATCTGATTTTATTGACCCCCTCGTATGGGCGAAGCGGCCACGCTGGAATCATTATTTAGAAAATGCTGCGCACTTAGCTTCGCCGCTACTCTAAATTGCTCCGCTAGCGCGCATGCTGGCAATATCGGATTCTGGCAATCCTAGCTCTTTCAGAATGGTATCTGTATGTTCGCCCACAGCCGGAATGGGATCCATGCGATAGTCATAGCTATCATTTAGTCCAGGAGGGAGTAGTGCAGCGATTGGCCCATTGGGCGTGCCTACTTCTGCAAATCGATTGCGGGCTTTCAATTGTTCATGTTTCCAGAGGCCCTCCATATCGTTGAGGTGGGCATTGGCAATTTGAGCTTTATCTAATCTCGCAATAAGTTGGTCTGAGCTAAGCTTGCTAAAGCAGGTATTAATAATTTCGAGCAACTCGGAGCGTTTTTCATTGCGCTTGAAGTTGCGATCGAAGCGCTCATCTTTAGCAAGTGCAGGATTTTCCAATACAGTCTCGCAAAATTGAACCCATTCACGTTCATTCTGCAGGCCAAGCATGACAGTCTTGCCATCGCCAGCCTTAAATGGACCATAAGGATAAATGGTGGCATGCGATGCGCCATTTCTGGGCGGTGGTTCTGCGCCTTTATAAGCGTAGTACATCGGAAAGCTCATCCACTCACTCAGCGACTCCAGCATCGAGATATCAATGACAGTGCCCTTGCCAGTTTTTCCTCTTTGCAAGAGTGCGGCGAGGATATTGGTGTAGGCGTACATACCTGCAGCGATATCGGCAATGGAGTTACCGGACTTGCTCGGTGTCTCTGGGGTGCCTGTGACGGATAAGAAGCCGGCCTCACTTTGGATTAAAAGGTCATAGGCTTTTTTATCGCGATAAGGCCCATCATTGCCGTATCCAGAAATGTCACACAAAATTAATCTGGGATTGTCTTTCTGTAGCACATCCGCAGTCAGGCCCATGCGTGCGGCAGCTCCTGGTGCTAAGTTTTGCACTAAGACATCAGCAGTTTTCAGTAGCTGCTTGAGTGCCGCTATTGCAGATGGCTGTTTGAGATCCAGCGTGAGACTTTCCTTAGATCGATTGACCCAAACAAAGTGCGAGCAAAGACCATCAACTTGGGTGTCATAGATTCTTGCAAAGTCACCACCACCAGGACGTTCCACTTTAATGACGCGAGCACCTAAGTCAGCTAATTGCCTGGTGCAGAAGGGTGCGGCGATGGCATGCTCAAGTGAGACAACTGTAATTCCATCTAGCGGACGAATGCTCATATCAAATTTCTATCAAAAGGATCTAGGTAAACCGAGAACATGCTCGGCGATGTAAGAGTAGATCAAGTTTGTGGAGATTGGCGCCACTTGATAGAGACGTGTTTCCCTAAATTTACGTTCAACATCATATTCGTTGGCAAAGCCAAAGCCGCCATGAGTTTGCAAGCAGACATTGGCCGCTTCCCAGGACGCCTTCGCTGCCAAATATTTAGCCATATTAGCCTCAGGCCCACAGGGCGAGTGACTATCAAAAAGATCGCATGCCTTGAAGCGCATCAAGTTAGCAGCTTCAGTTTCAATATAGCTATCGGCAATCGGAAATTGAATACCTTGATTTTTGCCAATCGGGCGATCAAACACTACACGATCATTGGCATAACGTCTTGCGCGATCAATAAACCAATAAGCATCACCAATGCATTCGGCTGCAATCAGAACGCGTTCTGCATTCAGGCCATCCAAGATGTATTTAAACCCTTGACCTTCTGTGCCGATGAGATTTTCTAAGGGGATTTCTAAATTATCAAAGAACACTTCATTGGTTTCATGGTTCACCATATTGGCAATGGGCCTGACTTCCATTCCTTTCCCAATCGCATCAGCAAGATTGACGATGAAGATGGACATGCCTTCAGATTTGCGCTGCACCTCATTAATTGGGGTGGTGCGAGCTAGCAAAATCATCAGATCAGAATGTTGAATACGAGAGATCCAAACCTTCTGACCATTCACAACATACTGATCCCCTTTTTTCACGGCAGTAGTTTTTAACTTCGTGGTGTCAGTGCCGGTAGTGGGCTCTGTCACAGCCATGCTTTGTAGACGAAGTTCACCACTAGCAATTTTTGGCAAATACATTTTTTTCTGTGCTTCAGATCCATGGCGTAATAAAGTGCCCATGTTGTACATCTGCCCATGGCAAGAGCCAGCATTGCCGCCCGAAAAGTTAATCTCCTCCATAATGACGGAAGCTTCCGCTAAACCTAATCCAGAGCCACCATATTCTTCCGGTATTAATGCTGCTAACCAGCCGGCCTCAGTCATGGCTTTCACAAAAGCCTCAGGGTAGCTCCGTTCATGATCTACTTTTTGCCAGTAGGCTGAGTCGAAATTTCCACAGAGGTCTCGTAAGGCCTCGCGCATTTCCTGGTATTGGTCTGGCTTGGGTATGACTTGATTCATGAAAGTCTCGTTTTATAGGTTTTATGTGTTTCAAACGTTAGTTTAAGCAAGATTTGAAAATCCTGGAAAATGATGAAAATCAGGCGAAAATAGCCGATATAGCATTTAAAAAATCTATCTAAATGGATAAATAAGGGACAAGGACCTGCCAATGCAAAAGAATCACCGACAAATCCTTTCTGGAGTCAAAGTTCTTGAGTTGGGCCAGCTGCTTGCAGGCCCATTTGCAGCCAAAACTCTCGCGGATTTTGGTGCAGAAGTGATTAAGGTTGAGTCCCCAGGTCTGGGTGACCCTTTGCGCAAATGGCGCATGCTTCATGAGGGCACATCAGTTTGGTGGCAAGCCCAATCTCGCAATAAGCAATCGGTCTGTTTGGATCTGCGTGTAAAAGAAGGTCAGGAGATCGCCCGAAAGTTGGCACTCGAGGCTGATGTTGTGATTGAAAATTTTCGACCAGGTACATTAGAGAAGTGGGGCTTAGGTTGGGAGCAGCTGCATAAAGTCAACCCAAAGTTGATCATGTTGCGCATCTCTGGCTATGGTCAGGATGGACCCAGACGTGATGAGCCTGGTTTTGCAGCAATTGGTGAGGCAATGGCCGGTTTGCGTTACATCACAGGCCATCCAAATGAGGTTCCAGTGAGAGCAGGTGTATCTCTTGGCGACACGATTGCAGGTTTGCATGGTGCGCTGGGTGTATTACTGGCTTTATACGAGCGAGATGCTCGCGGAGGACAAGGTCAAATGATTGATGTGGCTTTGTATGAAGCGGTATTTAATTTGACCGAAAGCTTATTGCCGGAGTACTCAGCATTTGGCGCTATTCGTCAGCCGGCAGGCGGTGCTTTGCCCGGAATCGCCCCCTCCAACGCCTATCGTTGTGGCGACGGGCAGTATGTTTTGATCGCTGGAAATGGCGACTCCATCTACAAGCGTTTAATGACCTTGATTGGTAGAGTGGACTTAGGTGAAGATCCTGCATTGGCTCATAACGATGGCCGTGCTAAGCGAGTCAGTGAGATTGATGCAGCAATTAATGCTTGGACTGAATCCTTAACTCTGGATCAGGTGCTAAAGGGTCTGCTGGAAGCAGAAGTGCCTTCTGGCAAGATTTATACGGCCAAGGATATTGCAGAGGATCCTCACTATCAGGCTCGTGGCGTGATTGAGACTGTTCAGGCTGCGAGCGGCCTAAAAGTCCAGGTTCCCGGAATTATTCCTAAACTTTCTCAAAACCCTGGATCCATTCGTTATCGCGCTCCCACCTTAGGAGAGCATACTGACGAAGTGCTTAAATCCGCTGGCCTTACTGAAGAACAAATTACTATTCTCAAAAAATCTGGGGTCCTTGCTTAATGGACCATGCGCTCCAGCATTTTTTTGGATGGTTTGGTATGCCATCCGTTGGATTGCCGGCTGTATTTATCAGTGCCTTCGTTTCTGCAACATTGCTCCCTATTGGCTCAGAACCAATTCTTTTTGGATACACTTCATTAAATCCAAATATGTACTGGCTTGCAATCTTCGTTGCAACAATCGGTAATACCATGGGCGGTATGTTTGATTGGTGGCTTGGGCTTATAGCGAGTAAAAGAATTAAGTCTGTCGAGGTAACGACCCAGGGTCGCTTGCGAGAATGGCTCAAAGAGTGGGGCCCTAAAATGCTACTCTTTTCTTGGTTGCCTGGTTTTGGTGATCCACTTTGCATTGCCGCAGGCTGGCTCCGTTTAGCCTGGTTCCCATGCCTTATCTATATGTTTATTGGTAAATTATTACGTTATCTCACGATGACTTGGTTGCTCACCTTGGTGCCCGATAGTTTTTGGCATCAATTGGGTCATTGGCTGCATTTGATCTAAATTCATTCGTTGTATCCTATGTTTTTAATCCCTATTTATCCCTTCACTTGTTGAGAATATTGATATGTCTTCTTTAAAAGGTAAAACAGCTTTAGTTACTGGCTCTACTAGTGGCATTGGTTTAGGAATGGCAATTGCTTTAGCTAAGCAAGGCGTCAACATTATGGCTAATGGCTTTGGCGAGAAAGACGAAGCTATTGCAAAAATCAAAGCGTGCGGTGTAGAGGTGGATTACCACGGCGCTGATATGAGCAAGTCTGCTGAGATTGAAGATCTGATTAAGCAAACTGAAAAACGCTTTGGCTCTTTAGATATTTTGATTAATAACGCAGGTATTCAGTACACGGCAAATATTGAAGACTTTCCAACAGACAAGTGGGATGCCATTATTGCTATCAATCTTACTGCTGCATTTCATACAACGCACCATGCATTGCCAGGCATGAAAAAACGGAACTGGGGCCGCATTATTAATATCGCCTCTGTTCATGGCTTGGTAGCCTCTACACAAAAATCAGCTTATGTTGCGGCTAAGCATGGCATTATTGGTTTGACTAAAGTCACTGCGCTTGAGAATGCGCATACTGGCATTACCTGTAACGCAATTTGCCCAGGCTGGGTATTGACCCCCTTGGTTCAAAAGCAGGTGGATGCGCGCGCAGAGCGTGAGGGCATCACAAATGATGCCGCTAAGATTGCCTTGGTTTCTGAAAAACAACCATCTGGAGAATTTGTTTCTCCAGAGCAGTTGGCTGCTTTAGCAGTATTTCTCTGTGGTCCAGATGCATCTGAAGTTCGCGGTGTTGCGTGGAATATGGATGGTGGCTGGGCTGCGCAGTAAATAGATTTAAGGAGCTCGATCTCCTTTTTTCTTTGCGGTTTTAGCTTTGGCAGGGCGCCTGATAGACACGGTCTACTTTGCCGGCCATTAAGAGTTGGCTCGGTAGTGTGCGTCCCATTAAAGATTGCAAATCTTTTGAGCATGCTAGCAGTGCATCGATCTCCATATGGGTATTAAAGCCCATTAGGTCAAACATATGAACAAGTTCTTCCGTGCAGATATTACCAGTGGCACCTGGGGCATAAGGGCAACCACCCAAGCCGCCTAGTGAAGAGTCAAAGCGATCGATGCCGCTATTGACCGCGGCAAGAGCATTAGCGAGACCCATGCCACGCGTATTGTGAAAATGTAATGTCCATTGCAGCTTAGGGTATTTGGCTTGTGCTGTTTCGCAAACAGCTTGAACTTGAGCTGGATTAGCCATACCTGTGGTGTCGCAAATTGTGATGCCGCGAACACCAGCAGCAGCAAAGCGATCTACCCAGTGCATAAGATCCGCCAAGGAGGTGATTCCTGACATTGGACAGCCAAAGCTGGTAGATAAAGAGATATTCACAGCGGTACTATTTGCATGCGCCAAATCAATTACTGATACCAGTCCTTTAAAAGAGTCTTCGCAACTCATTTTTAGATTGGCTAGATTGTGTGCCTCACTAACTGACATGACGAGATTGAATTCATCTACACCAACACTCAATGCTCGTTCAGCACCTTTGAGGTTTGGAATAAGAACGGTGTATTCAACGCCGGGCACTCGATCAATTCCCCTCATGACTGCTTCAGCATCTGCCAGCATTGGAATGGCTTTAGGGCTGGTAAACGAGGTAACTTCAATCTTGGCATACCCAGCGCGACTTAAGCGGTTAATCAGGGCAATCTTTTCTTCGGTAGGCACAAATGCACTTTCCGCCTGAAATCCATCCCGCGTGACCACTTCTTGGATATAGATTCTTTTTAAGTAGGGGGATGATGGGGTGCTTGTCATATTAATATGCAGATTTTGGGCGCCAAAATGGGCTAAGCCTCTATTTTAAATAAGATTTCTGTATTTTTGCAGGATCAAACAAAATCGCTAGAATCGTTTATAGTTAGACCCATTATTACTCATAGGAGATCCTTTCATGGCATCAATCTTGACCTCTTTGGGACGTACTGTTTTGGCTGGTTTCGTACTTCTCATTCTCATCATCCTCGCTTTGGGCGGTAACTTTAGTTCAGCCGAATTGCCTTTCGTATTCCGTTGGTTGCATGTAATGTTTGGTGTGATGTGGATTGGTTTGCTCTGGTACTTTAACTTTGTGCAAATTCCTTCTATGCCAAAAATCCCTGATGAGCAAAAGCCAGCGATTGGCAAGGTAATTGCTCCAGCTGCATTGTTCTGGTTCCGTTACGCAGCACTCTTCACGGTTCTCACGGGTTTGATTGTTGCTGCCCTAAATGGTTACTTGCATCAAGCATTCACATTACAAGCCCCATTCCGTGCAATCGGTTTAGGCATGTGGATCGCTTTGGTAATGGCATTCAACGTTTGGTTCATCATTTGGCCAAATCAAAAGCGCGCTCTTGGTATCGTTGCTGTAGAAGCTGATGTAAAAGCAAAATCTGCACGCGTTGCAATGTTGACTTCCCGTTTGAATACATTGCTATCTATCCCAATGTTGTTCTTGATGGTTGCTCAGTCACACAACACTACTTGGTTTGTGATCGTTTCTTAATCACTCCAATAGCATTAAAGAAAAGGCCCGCAATGCGGGCCTTTTTGTTTGATCAGCACAGCAGGCCACCTTACTGAAGTAATGGTGGCAACTCTTTGCTTAGGGCTGCCCGCTGTGCGGTAGCGGTTCCCAGTAAAGCAAATCCCAGCAGCTTTCCATCGGGAGATTCAAAGCGCGCCTCAATGCCACCGTCAATGCCAGTGGTTTTCCATTGACCTTCAGAATCCTTGGCCGGTGGAGACACTACAGTTGGAAGTGCGGGGGTTTTAATCATCACAGGCATTGCTGGGTAACTTAAGGCCGTTACTTGTCCAAGCAATGTTGGGGCTAATGCTCTTGCAGCTTGCATGATGGGCATGACATAAGGTAGGACCAAGCCCTCAACTTCTGCGCAATCACCAAGCGAATAAATATTTTTTTCACTAGTCTCTAGCTCACGATTCACCTGAATGCCTACACCCGTCTTAATGCCAGCTGCCTTTGCCAAATCCAATCTCGGTTTTAGGCCAACAGCAGATAAAACAACATCGCAAGAAATCGCTTCACCATTAGCAAGACTAATTTGGATAGCATCACCATTGCGGTTAATGGCTTTAGCGGTAGTGGAGAAGTGCCAGCGTACCCCGGCATCACTCAGCTTGTCTTGCAATTCTTTTGCTGCAGCCTCAGGTAATAGGCGACCTAAGACTTGTGGGGCTAAATCAATTACATCTACTTCATAGTCGCCCAAGACAAGATCATTCGCAAACTCGCAGCCAATGAGACCCGCTCCCAGAATTGCCACTTTCTTTTTGCTTGCAATGGCATTTCGAAACTTGGCGTAGTCCTCTAAATCATTGACGGTCAGTACTTCGTCTGCAGCGTTGCCTTCTAGCGGTATCCGAATTTGATCGGCACCTAAGGTCAGAACTAGCTTTGCATAAGAGATTGCGCCCTTGCTTGTTTGTAGTGATTGTGCAGTGGTATCAATGGCGCTGACTTCAGTCTCAGAGAGAATGTTGATTGCTAATTGCGTTGCCATGCCTTCAGCAGTAGTAGAAATCAGTTGATCAGATTCCTTCTTGCTAGCAAGTGCAGTTGAGAGCATGGGTTTGGAATAAAAATAACCAGGCTCGCGTGTAATCAGGGTAATCGGTATCGCCTTATCAAGCTTGCGAATTTCGCGAACTAGTGTGAACCCAGCCAGACCACTGCCAATAATGACAATGCTGGAAGATTGGGGTGTGTTTTGAGTCAAAGCTGGGCTCCAGGTAGGTAGGGGTCAATCAGAAGTGCGCTAGCTAAAAGGCTTAGCTTACCTGAACCATTTCAAAATCAGACTTAGATACGCCGCAATCTGGGCATTCCCAACTATCCGGGACGTCAGCCCATGCGGTTCCAGGTGCGATACCCTCTGTCGGCAAGCCTTGAGCCTCGTCATAAATAAAGCCACACACGATACATTGCCAAGTTTTCATGTTGATTCCTTCAATATCAGACCCTTAATTTTAAATTTAATCTGATTTTTTTTCTTAAGGCGGCTCATTTGGCTTAATTCTGCAAAAGTCATCAATTCTTGTTACAGTGGTCGATCTTAATAATCGCTCACAAAAGGCTTTAGATGTCAGGTAAAGAAATTATGTTCACCCCAGTTAGTCTTGGTTCAATCCAATTAAAGAACCGTCTGGTAATGGCGCCATTAACGAGGATGCGCGCAATCGCTGGCGATGTACCAAGTCCTTTGGCAAAGATCTATTACGCACAACGTGCAAGTGCTGGTTTGATTATTACTGAGGCAACCCAAATTTCCCCATTAGGCATGGGATACCCAGCCACTCCTGGTATTTACTCGCCAGAACAAACTGCTGCTTGGAAAGAAATTGTTGAAGCAGTTCATGCCAAAGGTGGATCGATTGTTGCCCAACTGTGGCATGTGGGCCGCATTTCCCATTCTTCTTTACATCCAGACCAGGGTGTACCAGAGGCACCGTCTGCTATTGCTGCTGCAGGGCAAACTTACGGGGCAGACTGGAAGTTACACGATTATGAGACTCCCAAAGCAATGAGTCTTGATGATATTGCGCGTTTGTTAAAAGAGTTTGAGACTGCAGCACAAAACGCTAAAGCGGCAGGTTTTGATGGCATTGAGATTCACTCGGCCAACGGTTACTTGTTAGACCAATTCTTGCAAGATAAGACTAACCAACGTAACGATCAGTATGGTGGTTCAGTAGAAAATCGCTTACGCCTTTTAGGCGAAGTGATTGAGGCTGTTAGCAAGGTGTTCTCAAGCGATCGCGTAGGCGTTCGCCTTTCTCCTTATGGCACCTTTAACGATATTGCTGATAGTGATCCAATTGCATTATTCACTGCGGCAATCAAAAAATTGAATGGCTACAAATTAGCTTATGTCCATATGATTGAGCCACGCGCAACTAGCGCAGGTGGTGGTGATCAGGCAAATGAAGAGGCGCCCGTTACCTCAGAACTTTTCCGTGCAGCCTATCAGGGTAAATTTATTACTGCGGGTGGTTACGATCAGGCTCTAGGCGAAAAAGTGCTGGAAGCAGGTTTGGCTGATGCGGTGGCTTATGGCCGGATCTATATTGCCAATCCCGATTTAGCAGAACGCTTCCAGCAGAGCGCCCCGTTAAATGCTTATAACCGCGCTACTTTCTACGGCGGTCAAGAGGCTGGTTACACCGACTATCCAACACTCTAGGCTGATTTAAGTCTGACTCAATAAACCTCGCCCTTAGAAGCGGGGTTTATTTTTTGTCTTCAGGATCTTTTAGAAGATCATATTGATTGGCTACTAGCAGCAAGGCAATTGAAGCGCAGCCCATGGCAAAGAATTGCCACTGATGCAGCATTGCCGTACCTACCACCGTCATTAATACTGTCCAAGCAATAGCCATCTTGGCTTTTTTGGTGAGTGGTTTCATTATCTTGAGCCTCTAAGCTTGCGCCTTCACTTTATTTAACATGCGACGAAGTGTATCGTCCTTCAGGATGTAATGTTGCCACAAGCCAGCCAAAGCGTGAATGCCAATTAGGAAGTACAGTGAATTTCCTAAAAACTCATGAATTCCTTCGACCAGTTTTTTCATCTCTGGATTGGGGGTAAGCAGCTGAGGCCACACCAAGCCAAAGAAATGGATTTCTTTGCCGCCATATTGAAAATACAGAATTCCAAAGATGGGGGATATCAGTAGTAAGGCATACATGAGCCAATGCATGGCCTTGGCTAAAGAGATGAATAAGGGTTTGGGGTTTGTGGGCCTGGGAACACCATAAGCGAAGCGGACCATCAAGCGAAGGGCCATAGCTATAAAAATGAGCTGACCAAAGACGCCGTGAATGGTTTTGCAAAGCTCACGTGGCTCACTCCCTTTGGGGAATTGCCCCTTTAATTCGATGCTAATAAATGCTGCTATTACGAGCAAGAAGACTAGCCAGTGTAGAAAGACAGAGGCAGGGTGATAACGGTTTGTTGACATAGGGTGCTATTGAAATGAAGAAAGATTCATCATAAATGATAATGAATCTCATTAACAATAACAACCTTATGAGTAATTTCCCTTAATTTAGCCTGACTTTAGCGCTTAGCTCGTTAGCAGGACCCCTCTTATCAATCTGCGAAAGTCGTAGTGCTTCACTCTCAAAGTCGAGTTGACCAGGATGAAATTCATCATCATTTTGAAGGTCAATCACATAGGTCCAGACAAGCTCTCGGCCACGGTTCTTATAAACATCAACTACACGTTTCATATGTACCGCCTTTATGGTGATGCTGAATGACTGCCTGAGGATGGGCTTTGGGTATTCATCTGTGGATTTAAGATCTTCTTCAGTGTAATCAAGTTTCGCGGCTCAATGCGGATGATGCCACCTTTAGGACTATCGATATCTGCGATCAAGAAAAATGAGACGGCGATCACAAAAGGAAAAATCATAAAGAGGGCAATATTCTTTTTAAAGTTTCGCGCTCCAAACCCGACTAACAAGTTCGCACAAATCGCAATAGCCGTCATGAGAGTCCATGCAGTGCTAGGAATACGGTTCCACCAGGATGCCTGTACATAACCCTGAGAATTGAGAACATCATTCATGCCAGAGACAGTAAGCGCAATGGTTGCCGTTTGATTGCTGCGTGCAATTGGCAAAATTTCCTGCCATAAAGCGTTTTGTAGGCGATCCGTTTTTAGATGGATATCGTGAATCTTTTCTTGATCTTGTTTTGAATAAAACAGAATGCGTTGATCTAGGTATTGCATGAGTAAGTCTTTGGTGGCCAAGCTTGCTTTAGGAGGTAGCAAGTCTGCGCGAAGATATTCTGTGCCGATCGCATTGGCCTCCGCTTCCTCAAGGGCTTCCCGTTGGTCATGACGATCAATTGCCATCGAAAAGGTAAATCCAATGATGAGGGCTAGCAGAGTGAGCGTGGCTGTTTGAATAATTCCTAGATCTTCGGAGGTTTCAGTATCTTTAGTGCGGTAGCGACTCAGGATGACGCTACCAAACCAAACAGCAAATGCAAATACTAGGAATGAAATTCCAAAAACAAGCAGGGGATTATTGATGATGGATTTAATTTAAAAAGTTCCTGGATACAAAATATCTTTAGTGACATTTTGGATATCACGATGTCCAGTAAACGCCATGGTGATGTCCAATTCATTCTGAATAATTTCTAGGCACTTTGTAACCCCAGCTTCACCCATGGCGCCCAAGCCATATAAAAATGGTCGGCCAATCATGGTGCCGCGAGCGCCGAGGGCCCATGCTTTTAAAACATCCTGACCAGATCGAATGCCGCCATCCATCCAGACTTCAATATCTTTACCAACAGCCTCCACTATTCCTGGTAAAGCTTGAATACTAGAAATAGCGCCATCTAATTGACGGCCACCATGATTTGAAACTATCAAAGCATCTGCTCCAGAGTTTGCAGCGAAGCGTGCATCCTCTGCATCCAAAATGCCCTTGATGATGAGCTTTCCGCCCCAGAGTTTTTTAATCCATTCCACATCATCCCAACTGAGTCCTGGATCAAATTGCTCCGCAGTCCAGGAGGAGAGGGAGGACATATTGCCCACTCCAGTGGCGTGCCCAACAATATTGCGGAAGGTTCTGCGTGGTGTCATTGCCATTCCAAGGCACCAGCGTGGCTTAGTTGCCATGTTGATCATATTGGCTATGGTGAGTTTGGGTGGGGCGCTCAGACCATTCTTTAGGTCTTTATGACGCTGTCCCAAAATTTGCAGGTCAAGCGTCAGCACTAAGGCTGAGCACTTCGCAGCTTTGGCGCGTTCAATTAAGCGCTCAATAAAGCCGCGATCTTTCATCACGTAGAGCTGAAACCAAAATGGTTTGGTAGTTCTTTCAGCAACATCTTCGATGGAGCAGATGCTCATCGTAGATAAGCAAAAAGGCACGCCAAATTTTTCCGCTGCTTTAGCAGCCAAGATCTCACCATCGGCGTGTTGCATGCCCGTCAGTCCAGTAGGCGCGAGCGCTACAGGCATCGCCACTTCTTGACCAATCATCGTGGTTTTGCTTGTACGATTCGTCATATCAACAGCCACGCGTTGACGTAACTTTATTTTCTGAAAGTCGGATTCATTGGCGCGATA
>Ga0114959_10001771_pt1 | contig 18469 bp, 9 predicted proteins | sample C_130625_EF_Meta_FD_87317 | JGI IMG/M metagenome (GOLD analysis project Ga0114959, IMG submission 87317) | Freshwater microbial communities from Lake Croche, Canada to study carbon cycling - C_130625_EF_MetaG | ecosystem: Environmental > Aquatic > Freshwater > Lake | place: Lake Croche, Canada...
CGAATGCCAAGAAATACTATTTTACTTCCGACAAAGCCGCGACAAGTTCAGGTGTCACTTTAGATTACACTACAATCGAAGAAATTCTTGCCAACCAGCTTCCAAAACTTTCAAGTTATCTCCAAGCAGCTTCGGACCACCATGCAACTACTTCTTCATCTTCTGCTTAATAAACAGTGCTAACTTTTTTTTTCTACTTGAACATAATATAATGGCTTTGAAAAAGACGAAGAAGAGGCAACATTTGTACTTCAAAAAGTTTCGATTGAAGACGCATGGTAAAAGTGACCAAGGAATGCAAACGTCTGTATGGGGACCTCTGCTTTGGACATTCCTGCATATTGTCAGTTTTAATTTTCCCGTGCATCCTGACGGCGAAAAGCGGTTGCAACATAAACTGTTTTTCGACAGTCTTGCAAATATATTACCTTGTCGCTTTTGTCGCGAAAACTTGCCAAAAAATATGATTGCAGCAGGGTACAGCGACCAGGTGTATGCATCAAGAGATACTTTAAGCAAATTCGTCTGGCGTCTTCACAATGTGGTAAACGATGCTCTTGGGAAACCGAAAGAACTTGATTTTGAAAAAGTAGCGGCGAAGTTTGAATTGATTCGTGCAAGCTGCAAAAATTCCGATACCATAAAAAATGTCAAGAAAGAAAAAGGCTGTCTAACACCTGTCGGAAATCGACCTCCTACCCGATGCTTGATTCAAATCCGACCACGCGACATGGCGAAAATCAAATCGTCGTTGCATTTTCGACAAGACTGTTTTGCAGATAAAAAGTCTTGTGCTTCTGAAAACAGGTGAAAACATGTTTTCACGTTCGCTGCCTACATGGTGCAAATGCACCAACTTAATGAAAGGATGCTCACTCAGCATTCTTTAAATACAAGATATATTCTCTTTTCAGTCGACAATATTGTAACTCATGGAAATTCGCGACGAAAACGGAAAGCTTGTTGATATTGCATCGTTAGAGACACAAGAACAGGAATTAGTGAGAAAATATATTCTACCAGAAGACGTTGTTCTAGAACTTGGTGCACGATATGGATCAGTGTCTTGTATTATCAATTCAAAACTATCCAATAAGAGAATCATGTGGCAGTCGAGCCAGATGCACGAGTCTGGTCTGCGTTAGAAACGAATCGACTGAATAATGGATGTAAATTCAGGATTGTCAAAGGATTTATAAGCAACAAGAATTTGGGTCTGACAAATTTGGACGTTTACCATGGAGGTTACGGTGCGACGTTTGTAGACTGTGAAAGATCGGTCATTCCTTCTTATACAATGGATTACATACGGCAGATGTCGAAACTTAAGTTTAATGTCTTGGTCGCTGACTGTGAAGGATTTCTAGAGCGGTTTCTTGATGAAAATCCTAACTTATACGACGAGCTGCGAATGATTATTTTTGAAGCAGATTATCCTGAGAAATGCAACTACAACTTAATCAGGAAACAATTTCTACGAAAAGGATTCAAAACGATTGTCAATGGATTTCAAAATGTTCTATGCAGGTAGTGCATAACCTTTGATTATGTGGCTTGTTGAATTGCGTTTGATTAAAGGTGTAAAGAAAAAGTGTAAAGAAAAAAGTAACAGATCAATACTGATTATATATTGTATTTTATCCAGAAAAGTCATTTTTCAAGCAAAACTTTATCCAAACTCTTACTACCTAGTGGACATCCGGAACTGTTAATTCAGGAACTTCTGTCAAAAAGGGTTTCGAATAAAAATAGAAATGATCAAGTGCTTCTGCGCTCGTCAACCGCTTCGCAGGATCTAAAACAAGAATTTTGACAAGAAGTGCCGCTAAAGAACGGGTCACATCTTTCATAACCGATAGTTCTTTTGCTTGTCGAGCGTATATGCGAATACCTTTGATATCAAATGGAAAGTCGCTAACACCTGGCCAAGATTGTTCATTAGGGGTCCCAAGAGTCTTGAAAATAAGATGAATTTGATCAATTTCGTTGGCTTTGTCAAATAGAGCTTTCCCAGTTTCAATTTCAGCAGCCACGCAACCTGCACTCCACAGGTCAGAAGAAAAGCTGTACTGCTCCGATCCAAGCAATTGTTCTGGGCTGCGAGTAGTCAGAGTGCAAATCATATTGGTGAGTAGGGTAGAATTGGATGATGTCAGCATACGAGACGCTCCAAAATCAGCCAATTTCAAAGTAAAGTTTCGATCAACCAAAATGTTTGCAACTTTCAAATCTCGGTGCATAAACCCCATTGAGTGCATGTAATGAAGTCCAACAAGCATCTGTCTGATAAGATGTTTTTTCAAAGCTCGAGACCATTTCAGCTGTTGAACCCTCAGCAAAGCTCCCAATGTAAAAGGAAGGTACTCAAACACAAACGAAAGGTTATAACAATTCTTTTCAGTCGATGCGTTTTTCGTGATTCGTTTCAGCGCAACAATGTTAGGATGCTTCAGAGCCTGCAACGCTCGAAGTTCTCGAATACCCAGTAGAGCAAAGGATCGACCTTCTGTAACTCGTTTCATCTTCTTTATGGCAATCGGATTCCCATCAAGGTCAATCGCTTTGTAGACTTTTCCATACGTGCCACTAGAAATGACCGCACCACAACAAGGACTTTTGTCTGTCCAAACTTGTCGAGGTGACTCATCTAGCTTTGCTTTCGAGGTAAAAGGCAGAAGCGGTGCAAGGGTTTCAAAAGCAGTACCCACAATGATGTGACGGAGTTGATAAATGCGCTGGGCTTCCAAGGGGAAGTATTCTTGAAAGAATTTTTGGATCCAGTTCACATCTTTGTAAGTGTCAGAAGAATGAAAAGTTGCAAGTGTCAAGCATCCAAACGCATTGTCCAACGATTTCGTCGCACAATGTTCAAACAAAGTGTTCGCAAACGCAAAAGGTTCACCTCCCAAACGTGTCATAATATACTCTGTCTTCGCATCCTTGACATCACCAAGCCCTAATATTTCAGGTAATGCCATTGCTTGTGAATTTGTGATGCTTGAAATTGTGACAACCATCTATCTAGAAATCATTCTTTTTTGGATGTATATATTATAAATGTCGGCGAAAGTAGAAGACCTCTATTCGACGCTAAATGGTCCCATCTTTCGATTTATCTTCTTAGATCCATACCTGAAAGACATGGAGGGGGCAAATGCAGAGACCGTGGCAAACACGTTTTTTGAAATTTATCTCAAACAGTATATTGAGTACATATATGACAACAAATTGTCAGTCCCACGTTTGCTTCAAACATTCGCAGTTAAGTATGAAAAGTATATGCTAGCCTATACCACTCTGCATAATATTGAAACGAATATTCAAGACACAATTATTAAAGACCGTGAACATTTCATTTTGTCCGGGTGGCGTACAAGCTTTGGTGGTCATGCCGTTGTCGCCTATATCAGTCGTGCTTCCTCCGACAAATGGAAAATTCGCTTCTGTAATTCTGGAGCCGGATTGCAGTACCAAAATGAGTATACAGTCATAGAGTATCAGGACGTGACACTTGATCAACTAGTCCTATTTATCCGTTTCAACCGTTTTGCGAGCGCAACGGATGAAAAACGTGAACATCTTTTTTGGGTTCCCTCTAAAGATGAGAACTATTACTTTATTAAGGAGATGATTCCTCGTAATAAAATGAAAATCGACGAGAATATCTTTTATAAGCATATATTCGAAATATTTGGAAGCGACTTTAAACCACTCGTCAAAGGTACGCCTCAGCTTTCGTCTTCATGTACGGTCTATTCATTGTATTGGTTTGTCTATTCCCTATTGCATGAAAACAACAAAAGTACCGCGGACAAAGAAATGGAGTCATTTATGATGTTTTTGAAAACGAAACTTATCGATTCGGTTCGTAATGAACTTAAATCCATAACTTATGCATCTGCTAGGCCTTATATGTTCAATGTCGCGCAAATACTTCAAAAACAAGGAGTCCTAGATCCAGGGAGCGAAATTATTTCGCATTTGAAATCGTTAAGTTACAAGATCCTGGACGGTATCTATCTCACTCCATTCATTCGCCAAAACAACCAAAAACGTCTACAAAATGAAGTCCTCAAACTTGAATCATTTTATAAAAATTTTGAGAAGAGTAAAAAGTCCTTAGACGATCTTCTCGGCATTCACAGTTTTTCATGTAATCATGCAGAATATGCTTGTTTCCGCAATGCTGTCTTTCTACGAATTGTCACGGAATTCATTCAAGTGAAAACACACCTCTATTTTAAAGATGGCATTACAAGTGCAGCATTTGTAAATTTTACCAAAAATATTCAAAAGATGATTAGCATCGTCGATGACGGGAAAAGTATAAATGGTATTACTGATTCCAGAAAAAAAATGATAGCTACATCGTTGACTGAAATTACAGTCTTTATCATTTATTTCTACTTGAAAGTCTTGGATCAGTCACTTATCAATAGTGGAAAATATGACGAGTATGATCCTGTCTTCGCAACAGATAAAGGAGTTACAGACACCGTGGCGAAAAACTTCGTCATTACTTTATTTTGTCAAAACCATTGTGAGTATCCTGGTTTTAACCATAACGACTTTTTAATAAAAGTCATTCGGTATAGAAAATTGATTTTTGAAGTTGAAAGCGAATTCCAAGGCGGTTTCTTGAAAGTCAATATTTTCGGTATAAAAAACGAACGTTTTTATGAAGGTTTTAGAAATTACGGAGAAGCATCTAACTATTCATATAACCCAGCAAGTACTTTTAATTACTCAAAGGGGATTCCAGAAAAAAGTTTGAAATCTTTTTCTGAAACGTCTGCAGTCAATGTGAACGACTTGTACATTTGCGATTCGCGTTCCATTTCAGATACGTTTTTGAATTCTCTAAGTTCATTGATTGCCAGCGTAAATACAGGTAGCCTGAGTCATGGTAGAGAGGACTTGAAATTAGAATTCATAGACAAAAATATCCCTTCGCAGAATGTATACTGGGAAGATAATACTAAATATCCTAGTCCAGCAAACCTCCATTACGAGTATGAAAACTGTTACAGAACCGACATGAAAGTAATGAATAGTTTCCTTCGTGATGCCTCTAAATTACTTCTGAAAAGTCTTGACGTGGACCAGTTTTGTGTCTTGTGTGAAAAGGAAATGTTGCAGGCTGCACATTTCAAAATGTTTTTGTATTACTTGTCACATTATGATATTGACAAATCGACACAATCAAGGCTACTTCAAGCGAAACAAATGCATTCAGGTGACGCGTCGATTATAAAATCGATTCTGACAAATGATTATTTTAAATTTTTCTATCCATCAGTAAACGAAATTAGCGAGATTCCCCTTTGCATTTTCAATAACATCTTATTGCGCACTTCGAAAGAAACCTTCCAAGAATTTTTTTCCTATTCACTGACTACTGTCGCGAATATTGAAAAACACGTCGAAGGTTTCAAATTCGTAACAAGACCACATTTTTGTCAAACATACTTTCCATATCCAATTTACGAAGATGTCTCCTCTTCTTTCTTCTACCTGACGGGGGAGAAAATGCGACCTTTGTCGTTCGATGAGAAAGAAGAGCACTTGGCTATCTTTGAAAACAATGTTGAATGGAAAGTTCTAAATCACCATGTAATTCGCAATGATATGAAAGTTAAAACAGAGAGAAACAGGCATCATTTTAGTGTGTGCGTATTGCTGGAGAAGTTGAATGTACTAAAAATCCAGTTTTTAATGCTCCAAGCGGAAGACCAAACTCGCATTGTTTTGGAAGATTATCCATTTGAATTCAACTATTTCGATTCCGATATAACGGTCGTTGATAAGACAAATCCTGCCAATACTTACATACTTGTAACCAGAGACTATGGCAAAGAAATTGTCATATGGTCGCTTTTTCTCACGAATGGCTTTATCCTCTCCGACAGAGAAAATAATTTGTCTCTTCTTTTGTTGATGGAACCGGACTATATCAATGGTCGATTAAGTGGAAACCTACAAGGATTTCAAAAACCTTACTTTGTGGGCGCCGATTCAGAGACAGTAAACTTTTGGCAAAATCATCCGAAGTTGAAGCCATTGTCAATACCAACCTTCCATCTTCTCCGATTTCACTTCACCAATCTATCCTTCAAAATGCGAAATTCGAATGATTTCGGGGCTTTATTCATTTCCATGATACTTGCATCGAATTTGACAGCAATCTGCTTGTTGATCAATCAGTACTATATCGAGGTGCAAAACAAGAACAATGTATATTATGGATATTTACGAATGTTTCAAATGAATATTGATTTTCCGTATTGGTCACTTTTACATAAACATGCTCGTAAAACAAAACATGAGTATGACAATCGAAGTCATTATTTTTCCAGGGATTTCAACCTACCTAAAAAGACGATACATTTATCGACACTTTGTATTCCAGAACGCAAAATCATTGAGGATGCTTCAAAAGAAATAACAAGTGTTTCAAAAGCATTCTATGAAGCAGATACAAAAGCGAAGAGTTTCACGAAGAATATTCGTTCTTTCCTGGAACAATTTAGATATCGCTGTAAAAAATGCGATGTTACCATTTCAGATGTTGAAGAATCAAAGGAAAAAGACTACGTGTTTGAACTCTTTAAAGACGGCCATATTCCTTCTCTGAAGCACTTGTATATCTCAGAACATTTGATTTTGTACAAAAGACTTTATCGTCTCAAATTTAACAATCTTCGACGCGCAATCGATAACGTAGAAGAAGATTGTGGTCATATTACAAAAGTTCTAGAAGAATTGGATCCTCTTTTCATATGTGGTTTTGAAGAATCACGAGATATTTCGCAGCTTCTTCTTGAACTGCATGCTGGCATTTTTCTCCGAAAAGATCAAAAATCTGTTTTCGATAAATTTTGCTTGAAATTACATTCCTATCCGAAAAAAGGATCCGCGAATAGAGAAGTCAAATCGACGGCATATGAAATTCTTATGGGAAAAGGAAAAACGACGACATTGACGCCTTTGCTGCTCTTTTATTGCGCATATGGTAGAGTCGATAGGGATTATTTCAATTACAACATTGTTCTTCCAAAGCATCTGCTTCAGCAAAGTTTTGAAGTGGTCTTGGCATTTAGCGAATTGTTCAATGACGTCGTAACGAAAATCGACGTGGACAATTTTGAAAATATTCGTCATAAAATCAATATTGTCAGTGATGCCCACATGAAAATATATGTGCTGCAAAATCGAGGTCGTCAAAATATTATTAATCCTGAATGTTTTTTCATTTTTGACGAAATCGATTCGCTTATTAATCCATTGAAAAGCGATTTGAACATTTCACTTTTGAAGAGTAAACATCCATTCCAAGATTATGTTACAAAAGCTCTATACAATTTGGCGGAAATCATGTATAAAACAGATTATATAGATCCTAAAAACATTCGACGAGTTGAAAAATCATTGGTCATAGAGGAGGTCGAGATTTTGTCTGTTCTTGATGATAATGACATCGAATTTTTGGATGTTTTCACAAAGAAAGTACAAACCACCGTAAAACAAATTCAAGATGGTGACGTGACATTCAATAAAAACTATGGCTTCTCCAAAATTGCGGGTATGACTGCAATTCCATACAATGCCATTGATTCTCCTATGGAAGGGTCTGAATTTACAGATTTCGAGCTTTCCATTCTACTGACCTGTCTATCCTATTTTTACAACGGATTTCGAGAAGCGGACATTGTGCATTTGATCGAGTATTTGAGGTCCTCTTTTTACCAAGAAGACACGGCGTTATTTCTCGCAATCGTGAACGTTTTTCTTCCGGAACTGACTCTATTTTTCGACAACGAGAAGTCATTTATCTATTTGGTCGAAACTGGGAATAAAAGTCTTGTTAAACAGTTAACAGAGAGTCTGAACGGTGCATTGAAACATGACTACACACATGTAGAAAAGACGAAACTGGAAGCGCGAAAGACAAGAAAGACTTCCTTTGGGATTAAGAAGATGTGGAAAACGATAGCTTCAACCATTCCTCGTTGGAATAGCGGTAGTCGTATTTCGAAAGAAGATTTGCAAAAATCAACGGATGCACAAAGTATTCTTCGATTTTATATGACGACGTTGGTTTTCAAACAATTTAAAATTCCTGTTGACCAGTACAATATTTCTTTTGTAGATATTCTGGACAGTCATCTGATTTGTCATAAAATTATCTTTTCAGGAACCGTGAACTTTAATCTGCCCTCGGCCATTATTCAAGAAATTCAACCGAAACGTACAGGTTTGAATTCTTTCTTTTGGAAACACGAAGATTCCTCAAAGTTCGAAAAAGCAGAGAAATCACAGCTAAGCGAAATCGTCGGTGACGAGTTGACACAAAATGCCATTCATTCGGCACTTCTTGGTGCAGCACAGCATGAACTCACCTCGGTGATTCGACGGGACGACCAAACAGAAGATTCGCTTCTCGCCTTTCTGAAGGAAAAAGGTAATTTGGAAAAGTATAGTGCTGTCATTGATGTGGCTGGAATTATTTTGAAGCGTTCTGCACGCCAATTTATTGACGAGATTTATAACCATCTTCCTCGTGACACCGTAGTGCTCTATGTCAATGAAGGCGCCAGAACTATTTATGACCCCAACGGTGAATCCTATGAAAAGGAATACCAGAACGACGTGTTTCCAAGGGTTTTTATTGTGTATGATAACAAAAACTGTGTTGGTATTGATTTCAAGCAACCTTTTCAAATGCATGCCCTTGTCACTATTAACGAAACGAACGACATTACAGAGACAAGTCAAGGCGTATATCGCTTGCGAAACATAAATATAGGCCATACATTTGACTTCTTTGATTGTTGTTCTAGTGGCGAAAGAGATATTTATGGAATTCATCAAATTCTGGTGGCGAATGAAAAAGCGAGTAAAGAGAATTTGAAGGAAAAAGCCTCTTTGCAGTGCCTAAAATTTGTAAAGCGACAGTCAAGTGCATATGTGGAAGAAAGTTACTTTGAAAAGGTATACATTGAGACAATAGCCGTTGACGAAAAATACATAGATGAAAAAACCTTTTATGACACCGTTCTCTTCAAAAATCTGGGACACAATCTAAAGTTTAAATCATCGGAAGTTTCATTCCTGAAGACCAATCTAAATTTCAATGTTGAAGTCGAAAAAGAAGTTGCTGTTCAAATTTTATCCAACGAAGTATTCAAAGAAAACGACGTAGAGACCGATTTTCGGAAATGTGAATATACTCTAAACAAGTATTTTGGTCCCGAAGAGGTCTTTACCACTTCTGTGAAATTCAGAGGTGTTGAAAGTAAGATACTTCTCAATTTCGAACCGATGCCTTTCAAAGCGGTTTTGTCAAATGAAATCGTCCTTTTTGCAAAGAAGTACTCACATAATGTACGAACACCTCATTTTTATATGCTTCGAAGAGAAGGCGTCGTGACAATCATTACGTCGGCCGAGTTTTCAATTTTTATGTTAAATTTCGAGAAACTGGATACAAAAGACTTGTCTGTATACGACATGGCAGGAAATTGTGTCTTTGGAATAGAAAACGATGTCTTGAAAAAACGAAATTCTATATTCAGGTCAATCTATGGGCTCTTGTTTATTCAGAATAGAGGTTCAGTGAGTCTAGAAGTTCTTCGGTCGAATGTCAAAGCGATGAGTGTAATGATGCTTACTGTGCCTGACATTCTTTTGAAACTTCAATTTTTGAGGTATTTAAACGGTCGGAAGCTTGCCATCCGGCCGATTGAACAATCCATTATGGAAACATTTGCTGCTACTTTCTCTGAAGAGGTCTCCACCGATTACTTATGGAAAAAAGCACATGAATTTGCGAAAGAGAATGATTATTTTTTTGATCGCATATATGGTCTTCCGCCTGATCTGGCGAACCAAGTTGCAAAGGCGTTGTTTGAAGATCGCAAATTGGTCTCAAATGTCAAGCGAAAGATCAAACAAGTTGCATCGACGCGACCAAAGATGACAGTAGCTGCAACCGCACTTGCAGGTGTAGTGGGTTTAGCGAGTGTAGCAAGTGTAACGGGAGTCTACAATGCTCTCGGCAAAAAAACGAAAAAGCAGAAAAACGAAGCTTCTGACGCGGTATTCGAGCCACCGGAGGTCAAAACTGAAAGGGTTGAAGCACCAACAAAGACGCCATATGTTGAACCTCTTGAAATGGTTAAAAAGGTGCAAACTCAAACAGTCTTGTCCACGAAGCAAAAAGCATCTAATGAAAAACCTCATCAACCTTCAAAGACTCGTCAAACGAAACATACTAAAGAGAAGAAATCAGTCGTAAAAGCTTCTGTCAATGGATTTTTGGCGACCTCTGCTATTGCTGCCGCGGCATTAGCAACTCGCCATTACTCGAAACGCAAACCTCACGTGAATACGGGTACGGAGGCGAAAAAGACAGTAGAGAATGTTACAAATGGACCCGTGAACCCACCCGTGATAAAATATAGTCCTGTTACCGCTTCTAATTCCAGAAATGCTGCTGCTCCAAGGAAATCGCTAATCGTCAAGAAAAATCCTAATATAACAATTTGATGTCTATGTAAATATCAAAATGTTCCAATTATGCGTTGCATTATTCTTCATCGTCCCAATGTTGGAAGCATGGCGTCTGAGATTCCCCTTTCGTTCCCAATCGAAACTTGAGGAGATAAATGGATTTTACGGGTTAATTGGTCCGAATATGACGATATCTGAAATCGGGAATTTATTTGATCTGTTTACAGGAAATGGACTTATTCAAGGCGTCTTCCTGGAAAATGGTCGAGTGACGCCGGTATCAACGCTTGTGAAAACGAAGAAATTGATATTTGAAGAACAATGGGGTAAATTTAAAAAGAATCGCTTGACATTTCATATACTCATGTCTTGGCTGGGGATCATCCCAAACATTCTTGGAGTAGCGAATACTGCCATTTTGCATACCGACAATCATACATATGCATTGGCAGAGCGTGATTTGCCGTACGAAATCCGTGTCGATTTTTCAAGGAAAACAGTTGACACAGTTGGACTGACACCAATTGGTCATGTCCATGCCGTATCTGCACATAGTCGATGGAAGAATGGAAAGATCCGTTCTTTTGAATATAGTGTTTTGCAGCGAAAAGTAACGTTTTCAACTATTTGCCATGATTGTCAAGGTGCTAAAGTTGAAAGCTCTTTTTTAGTGAAAACAATGTACGTACCAATGGTTCATGATGCTCTATACTTGAACAAAAGCGTGATGTTTACCGATTCGCCATTTCATTTCTCTCTTAGTCGACTGCCCGTACTTGATACTACAAGACCGACCTTTATCCATGTTATCAAAGAAGAACCGGTGCGAGTGTTGAGAATGTTCCGGTCTGAAGTAGCATTCTATATTTTTCATTATGCTCAGGTGACGGAAGATGAAGAAAGTATTGAAATATTTGCACCCCTTTATGACACTCTGGATTTTCAAACTATATCACTGCAGGGAAAGTACCGCAGACTTCTTCTTGACAAAAGGACCATGAAGATTCATATCCAGAAGAACGAAGAATTAGAATTATTGAACCTCGAATTTCCAGTGAAATACAAAGATAAAGTCATTCTTCGCTCTGTGAATGACAAACGAATTGATAGCTTTGTCATTTGTAAAGGACTTGACATTAAGCTTGTCATCAAAGTACGCGACGCACTCTCCATATGTGGTGAACCGGCATTATACGAAGGGGATGGATTTTCAAGGATACTTTGCCTGGCGTATGATGCTGGTTCAAATGGATATTTTCTTCTTATCGATCCTGAAACAGGTGATGTATACGAAAATGAATTGGGGATAAAGGTGACGATTGGGTTCCATTCGGTTTTTATTGCCAATCGCCAATGATTTGATCTAATTTCGAAGTTTGCTAGATTTCTTGTTACCTAATACTTTGACAATACTTTTCAATTTACTGGACAGTTTAGTGTTGTCGATTTCTTTGAGAATTGCACGGCTTGTTATTTTCTTCTCTTCTTTTTTTGTTCTATTTTTTTGATTTGTATGTTGGCCACGGACAACTTTGGTACCTTTAGATTTTGTTCTCCTGCCACGTAAATTTCGACCACTTCCGGCTTGTTTACCTTGCTCACTTCCGTTTAGACTCCCTTTAACATCACCCTCTTTCAGAATACCTTGGTTACTTCCGTTTAGACTCTCTTTAACATCTCCCTCTTTCAGAATACCTCTTATTTCTTCAATTTTAAACGCTGTCGTACCAGCTAAGAATGCCTCAACTCCAAAATTGCTTGTATAACTGAGAAATTGGCCTAGATCCAACGAAGCACCCCATATTGAGAATAAAGCCGTTGCAGTCCCCGCAACAGGGTAATTAAAATTTGTATTATATAAAAAATACAGACTGGGGACCGCGAGGTTTAATGTGACATTGAATTTTTCGAATGTATAGTATATGCCACCATTTTTAGTGGCATATAATTCATAATCAGGCCAATAATCCTCTTTACCATCATTAAACCAACCATCTTGTTTCATAAACACCCATTTGGGTTTATCATTACTGTTTCCAATAAATATACCCACAAGAACAGAGCCAACCAGCTCATCTTTCTGCGAATCATCCAATTCATTTACTTTCCATTTTTCATTTCCTAATCGATCCTTATTGAATTTACCCAGCCTATTGAGATCTAGAATCGTTTGATAATCCATAAAATGTGTTTTCAATGAGCTTTGTTGTGATTCACTTAATTCCAAAGAGTCCACATTGACATCTCCCTTTAGTCTATATTGTGCTGTTTTTCCCTGCATAAAAATTCCCGCAGCTTTATCGAGAGCAACATTATACTTTCCAAACTCGTAGTATTGGGGATAAGAACCTGCATCTGATGAAGAATTCAATACGTAAGTCGGCCAATAATCGAATTCCCCGTCACTAAACCATCCATCTGGTTTTAAAAATATTGGTTGTTTACGTTCAGCGTCAACAAAGCCTACTAGAATACAATTGTATAGTTTATGTGCATTTTCCACTCCTTTGCCGAAAGTTGTTTGTATCCTTTTCATGTCCCATAAAGTGAGTTTACCGTTATCTGTTCTGTTTAACAAATATAAAACAGACCAATCTAGTTGATGGTGCGATATGGAAAGAATCTGCCATACAGATATCGCTTTAAAATCTTCTTGCGTTATTCGCATGAATTTGTCATTTTTGTAAATGTATTCATGTTTTCTTTCCCTTTCCGAAAAGAGTCCATTTTGTTTCAAATCAATAGGAACTGTTGTCGCATCTTGGTTAGGATCTATTTTCACATAGAATGTAGATTGGCCAAAATTTATTGATCTATCTTCGTTAAACTCATTATTAATCCTTTTTCCTTCTAATGACTTTATGGTTTTTTCTTGTTCTGAGGTAGTTTTTCCACTGGCACCGCCTACATGTCTACCTCCTCCTTTAGCATTTTCTCCAAATTTTTTTGCCCAATTAAAAACGGACAAATTGTTCTTAAACGTTTCTAAATAATCGACAGGAAAAAATGCTGCATTATAGTTCATATAAGTCCTACAATCGCTTGAAAATAAATTAAATCTTACAAATTCATAAACTTTACAATCAGGAGGGATAGCAACGAAATTTTGTTGCTGTAGTGTAGATACATTATCTAGCTTTCTCAGTTTATATGATGGCCAATAATCGTAGATACCATCATTAAACCATCCATCTTTTTTCAAAAATATTGGACGTTGCATATCTTCAGAGATTCCTACTACAATGGCTTTCTTCAAATTCTCAGCGATCTTAGCTTTATCGGCATTTGGCTCAAATTTTTGTACCATTTTAAAAACTTCCTCTTCATTTACATAGACCATAACGTTTGAAGAACTGGTATTCACCTCTCTTGTTGGCATAGGTGATATTTCATCAAAATATTTAGAATATGGATCTGGATCAAACGGATCTAATCTCTGTTTCACTTTCGCTTCTGGAATGCAATTCAAGGGGATAATGAAATTTAGATCCAATAGATGTCGCATTAGCGATTTTTTTTGTTCTTCTGAAAACTTAAATCCAGCGATTTTGGAACCTTCAATTTTTTCGATCAATTTGTTCTCTTTATATGAAAACACTAAGTTATCACTTTTCTCTAGTACGAATTCATAATCTTTACTTAAATTCTTTTTTTCTCTTTCAAAAGGGGATTTATAATCCGGATAAAAATTCAGTTTATTCCCACTTTCATCACATATTTCTCCGTTTTCATTTAAATATACTTTAACTTCTCCAACCACGATAGGTTTGATTGGATTTCCCGTATCTTCAATGCCTTTATTCAATCCAATAATTATAGCCGGATCTAATTGATGATGATGGAGATACAGGCGTTGCTGTTGTGAAACATTTTCCAACTGACTCATTTTTTTTAGTATAATACATACTTACATAGATATTTTTATACAAGTAGTTGGTACGGGAAGGTGAGCTCGACCAAGTGAATATTGACGATTACAGCCACTCAATTTATTCTATGAATGACCTATCACAGACAAAATATATTGTCTGATGTTGCCTAATACTCTGGTAAAAGGATTCACTTCCATTTCTTAGATTTCGTTTATCATAACGAAAGATTTCGAACCTTTGTAACGTGTCAGTAACAAATATTTACGAGGTAGTTTACTGATACCGTCACAATGAGTCAAGTTTAGTGTTTGCAAAAGAGGACAACCAGCTTCAAGAAATTCAATGCTTGCATCTGTTAGGAGAGAATTGCAACTAATATCCAGTTCTTTTAATTGTTTCCCGGTATTTTCGACCAGATTCGCCACTACATCGTCTGAGATGCCGAGATTCGAGAGAAATACTCTTTCCAGACGTTGGGCAAATTGAAATGACAATAACGGTATGGGACAAAAATCGAGTTTCAGAAATGTGAGCATTTGATTTGATTTCATAATATTTTGCATGGAATGATTCGACAGATACGGCATGCTTTGAATCCAAATATATTCCAAATCGTGAAATTCCATGAGTCTTGCAATCTTTGTACAATGCAGAAAAATGTTGTACAATTGCATACAAACCAAAGTAAGCTTTTTCAGCTTCGGGAAGAATTCAATAAGAGAATTCAGACAGTCATCGTCGAAATCCGCTCGTTCAAAGAAGAAATGCAAACTGTCAATGTTCGGTGCAGCTATTTTCAACTGTCGAATGTATTCACTATCGAAGGAATAGCTAGAGATGCGCAAAGTGACATCTGTTAAGTGTGGAAAATGGCATTCAAAGACTTTCAAGGTCAACAATTGGATGTACGTAGAATGCAAATCAAGCGACTTTAAAGAGGTACATTTTTTCAGAAATCCAGTAAGTAGCATGTCATGGACAGATGGAATGCATTGAAAGGTATGAATGTGCTTCGCCAGCCCAGAAGTGTCTTCAAATAGCACCATAAGTGTATTATTGGCGATATTTCTGTTATGGAAAAAATAAAAAAGTAAGTTTTGGATTTTCATTTTTTTCTTCTGAATCCAAATAGTTTCTTCTGTCGAGTTGACGACATGTTTTGCTTCCTGAAAGAAAACTAAGTTTTGAAGAATGGATAAAAATGAGTCGCGTATCGATCTGCAAGTTAAAGCAGTGTCGAGAACACATATATTTGCGATTGTCAAATATGACGACAATACGTGATTAAGGGGGGACAATGGTTCCATCATACTGACAAGAATAGGATTCATGTTTTTCAACTTCAGACTTTTCTGTCTTTTCAATAAAGAAACATTGCTTATATTCTTATAAAAGGTGAATTGCAGGAACAAGATAGAAAATGTTCATCATCTACTATTCACCTAGAAAACAGCAATCAATGTCACGATGGTACCATATTTCACCGTTTCCATTGAAATGACATTTCTTCCTTTCTGCATTAAAACAAAGTGGATATAAGCTTTCGCATCGTCAACATCTTCAAGACAACGGTTCTTTCTAATGCGTGTACGTGTGCAAAACGTAACTGCAAGAACAGCTTGTCTTGTAAACTTCAGATAATCCAAAGCATACTGAACATCTTTTCTTGGATTTGTAGATGCATTTCCGCGCCAGGTACTTGTGTAGTCCAGAAATACAAGACTGAAAGGATAATGCATAAACGATATGTTGCGAATCATGGTCCCGACACAATGTGGGTACACAATGCATTTGTTCTTTTTCACCAAACTTCTCGCTACAAACGGGTTCGGAACATGAATCTGATGTTTTCTGAGACCAAGACATTTCTGGACGTGGCGACTAAACGTCGCGTTAGAATCGTCAAGTGTCAAAACATGACCTTTCAGAGCAAGTTTCTTGTACGTATCTGTGAGAACATTCCTGACTTGCTCTTTCTTCGCGACATTGGATGGAAAGTAACAATCTCGTGTGTCTTGTGGCAAGAGATGAATTGGAAGTCTGTAAACCATCTGTGGATCGTAGATGTACTTGACCTGAAATGAATCTCTACACGATGATTCAATGGACAAATATCTGTCGCCCAAGGATTCACATCCTTCTTCTTTTGATCGAAGCGAATATCTTTCCGTTTCCATGTTGAAATTATGAAAGCATCGTCTCCATAATGGTATTAGACAGTGGGACAAGAAGTAGTGGTTCTAGTGATTCTAGTGATTCTAGTGTGTATGTGTATGTCTAAGTAGGTATTATCATATTATCAGACTACATTCACCGCTTCTACTATATCACTATCATACTGATCACTGTGTCCATCTTCTCGTCCTTCTTGTCCATCATATCCACCAAATTGATGAATGTCGACGGCGTAAACGATCTTATTTTCGGTCTCAATAATGGTGAGAGCGATGGGAATATCAGTTTCTCTACTTTCTGCGATGACAGGAGCTAAAGGTGGGTGCGGACGTGGTGGCGGGGGAAGATGTTCCTCAAAGCGAGTGGAGCAAATCAATGCGTTTACATATGGAGAAAGAAGGACCAATGCAATACTTAGGAAAAATCCAGCTGTTCCGAAAACCAAGCAATAGAATACAACAACTCGATGCTGAGCGTCATTTGCGAGAACAACGCATACTCCAAATAGACCGATTGAATTGAACAAAAGGGACAACCAAAGGAAACGGATAACAGTGGCTATACAGGTCATTTATGAAATTATGAGAGCCTTCGAACAGAATACATGCAGGCAGCCAAAAGTTATGAGAGTAAAAAGCTGGACTTTATTTCACCACTTCTGTTTGTGAGGCATATATAATAGTTTTGTGCAATGAGGAGAATATGAAAACCGACGTGCGTCAGCTTACCAAAAGGTTCAACCAGATAAAGTAGCCCAATGAGGACGTTGACTACAAGAAATGATTTTCCGTCATTCGTTCCAATATATAGGAACAAGAGCAAAAGGATGTCTACTGTAATTGCAGACATGACATTGATGTTATGAATAAACAAGTTATCCTCGTTTTCTTCGATGAAAGAATTTATCATATTTTGAATTCCCTTGTACATACCGAGAAGGTGAAAAGCACCTGAAATAAACAGAACGGGGACTAGATTTGTATTGTAGTAATAGCACGTTGCAACTGCCAAAAAAGATCGAATGTGTATCATGGTTGTGTCATTCAAGAAGAGATGGATGTTTTCCCGCGAAGGGAATTTGTATTCTTTGATAGTTTTGTTTGTTAGTCTTTTGTATATGTCATAATGGTAGTAAAATGAGGTCAAACTTAATCCACTAATTCCGATCATATCGAATACATTTCTTTCATCGTTCTTGTACGAGTAGAGATATGCTGCCAACGGAACATTCACAAAAAGGAGGTAAGAGCATAAGAAATGACAGACAGTCTCGTAGTCAATACTTTTTGCAATTTGTTTGTAAAGGATTTTGCTCATAATAGTAAACCAGTATAGATTGAGGATGTACAGACCATAAAACGAAAGTAGCACAGAGGTACTTAATACCAAATCAACCATTGTATCGCCATTTGAATATTTTGGAAATACGGTATTAATGATGTAATCATTTTGTATGTCCTGAAAGTAATCGATGACCCGAAACTTGAGAAATGCCAAATAGAATAACAAATTATTGACAGTTGTCAACACACTTTTCTTTGGTAACCAGAATTGCAATGCGAGGAAAATGGACGAAATTTCTGTTTTTAGGAGTGCAAGCAGGATCGGAAACTTGTCGGAACTACTTAGATGGTAGTAAGCGTCGTAAAAGGCTATGCAGAGGACAAAGACATGATGCATTTGATAATCACGATTTTTCGTAACTAACAGATCGATTCCGACATGTATACCTATGAAAGGAACAAGGCTTTCAAACATGGAATATGGTGGTTCCTCACAGCTGCCAAACGCATATTTGAGGTAGCAGTACGTAGAAGAAAGAGATATGCCTAGAACACATACATTTTGGAACTGATGTATCCAATTGATGTTTAAAAATGAGATGTTTCCGAGCATTTGATTTCGTAAAA
>Ga0114959_10001773_pt1 | contig 18450 bp, 18 predicted proteins | sample C_130625_EF_Meta_FD_87317 | JGI IMG/M metagenome (GOLD analysis project Ga0114959, IMG submission 87317) | Freshwater microbial communities from Lake Croche, Canada to study carbon cycling - C_130625_EF_MetaG | ecosystem: Environmental > Aquatic > Freshwater > Lake | place: Lake Croche, Canada...
CAGTGAAGCAGTGAAGCAGTGAAGATGTTTATCCAATGAAAGCATGATGATGAAATATTTTTTACAAATCGGTTTACTTTTAACAGGGCTTGTTTGTTCAGCATTTGCTCAAGACTATCCCAGTCGGCCTGTCAAGGTCATCGTGACCTATCCGCCAGGTGGGGGCGCTGACGTGACAGCGCGTATCGTTGGCCAAAGGCTCTCAGAGTTATGGAAACAGCCTGTGCTCATTGAAAACAAGCCAGGTGGAGGTGGCAATGTAGGGGCGGACTTCGTCTACCACGCACAAGCCGATGGATACACTTTGCTCTTGGTCTCAGCTTCCCAAGTTGGCAATGCAGCGCTTTTGGAGAAGACCACCTTTGATCTGGTCAATGACTTTGCACCGATTGGATTGGTCAGCTCCTCCCCAATAGTGATCGCCGTCAACAACCGGGTCAAAGCCAACACCTTCAAAGAGTTCATTGCACTTTTGAAATCTGAGGCTGGTAAGATGGATTACGCCAGTTGCGGTATTGCCACGACCCATCACTTTGCCATGGAGTTGCTCAAGTACCAAACCGGCACCAAGGCGCAGCACATTCCCTACAAGTGTGCCTCTGCTGTCAACGATTTGCTTGGCAATCAGTTGGATGTCATTGCGGTGACCTTGCCTCCAGCATTGCCTTTTATTCAGCAAGGCAAAATGCGAGCTTTGGCGGTGACCAGTGCAAAGCGTTCCCCCAATGCCACAAGCATCCCAACGGTGAGCGAGTCTGGTATGGCAGAGCTCAAGGATTACGCGGTCGAAAATTATTATGGTTTGGTCGCGCACGCGGGGACTTCCAAAGCTTTGATGAAAAAGCTTGAGGCCGATGTCAAGGCCGTTTCACTTGATCCTGTCATTCAAAATAAATTGGCTGGCGCAGGGTTGGACACGTTTTACAAGACGCCTGAGCAGACCTTGTCCTTGTTATCGAGCGATATCGATTTTTATAAAAAAATGTCCAAAATCGCCAACATCAAACAAGAATAAGAACTCTGCTAGAACACGCTCAATCAACTTCTTCATCGATCAAAAAACCTATGCTTAAAAGCTCTCTGTATATCAAGACTTGTTCTTGGCTCATGCTTTTTTTGATGTCTGGTGCATGGATGTGCAGTGGGTATGCACAAACACTTGCGCCTGCCTATCCGAACAAAGCTGTAAAGTTGATCATCCCAAGTCCTCCTGGAGGAGGAACGGATGTGTTGGCGCGAATGATCGCTACCAAGCTCAGTGAAAAATGGTCCCAGCCTGTCGTGGTGGAGAGCCGAGCGGGTGCCGGGGGTAACATTGCGGCAGAGTTTGTTTACAAGGCGCCACCTGATGGCTACACCTTGATGCTGGCTCACCCAGCACCTTTGGTCATCAACAAAACACTTTACTCAAAAATCACCTATGACCCCGAGCAGTTTACGCCTATCACCGTGGTGGCATCTGTGCCGAACGTGCTGGTGACCAAAGCAGGCGGATCGATACAAAATCTACAGCAACTGATCAATGCGGCAAAAGCAGCGCCGGATAAATTGAACTATGCATCAGGAGCTATTGGTTCCCCTTCCTCACTCACGCCTGATTTGTTCAAGTACATGACCGGAGTGAAGATTGTTGGGATTCCTTTTCAAGGGAGTGCGCCGGCCTTGATGGCCCTTTTGGGCGCTCAAGTTGACATGTTGTTTGTTGAGCTGAGTACAGCCTTGCCGCATATTCGTTCTGGAAAGCTAAAAGCCATTGCAGTGGCCAGTGAAAAAAGAAGTTCCTTGTTGCCGGAAACGCCAACCCTTGCAGAAACTCTGCCGGGTTTTAGCGCAGCTGTTTGGTTCGGTATTGTCGGTCCTCCGAAACTGGCTTCATCAATCGCAGACCTGTGGGCGCACGCTGTGTCAGAGACTTTGAAAATGCCAGACGTTGCCAAACAATTGGCTGAATTGAGCATGGAGCCCGTTGCAAGCACGCCCTTGGAGTTGGCCCAATACATGCAAGAAGAGAGCAAGCGCTGGAGTTCGGTGATCAAAATGAGTGGTTCGAAAGTTGATTGATCCAAAGAACCGCAGTTCAAAATTTAAATCATGACACTTGTAAAACCTTCTCACAAGACTCGGATTGCTTGTTGTCAAATTTCATTGGTTCCCGATGAGAGTTTAAATTTGATCCAATGTTTGAACTTGATTGATCAAGCCAGCAGTGTGGGGCCTGATTTGATCGTCTTGCCTGAGATGTCGAATTGGTCTGCAGGTTTGGTCAAGTCAAAGTCTGATGCACTTGCTCATGGTGTGACGATGCAGGGACCGTTTTTGTCTGCCATTGCTGAGAAAGCAAGAGAACATGGTTGTTTTATTGCCATTGGCGTGATTGAGCGTTTGGAAGAAGAGACGTTCATCACCAGCGTCATCATCTCTGCAGATAAAAAGATTGTTCTTAAATACCAAAAGCAAATACCCTTTGGACCGCAAATTGCATGGGCCACGCCAGGGCGCACTGGCAACCCCGTGGTTCAATTGCCTTTTGCACGGGTGGGTCTTTACATTTGCGCCGATGGCTTGATCCCAGAGACGACACGTGTGCTTGCATTGAGTGGTGCTCAATTGCTGATCAACACCTTGCATTCTGGAGGATCGGATGAAACTCATTTGCATGTTCCCGTTCGTGCTTATGAAAACCAGGTTTGGATTGCCAGTGCGAACAAAGTCGGTCAAAGAGACCTGGGCGCTTTGGATCGTTTCAGTGGTGGCAGTCAAATTGTCTCTCCCCATGGCGACGTGGTCGCCCGAGCCGATGCTTTGAACGACTCTTTTGTTTGGGCCGATGTGGACTTCAACGACCCAGAGATGGTGTCGGTCAAGGAAAACAAACTGTTTAAACTCAGGCGGCCTGAGTGCTATGCAGATCTTTTGAAAAAGCCAACCTACCCAACCGGCAGCCATCAGAGCAAAGGGCCAGCCTCTCTTGGCGTGGCGGTCCTTCAGCCCAAAGGCTTAGGGGCAGAAGCTTTGCATGCTGCCCTTCAAGAGTGCGCTCAGGTGGTGCTGGAAAAAGGTGCTCGGCTGGTGGTGTTGCCGCAATTGATCATGCATGACCTTAAGGCACAAGATTTCGACCCCGCCAATGCAGCGGTCTTGGACATCAAAGCCCTTCAAGAGGTCCAAGCAACCGCACGAAAGACCTCTTGTTGGGTGGTCTTCTCATGCATCAAAGTCAGTGCCCGACAAGCTACAAAATATGAGCTTTGTATGGATTTGATTGATCCTACAGGCGCTGTTCATGGAACACAAATTCAAATTCATCTGTCAGAACAGACCCGTGCTTGGGCCTTTGAAGGCTCTGAATTCAAGGTCTTTCAAACTCCCATCGGTCGAATTGGACTCTTAGGTGGCTTGGATGCTCAGATCTTGGAGTCGTTCAGAGTCTTGACCTATTTGGGTGCTCAAGTGGTGTGTGTGAGTGGCTCCATTGAAAATGACAAGGAGGTGGACTTGGGCCTGAGGGAGCGAGTGGCAGAAAACAGAGTACACATCGTGTTTGCCAGTCGAAGTGATGCACCATCCTCCAGAGGATCGGTGATCGTTCAAGCGAGTGCTTACCCCAGTGAGCCTCATTGGAGGGTGCGTTTCCCGGATGTGCTCTGTATCAAATCGGATGAAACGCAATTGTGTGCAAGTTTGGATCTCTTAGCCACCGATGACAAAACCGTGGCAGCTCTAGGCTGTGATTTGCTCTTGAGTCCCTTGCACGATCAATATCAAATCTTGCATCAACACCAAGGATCATTGGCCTGATCGTGTAAGCTGGAATTGAATGTAGGTGTGATTTTTTAACTGGAGGTTGGGTTTGATAAATAAGCAAATAGACAGTTGTGATCAAGCGGTCGAAGGTGTCTTTGATGGCGCTAGCATCATGCTTGGTGGATTTGGGAACGCTGGAATGCCAGGTCAATTGATCGATGCACTTCGACGAAAGGCAGTCAAGAATTTAACGATCATCAGCAATGGAGCGGGAACGGGGCCATTTGCGTTGGGCGCTCTTTTTGCTGAGGGTTTGGCCAGAAAACTCATCGCTTCTTATCCAGCGCCAACTGCCTCAGGGTTTAGAGATCTTTACTTAAAAGGCAAAGTGGAGTTGGAATTGGTCCCTCAGGGCAGTTTGGTTGAGCGTATTCGTTGCGGCGGTAATGGGTTGGGTGGTTTTTATACGCCAACGGGTGCGGGAACAGAATTGGCGCACGGCAAGGAGACTCGAACCATGAATGGTCGTGAGCATGTGCTTGAACTTGCCTTAAAAGCAGATTTTGTTTTCTTGAAAGCCCACTTGGGAGACCGTTTTGGAAACCTGTCTTACAGAGGAACCATGCGCAACTTCAACATGGTCATGGCCAGTGCGGGTGACAAGGTCTTTGCTGAGGTGGACCAATTGGTTCCAGCTGGCCACATCCAGCCTGACAATGTTCACACGCCAGGTATTTTTGTGGATCACGTGATTGAGGTCGCTCGGCTGCCTAAATTATTAGAGCTTCCAAAGGAGGGTTCATGATGGGAAATTTGTCTAGAGATGGTATTGCATGGAGAATTGCAAGGGATTTGCATGAGGGAAGTTATGTCAATTTGGGGGTCGGCATACCCGTCTTGGTCTCTAACTATTTGGACCCCAATCAGGAAATCTTTTTGCACAGTGAAAATGGTATTTTGGGCGTGGGGCCCAAACCTGACAAGGAGAGCCTTGATTTGGACTTGATCAGCGCTGGAAAGGGTTTTTGTACCCTTGCCTTGGGGGCAAGTTTGTTTGATCAACAAATCTCTTTTACCATGATGCGAGGTGGACACTTGACGCATGCCATTTTGGGGGCCCTTGAGGTGGCTGAAAATGGAGACTTTGCCAATTGGAAAGTCCCAGGTGAAGCTGTGCCTGGCGTAGGTGGCGCAATGGATTTGGCCATTGGATCTCCCAATATTTATGTGGCCATGACCCATGTGAGCAACAAGGGTCAACCTAAGATTGTTCACCGCTGTGCAGCTCCTCTAACAGCCCAACAGTGTGTAAAGAGAATCTATAGTGATATTGCTGTGATCGAGTTGACACCGCAAGGTTTGGTTTTGATGGAGTACATGCCTGGTTTTGATCCTGTCAAAATTCAATCCATGACTGAGGCCTCCTTGAGGGTATCAGAGCATTGTTGCGAAATGGTCATTCCCCAAACGGCCTCCAATGGGGTCAAGTTGTATCAATCTTAAATTTCGAGGCAAAACGTGAGTCAATCTGATATTCCACTGAACGATGCTGAAGTTCAAAACATCAAAAAAATCATCTCTACATTCAATGATTCAAGTCTGAATTATTTGGATCTTGAGTTGGGAGACTTGAAAATAAAAATTGGCAAGGGCAGCCTGCCAGCTCAACCCACTGTGATGTCGCCAAGTGCTGCGACCCCTCAAGCTTCATCTTTGCAGACGCCTGCCTTGCAAGCGCCAATTGGCTCACTTTCATCCAGAGCCACTGTGTTCGATGAAGCGGCCAGCTTGGGTCCCGATGAGGTCCACATCAAATCGCCCTTGGTGGGTCGTTATTACTCACAGTCTGAGCCTGGGGCAAAAAAATATGTCGAATTAGGTACCCTTGTGATGGCGGATACGACCGTGGCCTTGGTTGAGGCCATGAAAATGTTCAACGCTGTTCCTTCCGGCGTGCAGGGTCATGTTTCTAAAATTTGCGTGACCGATGGCGAGTTGGTTGAGTATGGCCAAATCTTGTTTCATGTCAAAGTGAAATAGAGTTGTCCCAATTGACCCTAGTGTTTTAACCCGCGAGTATTATTTCTGACCATGGCTCAAGCTATTGAAACTGTGACCTTCAAGCGAATTTTGATTGCCAACCGAGGTGAAATTGCTGTTCGCATTGTTCACGCTTGTCGAGCACTAGGGATTGAGTCTGTCTTGGTCGTGTCCGAGGCCGATAGAACTACATTGGGCGCCCAAATGGCAGACAAGGTGGTTTGCATTGGACCTGCAAGTTCAAGTGAAAGTTACTTGAAGATCTCAGCGCTGATGGCTGTTGCAACTGGTACGCAATGTCAGGCCTTGCATCCGGGCTATGGCTTTTTGGCTGAATCCGAAGACTTGGCCTTGGCGTGTGAAGAAGAAGGCATTGTTTTTATTGGTCCCACCTCAAGCCAAATTTTAAGCATGGGCAATAAATTGCAAGCTAGGGCGCTTGCCAAGTTAGCAAAGGTGCCAATGCTCAACGGCTCAGAAAAGGTGATAGACGCCCATCATGCCTTGGTTTTGGCTGAGAAGATTGGATTTCCCGTGATGCTGAAAGCGGCCGCTGGCGGTGGCGGCAAGGGCATGAAGATTGTCCGCTCGGCTGAACAAATGCCAAGTCTTTTTAGCTCTGCTAGCGCCGAGTCCAGATCTGCTTTTGGGGACGACACTCTTTATTTGGAGAAATACATCTCCAACGCCAGGCACGTTGAAGTTCAAGTGCTTGGGGATCACCATGGTCAATTGATTCATTTGGGAGAGAGAGACTGCTCGCTTCAAAGGCGGCATCAAAAGGTGGTTGAAGAGTCTCCCGCGCCAGCTTTGACTCAAACCGTTCGCGATCAAATTCGAACAGCTGCTCTGAAGTTGGCCAAGGCGATTGAATACAGAAACGCGGGTACCGTTGAGTTCATCTTGGACGGAGACACATCGGAATTTTATTTTTTGGAGATGAACACCAGAATTCAGGTGGAGCATCCCGTGTCTGAAACCGTGTCTGGCATCGATTTGGTGGAGGAGCAAATTCGAATTGCCAGCGGTCAAGCTTTGAGGTTCAGGCAAGAGGATGTTATTTTTAGAGGTCATGCCATTGAATGCCGTATCAATGCGGAAGTGCCCTCTGAGGGCTTTCGACCCAGTCCGGGCTTGATCACCAAGTGGATTCCTCCAACGGGCCCCAATATTCGTTTGGATACCCACTGTTTTGTTGGCTACAGAGTTCCTATTGATTACGACTCCATGTTGGCCAAATTGATCGTCTATGGTGTGGACCGGTTGGATGCCATCAGGCGGCTCAAGCACGCACTTGATTACTTTGAAATTGAGGGGATTGGTACGACCTTGCCCTTCATCAAATTTGCCATCACGCACCCCAGTTTCATCAGCGGGGAGGTCAACACGGTCTTGGTTGACAAGATGATTGAAGAGATGGCCCTGATCGATCGCAAAGAATTAGTTTGAAATTGCATTGAGGTTTATTGAATGAATAAAATTGAACTCGTTGACGTCACACTTAGAGACGGCCATCAAAGTCTTTGGGCTGAGAGGATGACCACTGGCATGATGCTGCCGATCATAGGACGTTTGGATCAAGCAGGATTCAACGCCTTAGAGGTTTTGTCGCCGTCTTTCATTGGAAAGTGCGTGAGAGATTTGTCCGAGGACCCTTTTCAAAGGATGCGCTTGTTGCATCAAAAGGGTGGCAAGACTCCTTTGCGCGTCAATGCGGGGGGCTTGAATGTGTTTGGTACCGACCAACCGGCGATGCTTGATTTGTTTTGGCGCATCATGGCTGAGACTGGCATTCAAGAGGTGCGGGTGTCGGACTCTTGGAACGATCCAAAAGTATGGAAATTAAGAGCTGGATCTGCAAGCAAAGCGGGTGTCAAACCGATCATCAACATCACCTACTCCATTTCTCCTAAGCACACAACCGATTATTATGTTCAAAAAACCAAAGAAGCGCTCAAATTAAAGCCCTTTAGAATTTGTTTGAAAGACCCAGGTGGTCTTTTGACGCCGGAGCGAACGCGTGAATTGGTGCCCTTGATGTTAAAGCTCGCCAAGGACACGCCACTTGAGTTGCATACCCATTGCTCAACAGGTTTAGGGCCCTTGTGCGTCATTGAGGCGGTGAAGCTGGGTGTGAAAATCATCAACACATCCATTCCACCCTTGGCCGATGATGCTTCATTGCCGTCGGTCTTTAATGTGATCTCCAATTTACGGGTTTTAGGCTATCAAGTGGATGTGGATGAGACGAGCCTGTACCCCATTCGAGAGCATTTTGAAAAAATTGCCCTAAGAGAAAATTTTCCTGTGGGACGACCCGTAGAATTTGATAGCGCACAATACATCCACCAAGTCCCAGGTGGCATGATCTCCAACCTAAGAAATCAACTCAAGGAAGTGGGTGCTGAGGACAAGTTGCCGTTGGCGCTTGAAGAGGCGGTTCAAGTGAGGGCAGACTTTGGTTATCCCATCATGGTGACGCCTTTGTCGCAATTTGTAGGCAGTCAAGCGGCGGTGAACGTGATGAGAGGCAAGCGTTATGAGCAAGTCACCGATCAGTCGATTCGATTTGCTTTGGGTCATTTTGGCGGGAATGTGGCCAATGACATGAACCCAGACGTTAGAGAGAAAATCTTGAACAGTCCCAGAGCGAAAGAGCTGTCGCGGTCAAGCTTTCAGGAGTTGTCCTTGAGTGAGTTGAGGAAGAACTTGGATGCACAATCTTTGTCAGACGAAGATTTTTTACTGAGCTACTTGATGAGAAAAGAAGACATTCAAAAGATGCGATCAAAGGGTACGTCTGTTGATCTCTACCAAACGGAGTCTTTGGACCTGTCCGAGTTGATCAAGGATCTCTCCAGTGTGGCCAAGGGCAATATGATCCATATCTCAAAGGCAGGTTTTAACTTAACGATTGGTTAAAGCTTTTTGTATTTAAAACCTGGGTTCAATACGGTGAATATTTATTCTTCTTTAGCGATTGCTGGTGTAGGCGAGGCCGATCTTTTTGTAGACCGGGTGAGGTCAGCCAAAGATTTGGCCGTAGAGGCTGCACTCAAAGCCATGGATGATGCGGGCATCAGAAGTCATGACATTGACGGCGTGATCACTGCCAGTCCTGCGGCAGATCCGCATTTTGTTTTTTCGTCCTTGGTGGGTGAGGCCTTGAACATCAATGCTCGCCTGAGTACAGCCTTGCAAAATGCGGGTGCATCTCCTATGCTAGGCGTGATGTATGCGGCAAGAGCGATTGCCAGCGGGGAAGCACACACTGTGCTGGTGTGCGAGAGTGACTCTCGAGGTGCTAAATTCAAGGGCGATAAGATCCAAGCCATGCGAGCTGCAAGGCCTTGGAGCGACGATTTTGAAGATCCATTTGGTCTGACTGTGCCTGCTAAATATGCACTCCTTGCACAGGCTTGGATGCATCGCTATGGCGCCAAGCCACAGGACTTGGCAGGCGTGGCGGTTGCAGCGCGTGAGCATGGCAGGCGTCAACCGAACGCTTTAAAAAAGGAGCCCTTGAGCATTGAAGCAGTTTTGAATTCGCCCATGATTGCATCTCCCCTTCGTGCACTGGAGTGTTGTCCTGTGTCTGACTGGGGTGGGGCATTGATCGTTACAAGTCTTGAGCGCGCTAGAGATATGAAGTCCAAGCCTGTTAGGATTTTAGGTGCGGGTGAGGGGCATAGCGCCTACCATTTGCATGAAACTCGGGACTTGCCATCCCTTGCCACACATTTGGGCGCCAAGCGAGCTTTTGAAATGGCTGGCCTTAAGCCCTCGGACGTTGATGTCGCGCAGGTGTTTGATGCGTTCTCCATTGCGGCGATTTTGGCCTTGGAGGAAATAGGTTTGTGTGAAAAAGGTGAAGGCGCTTCGTATTTTTCTTCTGGTAAGACCGCTTTAGGTGGGGTGTTGCCCACGAACACCACTGGGGGCATGATGACCTGGGGCAATGCGCATATCATTGTGTTGCCAGAGGCGGTCCGACAGGCCAGGGGGGATGCTGGGATCAATCAGGTCAAAGACGCCAAGGTGAGCCTGGCGCATGGGATTGGTGGGCCGATGTCCTTGTCCAGCACATTGCTTTTGGGTCAATGAGGAGTACAAGATGAGTGAATTTAAAAAGCCCCAGCCTTCACCCACTGCTTGGACTCAGTCCTTTTGGCAAAACTGCGCCAGCGAACGTTTGATGCTTTTGAGGTGTTCGACTTGCGGTGCACACCATCTGCCAACTCGCAGGGTTTGTTCATGCAGCGCCATTAAATTTGAAGCTGTGGAGTCGGTGGGCCTTGGAGAGATCATCTCTTACACGGAGGTTCACCGAGCGCCAGATCCTGCTTTCAAGGCTGAGTTGCCTTATGTCATCGCTATCATTGAACTTCAAGAGGGCGTGCGCTTGATGAGCAACATCATTCAAAGTGAGGCGAAAGACCTAGGCATTGGAAAAAAAGTGCAATGTGTTTACGAGATCCTGGATGAAACTCTTGGGGTGCCTAAATTTAAATTGATCAAGGATTAAAACTTCAAAAAGAAGGTTGGTAGTTAGGTGATACATAAAACTTAGAAAGGCTTTTATATGAGACAGATATTTCGAAGATTATTGAGCCCCAAAAACATCAAGGTCTTGCTCTTGGGTGCATTTTGTTTTTACGGGGCCTTGCATGCACAAACTGCTCCTTATCCCAACCGGCCTATTACCATGGTCTTGCCTTATGCAACGGGTGGGACGGTGGATATACAAGCGCGTTTACTGGCCTCAGGCCTGACTCAAAAATTAGCTCAACCTGTGATTGTTCGCAACATGCCAGGTGCGACTGGAGCGATTGCAACGGATTTTGTAGTTCATGCCGTGCCCGATGGATACACCCTGCTTTTTGCGTCTTCAGCACAAACAACCAGCGTACCCTTGACTGAAAAAGTCAACTACAAGCTGGAGGATTTGGCTCCAGTGAGCGCATCGGGTCGGGGGACCATGATTCTTGCTATCAACTCACAAGTACCTGCAAAAAATCTGACCGAGTTCATCGCTTATGGAAAAGCGAATCAAGGAAAAATCAGTTATGGCTCCTCGGGCACGGGTTCAGTAGGTCACCTGGTGGGTGCCTTGTTCGGAGCCAGGGCTGGGTTAGAAATTGTGCATATACCTTACAAAGGCGGTGGTCCAGTGATGTCTGATTTGTTGGGTGGATAAATCCCTATGCTGTTTGGTAATTCTGCAGAGGTGATGGGTAGCTCAAAGAACCCCAGACTTAGAATCTTGGCAGTATCAAGCAAGGAGCGCATGAAGCAATTGCCCGATATTCCTACGGTGTCTGAATTTTTGCCGAATTTTGAGATGACGGCATGGCAAGGCACGCTGGCTCCTGTTAAAACACCTAGGGCCATCATTGACATCGTCTCCAATGCCATTCAAGAACTCTCCAAAGATCCTAAAGTCATTGAGACATTGGGGAGCTACGGTGTTGATGCGCTGACAACTACACCAGAACAAATGGCGGCCATGATCAAAGGTGAGGTACCAGTTTACACAGAAGCGGTCAAAGCTGCAGGTTTGACAAAGCCGATCAATTGAAACTCGATGAGCGAATCGATGCTCTGAAAACTGCATCCTCAAAAGGGTGCATACTTGAAGTGCAAATTAAGGGGGCATTTATGTGACTAGCACGCCAAGCTGGTCTTTTTAAACGTAAAGATCAATTTGTGAGCCTTGGCCAAAGAGTTGAGCCAAACTGTTGGTGCTCACCCGCGCTTGTGCAACATGGTTGGCCATGCTCGGCGATATTTGAGAAGTAGGCGTGACTGTCGAGGGGCTCGCGCTTGGGCGCTCTTGTGAGCTGAAGGCTGCATAGTTGTTTTTATAGGATGCGATGGTTTTTGCAATCATGTTTGCATCGTCCAGATGACCCTTCGCCAAGGCAACTCCAATTTGCGTCATGGGACTTGAGGGCGTTAGAACAGGGCTGTTCTTTGCAACACTTTCAAAGGCCTTTTGTGCATTGGCCAAGTTGCCCGATTGCAGGCTTGAGAACAAATCGTTCACGCTTTGTTGGCGTTTTTGAACAAAGCTGTTCGCGTTGGCTTGAGCACTCCAAGCTGAAACGGCTGCATATGCATTTAAACGCATCAAAGACTCAAATCTGAACAAGAGGAGATTTTGCTAATTGCTATCCCTCTTTGTGAGATCGGCTTGAACGCTTAAAACTTGAGTGGGCTTTGAGAGGTTGATTGCGCCAGTGAGAGCTCTGGGGTCTTCCAGGTGCTAGACTTCCCATCATCCAGTTGGCGCTGAAAGCAAGAGCTTGTCCCTTGAACGCTCAAAGCTTAAGAAGCCATGCAGGTCACTTGTAGTTGGCGTACTTCAAGTGACAAGACTCGCAGGTGTGGTCCAAATCACCACCGATTTCAAAGAGTTTGTCCACATTTTTTTCTTCAATGGCTTTCAAGTTCTTCCTGGCCTCAAGTCCAAAATTGCGGGCCAGTTGCATCCAAAGCCCCTGGTCCTTCGCGCGTCCTTCTAGCATCAGCAAATTGGCCGATTCGACCAAAATACTTGCTTGAATCCTCAACGCTTTCCAATCCTCTTCGGTTTTAGGTGCATTGGCCTTGGTGCCTTTTTCATTGCTGATCCAAGAGACCGAGTCCCATATCGTGTCCGCAGCAGGATCGATCACCCACAGCATCAATTCAGCCATGGTTTGTTGGGTGTCAAAGGCCACGGCTGCTTGGATAGGCTCAGGCTTGCTTTGCACTTTGGGTGTGCAAGCCAAGTTCAGGCTCAGCACCAGTGCGGCCAAGGAGGCGAACGCATGTCTTTTAGAAATCATAAGTGGGGCCAGTTGATCAAGTCAAAGGAATAAAGTAGGGCTTGAAAGCTCAAGCCCTACTTTAAACGGTTTAAGTCTCAAGTGAAACTGTTCTTTGTACGGGTTTTCGTGTAAATGAAGAGCACGACAACAAGCAAGATCAGGCACGCCAAGGCCAAAGAGGCGTGAATACCGACCAGGCCAGCGCTCAGACCCACCACCAAGCCAGAACCCGCTCGCATGCCCAGTGAAGACATGTTGTACAGCCCGATGACCCGCCCGCGCATTTGAGGCGGGGCATTCATTTGCACAATGGCTTGTGTCATGGTGCTGAAAGCGAGTTCCAAGAAACCTGCACAGACCAACAAGATCAAGGCCAAAACATAGTTGGTGCTCAAGGCAAAAGCCCCCAAACTCAAGCACCAAAGAGCCGCCAAGATCAAAACGGCTCTTGGCGTGTTGGGAATCCAGTTGTACCTCTCAAGCAGCAAACCTGCCAGCAAAGCACCCAAAGCGTCTGCCGCTAAAAGCATGCTGTAGACAAAGCCTTGGTCGGTGTGTGCCAAGTCGTGCACATAGCCTGGCATTTGTGCTTGGTAACTGTTGCCTACAAAAAAGGAGGCTGCACCGGCCAAGAGCAACATGCTCAACAAGGTGGGGTTAAAGGAGACGTCTTTGAAGGTCGATTGAATGTCTGCCAGGCCTTTGATGGCCCTCCTCGAGGTGACCGTGACCTGGTTGAAGACATGACCGTAGGGCGCCCTCCAAAGCCAAAGGATGGTGGGCAGGTAAAAGAAAGCGTTGAGGACCATGCCCTCTATGGCGCCGACTTGCAAGAGGATGAAGCCGCCCACGGCCGGTCCGACCAAAAGACTCAAATAGCGCCCCGTGGCCAAGAGCCGAATGGCACTGGGCAAAAGCGGGGCCTCCACCACATCGTACAAAAGCATTTGACTCGAGGTGTGCCACAAAACCCCTGAGCATCCGTGAAGGATGAGCAGCACCATGGCAGCCCATTGGGTCAAAGAGTCGGTCACAAAGAAGTAGGCCCACCCAAGGGAGGCGCTGATGAACATCAGCATGCCCAATTGAATGAGGCGTCTGGGATCGTAGCGCTCGGCCAAGGCGCCCGCAGGTACCGAGAAAAGTAAAAAGGGCAACCAGTGCGATACCACCGCAAAGCCACCCAAGACGGGAGAATGGAACTTCTCAAACATGATCCAGTAACTGATCACATGCTCAATGTTGTCGGCCATCATGGCCAAGACAAAGGTGCCCAATTGCTTTTGAAAGCCTTTGTTCTTCAATGCGGCAAAGGAAGGGGTGTTGGAGGTGGTCATGGTGGATCTTGAGAGCTCAAGGCTTGGTACCAACCATGGTGCCATGGTCGGTGTTCAAGCTCTTGGTCCCAGTTCTGTTGGTGTCTTTCAGATCATCCGTGTGTTTACTTTTTCGACTTGGTGTTCTTTTTGCTGGGCACAGCTTTTTTCGCAACTGTTTGAGCACTGGATTTTTTTGAAGCCGCCTTCTTGGTCAGTGCTTTGTTGGATTTGGCCGCTTTTGCAAAGAAAGATTCGTCCATGTGGTGCTTGATCTCCGTGTTCATGGGCACATCGGATCTGCGCTGCTTGGCGATCTCCTCGCCCGTGATGAAGTAATCGCTCTTGACCGCACGCTTGGCCATGATGTCGTTTCTCTCGGTCCAGTCGCCCAAGGAGTAGCCAAACCAAGGCGCCTCAGGGCGCAATGGGGGCAATTTCAACTCTTCCCAAATTTGCTTTGCACGCTCCATGTACTCGCGCTTAGGCAGAGCAATGGGCGGGAAGTTGTCCTTCAAGGTCGCGTCCACCAACAAGGACGCGTCTTCTCCATGGTTTCTCTCGCTTCTAGGCCCATGTCCTGGATCGCGGTGATTGAGGATTTGTAAATCAAGGGAGAAATTGGCGCGGTAACTCATCGCCCACAAGAGCGCATCTGCGTTGTCGGGATCGATGTCATCGTTGATGGCAATCACAAACTTGCCCCCCGATCTGAGCAGCGAAGAGGCCCCGTACAGGGCTCTCCAGACCTCTGTGGCCGGGGTTTTTCTGTCGACCACCACCGCAATGACTTTTCTGAGGTTGGTCAGGGGTTCGTGCATGGACACACGGATCACCCCTTTGATGCCCAGATTGCGTTTCAAGTGGTTGGTGAACACGGGCTCCAGGGCCACGCGCTTGATCAGTGAAGACTCGGAGGGGGTGACTTGAGAGATGATGGAGGTCAGAATCGCTTTTTTTCTTCTGGTGATGGCGGTGACTTCCATGTAGGCGTTGTACTCTTGCAAGTTCACGTGTCCATGGGACTCCCCAAAGGGTGCCTCCGGCTCCAAATCCTTGGTGATGATGTAGCCCTCGATCACGATCTCAGCCTCTGCGGGGACCAAGAGGTCCACCGTTTTGCACTTGACCACATTGATGGGCGCGCCCGCTAGACCACCGGCCACATCGAACTCATCTGTGTCTTCAGAGAGTTTTTGAGCAGAGGTGAAGGCCACACAGGGCGGGCAGCCCAGGATCACCGCTGCCGGTAACTTCTGCCCCTTGGCTTTGGCTTTTTCCCAATGCGCATAAATACCAGGTTGGTTCTCTAAGGACGGGTTCATGCCAAGCCGTGTGGGTGACTTGATCTGCCCTCGGTAGATGCCCATGTTTTGAATGCCCGTCTCAGGATCCTTGGTGATGTATTGAGACAAGGTGGTGTAGGGTGCATTGTCCCATCCGGGTGTAGAGATGGGCACGGGGATACCGTCCAAGCCTTGGCCAGGTTTTAAAAGGTCTTTGCCCATGATCACGATTTCTTGGCAGGGTGCTTCTTTTAAAACTCGTGGCTTGATGGGGTTGGCGATCGCTTTGTTCCAAGTTTTGCCAATGTCTTGAATGTTGCAGCCCATGCCAATGCTGTAGATTTCTCGGTTCGCGGCCAAAGCGCCAACGACCACGGGGATGTCGTATTTGTGGCCTTTGCTATCGGTCACATTGGTGAACAAAAAGGCTTTGCGATCGGGCTCGGCAATGCCCCCTCTGAATTGCCATCTGACCAGAGGATGCATCTCGGTGTCTTTGTTGATCTCACGATCGATCGTGATCAACAGGCCGGCACGCTTCAGAGCTGCCAGGTGATCATGCAAATCCGGATAGTTGCCAGCGGGTTCGTTCAAGGATTGAGGGGCAGTTTTGCGGGCAGCAGAAGTTTTGGCGCGCGTTGTTTTCGTCATGGTAAAAATCCGGGGAAATAAAAAAAGATTGAAAAAAGGGGGACCTTAGTTTTTGGGAATCTTGGTCACGTTTTGCTCATAGAGCTTGGTCCACTTGGCATAGTTGTCGATGATGTAGTTGGGGTCGATCACATTGATCTTGAGCTCTGGGTAAGGATTGGTCACTTTGGTGCTTGTGGGGTAGTAGCCCAAAGAGGTGAGCAACTTTTGCGTCTCAGGTGACAACAAATAGTCGTAAAACAGCAAGGCGCTGTAGGGATGAGGCGCCTTGGCAGCCACGCCCATGTTAAAGCCTTGGGCCACCACAGGATCCAAGGCAAACCAATCCACCGGTTTGCCTGCTTTTTTATCCTTTTCAGGCAAATCGATGTACACCGTCAAGCCCAGTGGCACTTCGCCTGCGATCACCAAGTTGTGCAACAAGGACACGCCAAGGCGCGTGGAAAAACCGTTTTTCTGGCCGATCTCTTTGAAGAGAGCGATGCCTTTTTCCTCCCCCATGGACTGCGTGACTTTGGCAAACCATTCCTCGGCCTTGGACTCAATGCCAAGATTGCCCTTGAAGCGCGGATCCAGCAAGTCGTTGAAACTCTTGGGCAAGGTTTCTTTTTTAAAGGCTTGCGTGTTGTAGGACTGAACCACCACGTTCATGAACACGCTGGACCACAGTTGGTGCGCCACGACCGCACTTGGGATCAAGTCTTTCAAGTGGGGCGAGTAAACGGGTTGGAGCAAATGCTCACGCGACATGGCCAGCATCTCACCAGCAGGGGTCATGATCACATCCACATCGGCGTGCTTGGAGGAGGCCTCACGAACCACACGTTGAAGGACGTTGTCACTGCCTGAGCGCCAGGCTTTGACCTTGATGCCTGTTTTGGCTTCAAAGGGTGCCAAAAGAGCGGTCAAATCTTGTGGCCTAGACGCTGTGTAGACGGTCAAGCCACCCTCAGACTTGGCCAAGGCGGTGATTTTTTCGGCTCGGTCAGCCTTGTCATAGGTCAGCGGCAAGGGCACAACGCTTTGTCCAAAGACCATGCCACTCATGAGGCATCCCAGGCACAGGCCAAGTTTCAAGTTCCATTCAGCTAGGCTTGATGTCATGTTCGTTCTCCAATGTTTTGGTGAGATAAGGATGCATTCGCCGATGATCGGCGAATCAAGCCTTATTCTTTTTCAACGTTGCTTCTCTTCACCACCTCACCCCAATAGGCGAATTCGCTTTTCATGTACTGTGAAGCCTCTTCAGGTGAGGTGCTGAACCTGGGTTGCAAACCCAAGGCATTGAGCTTTTGCTCCATCTCAGGCGTCGACACGACGCTCATCAAGGATGTGTAGGTCGATTGCACAAGGGCCTTGGGGCTGCCTTGGGGCAACAAAAGCATGAGCCAAGTCACGGCGGTGAAGTCCGTCATGCCTTGCTCTTTGAAGGTGGGCACTTGGGAGAAGATGCCACCTAGGCGCTGGCTGCTGCCCGTGGCAATCGCTCTGAGGCGACCCGACTCCACGTGCGCTCTCACCGCTGAGGCGGTCTCCAGCGCCATAGAGACGTTGCCGGCCACCACATCGGTCAAACCGGCCACACTGCCCTTGTAGGGGATGTGCGTGATTTTCAAGCCGGCACGGCGCTTTAACTCTTCCATGGCCAAATGGGACACCGTGCCATTGCCTGAGGAGGCATTGGTCAACTTGTCTGGATTGCTCTTGGCGTAGGCCAAGAGTTCTTTCAAGTTGAGGGCTGGCAGGTTGGGGTTGCAAACCAGCACAAAGGGCAAGTCACCGACCAGGCCCACCGACTCAAAGTCCTTTAAGGTGTCGTAACCCACGCTTTTGTAAATGTGCGGGTTGGTGTCCAAGGCTGACATGTGGGCCATCATCATCACACTGCCATTGGCAGGGGATTTGGCCAACTGGGACAACGCCATGCTGCCGCCTTGACCGGGTCGGTTGTCAACAATGAAATTGTCGCCCGTCAAGGTGTTGAGTTTTTCAGCGATCACCCGCGTCACCATGTCGGTGGCTTGTCCCGCTGGAAAGCCGACAAACACTTTGACCACTTTGCCCGAGCTCGTTTGAGCCAAGCTGCTTTGAAGTCCTAGGGCTCCTAGGCCAGCCAAGAGGCCTTTAAGGGTCAGTCGACGAGCTTTTTCTGTGGCGTTCAAGGGATAGCGTTTTTTCATGACGGGGTCTCCAAATCTATTTTTTATCCATGGATGGCTTGGCTCCAAGCTCTGTTCAATGCATGAATTGAGCACCTGCAATGGCCAAAAGAGCACCCAGGATTGCAGCTGGTGCAAGCCACCAAGCCGGGACAATGTATGCATGGCGATGGGCTTCATCAACACCTGAAGTGGCATTCGTCGTCACGCTTGCACTCGCGCTTGGCACAACTTGGCCTTGGGTGGCCAAGGTGCCAGCTGTTGTGGGCGAATTGGAACTTGGGCTTGAGTTTGGGCCTGAGATGGAGCTCACCACCGCCGAGCTCGGTGCACTTGGGGCCGGGTTCAATTGACTTTCAAAGGCCTTGAAGAAGTCGTCGGTCATTTTTTTAGCCACGCTGTCAATCAAGCGAGAACCGACCTGCGCCAATTTACCCCCCAC
>Ga0114959_10001774_pt1 | contig 18449 bp, 35 predicted proteins | sample C_130625_EF_Meta_FD_87317 | JGI IMG/M metagenome (GOLD analysis project Ga0114959, IMG submission 87317) | Freshwater microbial communities from Lake Croche, Canada to study carbon cycling - C_130625_EF_MetaG | ecosystem: Environmental > Aquatic > Freshwater > Lake | place: Lake Croche, Canada...
TAAGATTTCTGGAACCAGTCAAGCTACTCCGCAGGTGGCAGGGTATGTTGCATGTTTATTACAACTTCGTCCAACATTAACTGTAAGCGATGTTAAAAAATTCATCACAGACAACAGTAATAAAAACAAATTGGCCGAAGGTGCATTAAGCTGGACCAATTGGTACAGTCTACAGGGCGGCGCAAACAATTATCTTTATCAGCCCTTTAATAACCCAATTCGTGGCAGCATAACAAGTTAAACTATCTTGGTAAGTATTGACTATGACACCTTACCAAAAACGATACGGAACACAAGTACCAGAACCTCTTGCTCAACCAAATGAGTTTGTATCTGCTTTATTGGGTAGGGGTTCTAAGCAAAAGTTTAACAGTAAGCCTCTAGAGCCAGGACTATTAGAACTTTTAATAGCAGCGGCGCAAAGTGCTCCTACCAGTGGTATGCTTCAAACTTGGAGTGTAATTGCACTAACTACCCCCGAAGAAAAATCTAAGTTGTTTATAGATACAGGACTAACCCCAAGCAATAACACTATTATTGGAGGCATAGACAGTAGCAACTTTACGGCAATTAATACTGCATCTGTTGTGTTAATTTGGTTGGCCGACTTATCAAGAGTTGAAACCATTTTACAAAATATAGAAGTAAACAATCAAACTCGTGCTCAAACCACACGAGCAGAATACCACTTAAAGGCTATCATTGATGCATCAATTGCTGCACAAACATTTTTTATGGCTGCAGAGTCCATGGGTATTGGTGGTACATACTGTGGAGCAATAAGACAATTGCCAATTACATTTTTTGAAAGCACATTCAGCTTACCTAAATATACTTTCCCAATTTTTGGTACAGTTCACGGATACAGTGATAGTACAGCTATTGTAAAGCCAAGGCTGCCAACCAAATTGGTATTACATCGTGGATCTTATAAAAAAATGGAAAGCATAGAAGAGTTAGTAGAATACAACCAGGTGCATATTGAGCACAGTTCAAAAATTAGATCAACGTTTGAAAAAAGAGTAGTTGAAAGACTATCGCCTAGTGCTAGCAAGGAAGCAATCGGGGACGCATTGCGACACATGGGATTTGACTTTAAATAAGGAATTATAATGGAAACGCAAGAACCAAAACACTTTATACGATTCTGTGTAGAGCGAGAATTGACAGATGATGAATTTGAAGACATGACAGAAATTGTCGACGAAGAAGTTGGCGACTTGGTTGCTACTGACGAAGTATTTGAACACCTTGGTCCCGACAACACAATTTGCTACATGTTTCAATTGGCAAGAGATATGGAAGTAACTGATGGCGATATTATCAGCTATGAAATATCAAGTGCTTGGCCCGAATCACTGCAATGGGAACTGGAGGCCAGCCATTCTGACTTGGATTTAAATGTTGCAGACGATGCTACTCCTGAACAAGTAGAAGAGGCTGCTGTCAACTACTTTCGTAATATCTTAAACGGGTAATGCAATATTCACCGGCGTCATTGAAACTGCTTGGTTACACACGCCGTCCTGAACACTGGAACGACTTTATAACCAAGACCATGGCAACATGGTACAAGTTTAGCGAAGATCATTCCGTCAGCTCTTTTGCCTGGGTCAACAATCCGCATCATCGTAACAGCCAAGGCACCACACACGGCGGCGCACTAATGACATTTATGGATTATTGTATGGCCGCACATGTATGGGACTTGAGTGGTGGCAAGGTCGCATACACCATTGAACTCAATAATCAATTTATTCGGCCTGCACGTATTACTCGTTGGTTGTTTGCCGAAGTTCGCCCAATAAGCGTTGGGGAAACCATTGAACTAGAGGGAATTGTAAAAGTAAACAATCCAACTGGCATGATTGTGTTAAAAAGTTTTGGGCGATTCACGTTACCAAAAGAATTAAAAATTATCACAGATGATGAATAAATATCATTATGACTAGAAGACATAGACACAATCTTGACTCTGTTGCAATTGGCAGATATGCAGGTGAGGAAAGCACAACTGAAAATACAGTATCAGTTGGACGCAAGGCTGGTTACTCAGTACAAGAGCAATATGCTATTGCCATTGGTGATGCTGCTGGCGAAGAAACACAGGGTCTTAATGCCATTGCCATTGGTGCTATGTCTGGACAAACATCACAGTCTACATTTGCCATTGCCATTGGTGATCAAGCTGGAAGAAAAACTCAAGGGGCAAATGCCATTGCCATTGGTGCTATGTCTGGACAAACATCACAGTCTACATTTGCCATTGCCATTGGTGATCAAGCAGGTAAAACTTCACAAGGTGCAAATGCCATTGCCATTGGTGGTAAGGCTGGTTTAAAAGATCAGCCAGCGTCTAGCATTATTATTAGCACCAGCAACACTGAAATTGTAGCTAAGAAAAAAGGTCTTTACATAGATCCTATTAGGAAATTTGACGACCGTACAAGTAGACCAAGTACTGTAAAAGAAGGTAACATCTTATCTTACAATTATAAAAATGATACAGCTGACGCAACAAAAGAAGTTGTTACCGGATTCCCACGCTTACCAGGTTACCCCACAGATGCTGAAGTAGCGGCAGCAATTACCTTGACTGCTGAAGATGCAGGGACAATGTATTTTGACACTACTAAGAAAAAGATAAAAGTCTACAACGGCACCAAATGGGTGGCATTGGCGGATGAAGACGATCTTGCAAAATTAAAATCAACTGCATCACCTTCAGCTGGTCCAGGTATTGCAGCACCAGCACTGGCAGCAGGATCAACTGAAGGTTTTAGTGCAACACCTACTACAGCATTTGAAGGTACAATAGATACATCAAAATTTATTGTAGAACCAAGCGGAAAAATTATGCCACGGGCAGATTCAGTGAATGGTATAGATTACACCTATGCCGAACTCAATCCAGGAGACGGCATTTATACTTTGATCAATCTACACGATTTTACGCCACATGCAACAGATACTCAGCCTGTTGAGGAAGGTAATGGTATTGCAAAAACATGGACAGTGGCAGGACAAACTTTTCAAACCTTACAACCATATACAGTTGATCAGTATAATCCCCCACTGGCTGCATTTCAAACACTTCCACAAGATCAGCGAGTGAGTCTCATCTCAGAGTATGCTGCAGATAAAGGAATCACCGGAATGACTAATGGATCTAAAACAGATGTCAATGGAACTCCATATGTTAACTCGTACAGCAGTGATCCATTTAAAGACTTTTTAAAATCAAAAGGATTGGGATAATTTCTAAAATTATTATCAAAATCACTTGACACAGTCCTTAGAGTTTGCTATACTAGCACATAGACCGTAAACTTTAAGGAACAATATGAAAATCAATTTACGCAAGGCCAGTGTGGTCCAACAAACAATTCAAGACGAAATCAAGCGTCTTGGTACAGAGAGTGTGACTCTCAAAGTGAGCCTGTTTGAAACAGACATCCAAGCTCGTCTAGATGAGCAATTGGCAAAAGTTCGTACAAATCATGCACACGTGGGTCGACTAATGAGTGCAAACCGCTACCTACGAGCCTATGTGGCCAAGAAGAATGCCGAAGTTGGTATCACTGACTACCTAGCAGAAGAAGCCATGTTGGCTTCAGCAGAAGCTCGAGTCAAGGGCTTTGGCGAAGCTGAAATTCGCCCTAACTTGGAAAGCCTTAAGGCTGAGATTGAAAGCCGCAAGGCCAACAGCAACAACGAACGAGTCAGCATTTACGGTCGTGATTACAGTCTTGACGTTAACGTTGTGCCTGCTGAAGCTGTTGCAGAAGCCAAGGCAGAGTTGGAAAAAATTCGCAAGCGTCGACGCAAGATCAAGGACGAGATGGTCAGTCTTAACGTTCGCACAGAGTTTGAAGTACCTGAACAGATTGCACTTGTGCTTTCTGAACTCGGGCTAGACTAAGCTGCCACACTTAGTCCAAGGGACCAAGGCGAAAATACATTATCGCTTCATGCGATAACAAATACTGAAACGGTCTTGAAAACTGTCTCAACTAGCTTTGTTCAGATATAAAACAATTAAAGTGATGTTTGATCGTATATCTGAGCAAAAAGCGTATGTTTGATTCTAGCTGTTTGACGTTTGCTGTTTGACTATTTTCGTTTTCCCTTGCTTCGTGGCATTACATAAATAAGCGCATGGCACAAATCATTATATGCGCAGGTATTTCCTTTGTTTCACCCATGCGTCCTGTTGGGGCATTTCAAATAGCCAGCGTACTTCGAAGTCAAGGATACACAGTACAGGTCATTGACAATTGGCCACACATTGCCAAACGTGGCCCAGAAGTTGTAAAACAAATTCTCACACACTTTACCACCAAAGATACAATGTGGATTGGATTCAGTTCCACTTGGTTTAGAAAGTTGGCAGATGACAACAAGCCCAAGGCTTTCAATTTAACCAGTCAAGCCAGTAATGTGTACCGAAGTGTAGATGACTTGTTGACCAACACATATATCTTTGACGATCATGAACTTACAGAAATCAAAGAAGCGATTAGAACAATAAGTCCCAAATGTCAATTTGTATTGGGAGGTGGCCGCTCTCCTTTAGGTAGATTGGGTCGTAGGCCTGGATTCATTGACTGTTTCATTGAAGGATTTGCTGATACCACAGTTGTAGAGTATACCAAATCTCTCGAAGGTAAGAATCCGTTTTTGACTTATGTCAGAAATGAAGACAGCAGTATCAGTATCATACATGATCACAAAGCATCAAGATTTGACTATAACAATAATAAATTTTCATGGCATGAAAATGATCTAGTGCGTCAAGGTGAAGCATTGCCAATGGAAATTGCACGTGGTTGCATTTTTAACTGTAGCTTTTGTGCATATCCCTTAAACGGTCGTAAAAAACTAGACTATCTCAAAGACCCAGCAATTCTTCGTGAGCAATTTGAAGAAAACTATGATAGATTTAAAACAACACACTACTGGCTGTTAGACGATACGTTCAATGACAGTCCCGAGAAATTACAAATACTGTACGATCATGTGTTTTCAAAACTGTCATTTAAAATAAACTTCAATGCATTTATGCGATTGGATTTGATGACTGCACATCCACATACTGTTGATTTAATTGCGGCCAGTGGTGCAGGCGGTCTTAGCTTTGGTATTGAAACTCTAAACTACGAAGCAAATAAAAGCATCGGCAAAGGTATTACTAGAGAAAAGATCATTGACACATTGCACATGATCAACGCCAAGATGCCCGCTGGTGCAATGATTGACAGTCAATTTATCATTGGATTACCATACGAAACACCAGCCACTGCCCGTGCTTGGATAGAAGAAGTTGCATCCAAAGAGTTTCCGCTTAACAATGCAAAAATACATTTGCTGGCTATGCATCCGTTTAAAGGATTAGATAATGTTTGGGTAAGCAATTTTGAAAAATATCCAGAAAAATATGGTTATACATTTCCTAATAAACAGTTTCCATTTAGTTGGGTTAACAACATGGGATTCTCATTGAGACAGGCATTTGATTTGCACACTGAAATGTATGATAAAATCATATCAAAAGAAATGGATGCTTGGTTGTCTTACGCAGGCTGGCTGAACTTGGGACTCACTGAGGAACAGGCCAGACACATGGTCAGTGTACATAAAATACATAAAATGGCCGGTGAATCATCAAATAGTCTTGGTATAAATTTACCAAAATTACACGAAACATTCATCAACAACTATATCAATCAACTGTTAAATCTTGATTCTCAATGAAACAACCCTGGAGAATTTTGGCCCAGGCCCTGGGAGGAAAATCAGGCAGTTCGGACAAAGAAGCTGACCAAATCGCTTGCATTCGGTTGGTAATTGTGTTAACATACATTATTACAAATTGTTTTATTGTGGCTGGTGTAATCCGGCATTGGTAGGAGCCAATTATGGGTCGAATAGGTTTTTGTTGCAAGTGGATCAATGATCCTTCAGAAGTTGCTGGCATGAAAGTCAGTGCTGTGGATCGAGACCTAAACGGTCGTAGTACCACCATGCGCTGGTTGCGTGAACACCGAGCCGAAGCCGAACAGCGTCAGTGGGACATTATGAATCACAATGCTCGTGCAGCTCTGCTGTTGGTAGAACGTGTGGCCAGCTTGCCGGAAAACAGACGCATGGTGCGCTTGGGTTCAGAAATGCTACAAGGCTACACACACGAAGATTGGATTCCTTTTTGGCAACAAGCAGACGTACAAGCACATTGTGAGCAGATATTTGCTCCAGTGGGTGAAGCTGCACGTAGACTGGATGTTAGGCTCAGCTTTCATCCTGGACAGTTTTGTGTGCTGGCATCAGAGAATCCCGGCATTGTTGAACGCAGTATACAGGAGTTTGAATATCATGCAGACATGGTTCGCTGGATGGGATACGGCAAGTCGTTTCAGGACTTTAAGATCAATGTACACATCTCAGGTAAACGAGGTCCAGACGGCATTAAAGATGCCTTACAAAGATTATCCCCAGAAGCAAGAAACTGCATCACAATTGAAAACGACGAAAACGCTTGGGGAATTGAAAGCAGCATTGAGCTTGCCAAACACTGCGCATTGGTGCTTGACATACACCATCACTGGATCCGTACAGGTGAGTATATTCAGCCCACCAACGATAGAGTTTCACGTATAATTGATAGCTGGCGTGGCGTTCGCCCTGCCATGCACTATAGTGTCAGTAGGGAAGATTATTTGGTTGGACATGACCCAGATATATTGCCAGACATGACTGCTTTGTTGGCTCAGGGCTACAAAAAACAAAAGCTCAGGGCTCACAGCGATTTTTATTGGAATTCCGCTGTAAACACCTGGGCTTTATCTTTTGCAAAAGATTTTGATATTCAATGCGAGTCTAAGGGTAAAAACTTAGCAAGCAAAACAATAGCCGAACAACTGACCAATTAGGCTGTAGTTGTATCAACCAATACAATACCATTGGCTGTATTGTATGTACGTCTTTCGGCAATGCTTGCAACTACCATTGGATCAGCAAAATATGCTGCTTTGTCTGCGTCGGTTGCAAATTTCATTGTGCTTACAACATATTTGGTTGCTTCGTCAATGGATACTTCAACTGTGACACGTTTTGTATCAATGTATGTTTCGTTCATATATGTTGCAAATTCTTGAGACAATGTGTATGGTGCAACACCTTCTGGCATTTGCAATCTTACAGTTACTGATTTTGTCATTTTATTTTTCCCGGGTAAAATGCGTAACAACTCTGTTGTTACCACAAATATTTATCAAACCCAAGTACAAAAGTTTGGCCAGTCAATGAATTTGTTAAATTAGTAAACGGTCACTAATTCACGCCAAAATGCATTAAAACGGGTTACATTGATGTTGCAGAGCAACATATATACTAGTAGTAGAAACCACTAATGGTTTTCACTAAGATAGTGCTCATTAGAGGCTATCAAAACATTTGCTTAATAAAGGAAAAATAAAATGTTTACAGAAATCACAAAAACTTTCGAATCAAACCAAAAATTGGCCAAAGAATTGGCTGCTCAATTGACAGGTGCATCAACTGCATTTGCAAAAACAGTATTAGACGTTAATACACAGTTGGCTGAAACTTTTAAAGCACAAGCCACAGAAGCTTACAAGACTTTTGAGTCTTACAAGTTTCCAGGTTTTGAAGCATTTGCCCCTAAGACCAGCAAGTCAAGCAAGGAATAATAGTATGTGGGCAAAGATTAAACATTTTTTTGCTCAATTACCCCGCCAATCCTCTATGGATTGGCAAGTTGAACAATATCTAAACTCAGCACAAAATGTTTGTGATTTAGAAGATCGCATGAGAAAAGTCTCACAAGGAAAATTTCTATGAAGTTATTTCAAAAAATCAACTCTTTCTTAGAGAGTTTAAGCAGAGCAAGAGCTGCTACACACTTGGCACGAATCGGACAGTATGATTTGGCCAGGAAAGTAATGACAGGACAAGGTTAATATGTGGCCCGTATCTGATGAAGAATGGGAACGTCTAAACTTTCCGGAACGCTTTGCTCCAGTTAAAGAACAAAACTAACAGGCCCCGAAAGGGGCTTTGTTTTTGCTAAATAATCTAAAGGACAACTTCTGCATGAAAAATAAAGAGTTAAAAGAAGGTATAAGCAGCGTTAACGTAGAAGAACAATATGACGTTAGTCGTATTCAACAGTTGGCTGGCATTGCCAACAGGTCCACAGTGGCAGGTACTCCAGTTGCCGAAGACATCAATGACGATATCAGCAACGAAGATGCACGTGAACTTGCTGGTCAATTGGAATCCCTTGTACATGCCTTGGACAACACATTAGGCGATATTGAACACTTGATTCGTTCTAAACTACCACGCGAATATCGTTCAATGGAACACTACACATTGGCACACATCAAAGCTGCCGTTGGTGGCCACGGCTATGCCGAAAACCGTATGGCAAAATCGTTACATGGTTTAGTAGAAGATCTAATTGACTACAGCGAAGGCAACGAAGATACGCTATGAAAAGACATAGGATAAACTCTAAGATACAAAATCCTGCAAACTTCCGCATGGTTGAAACAGAGTTGGCACAATCTGAACAAGACACTTGGCATTACCATAATAATATATCTGATACCTTTTATGTAATAAGTGGTGAAATGAAATTGTTAATTGAATCACCAGCAGAAGAAATATATCTAAGTGCAGGACAAACATATACCATTAGTCCAGGCCGTCTACATTCAGTTGTCAACAATGGCGCTGTGCCAATGCATTTTGTTTTGTTGCAAGGAGTTGGCGACTACGATTATGTGTCAGTTGAACACCCAAACACCAATAACAAAGACTAATATGAAACAGTATCGCGTTACTTCAGAAATGTTTAATCCCAAGGGCAATGATCCAACAGTGCCTGATGCATACATAGATCCCAATGAGCTGGCCAGAATCACGGCCCTAGCAGGTATTCCCAATTTGTGGTCAGCCAATGTTGCAGAATCTTCAAGTCCAGTTGATGGCTCAGTGGACACTGAAAAAGGCAAGTATCAACGAGATAACAATATAAAACCAGGGTCAGCTGAATGGTTTAGACTTTGGTTTAGTTTGCCGTTCATGACAGGGGAGAAGTCACGTGAATGAAGCTGAATTAGAACCATTACCGGAACCTGTGCCTAACCCAGACATTTATCCAGTGTATCCCGAAGACGATGGCACTGACAGGCCAAGAAATCCATACAGCCAAGTATAACAAAAATGTTAAGGCTATGTGACAATCAATTTGATTCAAATGGTTATTGGCACAAACCAATTGCCAAGTTAACGTTTTTACCCACACACGAAGACATTGATTTATTTGATCAAAATGGATATGATCTAACTCATATAGAACAACACTACGCCAGCAGCAATGCTGCAGACTTTGCCAGACATAGACGACACATTGTTGCACTCAAACAGCCTTGGTTCGAGCAACCAGGTCACAAGTTAGAAGGTCCAGTTTTAAATCACAGTTTGCTGTTTGAGCGCAAGGCCTACGCTGGTGATGCGCTGTTGCAACTTAAAAATTGGGCACATGATCTCCCTTTGCTGTACAAAATTATCGCAATGCGCCCCAAGTGGGGATTGGATTTTAGTATGGACTATGTTGATCGTGAAGGCAACGTATTTGAATTACTACATTGGGAGTGGGACAGCTTTGATTACGATGAGATACAACGTGTCAAAAATCAAGTTGAGCCTGTATTAAAAAACATTGATTGGGTAGATGCTGCGAAGGCATTGCTGGATCGTCGAAGTGAATGGGTTGAGTTAGACTTCTTTGCACAAAGTGACTGGAAGTGCAAATACTTTGGCATGATAAAAGAACGATTTAAAATGGTAATTTGGAAATAATGATAGAACTTATAACAACGTTGGCAATGACGCACATTACCATTGCATGTGTAACAATTTTCTTACACAGACATCAAGCACATCGTGCATTGGAATTGCATCCTGTGGTGGGACACTTTATGCGCTTTTGGTTATGGCTCACTACTGGCATGGTTACAAAGCAATGGGTCGCTGTACATCGTAAGCATCATAGATATACAGAAAAAGATGGTGATCCACACAGTCCTCATGTGCATGGCTTTTGGCGTGTATTATTCAAAGGCGCTGTCTTGTATCACGAAGCCAGCAAAGATTCTGCCATGGTTGCACAGTATGGTGTTGGTACACCCGACGACTGGATTGAGCGTAATGTGTATGCCAAGCACAGCAAACTGGGAATTCTCTTAATGCTGCTAATTGACTTGGCCTTATTTGGTCCATGGGGTTTTCTAGTGTGGGGTGTGCAAATGATATGGATTCCATTCTGGGCCGCTGGTGTTATCAATGGTCTAGCGCATTGGTTTGGATATCGAACTCACTCAGTCAAAGATTCATCTACTAATATTTCACCTTGGGGTATACTGATTGGCGGCGAAGAATTACACAACAATCATCACAACAGTCCAGGCTCGGCAAAATTAAGCAACAAATGGTATGAGTTTGATATTGGTTGGTTTTATATCAGTGTATTAAGTTATTTGCGCTTGGCTCGAGTAAAGACTGTATAAGAGGTTCTGGTCATATTGCACTCTTAATGCTTGCTAACTAATGCATTAAGCTAAGATAGCTTACATTTAAGAGAAAATAATGAAAAAACTAATTTCAATCTTTTTGATGGCTTTGGCATTTGGTGCCCAGGCCAAAGAAACAATTACTATTGTTTATGCATGGGGACCTGGTGACTCTGTTGCCAATTACCATCGTACCATTGCTAACGAAGCAAATAAGATCCAAGACAAATACAACTTTATCTTTGATACCAAACCAGGCGCAGGCGGCGCAATTGCAGCCAATCATGTGTTGAATACACCAGCTAGTATTTTGGCACACAGCACTGCATTCTTTGTTCGTCCTGTTGTATTTCCCAATGAAAGCTACGATCTAACCAAGTACAAAGAACAATATGTTCACTGTATGGCTCCAATGGCTGTGACCAGTTCCAAGTACAAAACAGTCAAAGACGTACCAGCCAACGCTTCAGTTGGCATCAGTGGATTGGGTGTTACTACACACTTGGCTGCTATTGAACTACAAAAGCGTTACCCACAGTTGAATATTGTTCCGTTCAAATCTACAAACGATTCTATGTTAAGTATGGTATCTGGCCAGACTGATTTACACATTGGCTTTATCAGTGAAGCTGAACAGTGGAGCAAGGAAAATGCCCGTGCAGATCGTAAAGTTACTGTACTAGGTATCACTGGCTCCAAAGTTGTCAATGGATATACGCCATTGGTGCGCCAAGGTTTTGATGCCAGCTTTGCTGACATGAACGTGGGACATCACATGTTGTTACCAGCCACAGTGGACGAAGACAAGCGCAAAGAGTTCCATGAAATTTTTACTCGTGCAGCCCGAACCGACGCAGTACGTGCGGCCTATGCTGTTGACTACTGTGAGCCACAAAACATTGCTTATGATGGTCTTGACAAGTTCTTTGCATTCCACACAGCATACTGGAAGAAATTGGCCTCTGCTGTTAAACTTGAAACTAAATAATTTAGTACAAAGAACCCACCTTAGGGCCGTCTGACGTAAACGGTAGGGTTATCTGATTAAATGCTCAGTTAACCCAGGCGTCCGCGCAATTGAACTGCACCGCGTAGTGTGCGCCGTATAAAGTAAGCGGCACCTAATTTCCTATTTTTTAGTAAATATTATTGGCAACTCCGTAGGTAACTGTGGAGTAAGCTAAATAAAATTGAGCCGAATGCTCATAACTTAGCTGAATGCTAATAAAAGGAAATTTTTGTCATGACAACAAAATTAACTTGGGTTCTAGCCCACGAGCCGTATGATCTATTCTTACGTGCTGCTGAAAAATTCTCAAAAGAAGTCAGCGAAAAAACTAACGGTGCTTTCGAAATCGAAATTCTTGGTATCCAAGAATACGCTGCAAAGTACAATGGCGGCGTAGCCATTGATAACCGTTTTGGTCTATTAGACCTATTGGAAAGCGGTGCTGTTCAAATGAGCCAAATGTATACAACTACATTGGGTCAATTGAGCCAGGACATGTTTGTCCTAGACTTGCCTTTCTTGTTTGAAGGCCACGATCACGCAGAGCGTGTGTTAGACGGTGCAGTTGGTCAACAACTATTTGCTAAACTAGCCGAAGAGTCAAATGTTAAAGGTCTAGCCTTTACATACTCAGGTGGTTTCCGTATCATCCCAGCAACAGAAGCAGTTGAGAACTTAGAGTCTCTACGTGGTATGCGTGTTCGCGTTCCAGCATCTCCAGTTGCCAAGGACACATTCGAAGCTATCGGCGCAGTTCCAGTTGAAATGGCTATTGAAGATCTAGCTGGTGCTTTGGCTGCTAAGACAGTTGACGCTGGTGAATCTACATACCCACGTATCTATGGTATGCAACAAGCTCAACACGCTGCCAGCATTGCTCACAGCGAACACAGCTTGTTCTTGACATCATTGATCATCAACAAGACATTGTGGAACAGTTTAGACACAGCTACTCAGCAAGTTTTTGCTGACGCTGCTTTAAGTGCTGCTAAAATTGAGCGTCAAGAGTCTATCGAAGACATCGCTAAGACACAAGCTCGTGCAGTTGCCGAAGGCATCAACGTTGTTCACTTCTCTGCAGAAGACAAGGCAGCTTTCAAAGCCGCCACTGCTCCTTTGCATGCCAAGTATGACAGCGTATTCACAGCTGGTTTAGTTGGTCAAATCAAATCTGCTTAATTTTTAAGTAAGTTTAAGGGTACAGCTTCGGTTGTACCCTTTTTTCTTGGCCGCTTAAATAGGTGTATGAACACAGAACAATTTAGATGGATCGATGACAATTACGAAAACGATCAATTGGAATTTTGCAGTGTATACATTGTGGTTGAAGACAGAATTGACATTGCAACACAACCAAACGATACCACCATTGGCGTAGTTGTTGGATCTTTGGACCTTGATCAGTCCTGGGCCACTGTACAAATATCAGGTAGAGTAGAAGTTTATCGGACCAATTACAAACCCGACCGTTGGATCTTGCTAAGAGAAAACGTAAAAACAGGACCATATGGACCGGTTGATGAGTACTTTATTGGCTATTGACAAGCAGTTGAATTGATGCTATACTATGCTTAACGTCAACTCTAAAGGTTCAAGATGAGTATGCATTTAGAAGGTCCATGGCTCAGTACCACTGGCAAGCGTAAAGGCAAGAAAAAGTTTGCTTCTGCTGAACATGCTCGTAAAGCTCGCGAACTTGACGAAAGCTGGAAAGAGCTACAGAAAAAATGGGGCTTGGACGCAGAGGAAAAGAAACGTCGACGTGCCATGTCAGCCGAAGCGTATGTAGCCCCAAAACTGACTCATCGCGGCCTAGAACAGCCCCGTATTCCCAGCAGAAACAGCGGCCACGGCAATGCCACACTGAAGCCAGTGCCAGTTTACACAGGCGACAAAATGATTGGAATTGGACAGTTACATAAGAGCAATGCCGTACCGGTGTTTAGAGCAGAAGATGCAGAAGATATTGCAAGGATGCGTAGATAATGCGTGATATGGTTATTCAAGAATGCCATCGTTTGGCGGCACAGCTAGGTGAGGAACTTGATACCAATTGGAACAACATAAGTAATGCTGAGTTACTGACGATTTATGGTGATTTACGAATTGAACTTGAAACGGAGGAGTATGATGAAGATTAAACTTTTAATTGCGGCCATTGCAATTATGGCCTTGAGCGGTTGTGCTACACGAACAGGCACTGCTATTTTGGCAGGAACTACCGGTGTAATCATTGGTTCGGCAATGTCTCAGCCAAGAACAGTGATAGTACGCGAAGAACCTGTTATTGTACACAGCTCGTGCAATCAATTTTATATGTATAGTGAAAGAGCAGCATGTGAACGTGGAGCTCGTCAACGCTATTACGAAGAACAACGACGTCGCGACAATGACGCTTTCAGATCAGGTTATGGAAGGTAAGACCATTTTCCCCGAATGGGGTGTGGAGTATACCGTTACTTTTGACCAATTGATGTCAGGGGAAAAGTCCACCTGGTCTAAGATCTTGGTTGACCGTGGATTGATTGTGATCAAGGGCTTGGGTCCAGATTTAACTGATGCAGAATATCATGCCATTGGTGAAAAGTTTGGTCGAGTATGGACTCGAGAAGATTATAAAAAAACTCCCACTGACACCACTATCCGGCATAAAGATACTACACCTGTAAGTTATTTTCAAACCAATAACATGTGGGGTGCTCGAGATATGAAGTATCATGCTGATATGGCACACGTTGGCGAAAACAGTTTTCCTGCACGAGCTTTATACATGGTACGCGGTGCTGAGAATCGCAGTGGTGAAACAGCTTGGTTAAACTTAGAATTAGCATGGGCACAATTCTCTCGTGAAGAACGCGAACAATTTAAAGATTATTATGTTGTTCAGCAAGACATGTACAAAGCTGGCACCAACTTGATTAGATTTCCATTTTTAAAAGTAAATCCAAATTCAGGTAAAATAAGTCCCAGAGTCAACTGTTATATTACTCCTGGTCGTAATACCGTTGCCTGGATACATCATGTAGAAAAGGATGACGCTCCATTGGCTGACTCTGGAGCATTTATCGAATCTGTTTATCAATTATGTGAAAATAAAAACAATACTGTATATTCACACACATGGGATGACGGTGATTTAATCATATACGATAATTGGCCTTTTGTACACAAGCGCACAGAAGTAAAGTTACAGCCTGATGAACCTGATCGTTTACTTAAACGATTAACTTTCAATATTTAAAATATCGTAGTCAGGCATTTCCATGGTATTATGTGTTTCTATTATGCCATTTTTATCATTGTAAGCCAATCTGTGTTTGACATTTAATGCAGTTACTGGATTGGCCAGCCAGTTTTGATAATCTGCCACAGTGGGAAATAATAATGTTCTTATTCTGATTAATCCGTCTGCAAAGTTTCTTTCTCCTACCACAGCTGGTGGACCGTAGGTACGCAATGCACTTTTTACTGCTTCAGGAGCAGCATAAAATGGTACATTGATGCTGGGGCGAATTTGTTTAATAATTAGAAACTGACAAGGCATAGCAATATATATTCAAAATAGGTTCAACATAATAGCCAAAAGAAAACCCGGATTAAATCCGGGTTTCTTAATAAGCTCTATAATTAAACAGGTGCTTTGAACGGATTGTAGTTAGGCAAGTCAACTGTATGAATTTCAGTTGCAATGCCGTGTTCTGCATTGTATGCGTCACGTGCAACAATGCCAGACTGGACTAATTCAGACGCTTGCCAATCAGCCAATGCCTTGGCATTTGTAAAGAACATTGTACGAATTTTCTTTAAGCCATTGTCGATATTACGTTCGCCAATGATAATAGGCAAAGGTTCGGCTTTCAATGCAGACTTAGCTTCTGCTGTGATAGCAAAAAATTCCACATCTAGTGATGGGCGAGTTTGTTTAACGATCATTAATTTTGAGGCCATTTTGGTCTCCTTATGTATGTTTGGCAAAGTCATCTGCCAAGTTTATTTAGTTTAAAGCGGGGTTTTAAACTGAATTTTTGTGGTAAAAAAGCAACAAAAGTACTAATCCAGCATATTCCAGCATATATTCCAGTTTGTTGCTAAAAAACAACAAAAAATAGGCTCAAAAACACGCAAAAAGCCCCAAAAACGGTTGACTTCAGGGCCAAGATCGACTATAATAATAACATGAACAGCAAAACAGTAACCCGCAAACGCCGTACCGATCGCAACCACGCAATTTACGAATTGTTTTGCGAAGTTACTGGTGAAAGCTACATTGGTATTACCGTTGTAGATGGCTCTGCATTGAGCTCTGTGCGTGGACGTTTTAACCGCCACTTGAGCCGTGCTAATACAGAAAGCAAGAACTGGAACCTGTGCGAAGCACTTCGTACACATGGCCGCGAAGGCTTTACTCCTTACTTGCTGGAAGTTGTGCGTGGCAAAACAACGGCACATGCTCGTGAACGTGAATTGATTGCTGTTATGCAACCTGCTCTTAACTCTCTATAAGGAAATTAAATCATGCATACAAATGTACAAAAACTCATTGGCGAATTTTCAGTAATACTAGATCGTGATCCCTTGGATCAAATGGAAGACACTCAGACTATCCTACGTAAATTCTCGCAAGCCTTGGCTGCTGAGCTGGGTGAGATTGTTGTGGCAAGTCCTTACAATGAAGGTGTTCGCATGTACTTTGACGAGAAGATTGCTCGTCACGAAATCAAACAAGCCGTAGGATTGTAAAATGGAATTCAAAGTAGAAGGCACCAGCGTTAAAAAACGCAAATTTATAGAAGCCATATTGCCATCCGTGATTGAGCAATTGGGCTTGACTTGCAGTCGTAAGGCAGTAGTGGTTCGCCTGGAAAGTGACTGTGATGGCATGGGCATGACCATTCCTGTTGATCTATTAGACAGTTATATAGTTGTTATACAATCTAAAATGTCAATCAAGGACATTGGGCTTACACTGGCTCACGAAATGGTTCATGTGCGTCAGATGGCCCGTGGCACTTTAAAAACTGTAAACGGCACAAAGTATTGGGCAGGTCGGCGTTTTACCAAACGCACAAAATATCTAGATCAGCCTTGGGAACAGGATGCGTTTGCCAGACAAGAGATTATTTTTCGTAAAGCAATTGATTCTTAATAAGAGGAGAACAAATGAAAACAGGTTACACAGTAAAATACAACGGTCGTACATATGAAGTTGAACATGGTGATCCGTTTGATCGTGGTTCAGCTGACAGCTACTACGGCCGTCTTGCCAGCCCGCACAAAGGTGGAGTAGGTGGTAACTCAGGCTCTACAAAAAAGGATCTTACTGAGCAAGAGATTGCAGACTACATGGCCGGATATGCTTGGAACGAAGCCCAAGGTAATCATAAGGACTGGGGTTAATGTTACAGGAATATTGTGTGATTAATGCCACCTACGATGAGTTCAATCAGCAATTTGGCAATCAAATTATGCAATTGACGTACAATTAAACGGTATAAACAGTAATACTTAATGTTACAGTTTTGTTGCTAAAAAACAACGGTTTTTGAGCTAAAAAAGCTGAAAAAACTGCCAAAAATGCCAGAAAACGGTTGACCATTTGGCCCTGATGCGCTATAATTTATACATAGGTTAACAAAACAGGAGTTTAAAATGACAGAATTTGAAACAAAGTGCTACGGAATGTCCGAAGCTCAAATCCGCGAAGAATACATGAACAGCATCACTGCTAAATTTTCCGGTCTTGAAATGGTTGCTATGGGTGTGTTGTCAGACTCCCAAGAATTGCTTGCAATGGGTCGCAATGAACAAGCCCGTAAACAAATCAATATTGCCAAATTCATCCTGTCAGAAATGATGGATGCACGAGTTTCAGCTTAACTTAAGGAGATCACAATGAGCTTCGTAATCGTTTCCAAAGGCACTGGCCTTATTGTTACAGATGGTCCTAACAAGACTCGTGCTTACAAAACTTTTGGTGCCGCTAAGGCAACTCGTACCCGTCTCTGCAACAAAGCAGGTTGGAGCGAAAACCAACTGAACATTGTTGCTCGCGACACTTATCGTGCGCCTAAGATCACTGTCCGCAATATGATGACAGGCAAGGCAGTAGAAATTGATGCTGACACACCTTGGGCTTGCCGTGTTGATAGCGAAGCATTTTGGAGCAATTAATATGAGCAAAGACATCCACAAGAACATACAGGCTATGACCACGCCAGCTTTGCAAAAACAGCTGGCATTGTACAGATCACTGGTCAGTCGGAATGTATTTGACGAGATTATGATTTCGATCATGGAACAAGAACTTGTGATTCGTACAGAATCGGAGACATTACAATGAAAGTCATTTATAACAGTTTATTGTCAGGTTGGTTCATTGTGCGAGGCGCACACCAAACGCCCATCTCAGGACGTTTTGAAACCAAGGAAGCCGCACTAGCACATCTGCGTAGACGCAATCCTTTCCATACAGGAGTTTGATATGACAGGCTTAGAAATTATTGTAACTGTAGCAGTGGTGGCAATTATTTTTGCTGTCAAGGTTTGGATACTTACTAAAATTTAAGGAACACAATCATGTCCACATATAATATCACCAAAGAAGAATTTAAAAACGTAACCAATGGCGTTTGGGAAATTCGTCATGCCATTGAACGTTTGGATGGCATCATCAATGATGATTTTATGATCAAGCTCAACGCAGGCATTAACAAATTAGAACAGGGACTAGAAGGTATGCGTGAACAAGATCAAACGGATTTTGATTCTAAATTTGCACACTATGACTCAGTTAGAACTGACCTTGGCCTGAGTACCACTTGGAGTGTTTACGAAGTCAGCGA
>Ga0114959_10001776_pt1 | contig 18446 bp, 26 predicted proteins | sample C_130625_EF_Meta_FD_87317 | JGI IMG/M metagenome (GOLD analysis project Ga0114959, IMG submission 87317) | Freshwater microbial communities from Lake Croche, Canada to study carbon cycling - C_130625_EF_MetaG | ecosystem: Environmental > Aquatic > Freshwater > Lake | place: Lake Croche, Canada...
GAGTGTCCGGTCGGCAAAACGGATCGGTTCCAATCAAACGAAAGAAACCCCACCATGGAGACCCCCGATTACAGCGCAATGTATCTTGCCGACCTCAAGCTTATCGCAAAGACGCGCCGCATCAAGATGTATTATAGCAAGTCCAAGGAGGAGCTGGTCAATCTTCTCAATATGCCCGAGCTCCCCCAGGCAATGAAGGTGGAGAAGATGACGATCCGCGAGCTTCGCCAGGAGGCAAAGACACGAGGCGTGTCAGGCATCTGGGGCCGTCGCCGAGGAGATCTTGTGACTCTGCTATTTCCCGAGAATGTCCATCAGGCTGCCCCGAACCAGAATGACGAGGATAAGGGCAAGACAAACGAACATCATCAGCCAGAGGAGCATGACCCCAAATAAGTAGGGGTACAAGATGTTGAGCACCCTTGAAATAAGGGGACGCAGGACCTCTGTCTCCAGCGCCGACTGCATGTCGGCTGATTTTAATTTTTCAATGACGTCCTGAATGAGTGGATCCAAAAACTTCGTCATCGCGAAATTTGTCTTTCCGTCAGTATAAACATAGAATGAAGCTTACGCAACCGAAACTTGTTCGCCTGGGCCTGGTGCTTGCTGGCGTCGTTGTTCTTTATACGCTGTTCACGTCCTATGGTGGCGCCAAGGGCTCTCTGCTGGACCGCGCTGAGGAGCTGGGTGGTACCGGACCCACTGCCCCCCTGTCGGAGGCCGGCCCCAACATGGGCCTGCCCTTTAGCATGGGTGGCAACGCCGCCTCCGCCGCCGGTATGCAGGGACGCACCCCGGCCTCCCAGCAGACGTACCAGGAGACAACCCTGAATTCGGATGAGCTTCTCCCCAAGGGAAAGATCGGCGCCTCGTGGGCCGCCGTGAACCCCGCGAGTGGCGATGACCTGAAGGGACAGAACTTCCTTCAGTCTGGGTACCACTCCAATATCAACATCATTGGTATTGCGCAGACCAACCGGAACCCGACCTACGACATCCGCTCGGAGCAGCCGAACCCGCAGGGACAGGTCGGCCCGTTCCTGAACACGACGATTGACCCGGACCCTTTCAAGTCCGGCGGCCGTGGGCTGGAGGGGCTTTCGGCTTAAATCTCGTGACTAAGTAATGTTACCTGTAGCCATTGGCGTAACCACTGTTCTGGCCCTTTCCTACTTTGCCGGGCCTAGAAACACATCCCCCATGACGGGTCCCGATGGAAAGGTGTATGAGATACAGAACCTTCCCAACAAGGAGGAGGCCGTGAAGCGAATGGCGAGCATTTGCGAGAAGCTTGAGAAACTCCGGGCCAGCTATGCGAATGAACCGGCTCTTGCTGCAGATCCCCCAGTTGCCCGCTTTCTTGCTCGGTTCCGGCCCGATTGCTTTGTAGAGAATGACATGTCGTCCAAGGATACATCGTATTCCGAGAACAAGGGGCAAAAGATTGTCGTCTGCCTGCGCGACAAGACAAGGGCTCCCGAGTATCCACTCATTGAGGAAAACACCGTTATGTTCGTGATGCTGCATGAAATGGCGCACTTGATGACAGAGACAATTGGACACACTCAAGAATTCTGGTCAAACTTTAAGCGGCTTCTGCACGATGCCGTCAAGATCGGCATCTACACCTCTGTGAATTATGCGCAGAAGCCTACTCCGTATTGTGGAATGCAAATTACGGATAATCCTATCTAACCTCACTATAATGGAGTTGAAGTTGCCCTTGGAAGGCTCATCAACAATTGTATCCTTCTTTCCGGATGATACCATTGAAACGGTTCGGCAATATGTTGCTCTTGCCAAGCAAACCCACCCTGATCGCTTGTTCCTTCAGGTTCAGATTGAGCTGCCGAAGGACTATTACTCGTCAAACCCGAAGCGATGGATGGATCTGTTCTACCGCATGTCTCATGGAAAGAGCAGCATCCCATCTGCGACGATGGATGCCTATCTTTCTTACGTTCGCACGGGAACGGGCGTCTCGGCCCGCGATGTCTCTCGCGAAGACTGGCAAGCGGTTGAGGAGTTTGTTCGTCCGCTCTTTGCGCCTGCAGATGCCTTTCGGGAATGGCGCATTCTCGGTGTGCCGGAGGAAAAGTCCGCGGTTCTTCCCCTTCCGCCGATGGACGTCACTCTTCCCGAAGCCTACAAGCCGGTTCCTGCTCGGCAGCTCTTGTTTGAAACGGTACATCCAGAGGAGGCGCTCGGACTTATGGCGGTGGAGCTCACAGAGGAAACCAGCGATTCCGTGAAGCAGGTGTATTTCCCCTTTTTCCAATCCTCTACACCTCCCAACATTGAGACGCTGCGAATTCCTCTCAAGGCGGCTCGTGAGCAAGTCGTGTCTCTCCTGAAACTCAAGGCCCCCAAACCTGCCCACACATCCATTCTCCGAGCAAAGTGGTATATTCCTCTGATCTCTACTCGCTTTACATCGCCCCGAGTCCGGTTTGAACAGATCTTCTATGGACTGACAGTGTCCAAGGAGACGCCGGTGATCAGCTATTTCACATCCAAAAGCGAAATCACGCGTCACAAATTTTATGTAGAAAATCCGGCTACAAAGGAGCCGTATCTGGATGTGCCGATGTGGAAGGCATGGACGGCGGGAACCCAGCCTCAGCGCCGACTCCCAACTCTGCTGCTCTACCGTGGCAAGGATCGGGGCTCGTTTGATCGGATTGCAATTACACCCAAGGACATTACGGTCAGTACATGGCGATCCAAGGCCTCCGAGGAGGACCTGAAGGAACTGCAGGAGACAACATTGGAGTGGATGAAGTCACTGGACGCAGTGATGCCGTTTCTTGTGGAGACGGACATTGCTCCTTCTCGTTGGGTTCTCAACGATCTCTCCGTTCTTGCGTCCTATGCCAAGGAGATCTCGGAGTTTGACATGCGGCGCTTCAACTGCCTGCAGAGTATTTTTAGCTATCAGGAGAGCACATTTCGCCTTTTGCGAGCGGACAAGGATACGGATGTTCCCGATGATGTTCTTCGTGCATATGTGGTTCTTCAGGCCGAGGGATCTCTGGAAACCGAACTGGGCTTGTCTGCAGAGGAAGCGGCTGCGGTGACGGAAAAGATCAAGCGCCTTGAGGAGGATGAAAGCTTCAATTTTGAGAAGGTCATTAACAGCTACCCGGTGATTTCCTTCTCGTCAAAGGATGTCATGATCAAGTTCGTGAAGAACATGGATCGGGCGCTCAGCTACGCGAGCATGCTGAGATATGTCATGACGTCTGACAAGGAGGAGGTGAATGCTGTATGCCCTCGGCGCTTGGAAGTTGTAGAGCCCGCTGCCGGTGTGGCGACAACGGTACAAATTCAAGATGAGTTTGATCTCGGCGCATTTGCCGAAGACATTGCCGAAGTTGCCGCTGCCCCCGAGCCCGGTCTGAGCAACGCCGCTGCCGCTCCGGCTGCACCGGTGCTCAAGGTGAAGAAGGGAGGCCCACTGACCACACACAATTACTTCAACAACCGCATTCTGCAGATTGATCCTGATCTTGTGGATGACGACTACTCTAGGAAGTGCGAAAAGCTGGCTCAGGTTGTTGTCTTGACCCCCGCCGACCAGGCACGAATGGGCGACAAGTACAATTACTCAAGCGCACCCGAAGCAGAAAAGCTGGCGGTTGCCAAGGGCACTGCCATCTGTCCTCAATACTGGTGCATTCGCGATGAAATCCCCCTGTCGGAAGACCAGCTTGTCACGGGCGAGGACAAGATCCAGCGATGCCCGGAGTGCAATGGAAAGGTTCGCATCACAGACAAGGAAGATACCCGCGAATTTACCGTAATCAAGCGCAAAACCGGCTTCAAGTATCCCGACTTCAAGGATCCGTCGGCCAAGACGGTGAGCAAGAAAAAGGTCCCTTGTTGCTACCTGAAACCTGCATCCGCTGCAAGCGCGGCTGTCTTGGGAGCAAAGGCAGAGATTGATGACTATTATGTGCTGACCTCGGGTGTCATTCCCCCTCTTCGTATCGCCTATCTGCCGGCTGATCTGGCGGGCCGCCTCGGTGTAAAGACGAATTACCCGAAGACCTGTCCTAGAAACCGAATTGAAGCCTCGGCAACCGATATGTTCCGCGTCGGCATGGGCCTTCCTCGCAAGACCCTTCCTACTCTGCTGGATGACAAGCGATCTGTTCCCACACCGGCCCACGCAAAGGACAAGATCCTTCAGTGTTCCTTCTTTCGCACATGGACAGCCATGGGAGATGGCGATACACTTATTGAACGTATAGTAGAGGGCATTGACAAGGCATTTCGGGAGGAGACGCTCTCTCGCATGGATGAAATTGAATACGTCTCTCTCATTCTTGACTGCCGCGTGATACGGATCAACACTGCCTCAAACACACTGGCTTGCGGCTTTTGGTCTGACAAGACCAGTGCGCTGTCTCGCACGATTGTTCTGCTAGACACGGATGTGCTTGGGAAAGTATCCCGTCGTGCTGGAAACATAGGTACGAAGCTTGACTATGTTGCGGACATTGGCAAGTTTGATGAGCCGGCAAAGAGTACCCTTCGTAGGCTTCACACGCAAGCATGTGCGGCTTCGGTGCCTACCTTTGATGATGCCGTCAAGGAGCTAATGGCAAAGAATATGGCCTCGTATCAGGTTATTCTGGATCCCTTTGAGCGCGTCCAGGCGGTCTTTGTTCCACAGGAGGTTGTCCTGCCCGTGCTGCCCGTGAATATAGATATTCCCGAGGGCGTTCCAGTGAGAACTGGATATGCAGATGTCAAGCCCGAAGAGTTGCCGACTATGCAAACACTCTCTACCTTCTTGACCAGCACACGGCACGCTGGATTCAAACAGACCGACCAGTTGGCCTCCTTTTCAGGCGAATACACTGAGTTCATGCTGGAGTCCGGGTTTCGCGCACCGTTTCGGCCAGAGAAGGCGGTCAAAGAGGAACCTGTCCGGGAAGTCATGGACACGGTTCGGAAGAAGACGGAAGACGCACTTGTCAGCGGAAAACCGAATGCAGAGGATCTCAAACTTGCAAGTGAAATCACCTATTCGTCCGAGCTGTTTGAGTTTCTGATGTTCTCGTTATCAAAGGATATCCAGGAAGCAGACCACGAGGACCTGCGAAATGCTGTGAGAACCCCTGGAGCTGAACTGTATAGAGATTTGGCAGCATGGCTGGAAAGAGAGGCCTACTGGGATGAAGTGAATGAACCGGTTCAGTTTGTGAACAAGGTTCGCACACCATGTGGGCAAATGGTAGAGAATTCGTGTAAAAAGTCAAGTCTGTGCGCATGGCACGAAAATACCTGCAAGATCAAGGTCAAGTCCATCGTGGATAAACGTCAGGTGCTCGTCCGCATGACAAAGACACTGAAGGAAAATTCTAAGCAGCGTGCGCTTGTATTAGACGGCCGCATGTCTCCATTCTTCAGCACAGTTCTGTACTTGGAAATGCCGCATGAACTGATTACCTCCGACGTGTAACCCGCCGACCCTTGCCCTTTGCCAAGAGCCGGTCGTTCTCATCAAGAAGACGCGTTAGTTCAGCAATTGTTATTGGTGAAGGGCGTCTCCAGTCTAGGCGTGATTTATTTTTATTAATACGCATTTTAATTGCGGCTGCGAGTTCCTGAATTTTGTCTTCGCGTGCATCTTGAACGTGCTCGGTCTGCTTGGCTCTCAGCACCCTTTGCGGGTCACTCATGGTACCACCCCGACGAGTTCTGCGCCGAACTCCTCCCTTAGTCTTCATTGTATTCCGAACAGAAAGTATTGACACGGAGATCCGTAGCAATACATGCGTTCATGGGGAATTGAACCCCAGTTTAAAGATTGGAAATCTTTGATCCTAACCACTAGACGATGAACGCGGTGGTGCAGTGTACTCCTTGATGGACTTGAACCATCGGCCTATTGCGTGTAAAGCAATCGCTCTACCTCTGAGCTAAAGAAGTGAAGTGTGCGGAACGAGCCCGCGAGTGTGTGCGGAACGAGCCCGCGAGTGTGCTCCATAGTGGACTTGAACCACTGACCTACCGCTAGTTGTAAGGAGCGACCGAAGGAAGCGACGTACAAAGCGGGTGCTCTACCTCTGAGCTAAAAGAGCTTGTGACGGCGGGTTTTCTTGCCGCCTTTTTTGGGTGCCTTCTTGGACCCTTTCTTGGGTCCTCGTTTTGCCTTGTGGTGCTCTACGCGGTGCAAGGCATCTTCAATTTGTTTGGGAGTATACTTTGCCAGAAAAGCCTCGCCTTCTGCTTTTGTTTCGGGCTCCCATGTTTGACGGTGTGCGTGCAGTATCGCACTGTCTTCCTTGAACTGTTTGCTAGGCATTTATCTTATACAGATATTTACGCCTTCGGGGCCGACTTGATGAAGTGCACCTTCAGGAACGACTGGAGGTTCAGGTACGTCACCTCGTCCTTGTCCGACACGCGCAGGAGCTTGGCCAGCGCGGCGTTCGGGAGGATGCGACGCTTGAACGAGGGGTCAAAGCACGAGTGCTTCTTGACATACTCGCTGATGAACTTCGTCACCTGCGTCTGCGAGCGCGTCTCGCCCGTCTTGAGGCCCATGAAGTGGCACAGCTCCTCCGTCAGGGGGCGCTGGACCAGGAAGGCGTTGTTCGCGCGACGCTTCTCCCAGGCCGCGCGCTGCTCCGGGGTGAGCGTGGCCGGGTCAACCTTCTTCTTCTTCTTGGAGTCACGGGCCTCGCGCTTGGCGGACTTGGCCGCCTCCTGCACCGCCTTCACGGCGTCACGGACGCGCGTGGAGAGATCGGCGCTCAGCGACTTGAGCGTCTCGGCGAGGGCCACCAGCTGGGACTCCGACGAGGCCGTGGCGACAACCACCGCCGGCACAGCGGCCGGGGTGGCAACCGTGGGCACCGTGGCCTCCGCCTTCGCGGGGGTGGCGACCTTGACGGCCTTGGCCTTGGGGGCCTTCGGCTCAACGGCCTTGGGGGCGGCCGGCGGGGCGGCGGCGACAACGGGGGCGGCGGAGGCGGTATCCTTCTTGGCAGGCATCTTGTTTGACTTATTGACAGAAGAAGAGGCGGACATCTTTAACGCACTGGTATACTCTTACCATCGGCGGTCATCTAAACCCTTTTCTTTTCCACAAACGGGGGGAGGGGGTCGTTCAACACCTATAGATCGCAGACATGACAAGAAATACGGTGACATAGGGTTCTTTCTGCAGAGTGAGAAGCCGTATCATCATTCGCAGAGAATTGACAATATAACTCGGGACATTTCCGGCCATCACCTGTGAGGACAACATGTAGGAACAGCTTCGGGCGGCGAGGACACAATCGTCTTTCAAGAAACGCCACACGGCGATATGAGATAGTTTCCCAAGGGCCATCAGTTGCTCAATTGATACCTCTGTGAATCCATTATCGGCAAAGATCTGGCATAGCATAATCCATCGCTGATGTATACGCTCGTCTCCGCCAATCGGATCTGCAGGTACGGGCAATCTACGATGCATCCGCAGGGCCCACATCTCTCGGAGGCGCTTGCGAATGACGGTCGTCAATGGAGTTCGGGTATAGGGATTGACTGGTTCAATTGATTTCATTGACCAGACCCAAATAGATGCAAAAGAAAACCACCATATCTTGCCATTCTCCTCAAATGCAAAATAGTCAAGTGGATGCTGCTTGGATGCCTCGGTGCATGAGACAATCTCTTCGTCATTGGCGAGGTCTTTACGGGAAAGAACACCGGGCCCGGCAAGGCGCAGATGATGAAGAACGAGCCATCGTCGGGCCAGTGACTGACATAGCACGATAGACTGGTCTTTATTGTGGGTATCTATCCACAACTCTACGTTTTTTGCTCGGGCATGCGTCCCGCACAAGGAGTGCCCACTCATTGCATTTGCCAGACACTGCATTGTTACGCCTCTTCGCTTTGTCGCTGCGCACCTTACCATTGCTCTTCTATAGAATAGTTCTTGAAAGTGGAAATGTGCGGACAAAATGGATCTACAGATTAGCAGAGTAATATGACCACACAATCAGATCAAAATGTCCGTCAATGCCACCATCAACGCTTCTAACCTCGACATCAGCAAGGTCACCTTCGGCGACATCCGCATCAGCAAGAACAATGGGTCCAAGAGTATCCCGATCAAGTACAATGGGCAGAATCTCCAGATGAGGATTCCCAAGATTCAGTATCCCATGGGCGTGTCCATCAAGGAGACTGAGAACGGTGTCAATTACACCATGCTCGCCAGTCTGCGCGGTTGCGACTCGTATGCCAAGGAGCGTGCGGGTGCAGATGCGGGTGAGATTGGGCAGATGTACAATTTCCTCAAGGATCTTGAGGAGAAGGTCATCAAGACGGCTGTGGAGCGTAGTACGTCGTGGTTTGGTCGTGCTCGCAAGGAGGATGTCCTCCGTGACAGCATGAAGTCGCTCGTCAGTCCTAGTGTTGAGAAGCAGGGCGCTGAGTGGGTGCCGAATGGTAAGTATCCGCCTAGCTTCCGCATGAAGGTGCCTGTCTACCCGAACGACAAGGGTACTCTCACGGTCAGCATGGATGCGGTGGATATGGCGAACCGCCCGATCAAGCTGACGCCCGAGAATCTCTCGGATGTGTTCCCGAAGCGCATGGAGGCACGGTTCATTGTGAGCCCGAGCATCTATGTGTCTGGTCAGGGATTTGGCGTGACATGGCGTATCTCCTACGCACAGGTGTCTGCTCAGCAGCGTGTTACGGCTGCGCAGATGTTTGATGCCGAGGAGGAGTCTGATGAGCCTATTGCGGCTGCGTCGGTTGAGATTCCGACGGCTCTGGCTGAGGAGGATCATGGTGAGGAGGATCAGGAGGATCAGCAGCCTGTGGCTCAGGCACCTGCTCCGGTTGCTCAGACACCGGCGAAGCAGGCACGTCGTCGGGTCGCACAGCCTTCGGCGATCTAAAGCCAAGAAGGTCCCACACACGTGAACCACTAGGGGGTTCGCAAACATACAAGTCAGCATCAATAAATACTATTTTTGCTTTGGATGGGAAATCCAGCGGGGCTTGACCGTCTCCACACTGGAGTACAGCCAATGACTTTAGTCCGCACACCGAGCAACTATTGACAGTAGGGGGGGTCAGGACATCATGAAAGGTGAGAATGCGGGTAGATCCACCCAGACATGCATTTAGAATCTGGCGAGGCGTCGTCCAGTCCTTGGCCAAAAAGAATTCAACCGTTGTGCGCGGCAACACAGACCACAGACTGTCTCCAGTCGTCCATTCCTCCTGCAAAAGCATGGCGAATGGGTTCTCATTGAACCATAAAATCCGAAAGTCGGCATGGTCGGTAAGTGAGTGCTCTACCAATCCGGTGCGTTCCAACTCTTCCGTGTAGAGCCAATACACATTGGCATGCGTATACTGTATATCACGAGACCCGCGGTAGACATCGCGCTCATCCATGGTCCACAAATCAGAGACAACGTCCACATCGTGTTCTACTACATCCCGCGAGAGATCTGTGTAGAGGACAGATGGATCCAATACCGACTGCATTACTCAAAGGAGACAACAACCTTAACATCGTGGTGACGCACGGCCTTTGTTGCCGACCGACTAAGCTCATGCCTCTTGCGCCGGGTTCCATCGGCCGCCGTCTTGGGCTGAATGGTCGTAGAGCACTGATCCATGTCTGCATGAATGGTCTCGTAATTGTCCTCCAGATACTTGAGCACCTCATCCTGAATTGCCCACTCAAAGAAGTTCAGCTGTCCAACCGTTGTATCCAGACCCATGAACTGAATACGCTTCCAACGGCAGAACGGGTCAAACATCTTTTTGCTATAGGCCTTCAGGTGGGACTTGTAGGCAAGATACACAATGACATGGCGGCTTCCCACGAGGTAGGCAACATTGTGCTTCTTTGCGTAATTGGTCACGAGCCAATCCAGTAGGCGCAGACTAACCTTGGACTCGCCGGACAGAATGCACTGCACCTTCTTGAACTTGTCCTCGTCAGAATAGAACTTCTCTAGGCGGTGAAGAACCCAATGATCACGATTTTGGATGGTCTCCATTATGTTCTTACTGCGGTATTGTCGCTTAAAGTGGGTCTATGCGGTAAGTATAAATGGCGGCAATTGACGCTCCCGGTATGCTTCTCACTCCCGATCTCCAGGCCATAGATGTGACCATCAAGGAGCGAGAGGCAACACTGCAGGTTCCTCGTGATCCCCGTTTCGCGGAAGTGAATGCACTTGACGAGCAGAGGCTAATTCGGGAGATGTCCAAGATGGAGGACCCGGTGTTTGCCGAGGGTGAGGTGGCGTGGACAGTTGAGGAGGCTGGGTTTCCGCTTGACAAGATAGAGGAGTATGACACAGAGTTCAAGAAGATGTATGACGACATGTTCTCCCGATCTTCGGAGATGGGCGTGATGGGTGCCGGCGACTTTGAGGCACGGCTGCGCGAGCTGAAAAACGAACTTTCGGACAGCAAGATAGAGAGCTCCAATGGAGGAGGCATTAACGTCCTATCTACTGGAGAACAGGCCATACACCCACCTCAACGCCCGTCTACGCCATTTTACTTTGATGTGCAAATCCCTATCGCCGGACCTCTCGTATCGCCTTCTGAAGGGGGAGGTGATGCGAGTGACTCAAAAGTTAATGACGAGTGAAGTGGGACGCATGTGGATGCGTGACCGAGCCTTTGAGCGCACGGTGCGTCTATATGGGAAGCAAGATCAGCGGACGGATGCCTGGCATGCTCAGCGGGGGACCATGATCACGGCCTCTGAAGTGTCAAAGGTCTGGACGTCTGCGGCATCTCGTCTTGAGCTATTGGAGAAGAAGTTGGAACCGCCTACCCGAAGCGATAGCAATCCTTTCAATTCTATTCCAGCCTTGGTGTGGGGAACCCGATTTGAGCCCGTGGCAAAGAAGATCTACGAAGATACGACGGGTTGCGATATTCTTGATGTTGGGTGTTGCCAGCATCCAGTTCATACGTTTCTCGGGGCATCTCCAGATGGCCTGATTGTGCCTCGGTATGCCGATGCGGATCCTATGCGGTATGGGCGTCTGGTGGAGTTCAAGTGTCCAATGAGCCGCGCACGGAAGGACGAAATCCCAAGTTATTACGTGCACCAGATGCAGATGCAAATGGAGTGCACGGGGATTGACGAGTGTGAGTATGTGGAATTTCGGTTCAAGCAGTTGAATTTTACCCAGTGGGACGAGGCTACTGACACCAAGGGGGTCTTTGCCGTGGATCCTGCTGGTAAGGTAGATTACAAGCCGGATACGACTGAGCTTCACCAATGGCAGAGTGGTCTGACCGAGGATCATCAGTATATCTATTGGGTGCTGACTGATATCAAGAAGGACTTTGTTCCGAAGGACCCGAGCTGGCTGTCCGATCACCTCCCTGATCTGCGAGCATTCTGGAACGACGTTGAGCGGCACCGCGCGGAGGGAAGCAAACCTACTCCTTTGCCTTCAAAGATCCCGAGCTTAGACCTTTGATGACCACCAGTACTTGACCCACGTCCAGCAAGACATCCGAGGAGCAGCAAACTTACGGGTCCATTCATCAATTGTATATTGGCTTCCCATTGAGAGATTGCAGCGAGAACAAATAGGGATCAGGTTTTTTACATCCGTCTTTCCACCCTTGCTCTCGGGAATATTGTGTCCGCATTGAAAATCAAACACGTTCATGGTATTCGTACACCACGAGACCTTGCACTTTGTTTGGAACTTGGGTCCCACACAAACCAACCATACTTGCTCGCGGAGTGCTTTTGGGATCTTTGTCTTGGGGATCATTGGTTCTTCTCACATACGGCTCTTAAACTGATTTACCTGCCAAGGTGTGTCGGCGCCAAGTGCTTCACCCACGCCATTGTCCTGAACAAAGTGGTTGGTGCGCTGGGAGTACGACGAATCCTCCAAAGACATTGCGCGTTTCTGTTGGCTACGATCAATAAACCCGGACTCGGGGCCTCCACCGTAGAACCCCTCCCTCGTGACGGCATACGCTAAAACGGCAACTGCGATAAAGAACCAGACCCACTGCTTCATTGTTCAAAGTCCCGAAAAAAACGAATGTCGTAGTTTGTAAGAGAGCAGATATCACAATGGAGGACAAGGCACTTGATACTCTTCGCATCATGCTCGGGCGCCGCAAGCTTGAGACGACCACCGAGCGGCTCGCCAGCGATTCCAAGAAGATGGAGAAGATGACGCTCTATACGATCGGAACGGTTCTCGTTTGTTTCAGCCAGAAGGAGAAGATCCTCTCCACCGACATTACGAACGTCATGACCTTTGCCGATGAGAACACACATACAAATGGAATCGTTATTGTGGCCATGAGCCCGCCATCTGAGAATGTGCTCCGAGTGGCAAAGTCTCATTCAAAGAAGCGACTTGCCCTGTTCCATATTTGGCAGCTGCAGTTTGACATTACGACCCACCGGATGGCCATGCCCCACCGTGTTCTCACCGAGGCTGAGCGGACACTTGTCTTGGAGACCTTTAAGATTTCGGATCCGGAGAATCAGCTGCCGTGGATTGATTCGCAGGATACGATGATCAAGTGGGTTGGAGCCATTCCGGGCGATGTCATTGAGGTGACTCGCCACTCGGACACGGCGGGACGGAGTTTCTACTATCGCTACTGTGTTGAGGATGTAAATGTCGCTCAGTAATAATGGAGGATCTACAGACGTCGTATGAAGCAAAACTTGCAACCTACAATTCGCTGATAAGCGCAAATGACCCTACGAAGATTGTTCAGATCCAACAGCTGAATGGCGAACTTGCCGCTCTTTTGCATTCAATGGTTGAGATCTTGACCACGACAAAGAGCAATGCTGCGAACATCACCGTCTATCGGGATGCCCTCCTTCAGCAGCTCGTCAGCATTCAGAATGATGCGTCTGTCATGAGGGAACAGCGAGATCAGTACAATACACTTCGCATGCTCCAGACACAGGATGATGCAGTGTTCCGATCAACCTTTTTCTGGTATGCGCTTGCTCTAGGCTTTGTCGCCCTCTTGTTTTTTATCATGCTGATGCGAAACGGCGGCTACAAAGTCCCAACAATGCCCACGGCAATCAGCAGTCCAAATACAATGGCCGATTTCACATAGAGGGCCGTCTCATCGGCAGCCGCCACCGTATGAGAATGGAGTTGCTCCTCTTGGGCAAGGGTATTTTGAAGAGCCGGACCTTGCTTCTGAATATCTTGAGACTGGGCCTGCAGCTCTGCAATGTCTCCGGCGGCATTCTGATACGACGATATGAAGTTCTGAATGTAAGATGTATTTGCTGCCGCCACAGCCGATGCATCCGAAACTGTCTTGTTGATCGCGGTCATGGCATTCTCATACGCAGTCTTGTATGAAGGATCCCGCGTAACTGTATAGGCTGCGTAGTTTGTTCTGTATGCAGACACAGCAGCCTGAAGTTCAGTGGGGACCGCAGTTTGTGCCGGTTCGGGGGCCGGTTCGGGGGCCGGTGCTACATTTGGATCTATGATCTCGCTCATTATATTCCCTCTTCTAAAACAAAATGCCCACGTCTCCCTTTGGACAGGTAAATCCTCCGGTTCGTCGTGCAATGGTTGGTGATGCGTCTGAATTCACCCGCTTTGTCCGTATGGCCAGCACGATCGCTCCCTATGCAAACCAAAATCAGGCAGCGCGGCCCAATCTCCTGGGATGGCGCAACCAGCAGGCCAACCTGGATGCCCGGACGATCATGCCGATCCTGGGTGCTTTCAAGAGTTTTGTTCCTAATCGTTAAACAATGGGGACAGACAGCTACGAAAGTATCAAGTCCCAGTATGCGGGCTATGCGGTGGAGTCGGACGTAAGCACCAAACTAAAGGAGGTGGCCGATAGCCTTAAGGAGCGTCACGTGCAGCCCGCTCCAATTGCACAGCTGAAAAAGACAATTCTTCATCCCCGTACCATGGACGTTATTCAAGCGGTTCTCTTTACGATCCTTTTGGCCCTTGTTGAGCTTATGGTCATTCCATCTCAGTTTGCATCTTACATTGTCTTTCTCACGCTTTGTGTTGGGGCGTCAGTGGGAATCTATCTATCTAGTAGATAATGGGAGGAGCTCCGTCGTGTCCTAGTGGGTTTGACTTTACTCCATCTGGAACATCATGCATGATTCGGTGCCCCGAGTCAGAGGGATATACTCTGACATCGGCGGGACAGGTTCTTTCCTGCACATACACCGCCGCCCCGACAATAAAATTTACCCTTACGACTGCGCCGATCTACATGGCACTTGCACCAGCCACTCCAGAACAACCCACTCTTCAAGCAAACGCAGATCTTAAAGACCTTCCAAGTGCTATGAGCCAAACGTATAGGACTGTGCGCGATGATTTCAATGCAAAGAAGGCCGTCGCTGACGCGGGAATTGACCACGATGTCAAGATCGCAACGGCATTTACCGCGCTCCAAGCAGCCGAGAATGCTCGCGGCACTCAGGGTGGAGAAACGGCCTATGAAAATGCTCGGGTTGCCTACTATACACTCACAAAGGGCGATTCTTGGGTTAATGAAGAGAAGCAGCGCATTGCCAATACGGAAGCTCAGCCGGTGATTGATGGCCTTGTTTCGCAATACACGAACCTGCAAGCAAAGCGAGCCGAGCAAGCATCCACCATTCAGGTGATTAATGGACTGAAGGACAAGGTGCTCACTGTCAAGGATGACCTGGCGTTCTCGGTTAGAACCTTTCAGAAACAGGTGGATACCATCAAGAACCAAATCAATATAGATAAGAAGAATCAAGTGGAAGCCGTAAAGGCAAAGTCTTCGTGGGTAAACACAGTCCTGAACTGGATGATTGCCATTACGACCATTCTTTGTATCATCCTTCTCATTCGTCGCCTCATCTACATGCCTCGTAGAGAAAGTGATTTCGGCGGCATTCTGAGTAGGCTGGTGATGCCTACCTATCCACGCGTATAACTTGGTCAGATCAACTAAAAGAACAACACAATGGAGGTCAGTGATTCCCGTAGTGTAGCCGACTTTCAAAAGACAACATTCTGTGGGCATCCCCGTTCGCACGTCGTGAAGGTTCTCCTTCAAAACGTGCAGCTTGGTCATGCAGATTATGCATGCTACTGGTCGCTTGAACTCCTCTGCTCAGGACTTGTCCATAGTTTGTGGGCAACTCTCTTTGATGCTGCGGCTCTTCACATCAACCGCGCAAACCCCAATGTGTTTCTCTATTTAGCCTCGGCCTATGAACGGTATGCGCCAATTGAGGGTACATTTACCGTTGGGAATATGACATCTATTCGCAATAACATTGATGTCCGTACTCTGATCTGCGAAGTGGCGGCGACCCTTGCCGGGTGCCGAAAGAACAAATTGCCGCCTCTTCCTACAATCAAGCCCTTGCATGATTTTGACCCTCAGACCATTCAGGAACATCTCAAAGCCCCGTCCCAGCTGTTTGCCAGGCTCTCGCTTCGTCCCGCGGATCCCCTACCGGTGGCCGTTCCTCTCAATGAGTTCATCTACTGCTTGCGATCTGATGTCAGGGATGCCACTCGCGCACTGTACTGGATGGCGTGGATCTTTGCCTATTGCCGAGAGCATAAGAAGCAGGCCAAACAGGCTCTCGTCTTTGCCAATCGCTTTGACGAATTTGTCTCCGAGCCCCACGGAGCTCACCCAGTTTGGATCTTCTGGGATGCCATTCGGAAGCAGACCCAGGCAGCTGCTCGGCCGGTCATTGATGTCTTGTATAAAATGTACTGCCTGCGATGGAGCCCAACGGATGCAAAGGCTAAACAGCACCTCCTTCTGGCTGCAGTTCTTATTGTCTGCGAAGGAACCACGTTTGATGCAACTGTTGTTGCTGGCAATACCCTGGCCGTCTCCAATGTTCTACAGGGGATGCCAGGCTGGATTGATGCGATTGTCCGGATGCAAAAGAGCTTTGCGTAGCCAAAATGGAACCAATTTTTCGCAGCAGATAAAGAGTATCTAAAATGCTCCCCTACGTTCCCGAAATCTCTGCCTCAAAGGTCGCCGGTCTCATCGGTCTCCATGGATTCCAGCCCCCGCATGAGGTCATGTATGAGCTCATGTCCAAGCACCTCCCCACAAAGTATCGCATGGCCGACATTGAGACCCGTGAGCGCCGCACGGCTACAAGCAAGCTCAAGCGGATGATTTTGGCGACGGCGCCAATTCAGGATATTGTAGGTGCAGGCGTTCGTGCGTGCGTTGGTAAGACGGACATTCAGGATACACTGGCCAACGTGGAAACTCGCGCTCGGATGGTCGTGGCGCTCCGGCACTCTGACATGGACAAGGATGTTCAGGACATGCTTGTTGGCGAGGTGCGAGGAGCTGTTCAGCGCCAGCGCGGCACCAACAATGAGGCGGCTATTCTGGATACCTACGAGAAGGAGAAGGATGTGGTCGTCACGGAGCGAAACACAAAGACCTTTCGCAAGGAGTGCGGACCCTTCAAGCTTGTGGGCCGCACAGATGGATATGTCAAGGAGCATAATCGTATCGTGGATTCCAAGGCTCGTACTCGTATGTGGGCCACTGTCCCGATGTATGACGAGATTCAGCTTCGCGTGTACATGAACTTGTCAGGTGCATCGGAGGCCGAGCTGGTGGAATCCTTTCCGGATGGCCGCACGCGCACGACCAGGTATACAGATGATCCCGAGAAGTGGGAGATCATCTACACTGGGATTGCCGGCGCAGTGAAGGACATGAACGACATGATTGCTGACGAGGCTAAGCTGACGGCTTTGGTTTTCGCAAACACCGTGCCAGTATATCAATGAAGATCACCATTCAAACACGTGTCCCTCTGCCCTACTCTGCTCAGAAGGGCACAATGTACGAAACCCGGTATTTATACACCGGCTTTGGTAAGTATAATGAATATGAAAAGACGCTAGAGGTTGTTGAGGTCAACCCCGATGGAACCTATACTTTTTTCAGTCGGCCGCACGAGGCGGGTGTGTTTTCGCGAGTCTATCACGTGGAGACGGTGCTTCTTACCTTATACTCGGCTTCTCCTCGGGTCTGGAAGGAGGAGGTTGGCGACGCAGTGTTCTTTTTTCAGGAGATCGTGCAGGACGGCGCGCAACCGAGCTTCTGAGCCTGCTCCTTGACGGCATCCTTGACCTCGGCCGCCGAGATGACGCCATCGCCATCCTTGTCCAGATTGGACAGGGGCGACTTCTTCAGGTCATCCAGCAGCTCCTTGATGGCAGCCTTGAGAACATCCTTGACAATCTTCTCCACATCGGCCTTCAGCGCATCCGGGACAACCGCGGCCACCACGGCAGCAACGGCCGCCTCCGGCTCCGGCTCCGGGACGACGACGGGCTTCACCTCCTCTGTGGTAACTGTCTGAGTAGCATCGGACATTGCGGTTTGTTGTATGGTTAGAAAAGGTCTTGAATATGTAAATGGACGTCTGGAGCATTCTCTCCGTGGGAACCTCCACTCTTGTGATGGTCGCACTCATTCACATTGCCGTATTCTATGTTGTCAAGACCATGTATCCTCCTGCACCCGTTCGTGCACCCGTGCCTATGCCTGTGGCCGCACCCCCGCCGACGGTAAGGTTTGAGGAGCCGCCCGCGCCCCCGATTCAGCCGGAGGTTCCCCTAGTGACAACAAAGCTGCCTCCTCCCGTGGATACGCGTGATCCGGGTCCGGCTCGCACGTCTCAGCCCGCTTTCAGCGAAGCGCCCAAGGAGAAGGAAATAGCCTTGACTACGAATGTTCCAACGTATGAAAGCCTCCTATCGGCTGTCTCCTCTGGCAAGGAAGGGGTCCCCAATCTCGGACCCATGTCAGGTGCCTCAGTATAGTGGAACACCCGGATGGATTTACTTGACCCATGATTCTAATGGCAATGCCCACGCATACTTTACAACTGCAAAGGGAGAACGCCCAGAGACTCTCGCCCTGGTCATGGATGAGAGACTCTGTTGTGATACCATTTTTCGAGTCGTTCGACTGGCGCCCAAGATGTATGTCGTATATGATGTCCTGGTCTTGAATGGAACTCGTATTCACGATATACTCAGCTTTGCTGATCGTCAGACCAAGATTGCCGAGCTGCTGGAGCTCTTTCATTTTCCAGACCTAGCCGCCTTGGTGCCGATTGCCAATGCACCCGTGGGGACCCACGTTCGTGGGTATGAACAATACGACAGTGTTCCCGGAACAATCGGCGTTTATCTTCCGGGTGTAGAGTAAATGGTCTGTACAGGAGCTGGTGGTACGCGTCGTCGTCGTAAGATGCGCGGTGGAAATGGTTATGGTGTAGGAGCCCCGATTTCCGCTGGAGCCCTGGAGTATGTTGCGAATGATACATCGGCCGCCGGTGGCGCTCCCTACAAGCCGATGGGTGGCCGTCGTCGCCGTCGCTCTCGTCGCAAGCACAAGGGGCGCCGTCGCAC
>Ga0114959_10001778_pt1 | contig 18432 bp, 18 predicted proteins | sample C_130625_EF_Meta_FD_87317 | JGI IMG/M metagenome (GOLD analysis project Ga0114959, IMG submission 87317) | Freshwater microbial communities from Lake Croche, Canada to study carbon cycling - C_130625_EF_MetaG | ecosystem: Environmental > Aquatic > Freshwater > Lake | place: Lake Croche, Canada...
CGACGCCAGCTGTCTTGGCTTCGCACTACCGGCTTGCGCACCACATGCTCAGGCTTATTCCATTCAGGATGCCTTCTGTCGGCAGCCGTTAATGCGGTTAAGCGACGAGTTAGCACTGCAACCAGAGCTGCCAACTCGTCCGCAGTCAGTTCGCCTTTAACAATCTTCAAATCTTTCATTACAGCGGGATATTTCCGTGCTTCTTAGGCGGCATCGACTGACGCTTGCCACGCAAACTACGCAACGCTTTAGTGATACTCACTCGCGTTTCGTGCGGGGCGATAACCGAATCGATGTAGCCAAGATCAGCTGCTAAATACGGGTTTGCCAACGTGTCATCGTAATCAGCAACAAATTCTGCGCGAGCTGCCGCAGCATCAGTAGCAGCAGCCAGTTCTTTACGGTACAAAATGTTTACTGCGCCTTGCGCACCCATGACTGCAATTTGTGCGGTTGGCCAAGCAAGATTGATATCGGCTCCAAGATGCTTTGAACCCATAACTATGTATGCGCCGCCGTAAGCCTTGCGAGTGATCACAGTAATTAGTGGCACTGATGCCTCAGAGTATGCGTAAAGCAATTTAGCGCCACGACGAATAATGCCTTGGTATTCCTGATCGGTTCCTGGCAAGAAGCCTGGCACGTCAACAAAGGAGATGATTGGAATGTTGAAAGCGTCGCATGTGCGCACAAACCGGGCAGCTTTTTCGCTGGCATCAATGTCGAGTGCGCCAGCAAACTGCATTGGCTGATTCGCAATTATGCCGACTGATTCACCTTCAATGCGACCAAAGCCAGTCACAATGTTTGGCGCAAAAAGTGGCTGAGTTTCAAGGAAATCGCCATCGTCAAGCACGCTTTCAATCAACTTGTGCATGTCGTAAGGCTGGTTTGGCGAATCTGGAACAAGAGTATCTAGCTCGAGGTCCTCGTCGCTGATTTCTAAATCTGCATTCACAGCAAGCGACGGAACATCATCAAGGTTGTTACTTGGCAGGAATGAAAGAAGGTGCTTCACATAATCGAAAGCATCCTCTTCGTCGTGCGCCATGTAATGTGCAACGCCTGACTTAGTGCTGTGTGTTAGTGCGCCACCGAGTTCTTCAAATCCAACCTCTTCACCAGTAACGGTCTTGATAACGTCTGGCCCGGTAATGAACATCTGGGCAGTCTTATCAACCATGACGATGAAATCTGTAAGTGCCGGTGAGTAAACCGCGCCACCAGCGCTAGGACCAACCATGAGTGAGATCTGGGGGATAACGCCTGAGGCGCGAGTGTTGCGCTTGAAAATTTCGCCATACATTGCAAGTGACGCAACGCCTTCTTGAATTCGCGCGCCACCTGAATCGTTGATACCAATAATCGGGCAACCAGTTTTTAGGGCAAGGTCCATAACCTTGACAATTTTTTGTCCCATAACTTCGCCAAGTGAGCCGCCGAAAACTGTGAAATCCTGCGAGAACACACAAACTGGTCTTCCATCGATAGTGCCAAAGCCAGTGATTACACCATCGCCGTAGGGCCGATTAGCATCCATGCCAAAGTTGGTGGATCTGTGGCGGGCAAGTGCGTCAATTTCTTGGAAGGAATCTTCATCCAGTAGGTGCAGGATGCGTTCCATCGCTGAAAGTTTGCCTTTAGCCTGCTGCTTTTCGGCAGAAGTCACTTGACGCTGCGCAATGTGCTCGCGATGCTCTTGTAGCTTCGCCAACTTGCCAGCTGTTGTGTGCTTATCTTGCTCGGAGCTCACCCAATACCTCCACAGTTATCTCTAGTGTTCTACCCTAGCGATATGACACCTAATGTTGAATTAATTGGCGCCGAACCGCTTGATGGCCAAGTAATTTGTGACTTTCTTCGCGAATTCGGCAGTTCATGGAACCAGCTGAGCGTTTTGCCGACTGTAGGGTCAACAAATGCCGAATTGGCTCGGGATGTTTCTGCTATTCAAATCGGCAATCCGAAGATTCTCGTCGCCGAAGAGCAAACAAGCGGGCAAGGAAGACTCGGCCGTACTTGGAGCACTGCCGAGGGCAAGGGCATTGCTCTAAGTGTTGGAGTTGATGCGAGCGACGTGGAGCAAGAGGCAACCGCCCTGCCGCTGATTGTTGGCTTGGCCGTAATCAGAGCCCTTTCGACACTTGGTGTATCGGCGAGCTTGAAATGGCCAAACGATGTCGTATTTCAAACCACTGATGACTCGGTTCGAAAGTGCGGAGGCATTTTGGTTCAGCGATTCGCCAACGCTTACGTGATTGGGATTGGGATTAACGTAACTCACCAAATACAGGAACTACCTACTGAAGTTTCTACCTCGTTACTTCTCGAAGGATATGCAATCTCCCGAAATGAGTTGACTGCTCGAATTATCAATCAAGTTGAATTGGCTGTCGGTAACTCAGATGATTGGCTGAGTGACTACATGTCTATTTGCTCTTCGCTTAATCGTGATTTAGTTGTCCATCAATTGGACGGCGATCAACTTGAAGGTAAGGCAACGTCAATCTCTCCAAGTGGCGCATTAGTGCTGGCAACTGTTTCCGGAAACATTGAAGTAACTATCGGAGACGTTGAGCACGCAACAATCAGTTAGTTGATTTTGATAAGGCTTGGATTCAAGTCTCGAACTTAATTAGAGATTTGTGATCGTGAATCTTCAATTGAGTCCTGCGCCAGGAAAACCCACTTGCGGTAACTCCAGAATCGGAAAAGAGTGCCAAAAACTAAACCAATGCCATTACCGCTGATGTTGTCTGCCAAGGCACTTGTGAAATCCAATAGGTAGTGACTAATTGCTAGACACGTGAGTTGAATACCCATCCCTACGCCATTTAGAACCACAAAAAGGACGTACTCCTTGCGGTAGGAAGTGCGGGCGCGGTCTCTAAAAGTCCAGAACCTGTTACCGAAATAGGCGAAGGTAGTCGCCACGATAGCGCTGATCGTCTTTGAAGTCAGTGGTTTGTCAGAGAGCGAGTTGTTTAAAAGCAAATTGAAGATACTTACATCAATGACGTAAGCAATGAGCCCGACGGCACCAAACTTCGCGACTTCATTTTTAAGCCGGTGATAGATGCCACGAATGTCCACTTGCTCAGATTACCGCTTACTCTTGGGCTTGCGATGAAGCCAGCACAGAGTTGCGGTAGGTTTAGGGCATCTGATGTGCGACAGAGGCGGATGAACTTGTCCAAAAATATTTTGGTAATCGACGGCGATGATGCCGACTCGGTGACCCTAAATTCTTTGCTTCTGTCTGCTGGATTCGCAACGTCTTTTTGCCACAACGGAGCAAAAGCCGTCGAATTATTTACTAGTTCAAACCCGGATCTCGTTCTGCTTGATTTGAACTTAAGCGATTTAGATGGGCTAGAAGTCTTCCGAAATATCCGAGCCTTAAGTTCAGTGCCGATCATCATTTTGACGGAGCGGAGCAACTCCGACGACATCGTTAAAGTGCTGGAATTGGGTGCGGATGACTTCATCCAAAAGCCATGGCGAAGTAATGAGGAACTTGTGGCGCGAATTAAATCGCGTATGCGAGCTGTTGATTTGATGAATTCAACTGAGTTGACCATCAGCGACATCACTATCGACCTCATCGGGCACAAAGTCCGTCGTGGGACAACCGTAATTCCACTAACTGGGTTAGAGTTCAAAATTCTCACGACGCTTGCCAGGCAACCAGCCAAGATATTCACCCGCGAAGCATTACTTGAAGAAGTTTGGGACTATCGAGATTCAGCAGACACACGCTTGGTTAATGTTCACATCCAACGTTTGCGGGCAAAAGTCGAAAGCGATCCCGACAAACCAGAAGTAATCATCACGATTCGAGGCACAGGGTACAAAGCAGGCCCAACCTAATCTCGATTGCAGATTGGTTTCTTCAGCTATTTTGCATTTAGGGCCAGGGAAAGTAATCGAATTTATTTCCTGTCTCCCAAAGTTGGCTTGGTGAATCACAGGTGTATTTCTGCACAGGTTGAAACAAAACTTTTCGGCTGTCTTATTTCCTAACTTTGCTAGACACATGCTAAAAATTCTTTCTTCGATTTTTCCAAATAAATGCATCAAGTGTTCACAAATTGACAACACATTGTGCGCTAATTGTGAAACTGCTTTGAAAATTACTAGGGGAGCAGATTTGCCAGGCATCGATCAGTGTTGGAGTGCTGGGTCTTATTCAGGGTGGCTTCGAGACGCCGTTCTTGCATACAAGTCTGGTCGAATTGAATATGTAGATGGATTAGCTGACGTGCTTTATCGAGTTATTAAAGCCGCAAATTACGCACCGTTAAGCATCGTAAATATTCCAAGTACCAGCGAAAAAGTACGAAGCCGTGGGTTCGACACTATTGGGGAACTTGCTCTGGCACTAGCGGAACGAAGCCAACAGCAAGTTCTCCCTGCACTCAAGTTTGCTCGCAAAATCCATGATCAAGTGGGGCTTGATCGACATGAGCGAGCGGAGAACTTAGCGTCTGCATTCACATCTAGTCAAGCCATATTTGGTTCGGTCACTTTAATTGATGATGTAGTGACCACAGGCTCCACAGTCATCGCCGCAGCCAAATGTTTGCGACTTTGCGGTGTGAAAAAAATTTATGTCATTTCGTTGTGCAGAACTTGAAAACGTGCTTACGGTATGCATATGACACCCACCCGAGTTCAACTAAGTGCGGCAGAGGCCCTCGTGCAGGGCAAATCTGCAATCTCGCGTTGCCGGTTATTGGCAAGTAATTCGGGTGGGTGCCTTTTGTAATTGCGTGTTCGCATCCAGTAGATAAAGAGGAAATAAGAATGACTAAATCAGCGCAGAAGACTTCGGCTCCAAGTATCAATGTGGTTATTCATGGCCGACACGCAGTTTTATCAAATCGCTTTAAAGATCATGTGCTCAACAAGTTGATGCGTATTGATCGCTTCGCCTTAGACATCGCACGTGTTGATGTGGAATTAACTCATGAGGCAAACCCGCGCCAAAGTGAGCGTGCATTCGAAATTGAATTAACCTCCGATGGAATTGGTCCTTTCGTTCGCGCCAAGGCAAATGCCGCCGATCAGTACACAGCTTTCGATTTAGCGCATGAACGATTCGAAGAGCAGCTTCGCAGAATGCATGATCGAGCAAAATCTATTGATCATCGCCGGCCAAACCCTGGAGCTCCGATTATTGAGTTACCAGATTTAGCGGCAAACAATAAAGAATCTATAAAAGCACCTGAAGTGGTTCTGGAAAGTGGACCACTTCAAGTTGCCTTGAAGCATCCAAGCGTGCCTAACATCACAGTCGAACAAGCTGTTGAACAGATGGAACTTGCTGGTTTGAAGTTTTTAATATTTGTAGATAGCGACTCCGGCCTACAGAGTGTGCTTTATCCAAGACACGGTTACGACTATGGATTGATGCAATTAGGCCATGCCAGTTAGGTGAAGCAGTTTAATAATCGTTGACTCGCAAAATCGCTCGATATTCTTTCAGGTGGGGATTAGATCTAGTTATTTGTTTTCCATAATTGAAACATCTGCACCCATTGACCGAATGGTGGCTGATGTGCGGATCAGCGCTTTATGTAGCCGTGCCCTAGTTGTGCTGACCCATTTGCCTGTGTGCAAAGCTTTCTTGACATCAAGAATGCGCACTGGGAAGTTATCAGTGATCAGCGTCGGTGCGAATTCAGCTTTACTGATTCGAAAAACATGGTTTTTATTTTCAGAAAATGTCCATCGAGTGACGACGCCTTCAGATTTGATAGTTTCTGGTTCCCGTTGCGCTGCTGCAAGATTTCCGTGTGAATAGATCACCCACATGTCGCCAATCTTTTGGATTGGCTGCACCGAATGTGTGTGATCGCCATCTATTAGATCGATCAGTCCGCTCTGCGCTAACGCTTTGGATAATCCGGTTTGAAATCCGTTTGGGTAATTCGTGTATTCAGAGCCCCAATGCATTTTAAGAATTACTACATCGGCGCCCTGCTGGCGCAAGGCTTTTGCATCGTGCTTAATTTTGTTCAGATTGATCTGATTGGCTAACCAAGTTTTACCTTCAGGATATGGAAAGCCGTTAAACCCATATGTGAATGCCAAAATACCAACTTTTACTGAACCATTTTTGGTTGGCACATCCATAATTAATAACCGCTTTGCCTCGGCAGCACTTCGATAAGTGCCGGTATGGGCAATGTCTGCTTTATCCAAGTAATCAAGTGTTCGTTTGACCCCCGCACTTCCGGCGTCAAATGTGTGATTTGAAGTCTGGTCACACATATCGAAACCGAGCTTCTTAACAGCAGCAACTATTTGTGGCGGTGAATTAAAAACGGGATACCCGGTGTAGTGACCACCAAGTGGAGCAAGTGGCGTTTCTAAGTGACATAGTGCAAGGTTTGCTGTTTTGGTCATACTCGAAATGTCAGCAAGTTGCGGGTAAAAATCCCACTGACCATGATTACCATCTTGGATAGCCTGGTTCCATAGCCGCTCGTGAAGTAAGAGATCCCCACTCGAAACGACAGTGAATGTGCGTAGCGGCTTTACTTCAGCTGGTTTTGCAGATGGACTTTTTGTAGTGGCAACTTCTGCTTTGGAAGCGCTACAGGCAGTTAAGCCGACAACCAAGGCCAGACACAGGTTAAAGACTCTAAGTTTTCTATGGCTCTTCATAAATATCCGTTAAGTACCGAAACGTCGGTTGCGAATAGCGTAAGCGCGCAATGCTCGAAGAAAGTCGATTTTTCGGAAGTTAGGCCAGTACGCTTCACAGAAATAAAATTCGGAATGTGCACTTTGCCAGAGTAAAAATCCACTCAGTCTTTGTTCGCCGGAAGTCCGGATAACCAAATCTGGATCTGGCTGACCCTTTGTGTAAAGGTGATCAGCAATATGTTCTAAATCCAACATGTTTGCTAAGTCGTCAAGGGATGTGCCGACTGCGGCATGTTCTTGCAGCAAAGATTTAACCGCATCAACTACTTCCCGGCGGCCACCGTAACCGACTGCAACATTAACTATCAATCCAGGATTATTCGCTGATTTGTTTTGCGCTTGCTTCAGCGCTTGGGCAGTGTGCTCGGGCAGCAGAGCAAGGGCGCCAACTGGGTTAATTCGCCAGCGACCCGATTCAGCCAACGAGTGGACTGTAAGTTCAATTACTTTGAGTAGTGGTTCAAGCTCTTCGGGTTTACGTGCCAGGTTGTCAGTGGACAAAAGCCAAAGCGTCACTACCTCAACATCGACTTCCTCGCACCAAGCCAAAAACTCAGAAATCTTTGCGCCACCTGCGCGGTGACCCTGCTCGCTTGATGATCCTTGACCGGCAGCCCACCGGCGATTTCCGTCAAGAATTACGCCCAAATGATGTGGCAGCTGTTCCTTGGGAAGTCGATGAGCAAGACGGTGTCCATACAGGTCGTACGCGATTTCGCCGACCAGTTTTTTGAACCGTCCCATACTCGCAAGATTAGTGCCTGCCACCTATTTCTTTGAATTCTGGCAACCAATTGTTAACAATCTTTGTCGGCGTGGGACACCAAAGGCACGAATATTTGGGCGTAATGTGCGAGTCATCAGGGTGGACGGGGAAGCCACCCAAGAGAAAAACTGAAATGTGAAGTGATCGCGTGAGCCAGCGTCGCACATTCGTCTTAGACACAAGTGTGTTGTTATCCGATCCAACTGCTTTGTTTCGCTTCGATGAACATGAGGTAGTTATTCCGGTTGTAGTAATTACTGAGCTTGAGGCCAAACGCACACATCCCGAACTTGGATATTTTGCTCGCTCTGCACTTCGCGCACTCGACGACCTTCGAATAAAGTACGGAAGACTTGACGCGCCAATCCCACTCGGTGAAACAGGTGGAGAATTACACGTTGAACTTAACCACATCGATCCTGAGGTTTTGCCTGCCGGTTTCCGGCTAGGCGATAATGACACTCGCATTCTTGCTGTCGCTAAAAATCTTGCTAATGAAGGCAAAGTTGTAGTGCTTGTCAGCAAGGACTTGCCATTGCGAGTTAAAGCATCTGCAGTTGGGCTAGAAGCGCAGGAGTATCGTGCAGAAACAGTGCCTTCAAGTGGTTGGACGGGCATGACCGACCTCAATGTCTCAGCCAATGAGATTGACGATTTGTATGACGAAGAAGTAATAAACCTCGAGTCCATCCGCGACCTGCCTTGCCACACAGGCGTTGTTCTGGCAAGCGAACGGGGAAGTGCACTCGGCCGAGTTACGGCCGATAAACAGTTGAAGCTTGTGCGAGGAGATCGAGAAGCATTTGGACTCCATGGACGAAGTGCTGAGCAACGAATCGCGTTAGACCTTTTACTAGATCCAGAAATCGGGATTGTCTCGCTTGGTGGCCGAGCTGGAACTGGAAAAAGCGCACTTGCATTATGTGCTGGTCTAGAGGCTGTTCTTGAACGGAAACAACACCGCAAAGTGGTCGTATTTCGTCCACTCTATGCAGTTGGTGGACAAGAACTCGGTTACTTGCCAGGTGGTGAAAATGAAAAGATGTCACCATGGGCACAAGCAGTTTTCGACACTCTTTCTGCCGTTGCTTCGGCAGATGTAATTGATGAAATTGTCGATCGCGGGATGTTGGAAGTTTTGCCCCTTACTCACATTCGCGGACGCTCATTACACGACACTTTTGTCATAGTTGATGAAGCACAATCGCTTGAACGAAATGTTCTTTTGACTGTTCTGTCGCGCATTGGCAAGGGAAGTCGAGTAGTCCTCACACATGATGTGGCACAGCGCGATAACTTGCGCGTTGGTCGTCATGATGGCGTGGTTGCAGTTGTTGAGAAACTCAAAGGGCATCCACTATTTGCTCATGTAACTTTGACGCGTTCTGAACGTTCTGCGATTGCAGCTTTAGTAACTGACTTGCTTGAAGAATTGCCTGTTTAACTTTCCAAAATTTTGAAATGGCAATTTAGCGTCTCGAGAAGGCGTGTGCATGCAGTGAAAATTGAGTTTCTTTAGGTGCTCAATTTAGGGAATCGGGTGCTTAAAGAACTGGGTTAATCAGAGTTCGCGTGGTGTTGGCGTAGAAGTCATTGCCCTTGTCATCGATAACCACGAATGCTGGAAAATTAACAACTTCAATTTTCCAAACGGCCTCCATGCCGAGATCTTCGAAGTCAAGCACTTCAACTTTTGTGATGTTTTCTTTAGCTAAAACTGCTGCAGGTCCACCGATTGAACCCAAGTAGAAACCACCATGTTCGGCGCAGGCTTTAGCCACAATGTCGCTTCGATTTCCTTTGGCCAACATGACGAGTGAACCACCGAGTGACTGGAATTTATCAACGTAACTATCCATGCGCCCTGCAGTGGTTGGTCCAAATGAGCCGGATGCGTATCCAGCTGGAGTTTTTGCTGGACCCGCGTAGTACACAGCATGATCTTTAAAATATTGTGGCAGTTCTTCCCCGCGTTCTAGTTTCTCCAGAATCCGCGCATGTGCAATATCGCGAGCCACAATCAAGGAACCAGTTAACGAGAGTCGAGTTTTAACCGGGTAGGCAGATAGCTGAGCTCTAATCTGATCCATCGGCTGATTCAAGTCAATAGCCACAACATCGTCGTCTAAGTGTTCGTCAGTTACCTCTGGCAAGAATCGAGCTGGATCTCGATCAAGTTTCTCAATATAGGCACCAGTTGCATCAATCCGCACTAGTGCTTGGCGATCAGCTGAACAAGATACGGCAATAGCGATTGGGCATGAGGCACCATGGCGTGGCAAGCGAATTACGCGGACATCATGACAGAAGTACTTACCGCCAAACTGTGCCCCAATTCCAAAGTCTTGCGTAAGTTTGAGAATCTCGACTTCCAGTTCGGTGTCGCGGAATCCAACTCCGTGCTCCCCGCCTGATGTAGCCATGCCATCTAGGTAACGAGTGCTTGCAAGTTTTGCCACTTTCAGTGCGTATTCGGCGCTAGTGCCACCAACCACGATTGCCAAGTGATATGGGGGACAGGCGGAGGTGCCAATTTGTCGCAATTTATCCGACATAAATTCCATGAATTTCTTCGGATTCAAAACCGCTTTAGTTTCCTGGAATAAGAAACTCTTATTTGCACTGCCACCACCTTTTGCAATGAACAACATTTCGTATGAGTTCTCATGCCCAGGTTTTGTATCGGCATAAATTTCAATCTGAGCTGGCAGGTTCGATCCTGTATTTTTTTCTTCCCACATAGTCACCGGTGACATCTGGGAGTACCGCAAGTTCAAAAATTCATAGGCATTGAAAATACCGTGGCTTAGTTGTTCTTCATCGCTTCCAGTTGTTAGCACTTGAGTTCCACGCTTGGCAGAAACAATCGCTGTCCCTGTGTCCTGACACATTGGAAGAACCCCGCCAGCCGAGATATTGGCATTTTTCAATAGGTCCAGAGCCACAAAGCGGTCATTACTTGAAGCGTTTGGGTCGTCAATTATCGCTCGAAGTTGCTCCAAGTGACTTGTGCGTAGGTAGTGCGAAATATCGTGGATAGCTTCGTATGCAACTTTTTGCATCGTCTCGGGAGAAATCGATAAAAATGTGCGACCACCAAGATTTTCTGTGGTGATTCCTTCAGCGGTGATTAATCGGAATTCAGGAGAAGGAGAGTTGGCGGACAACATATCTGAATATCGAAATTCGACCATGCCTCCAGCCTACGCCTCATACATCTCAATAGTTATGTCTGTCGATACATCCGGCCACGCAGACCCGAACTAAACAGGGCAAGATAAGGACATGGCCAAAAAACGCGGACGCGAAACAGCACGCGACATGCTCTTCAGTATGGGTGCTGTTTTGTTAACGGTGTTACTCATTATGGGTATCACTTATCGGCCGCATGCCCAGAAAATACCGACTGCTAACTTCGAGCAAGCCCAGGCTGTTGCCATTGAGCAGGGTTCTTGGCCGATTCTGGTTCCTGGCGGCAACACTCCGGTAACGCCACCTGGGTATCAATTGACCCAGGCACGCTTTGAAGCTGAAAGTTACGGCAAGTCAGGTGCAAGTCGTTGGTACTTGGGCTACAAAACAGCGACTGGAGCTTATGTCTCATTGTGGCAAAGCGATGGAAATCAAAAGAAAATTCTGGCTGCCACGTCAAATAATGGCACCTGTGCTCGGCAACTAAGAATCACTGGCGAAATTTGGCAAATGTGTACTCAGAACAAACCACTTGCCCGGGTGCTTTATCACACGTTCAGTAACAACACTGCATTTGTTTCAGGTACGGCGCCTTTCGCTGAACTAGCAAAGTTTGCCGAGTCACTAGCTCCAGTAACTAAAGGTTCCTGACACCCAAGCGCACTACGATGTTGCTATGGCTGAAGATTTTTCAAATTTGTCGTACGAACAAGCAAAGGCACAACTTGATGAGGTTGTTGCCCAAATCGAAAATAAAGAATTGCCACTTGATGACATGGTTTCATTATGGGAGCAGGGTGAAAAGTTGGCTGCCGTTTGCGAGAAGCATTTAGCTAATGCTCGCGAACGCTTGGCTGCACTTCGCCCTCAGACAGATTCCGATTAATCGCGACAAACACCTAACTTCTCCACAAATCTACTTCTAGGTGAGCGATTTTTTACTCGCCGGTTCGGACGGTAAATTCACCATCTGAAACTCGAATAGTCAAAACTTCACCGACTTTAAGATTGCCAAGTCCTTTAATTACATTTCTGTTTTCATCACGCACAATTGCATAACCGCGATCCAAAGTGCCCTGTGGTGAAAGTGCTCTAAGCGTTGACTGAATGCCACGAATTTCTGCTCCGCCAAGTTGGATGCGGTTTGTTACTTTTGAATGCGATTGTTCGCGTAGCGATTTAGTTGCGCTGATCCGCTGGTCAATCAATGCGCTCGGATTAGCCAACGCCGGTTTCGCCCGCAGTGTTGCCAGCTCCTGACCTCGCCTCGCAATTGTTGTTGTTACGAATGCATACGCCTGATTTTGCCTAGCGCTGATGTATGCAAGTTCTTCCAATACATCTGGAACAATTTTGGTTGCCGCATCCGTTGGGGTTGAGGCCCGATAATCTGCAACGTAATCGACTAACGGACGGTCTTCTTCGTGTCCGATTGCAACCACGATTGGGGTTTGTGCATTTGAGATTGTGCGAACCATTGACTCGTCACTAAACGGCAACAAGTCTTCGAAACTTCCGCCACCACGAGCAATCACAATTACATCAATATCGTCGATTGCATCGAGTTCAGTGACAGCATCGCTGACTTCACGAACAGCAGTCGCGCCTTGAACTTTGACTTCGCGAACTTCAAAATTGGCATCTGGCCAGCGCCGACGTGCATTCTCAATAACATCATGTTTGGCGTCGCTGTTCTTGCCGCACACCAATCCAATTCGGCGAGGCAAAAACGGAATCGGTTTTTTGCGTTCTGCAGCGAACAAACCTTCGGCGGCCAATGTATCGCGAAGCGCTTCGAGGCGAGCCATAAGCTCACCGAGGCCGACCATGCGAATCTGCATAATTTTAAATTGCAACGTGCCTTTGTTTTTCCACCAGTCAGCTTTTACTTGAGCAATTACCCGGGATCCTTGTTCAATTGGCGGAGATACCTGAAGAGTTGCGCGTTCCCAGGTGAAGAGTTTGATAGTCGCGTCGCTATCAACATCACGCAAGCTAACAAACGACAGCCCGCCACGCATGTTGATCTCAGCCACTTGGCCTTCAACCCAAACCGCGCCAAGCCGCGCGATGTAATCGCCCACCATCAAGCTCAGTCCAGACACCGGGACGGGGCTATCGGGACCTTTGCCTGGCATAACGGGATCTACAGCGCTCACAGACTCTATTCTGCCGTGCGAGCAGGACATTCGGTCGTGGCTTACGATAGGGATGTGAGTGGAAAAGTTTTATTAGCAAAGCCTCGTGGATACTGCGCAGGTGTTGACCGCGCAGTTGAAACTGTGAAACACGCCCTAGAACTCTATGGAGCGCCGATTTACGTGCGCAAACAGATTGTGCATAACAAGCATGTTGTATCTGCACTTGAAGAACGTGGCGCAATTTTTGTTGATGAAACCGATGAAATTCCTGAAGGTGCCACAGTCGTATTCAGTGCACATGGTGTAGCGCCGAGTGTTCACGAGGAAGCACAGACTCGGAATCTCAAAACTATTGACGCTACTTGTCCATTGGTTACCAAAGTTCACGCTGAAGCCCGACGGTTCGCCAGTGATGACTACCAAATTCTCTTGATTGGTCACGAAGGCCATGAAGAGGTTGAAGGCACAATGGGTGAAGCAATTGGCAATATCACATTGGTTGATGGTTTAGAACAGGTTGAGTCAGTCCAGGTTGATCCAGATCGACCAGTAGCTTGGCTTTCCCAAACGACACTTTCAGTAGACGAGACGCTCACAGCTGTAGCCAAATTGCGCGAGCGATTCCCGCAGTTGATTGATCCGCCTAGTGACGACATTTGTTATGCAACCCAGAACCGCCAGTGGGCAGTAAAAGAAATTGCCGCTCGTTGCGAGTTAATGCTTGTCGTTGGTTCAGCCAATTCATCAAACACAGTTCGCCTCGTGGATGTTGCGCTAGAAAGTGGAAGCCAGTCCGCGTACCGCATTGATTTCGCTAGTGAAATTGACGAGAAATGGTTGGATGGCATTTCCACAATTGGGGTAACGAGTGGTGCATCAGTACCTGAATTACTTGTTGATGACGTTCTTGTGTGGTTAGCCGAGCGTGGTTTCGGCGAGATTGAAGAAGTTACAACAGCTGACGAGCATTTGCTTTTTGCTTTGCCGCCTGAACTTCGCCGCGACATGAAAGCTGCTAAAACTAATTAGTCCGGCCTCGGTAGTAATGAATAACTACCGCTAGCACCGTCGTGCCAAGAATCCACAAGAAATGCGAACCTAGACCGTAGACCAGCAGGAATACTTGTTGTACTTTCCAAGAGCCGCCATTATTTGTGGCCAATTGCCCAACAGTAATCACTGCAACGAACCAGGAAATTGCTGGCGCCCAAAATGTTGCAGCAAAGTCCTTTTCCCGAACTTTGTATGCACAAACCGCCGTCGCTAATACAAGTCCAAGGTCCGCAATAATTCCGATGCTGTGATTGAGACCGATATTGAACGCCATCGCGAGTGCAACGATGATTGTTGAGAGACCGATTACCTCAACATATTTGAGGCCTTCGCGGGTTTCGTTGCGCTCTGTCGCTGTTACTTGGTCACTTGCCATACTCATACGCTACTGCCTTACCGAGATAGATAGTGCAAGGCCAAGATCAGCCCAAGCACAGGTACGCTTGTGGCTATGGCATTAACAATTGGCATCGTCGGCTTACCAAACGTTGGAAAATCAACACTATTTAATGCGCTTACGCGCAACAACGTTTTGGCCGCCAACTACCCCTTCGCAACTATTGAACCCAACACCGGAGTGGTTGCAGTACCAGATAGTCGATTAAAAGTTTTGGCTGAAATTTTCAGTTCGAAGGAAATTTTGCCAGCCACCGTTACCTTCGTGGATATTGCTGGCATCGTGCGTGGAGCAAGTGAAGGTGAAGGGTTAGGCAACAAGTTCCTGGCTAACATTCGTGAGTCAGATGCAATTTGTCAGGTAATCCGTGCCTTTTCCGATCCAGATGTGGTGCATGTTGACGGCAAAGTTTCACCAGCTGATGATATCGAGACCATAAACACCGAACTCATTCTTGCTGATATGCAGACTTTGGAGAAAGCAATTCCGCGTCTGACTAAAGAAGCAAAACAGGATAAGAGTCGGGCCGCAGTACTTGAAGCGGCCGAACAGGCAAGTGAGATTTTGAATTCTGGCCAAACGGTTTTTGCTTCTGGAATGGATGCCGCACCCATTCGCGAACTGTTCTTGCTAACCGCTAAGCCATTTTTGTACGTATTCAATTTGGATGATGAAGAAATGTTAGATGACGTTTTGAAAGCATCACTGTCTGGACTTGTTGCCCCAGCCGAGGCAGTTTTCTTGAACGCCAAACTAGAAGCAGATCTAACTGAACTCGATGAAGTTGAAGCACTCGAGTTACTTCAAACAGTTGGGCAAAACGAAACTGGTATTTCAGTTCTGTCACGTGTGGGTTTTGACACGCTTGGGCTTCAGACTTACCTGACCGCTGGGCCGAAGGAAGCACGAGCCTGGACAATTCGCCGTGGCGCAACAGCGCCTGAAGCTGCGGGTGTAATTCATACTGATTTCCAAAAAGGTTTCATTAAAGCCGAAATCGTCGGTTTTGCTGATTTGGTCGAAGCTGGCTCGGTTGCTGAAGCTAAAACCAAGGGCAAAGTTCGCATGGAAGGCAAGGAATATGTGATGTCAGACGGAGATGTTGTCGAATTCCGATTTAATGTCTGACATTTCTTGGTATACCTGATGCTGTGAATACCTCGATTCGGCATGCTGCCATGAGCGATGCGATTGCCATGCAGCAGTTAATTGCACAAGCATTTCCGCTGGCTTGTCCACCGGACACTTCCGAGGCCGACATCGAAGTCCATTTGGCTAATAAATGTTCGTCAGAGATTTTTAAAAGTTACATTGCAAACGATAAAACAACAGTCATGGTGGCCAGCGATGGAGCAAACTTATTGGGTTTTGCGATTTTAATTTTCGCCGAAACCAGCAGTGAGAAAGTTGCAGCTGCGCTGTCTTCTGTCGCCGATACAGTCGAGTTAAGTAAGTTCTATGTCAGCCCGTCCGCGCATGGACTCGGAGTGGCTCAGAAATTGATGCAACGGTGCTTCGAATTAGTTCAGGAACTTGGTTGGTCAGCGCTTTGGCTAAATGTAAATCAACAGAACAACCGAGCAAATCGTTTCTATGAAAAATGTGGATTCACAATCGTTGGCGAATGTGATTTCACTTTGGGCAGCAGTGTTCAAAACGATTTCATTCGAGAGCGATTTTTCACTGTTGCCACATAACCGCACTCTTAATTGCGTTTAATGCCCATTTTTCCTTCGGTTATTGGTATTGGCATAAATGAAATAGAGTTGGGACAGTGACCCAATTAGTTTCTCGCTCAGACCTTCGTAATGTAGCCATCATCGCTCACGTTGACCACGGAAAAACCACTCTTGTTGATGCCATGCTTTGGCAATCAGGCGCGTTTTCCGCTCATCAAGATGTGAATGATCGCGTAATGGATTCCATGGATCTAGAGCGGGAAAAAGGCATCACCATCTTGGCCAAAAATACCGCGGTTAGATACGTTGGCCCGGCTTCTCCTGATGGCGCAACTCTTAACATCATTGATACCCCTGGCCACGCTGACTTCGGTGGCGAAGTTGAACGTGGTTTGGAAATGGTTGATGGTGTACTTCTTTTGGTTGATGCCAGTGAAGGTCCACTTCCGCAAACCCGTTTCGTTCTGCGTAAAGCCTTGGCGAAGAAACTTCCAGTAGTTCTGGTCATCAACAAAGTTGATCGCAGTGATGCTCGAATCGAAGAAGTTGTCAACGAAACTTACGAATTATTCTTTGACCTTGATGCCACTGATGAACAGATTAATTTCCCAATCGTCTACGCATCAGCAAAAGCTGGTCGCGCATCGCTAACACGCCCAGTAGACGGCGGAATGCCAGACGAAGAAGATCTAGAGCCGCTGTTTCGTACATTGATTGATACAGTTCCAGCTCCGGTTTACGATCCGGAAGCTCCACTACAGGCACACGTAACCAACCTTGATTCATCTCCATACCTAGGTCGCTTGGCACTGTGCCGAGTACGAAACGGAACCATCAAAAAGGGCCAGCAGGTTGCCTGGTGCAAGTCTGATGGCACGATTGAGCGCGTAAAAGTTGTTGAACTGTTGATGACTGAAGCTCTAACTCGAGTTTCGGCTGAATCGGCCGGCCCGGGTGACATCATCGCGGTAGCTGGTATGGAGAACATCACGATTGGCGAAACTTTAGCCGATCCTGTTAACCCAATTCCACTTCCCGTAATCACAGTTGACGAGCCATCCATCTCGATGACTATTGGTATCAATACCTCGCCACTTGCAGGCGAAACCGGTAGCAAGGTGACCGCACGCCTCTTGAAAACCCGCCTTGAAGCTGAACTTATTGGCAACGTTTCCTTGCGAGTAATAGATACTGAACGACCTGATACTTGGGAAGTTCAGGGTCGTGGTGAATTGCAACTCGCCGTTTTAGTTGAGTTGATGCGTCGCGAAAAATATGAACTCACAGTGGGTAAACCGCAGGTTGTCACTCGTGAAATTAATGGCAAGCGTCACGAACCAGTAGAGCGACTCACTATCGATGTTCCAGAAGATTACGTTGGCGTCGTCACTCAGTTGCTCGGCCTTCGTAAAGGACGCTTGGAGCAAATGGTTAACCATGGCACCGGTTGGGTTCGGATGGAATATCTAGTGCCAGCCCGAGGTTTGATTGGTTTCCGTACCGAATTTTTGACGGAAACTCGCGGCACTGGTTTGCTACATCACGTTTTCGAAAAGTACGAACCATGGTTCGGTGAATTACGTACCCGACCAAACGGTTCTTTGGTTTCTGACCGTCGCGGCGCAGTAACTGCTTATGCCTGTTTTGGTATCCAGGAACGAGGAACGCTTTTTGTTACACCAACCACTGAAGTTTATGAAGGCATGGTTATTGGCGAGAATGCTCGTTCTGAAGACATGGACGTAAACGTTGTGCGCGAGAAGAAGCTGACTAACGTTCGCTCTGCAACTGGCGATGAACTAGAGCGCCTGATTCCGGCCAAGCAATTGAGCCTGGAACAAGCGCTTGAATTCTGTCGTGAAGACGAATGCGTTGAGGTAACACCAAGTTTTGTTCGCATCCGCAAAGTCCTGCTAACAAAGACTGATCGCGATCGAGCTCGGGCGAAAGCAAAGACACACAATTCGTGAAGTTAGCCGTCCCATCACCTCGTAGCCTCGGCGTTGCGGCCGTGGTGGGGATTGGTATTGCACTTCTGGCCGGTTCAATTCCGACTAGCACTGTTGGTCCGAGAGAAAATGCCGGGTTAGTTCGCGCTGTTGGCAAAATTGAAACCGACGGCGGCAAACTGATTTTGGGTTCAACTCGGCTTTGTGACTCGTTTGACCCAGCTGCCAGTTTTGATTCTTGGTGCGCAGTGGTGTTCCGCCTTTATGCGCGAAATCTGATGGCGTTTAGTGGGCAACCTGGAACGGCTAGTTTGCAAACCCAACCAGATTTGGCCTTGCAAGTTCCGGTAGTGAATGCCGATCGGACAAGATGGTCATTTAAGTTGCGCAAGAACGTCCGTTGGGCAAACGGCAAGTCAGTGACTGCGCAAGATGTTCGGTATTCGATTGAACGCCTTTTCTCACCTGCCTTTGAAGGCACTGTCAGCTCTAAATACTTATGTTTACTAAGCACTTGTTCTAAGGGAATCCCAGCCTTTGC
>Ga0114959_10001781_pt1 | contig 18402 bp, 41 predicted proteins | sample C_130625_EF_Meta_FD_87317 | JGI IMG/M metagenome (GOLD analysis project Ga0114959, IMG submission 87317) | Freshwater microbial communities from Lake Croche, Canada to study carbon cycling - C_130625_EF_MetaG | ecosystem: Environmental > Aquatic > Freshwater > Lake | place: Lake Croche, Canada...
CGGGAAGCAGTATGAGATCGTGAGCAAGTTTGGTCGCCTGGAAGTGGCTGGTATGTTGGACGCAGACTTGAGTCCAGAGAACTTGACCTGCGATGGCGAACTGCCCCGTGCAGAGGTTGCTCGTCGCTACAAGACATTGACCAAAGCGGCACAGGAGTTGGTGCAGTTGGACCCCAGCGTTAAGATCTACGAATTCTACACAGGAGAATAAGATGAAAGCCTATGTGACCACTATTATCCGGCAAGAGCTGGAAGTGCCAGACAGTTGGGAGCGAGAAGATGTCTTGGACTTCCTGTCAGAGGTGCAATCATTCCGCACTGCCTTCCAGGGTGTGAGCAATGAAGATCAGACTGCCCGTATCGTTGATCTGGGTGTTGTGGAAGAAGAGATTACTGAACTTGGTGAGGAGAGCTTCGATGCCTAATTGGTGCAACAACACAGTGACGCTGGAACACACAGATCCAGCAATGATCGAGCGTGCCAAGACTGCATTTGCCGCTGGTACATTCCTTAATGAGTTCATTCCTTGCCCGCAGGCGTTGATTGACACTGTGAGCGGCTTTGGTCCTGAGCAAGAGAAGCTGGAAGCCCAGCAAGCAGCCAACCGTGAGCGGTATGGTTATAGCACTTGGTATGAACACAATGTGTCCAAGTGGGGAACCAAATGGGACGTGGGCGGTGAGGATGGTAGTGTTCAGGACATTGAAGGCGGTGTGATCATTACCTTTGACAGTGCCTGGTCGCCACCGATTGCAGCCTATGCACTGTTGCAAGAGCAAGGCTTCGAGATCCTGGCCATGTACTACGAGCCTGGTATGTGCTTTGCTGGTCGGTGGTACAACGGTGATGACGACTACTATGAGTATGGTGGTATGACAGCAGATGAGATTGAAGACACCCTGCCCCCAGAGCTGGACGAGGCGTTTGGTATCAGTCAAGCAGTCAGTGAGTGGGAACAAGAGCAGGCAGAAGAGAACGAAGAGTGATGTTGTATTAAAGCCACAATCGACCCTACAGCGAATAGGGTTGGTTGACAGATTGGTAAAAGTGCGTTATAATACACTTACACTGAAACACTAAGGAGCTGATATGACACGTTACTACACAAACATGCTGTTGGAAATGATCGACGATGGCCTGCTGGATCGCGACACTGTGATCAAAGCCTGCCTCGGTGCAATGAGCGAACAAGAGGTGCAGGACATGATGGAAGCTAACGAGTTCATCGAAGAGCAGTTCGAGGATGAAGATGAGGAAGACGGTCAGCCCGACGAAGCCCAAGAGTGGGAATCCTTTGACCCTGATTGCTAAAGAGTTATTGGTTGACACTCACCCAAAAGAGTGTTATAATACACTTACACTAAACAGGGGCTGACATGCTGACAAACGCAGAAAAGAGTGCTTTGCTTAATCAAGTTGTAGACATGCTTAACGAGGCAGACCGCTTACAGCAACTAGCACTAGGGGACAGCGATGTAACGTGGGATAACCACATGCGTATCCAGGACATTGCAGACGACATTGTCTGCGACATTACTTTGCTTGATGAGGGGACTGTATGATCACAGCAAAGAATGTTCGCTACATGATCGACATCCCTGTCGAACATCTCAAAGCTATTGCTCTCAACAACAAGATCAAGGGTCTTGTGTTTGACAAAGCAGAGTTCCTGGGCATGACTAACGGCAGTGAGTTCTGCTACAGAGTAGCAGACATTGAGGGAATTGAGAGCAAATTGTTCCTGCGTTATGACCCTACAGCGGATAGGGTTACTGCAAGTATCGGTTGACAGTCTGGTAAAACCGTGTTATAATACACACATAGCAACAAAGGAGCAACCATGTTAGATGTTAGCAAAGTTTTCAAAGTCTACAACGGCAAGCTCAATCGCTGTTGCTGTGGCTGTTCAGGCAAGTACCATATTGCCTCTGCACACAAAGAGTTTGCAGACCAGGACAGGGGATATGCCTACGACGATGGCGATGTCAATGACGTTACGGTGCGTAAGGTTGTGGGCAAGATCCTAAGTGCCAACAACCCAATTGACGAGGGCGGGCACGTCTACGCAACTGTAGGCAAGAGAATGTATATTGCCTACTACAAATAATGGTTGACAGTCTGGTAAAACCGTGTTATAATTAACACATAGACAGCAACACACTAGGAGCACTAAATGGGAACACGAAGCACTATCGCATTGGAATTCGCAGACGGCACAGTCCAGCAAGTATATTGCCACTGGGACGGCTACTTGGAAAACAACGGCAAGATCCTGTTGGAACACTACAGCGATCCGTTCAAACTGCGCGACTTGATTGACTTGGGCGACATCAGCTCGCTGGGCAAAGAAGTTGGCAGCAAGCACCCTTTCAGCCCACACAGTAGCCCAGAAGATGAAGCCGCTTTCCACGAAGCAGTTGATTTGGCAGGTGCAACTACATTCTACGGACGCGATCGCGGCGAGGCAGGCATTACTGCCAAGAAGTTCGTTAGCTTCTCAAGCTATATGGCTAACCACCAATATGAGGAATACGAATACATCTTGCGCAACATAGACGGCAAGGCTGTTTGGTTTGTAGCGGACCACAGCGACCGTTATGTGCCGTTGGTCGAAGCATTTAAAAACATCAAGGAAGAAGCATAATGAGCACACTTAAAGATCTAGCATACGATATCGAGCAACTGTATATCGACGGCTTCAACTCGCGAGCTATTGCAAACGAATTGAACTGCCCGATTGAGATTGTCCTGGGTGCCTTGGAGGCGATGAATGTGGCAGATGTTGCGGAAACGCCACAGGAGGATTACAATCCGTTCGAAACAATCAACTCCTAAAGCCAGATAATGGTTGACAACGAACCAAAATCGTTGTATAATTAAGGTATGGACAGCGCGGTGCTGCTCATATTACACACAGACTCACAAAGGAAATTTTATGTCTAAATCTTTTACCCATGCAGGCGTTTCTAAACAAGACGGTCAGTTCAAAGTTCGCTTCGCCAATGACGCGATGCGTACCAAGGTTCTGATCAAGAACGGTCACACTGATATTGATATCATCGAACTCAAGCACGCCATGACCAAAGAGGATGCTGTTGCATTCCTTATGGAGATCGACTTTGCTACCAAAGACGGCGTGACCAATGCCTTGGTGCAAGAAGCACTGGCCAATGAGTTGGACAAGCGTTCAGAAGTTGCCAAGGTCACTGCTACTAAAGCAGCTCCTAAGGCCAAGGCTCCTAAGGCTGCTAAGCCTACACTGGACTCCATCCGTGCCAAGGCACCGAAGACCACTGTGACCAAAGCTGAAGTCGACGCCCAGTTGGAAGACGCTCCTTACTGATCAACCCCTGCAGTGTGCGTAGAGGCAGTGCCAATAAGTCCTCTTCGATAACCCACAACGGGGTATTTGGACAAATGAGTTCTTGATCTAGATTACAGATGTGTGTATACTTGTAGATAACTGCACAGCAGTATCTAATAAGGAAAACAAAATGAAACATTTCAATCCAGAAACCAAGACATTTAAACTCTTCAACGCCCTGTATCAAGGTGAGAAGATGACAGCAAGCGCCGCTTCTAAGCGTTTCGGTATCAAGAACATCAGTGCCGAAGTAAGCCGCATCCGTCAGAACGGTTATGCAGTCTACGCCAACACTCGTGTCGCTGGCAATCACGTCCAGGTCACTGAGTACGCAATCGGCCGTCCAAGCCGCAAATTGATTGCAGCCGGCTACAAAGCCATGCAATTGGGTCTAGTCTAATAGATCGCTCCGAAGTCCGGGGGTAGTGTCCCGGCAACAATAGGACCCCTCCACGCTGTGAAGCTGTTGAGGGGTCCGCCTTATCTGTTGTAAAAATACAACAAACAAATGGTTGACAACCTGGTAAAACCGTGTTATAATACATACATCGCAACAAGGAGTGAAGAATGAAAACAGAAATTGAACGCATCCAGGAACTCCTGCCCACAGACCTGTTCGAGGGTAGCAAGGACTGGCGTGAGGGTAGTCTAGCCGAGCGAGTTGAGTGGTTGCTGAGTATGTACGAATCATCCAATCAGGAAGTTGAGCGTTTGGAGGTTTTGGTTTATCAATTGACCGCCGATGAGGATGAATAACCCTACTGGTTGACAGGTTGCCAATTTGGTGTTATAATACATACATCGCAACAAGGAGTGGAACATGGGATACAAAGTAATTGCTGGTAAGGACGAGATGGACATGATGCGTGTCAAGTACGGCCCACGCAAGGGACTTGAAGGCCCGTTCAACTTCTCAGGTCGTGTTCTGTACTACGATCCTGTTGAAGGCGCCTACTACGATCCAACCACTGACTTCTATGTGGAGCGTGATGAGATGGATATCATCAACAACCGCTTGATGGAGGTCTTGGCTCGTGCTTAGGATCCATCCAGAACTGAATCCTCTAGAGGTCATGCTGGTCGAAGAGGATATGGCCCGTAGAGGAGTCACAACCTACACAATGACCAAGGGCAAGGACTGCATCTGGGTCTATTATGGTTCTATGAACCTCTACTATATCTTCAAGGAAGGCAGGATCCATGACATCCAAATCGACTAATTACATCTACGTTGAGACCACTGTGTGGCAGGAACCAACTCAGGCCAATCATGTCTACGTGTTCAGCGAGAAACCAAACACACGAACAGCCAAAGCCATCGGATATGTGAGAGCAGGCACCAAGGAGCTGTTCCGCTTCAAGAAGCCCATGACCTTGGATCTCAAGGGTCGGACCTTTGCGGCATTGACCTAACGGTTGATCCGTGCTATAATTAAGTGACTGGCGTTCGTTCAACGGATAGGACATGATTCTTCTAAAGTCATTATAGAGGTTCGATTCCTCTACGCCGGACCATCTTGTTGTAAAAATACAACACCAAAAGTGGTTGACAGTTTGGTAAAACCATGTTATAATACATACATAGACAGCAACACACTAGGAGCAACAAATGGCTAAGATCTTAATCACTACACAGACTCAAGAGAACTACGGTGCCCACGATTGGGACGGTATAGGCGAGTGCCCACAGTACTGGAAGTTCAAAGGCGGTAGTGACTACGTGATCAAGAAGTTCAAAGGTAGCCATGCTGATGCTACCATGGCGGTCATGGCCCTCCGTAGCCAGATTGAGTGCGACAATGTAGGCTTCCGTGAGAACATCATCGACTTCCGCATTGTCAAAGACAACTACCTCACAGAGTTCGAAAAGAGCCAGTTGGAGTACGAGGGCAAGGTCACATACGGTCCTAAAGAGTTGGTTTGGTAAAAACCCTAGTGGTTGACAGGGTATCAAAATCCTGTTATAATACACTTATAGACACTAAGGAGCAAAGATGATTAAAGAAGCAATCTACACTAGATTCTACGATGAACGACACGGTGGACCATACGATCGCGGTCAAGCCGACAGCTGGTACGGACGCGAATACAATCCCCACTACTTTGTCGGTGACAGCTATTCCAGCCCTCGCATTGAGTTGGCACAGATGACACCCGATGAGATCGTGGCCTATACCGCAGGCTATACAGACAACGAAGCCAACGGCCTTCACAAGGAATATTGATATGACAGCACTGATCAACCTCGCATTGGTCCTGGGATTGCCCTTGTTGGCACTGGGATTGTCCATCCTCATCGCACCTTACTTTGGAGCTGAATAATGAACGAATACGATAAGAACAACCTCTTGTTCCTGATGAACATGAGCAGCTCTGCACTAGAGGATTGGTTCCTGCAGGCATCAGACGATGACCGCAACTACGCAGAAGAACTCATGGCAGAAGCACACCTGATCGCCATCGACGACCGTGTGGCACGGATGCGTCAGTTCAAAGAAGCAGAACAAGTTCTCAGCAAATTCATCTAAGGAAACACCATGGCAGGCAAAGCAAAATCCATCTACCTAACCGTACTGCCCAAAGGCAAGCATGTGAGTGTTCTCAAGAAGGTATTCTTCGAAGCCAAGAGCTACAACGAATATGTCAAGACTGAGGAGTTCAAGGCCCAATACCCTGCCGATCAGTTCGATATCGTCAAAGAAACCTATTAACCCTAGTGGTTGACAGGGTATCAGTTTGGTGTTATAATACATATATCGCAACAAGGAGCACTACATGGCTAAAACACTCAAAGACATCGACAGCAACCGATTAGGCGATTATTTGGAGGACTACTGCAACTCAGCACTGAACAAGCGTCTGCACAAGTTCATGGTGTTGGATGATCCAGCCAACATCGAACTGATCTTGGAACAGGCTGGTTTGACTGAAACCGAAGAAGTCACCAACGATGATATCTTGGTAGGTATTGCAGTGGCAGAAGCCACCCTGGTCCAAGTGAACAAGGTGCTCAAAGCACAGGGCATAGACTTCCAGTTCTGCCGCTTTGATGCAGTAGACTACGATGCCTATATGCTGGTACATCGTAAGGAAAACCTCAAGGCCACAGCAGAACGAGTGCGGGGCACTCGACGCATGTACGGGCAATCAGCACCTTTCTAAAGACCCTAGTGGTTGACAGGGCTTTGAAAAGACGTTATAATACATACTTAAACAACAAAGGAACAAGATGACTACACTAGCTAAACCAATCGCATCCAGCACCGGCGGCGTTATTACCTACACCAAGACCGGACTGATCCATACCGCAGGCAAGGCATACAGCGGCAAGATCGCCGCTCAAGAAGCCAAGGCAGGCAAGTAATGGACAAGTTCATTACAGCCATTGGAGCCACGGTGGTGGTTGTTGGCGGCTTTGTCCTGATCAGCTTCGTAATGAGCTGGCCCGTGTTCATGCTGTGGAACGGCGCCCTTGTTGGTGCAGTAGACGGTGTGCATACTATCGAATGGACTACAGCCTGGGGAATTAGCCTGCTGTGCGGCCTGTTGTTTAAAAACCACACCAGCAAATAACAGTTGACAAACTGGTAAAACCTTGTTATAATACATACATGTTAAACAAAAAGGAAACCGAAATGACAGCACTAGCATTTAACCTGGAAGCCGTCCAAGACGCCTGCAACGAAGCCGCCATGGCTGCTCGTACAGCCGCTAAGGAAGCCCTTCAACGCTACGGCGATCGTGACGCTTGCGGCTTTGCTTGGGTCAACGTCTACGGTGTCCGTAGCAACTCAAAGTTGGGCAAGGCCCTGCAGGCAGCTGGCTTCCGCAAGGACTATACCGGCAGTCTCCAGCTGTGGAATCCCAGCAAGGCAGGTGTGCAGAGCATGGGCATCCTGGAAGCAGGCGCCTACGCCTACGCAGAGGTGCTCAAAGCCAAGCTGGGCTTGGAAAAGGTCTACGCTGGAAGCCGAATGGACTGATAAGTAAGACTGAAAGAGCTTGACAACAGGCTCTTTTGGTGTTATAATACATACTTCGCAACACACTAAAGGAAACAAAATGGCCGCAGCAAAAAGCAAAGCACCCAGCAAGGGCACCACTGTATTGGAATTCGATACCGATGCTATCAAGCGTCGTGAGAAAGAAGTTGCCCTGGAGACAGATCAAAGCATTCTGGATCGTTTGGCAGAACGCTTTGAGATCTTGGACGAGATGACCAAGGCAGTCAAGCAAGGTGATGTCCGTGCTATGATCGTCAGCGGCCCTCCAGGCGTTGGTAAATCCTTTGGTGTTGAGCGAGTGCTACAGAAAGCAGATCTGTTCAATACGCTAGCAGAGAAGAAGCCCAAGTTCGAAGTGGTAAAAGGTGCTATGAGCTCAATCGGCTTGTACGCTAAACTCTACGAGTTTGCCGAAAAAGGCAATGTGGTGGTGTTTGATGACTGTGACAGTATCCTTATGGAAGACCTGAGCCTGAACATTCTCAAGGGTGCCTTGGATAGCAGTGAGCGCCGATTCATCAGCTGGAACACAGACAGCCGGATCCTACGTAGTGAAGGCATTCCAGATCGCTTTGAGTTCAAAGGTGCAGCCATCTTCATTACCAACATCAAGTTCGAGCACGTTCGTAGCAAACGACTGCGTGATCACCTGGACGCCCTGGAAAGCCGTTGCCACTACATTGATTTGGCCATTGACACCAACCGTGAGAAGATCTTGCGTATCAAGCAGGTGGTCAAAGACAACGACATGCTGGCCCGCTTTGACTTTGAGCAGGTGCAGAAGGACGAGATCGTTGAGTTCGTAGTAGAGAACCAAGACCGACTGCGTGAGCTGAGCCTGCGTATGGTGCTGAAACTGGCAGACCTGCGTAAATCCTTTCCAAAGACTTGGAAGGCCATGGCCAAGACTACCTGCATGAAGCGGGTATGACCAGGCTAGTAGTATATGCAACTCTAGGGCTCCTACTGGATGCTCTAGAGTGCCGCTGGGACACATGGGGATTCTGGTGCATACTGGCCTTGTTCATGTGCAGTGATTACCTAGCCCGCCGAGACGGATACGAACAAGGATTGGTGCACGGTATGAGTGCCTACATCAATGCCAATGAACAACAACGCCAAGAACTTGACCGGATCGTGAAAGACAATGACTAATACCTTTACAACAACAGCAGCCGCATTAGACTCCTGTACCTATATGGGCAACGCACTAGTGGCCTGCGGCTGTGCCACTGTACTGGGCAAGAGCTACTGCCAAGAGCATGTGTTCCTAGTCTACAAGCAGGGTACAGCACGGGCACGCCGCGTGAAAGATCAGCGTGTTGCGGCAGCAGTGTGGGACTTGGAAGCAGAGTTCAACGCCGCTGTAGAAGAACTGGTGGCAGAAGGCTACAACTTTGATGAACCTACTTGGGACTGTGCAGAGGAACTGGAGGCAGGTTGAGGGGTGTGGGGGGTGGCCGGCCCGGGTGGGACATGGTGGGGGGTGGTCAGGTTGCACACGCTGTTGCACTGTTGCAGTGTGCAGCTTGCATGCCAAACCTTTCCCCAATCTCCAAATTCATCCCCCACTCCCCAAATCATTCCCCACAGTTTTTACCACCATGGTTAGACTAGATCACCAGGGGCCGAGATCTCTTGACCTATTTTTAACTGCGCGGCAAATTTTTTTGCCCGCACTCGACCTCGGTCTGATCAATTCTTTAGACTTTGTTCAACTGGCTCAACACTTGATCAAAAGTCTCGCTCACTTCCCAAGTGCCGTGTGGCGGGCAGAACAAGAATGTCACCATTTCCGTTAATCCATCGTCTCTAGTCACTTGACTACTGTGTGCAGTCACTACTAGATCGCGGTCTATGGCTAATTTGGTGCCTCTGTGCTGTGGGCTAGCGTTGGTTAATTTTAAGTACATAGTTCTTACAGTGTACAGTGTAAAACTCTCACTGTCAACACATTTTGGCATCTAAAATTTTTTTGCGCTGTTTTTTTACTCTACTATATAGAATTCACCGTGATCCCACTGTAGAGCAAACTGTGTATAGTGTTGTTCTAATGGCAATGTCACTATAAGTCCACGTGGATCGTCCAGTCTGAAATCATGCTTGATGCCAGTACGTTGACTCCACAGTACTAGATAAACTCTCAACATTAGCAATGCTGGGCTACTGTCTGCTGCTTCCGGGAATATTAGGTGCATTTTTGTTATTTTGTATAAGTACGTATATAATACTTATTGCTCTGTATGCCCCTACACATTATTACCACACTGTCAGACCCACTGTTAGAACTCATTAGAGATGATCCAGTACGCCCAGAAATACCACGTGAGTTTAGAGTTTCTGAGTCATGTGCTGTGTTTGTACTGTTGGATGAACAGTATTTGAAGCCACAAGCTGTGGTCTGTGCTGCTTATAAAGATTCAGTGCCCAAAGATGTGCTTGAGTTAGCTGTGCCTAACGAGGGTACCCCCACTGTAGCAGTATTCTATACCATTTGGAGTTATGCACCCGGTGCTGGCCGTAGACTTATACGTGAAGCCTGTGCTAATATAAGAGCTACACGTAAGAATATCACTCAATACGTCACACTATCGCCACCCACTGATATGGCTCGCTCATTTCATACACGCAATGGTGCAGACGTACTCAGCGTCAACAGCAATACAGTCAACTACATATATACCTTCAATGACTAATACATTTTATCTAGATATGGACGGCGTCGTAGCCGATTGGGATGCGGGTGCTGCCCGTGTATTGGGGAGACCATTACGAGAAAAGTTTGTAAATGGGCACTATAAAAACACCGACCAAGAGTGGCTAAAGCTACGTAACGAACATCGCATGTATCGTGATTTGCCCTTGATGCCCCATGCTCTAGTCTTAGTAGATTTGGCTAGAGGGTATCGTGATCGGCTGGGTTGGGAGTTAAGGTTTCTCACTGCTGTGCCTCATAACGATGACATGCCCTGGGTCTTTTATGACAAAGTACTTTGGGCCCAGGAACGTTTCCCCGATATACCTGTATTTTTTGGGCCGCATAGTACAGACAAACACAAGCATTGCGGGCCCGGAGATATCCTAGTAGATGATCGATCGGACAACTGTGCAGCATGGACTGCTGCTGGTGGGTTGGCTGTACATGTCAAGTCGCATGATCTACGTGACGCGATTGAGCAAGTAAGGCAGGATTTGGCTCGTAGACAGTTGAGTTCACACGCTGTTGATTAATTATCAGGGTAGATAATAGAGTGGAAAAATCGTTTTTACCGCTTGGCGCTTCGCGCTGTGGGGCTCGGGCTCCTGAATCTGGGCCCGCAAAAAAAGGACTAGTTAGGTCCTTTTTTCACGATAGGCCTTGAGAGCCAGTTCTCGAATTTCAGCCAGTCTGCCTAGTATATGATCGGGTAATGGGCTGTTGTCATCCCATGGTTCGATCAATTGGGGACGAACTCTTCCGACATGTGCATCTAGTACTTCGTCGTAGGTGTCATCCCCTTCTTCTAGATCACTTCTTAGCTGTAGCTGCGTCAGCAGGCTTTTTGTCGTCCTTTTTAGCGGGAGCGGCTTTGGCTTCACTTTTGGTAGGAGCCTTAACTGGAGCACTGGCTGTTGGAGCAGGAGCTGCCACTGTGGGTGTGGCAGGTTTGGCTTCTTCTTTCTTGGCAGGTTCTGCGGCGAAAGCGGTAACAGCAAATGCTGAAGCGATTAAAGTTGCGACTAATTTCATGATAAAGTTTCCTTTTGGTTAAATTATGCAGAATTATCCCTGCATACATATATAACGCGGTAGCCCGGAAATTAGTTTACAAGATTTAGATTATTTTAAGCTCAAAGAGCGATCATGCTCTTGATCGATGAAATCTTGGAGTTTTTCCACTAGATTGCTGTTGCGTAGTGTTTTGTATACCAAGTTAGCTACGCCATATTCACCGGAGTGTTTTAGGCCTAATTTGCGATATTTCCGCAACATTCCCATAGTTTTTTTAGCGGTTTCCAAGTCGTTTGACGTCAAAACGGCCTGGATTATTTTGTGCCATTGCTCTGACATTCTATTGACTTCTTCCAGATCTAGTTCAGCTGGACTGCGTTCTGGATGCTTGATCCACCTGTCTTTTAGTATGCTGTAGCTGGCACTGACTGCTGGAAAATCTTTATCCTCTACATAGAGCTCAACCGGAATACCTTTTACCGTTACAGTGTATTTCTTTTTGTAGAGCATACGTTTGGTATCAAACAATTCGGCTGCTTCTCTATCGCAGGGCGTATTATTCATATCTACAACCAGGTGTAGATCCAAATCGCTTTGGTCTGTGTAGTAATAGCTGACTTGGCCACCTGTTATGGTTAGATCTAGTACTTCAAAAGGTATGTCTACGAATTTTTTAAAGTCTTGGGCAATTTTAATCAGCGCTGATTTAACATCAAGCATAAGCTCGTTATTCTTCCACAGTTTGGGATTCAGGTCGGGATTTTCGTTAACACCTAGATTAAATTCAAGTAATCGCATATTAAAATATTTATCGATTAAATATCGTTATGATTGAACAAAACTATAGAGGCTATCTACTAGCCGCTCATCCTAAAAGACCAGACCCGTATTCTCGTAGGGGCGTAATGCTGATATTAGATCATGACAGCACAGGTGCTATAGGCTTACAAATTAATAAACCATTTAGTAATGATGTCAGCTTTGATATTGTTATGCAGAACGTGGGATTACATACCGACCGTGATCAACCGCTTTACAATGGTGGTCCAGAAGCTACTAATCGTATACATGTCATACACAGTATGGATTGGTTCAGCCCCACGACTATTAAACTGAGCGACACCATTGGTGTTAGCAATGATATGAGTGTGCTGGCTGCTATCAGCGAAAATGCGGGTCCTGAGAACTTCCGTGTAGTAGCAGGTTATACCAAATGGTTGCCGGGACACCTGGAAGGCGAGATTGCTGGAGAAGCGCCATGGAGTATCAATCACATATGGACTTTCATACCCCCAGATCCTGAGATCCTTTTTGGCTTAGACGACATCGACCAGTGGCATAAGATCATTGCCGAAAGTGGTCGTCTTCAGATAGCCAACTGGTTTTAATCTTTTTCGCTGTTCATTGTGGCCAGTATGTTTCGAATACCGGCTGCATGATTAGCTGCCTTGCTCTTGGGAAAGTTTGAGCCCACTGTGGGATTGATCTCTCCGTTCTCGTCAACTTGTTCTGTAACTGAACTAGTACGTTTCAATCCTGCATAAACACTGCTACCGCCGCCTTGCGTCTTTTGTTGACTGAAGCTACTACCGCTATCTTCATCCTCACCTAGATCACTGATGCGTAGTGTTTCTACATTAAACTCTAGATCAACTTTCTGTCCAACACCACTACTAGACCTTGTTTTCATAAACTGGATTTGATAACGTCCACGTTCCTTCATTGCACGACTTGTAAAGATACCAATCACGTTATCTGCTGTCATAATCTTACTCAGGCCACCTGAGATGTGACTATGATCAAATTCAATTTCTTCAACAGCACTACGGTTTAACTGGCTAGCTGTGACTGTAATACATTGTGTTTCCATCGCCAAATTACGGATCTCTTCTGATACATATTTGTCCTTAACAAACAAATCACTTGGGCTAACTTTGACACTCAACGGCATCATCAAGTCCAAATAGTCAATTAGAATAACATCAGGCTTGCAGCCTTTCTTAACTTGATACTCTTTCAAGTATGCTCGAATATCATTACAGTTCTTGCCCGATGGCATATACTTGACCTGGAGATTACCTGCCTTCTTGCCCAACATCTTAACTTTGAGTTCAACGTCATCGATGCTCTTAAACACTTCACGAGTTGAGATACCTGTCATCATACTGTCTAAACGCATAGACACCAGGCCTTCACTCAATTCAAATGTTAAGTACAGCACGTTGAGCCCTTGGAGCGCCCAGTTAACACCCATATTAGCCAGAAACAAACTCTTGCCACCACCGGAGCCAGCGCAAAATATATTAAGCTCACCTCTATTGAAACCTCCATACAGTTTCTTATCAATGCTAGGCCATCCTGTAGATATTTGTCCATTGCCGTCCTTTAGTTTACTCAATCGAGCTCTAGGGTCTTCAAAGTAATCAGTACCCATGTCTTTATTTAGACTGATCTGAATAGCATCCTTGATCAGCTTCTCAACTGGACCATAATCGCCTGCTTCCAACAAATCACTTGAGTTGATAATTGCTCGCTCTAGTCCTTTATGTCGACTGAAGTTTTCAAACTCATTCATCAGCCAGTCGTAGTTTTCTTTGGGAAGTTGTACAGGATTTAGATCCGCACCTGTGCTGGCATTAACAATCGTAGCTTCGGGCATGACCTTGTATTCATCTACATACTTGGTAATAAATGAAGCAATGTCTTGCAGTCGTTGGTCAAAGTTTAATGGATCAAAAATATTTTGGCAGCGGACAAATGTCTCTGCATCACTCATAAACATTTCGAGATACAGTTTTTGAATGTCGTAGTTGTAGTTTGGTTTAGGTTGTTTTTCTTTTTTATTCATCATCTTTAATTGCTTCTAGTTTCTTCTTCAGTAGATTTATTTTTATCTCTCCCGTGACCTTGTAGTGTAAGATTGTGGCTAACACATACAAGCGTCCATATTTCTTTACAGCTTCAGCAATGTCTTTGACATCATCACCCCAAGGCGGCAAACTGGCAGTCCAGTTATTCTGTATGGCGTGCTTCAACATTTTTGCACCAGGACGATCTCTGTCCGGCACTACAATAACTTCTCTACCTAGTGCAGTTAATCTAGCAATCTGAGCATCATTGGGCTCATTGGTCATTATGGCAACACCATCCACTGCAATAGCGTCAAACTGTCCTTCTGATACAATTACAAACTTTCTAGTGTAGTCCTGGGCATCTATATTAAACACATAGCCACTTTGACTATCAGTTAGATACTTGGGCTTACCTTCTGTAATCTTACGTCCTGTATATCCTACAACTTTTCCGTCTTGATAAAAAGGAATGAACACGCGATCTTTGTAGCCTGGATTTGCACACCACATCCAGTTATACCATTCCATCTTCATTCCGCGACCTAAAATATATTCTATTATTTTACCAATGTCTTCAGAAATATCGGGTAAATGTGCAGTATCGATCCAATCCGTTATAGACATTGTTCCGTCAGGCAAGGGTCTTTCTAGCAGTGTTAGATTAAATGCTTTTTTGAATACTGGCTGATCATCTTTGATCTTCATAGTGGCCAGATTCAGTTTACCTATCTCAAACTCGCTCATACCTACCCATTTGAATAAGTCTTTGGTATTTTTACTTAACAGTTTGCCCGGAGTCCAACCTGCGGCAAATCCGCAATTAAAGCAATGATAGACAAATCCATCATTTTCTACTTTGATGCCGCCACGAAGTCTATCATCTCTGCCTTCATTTCTATGATGACAGCAGGGCGCATTAAAACTTGTCCATCCACCGGATGTCAGTTTTCTTTTTGGAGGCAGTAATGCTAATAATGCAGATTGTATATCATTCACATATACAGTTTAGCTTCGATAGAGAATTTTATCAACTGTTCCGGCATAAGTAGTGTCTCTATTATCTCCACCTGTAGGAGCTTGAGCCGGTACATACCGAAATCTTACATATGAATAGACACCGTTAAAATTAACATAATCAATTCCGGTAAAACTGTTATAGCCTAGAGTATTGATGATGCTGTAGTTATTATTTGCACCAGGATCGTTGTCTAGTGTTCCTTCAATATATACTGTGCCTTTAAATCTTGACATATAGATAGCCAAAGTATGCAAGGCGCCATTTCCGTTAAATTCTGGACTAGCATATATATTCCCTGTAGAAAATTCATACAATCTAGTAGCATCGTTCCAAACTGATTCAAAATTTACCACACTGGTGCTGTCCTTAAGAACTGGCATCACATCGTTCTGTAGGTGCAGTGTGCCCGACACATTGTAATAGGTATTGGAATATGTAGGAGTATAGCTACCGTCAGTGTCTAATAATTTTACGCTATACTGATAGCTGGTTCTATCTAGGTCAAGAGTATCACTTTCAGTAAGGGTCAGTAATGCAAGACCACGAGTGGTAATAGTTCCTACATCTAATACATCTAACGGTTTTTCAATTATCAGTCGCTGATTAATAGCGTCAAACATACTAAAAACAAATGTTTGCGTGTTAAAAATTGGAACCCTTTTCTGATCGCTATTCTTAAACTGGACTTGAATCAAGTTTTTAATCCCTTTTTGTACTTTTAAGTCTCGTTGATACATAACTTGATTAATTCCCTTAGTAGATGCGTCCATATCTAATATAACGTCAAGAGTGTTTGGGTATAAATAGATTGGTAAATTTTGCATATAAGTATTTATTTTAACTAGATGAAAGAACAAATTCAAGACAACTTCCCCTTTATTTCCTGCGTCAAGTCCAATGATAAGGAATATGTAGGTATCGTTATAAATTTCGACGACTATGTTGCCAGCATATATGACATATCAATGATTACAGGCGAAACAGAACGTCAATTGTTTTTAGAAATGGGTGAAGTTTGGTGGTGGGAAAGCAATAGAAAAATACCAATTAATATTTTTCTAAAGAAAGAAATGCAAATATTTAGACCCTTTATAAAAACGTTTAACTCCAAAGATGCAGAGTTAATGTTTGGTCCGTTGGTAAATCTTAGTGAAATTGCAGAAAAGCGTGTTAAACGCAAATCGATTCAGTTAGTTAGATCGGTTAAGAAAAACCATAACTAATACCTTCGCAGATAAGATTCATATGTATGACTACTAATGCTGCGTAGCTATGGGCGTGACTCTTCTTAAAATAATATTCATCGCTGTTGGGTTTCTGCCAAACTTCGTTCTTCACGACGGACCAATCTTGCCCAATCAGATATCGTTTTGCCGGGCGGATAATAGCCAATACAGCGGCTAACTCCTCGATACTCGTCGGCTTCATCATCCTCAAAATTGCCCCATGTCCGTTCACATGAAATAACAGATTCACGAATTCGTCTTGCAATAATAAATCCCATAATGGTTCCGTATTGAGTAATCTAGTTAGGTGAGCTTCATCTCGAATGTCTTTATAGACACTGACATTTAAGAAATCGATCTTAAAGTAGCCGCGATCCTCTGCTTGTTTGTAGTCTATACTGGCAGTTTCGGTTAGGGGATTGTAAGGAATAGAATGACAATATACACCAGTGTTGTGCTTTTTAAAAGTTCCATTATCTGACATAGCCGCAGGGATGTGTTTGATAACATCAAGTGCCCGTGTCCTATCTGGAAAATCTAAATCAATATCCGGCATTTCTAATCTCGTCAAGTGTAGGTGCGTAGTTTCCGCGGTGTTGCACAGTTATACCTGCCGCCACGTTAGCAAATATTATAGCAGCTTCTATGTCTTTTGTAAAGAGATATTGAGCAGCCAATGCAGACATAAATGTATCACCGCATCCACATACGTCCATAACTTCTACTTGTGTAGTTGAATACATCTTACCGTTAAATTGGGCGCCTTTGTCTCCAAGAGTGACAATTAAATGTTTTGGAATACTATACCGATTCTTGTATTCTGATTCGTTGATTTTTATATATGTCCAAGCGGCACTAAATCTAGATAAGTCTTGTTTCTTTGTATCAATGAATATAGGACAATTAGCAGAACGAATAACTTGTTCTACACTTTCATATGTTAGAAAACCCTTGTTGTAATCTGATATTAAAATAGCATCATATGATTTAATATGGTTAGGAGTCTTACCATCCCAAGGAACAACTGCGGGTTCAGTATCTACTCTTAATAGATGCTGTCCAGATTTTTGATCAATGTATCTTGTTTTCTTAATTTCACTATCGTTAGTGACAAAGTCTGGATTGATGTCTAAGTTCTGTAGGTTCCTTAGAACATTTGCAGACATACCCGGTAGTGAATATTCATTTGTTAATTTTATAATGGGGACAGGAGCCTCGGGACTTAATCTATCTACAGTTCCGATCTTGTATTCATCAGTGCAACTATCACCGATCAGTAATACGTTGAATGAGGTTAGTTGTTGAGTATTGTTCGACGAGTTCATAAAATTTAATTTTTTTGCAAAGCTGTTCTCCTACAATACGTTTGTGTTCGTAGTCGCTACCTTTGACCATAACGTCTGGTTGATAAGTTTCTAGAATATATTCTAATTCGGCTTCATTGGCGAACATCCAAACTGCATCTACACATTTTAATGCATTGAGCATGAATGCCCTATCAGCCTGATTGTTAATCGGACGGTCTGATCCTTTGAGTTCCTTAACTCGGCTATCAGTATCGATGCAAACCAGTAAATGGTCTCCAAGACTTTTTGCATATTCTAACATTTCAATATGTCCGCGATGCAGAATATCAAAAGTACCATTGACGACTATTTTCATTTTTGGCTATCGCCTTTGGCTACTCTGTAGTTGTCCTCAACGCTATCAGGTGTGCTAACTTCAATAATAGTACCTTCTTCAATACAGATAACTTGATGAGGTAATAATGGAGGATTATGCCAAGTCATTCCTCCGACTAATTCATATTCCGTTTGACTGGCATTAGCAGTATTGATTACGATAACTTTAAACTTGCCATCAAGAACATACCATGATTCATCCTTTACACTATGGAAGTGCATACTAAATTTTGCACCAGTATTGAACTTTAAAAGTTTTCCGCAGTACTTGTCATTAGTTGCAAATATGAATTCGCTACCCCAACCTTTTTCTACAAATCCATCTAATCTCATACTAGTTCCTCACTAAATCTTTCTAGAAAACTTTCTAGATAACAACTATATTCTCGATCAGTTCCATACTCTCCATAATAGACCCATGTATGCCCTTCTAGTTCTACTACTGCTTTAACATAAAAATGTTTAAAATTTCCAGACCGCCATTTACTTCCAACTTTAGGTAATTTCATAATTCTCCACTTTCAGCCAATTTCAACATTAGGC
>Ga0114959_10001782_pt1 | contig 18367 bp, 17 predicted proteins | sample C_130625_EF_Meta_FD_87317 | JGI IMG/M metagenome (GOLD analysis project Ga0114959, IMG submission 87317) | Freshwater microbial communities from Lake Croche, Canada to study carbon cycling - C_130625_EF_MetaG | ecosystem: Environmental > Aquatic > Freshwater > Lake | place: Lake Croche, Canada...
ATTAAATCCCAAAGCGATCTCGTCATCGTGGTTACCCACTGGGGGGAAGAAGGTTCTTTCTATCCGCGCACCTTTGAAATTTCGAGTGCTAAAAAGTGGGGCGAGAGTGGTGCGGATATAATCTTAGGAAGTCACACCCACACACTCCAACCGATAACCTTGAAGAATAATCGGTTAGTGGCATATTCGATGGGCAACTTCATCTTTTACTCATCAAAGATTGAGAATAGAAGGACTGGCATTTTGAAGATTACGATTAATCCGAAGAAGCAAATTTCTTACATAATGTTGCCGCTTACTATAAATAATCTAACAAAAGTTCCAGAAGAATCCTTTGCCTCCCGCTAATAATCAAGAACTTTTTTATACAGCTCTACGGTTTCATTTGCGATCGAACTCCAGCTGAAGTTTTCTATTGCTATGTGACGTCCCTTTTTACCATAGCTCGCTAGTAAATCAGGTTGCTTCATCAAAACTGTAATCCGCTCTGCGAGCTTCTTTTCCAGATCTGCACCATCGCCCGTGTAGTGAATCAACTCTCCGGACTGGCCATCTGAGACAACCTCAGGGATCCCGCCAACATCGGTCGCTAGAACCGCCGTCTCGCAAGCCATAGCTTCTAAGTTGACTATGCCAAGTGGTTCATAAATCGATGGACAGATAAAAAGTTCGGCGCTGCTCAATAAAGAAACAATTTCCTCTTGAGGCAACATTTTTTCTGGCCACCAAACGTTCTCACGTTCTGCTTGTAGTTCGGCAATGGCAGCGGCGACCTCTGCGCCTATTTTTGGTTCGTCCGGACTACCAGCAGCTAAAACAATTCCATATTCTTTTGGCACCTTCTTCCACGCATTGAGCAGGTGACCCAAACCTTTCTGTCGAGTTATTCTTCCGACGAACATTGCGTAAGGGCCTGTGATTCCATATTTCGCTAACAAGATTGGATTCGGCGATGGGCGATACTGTTCGGTATCGATGCCATTCAAAATGGCATGAACTTTGTTGGGATCTAGTTGCGGATAGGCTTTCAGGACATCTTTGCGCATTCCTTGACTAACGGCGATGATCGCATCTGCGCTCTCGTACGCCGTTTTCTCTGCCCAGGAGGAGATACGGTAGCCACCGCCAATTTGATCAGCCTTCCAGGGGCGGTCAGGTTCTAACGAATGGGCGCTAATCACATGCTTTGTGCCGTTCAATAATTTTGAGAAATGACCAGCCATGTTGGCATACCAGGTATGGGAATGGATCAACTCTGCTTGACCCAGGTTTTGTGCGATGATCAAATCAGTTATTAACGCCTGAACCGCAGGATTAAGCTCCTTTTCGGCATCGGAAAGCTGGTAACCGATTGCATCCGCTCGTGGCTCTCCAAAACAATGAACAGTCAGGTCAATCTCTTCAGTCATTCCTTGGAGAGCTTTCGATAAGTACTTGACGTGCACACCAGCTCCGCCATAAATGTGAGGGGCCCACTCTTTTGTCACCAATCCAACTCTGATGGCCATTTGCAAACTCCTCGCATTTAGTGGTGCCGAATTACCTTCACTCTTCACTTATCTTAATTCTAATTATCCGATAGCGTTTTCACCATGGGTAAAAGAGATGATTTGATTTCGATCGTTCTCGCAGGGGGAGAGGGAAAGCGATTGATGCCCCTGACGGCAGATAGAGCGAAACCAGCCGTCCCATTCGGTGGCGCATATCGATTGATCGACTTCGTCCTATCAAACCTCGTCAATGCTGATATGCGAAAGATCGCGGTTCTCACTCAATACAAATCACATTCTCTTGACCGCCACATTACGACGACATGGCGAATGTCCCCGCTGTTAAATAACTTCATTGCGCCGGTTCCCGCGCAACAACGATTGGGGCCGCGGTGGTACACCGGGAGCGCAGATGCAATTTTGCAGAACTTTAATTTGATTCACGATGAAAATCCCGATCATGTTTTGGTCTTTGGCGCTGACCACGTATATCGCATGGATCCGGAACAGATGTATGCGTTCCATAAAGAGCAGAACGCCGGAGTAACCGTAGCCGCTATCAAAGTAAAGCGATCTGAAGCGAGTGATTTCGGTGTTATCGAACTTGCACAAGATGGGGTGACGATAAAAGCTTTCCATGAAAAGCCATCGGATCCACCTGGCATTCCTGGCAACCCAGATTATTCGCTGGTTTCGATGGGTAATTATATTTTCAAGCGAAGCGTGATGGAGGAGACGCTTGTCCTAGATTCTCAGGATGAAGCGAGTAAGCATGATCTGGGGACAAACATCATTCCATTCTTGGCGAGTAATGGTTTAGCCGTCGCTTATGACTTTGATGATAATCACGTCCCCGGAGAGACAGAGCGCGACCATGGATATTGGCGAGATGTAGGAAGTATCGATTCATATTATGAAGCGCATATGGATTTGGTTTCGATCCATCCTATTTTTAATCTGTATAACCGTGATTGGCCGGTCCTAACCAATTTACCTTCATTACCTCCCGCAAAATTTTCTGAAAATGGAACCGCTGTGGATTCAATTGTTGGAGCGGGAACAATTATTTCGGGTGGGCGTGTTGAAAAATCTGTCATCTCGTTTGATGTCCACATTGCATCGGGATCTTTAATCCAAGGCTCCGTACTGATGCCTTCGGTCAAAATAGGAAAAAACGCAATAATTCGTAACGCGATCCTCGATAAGAACGTTGTTGTCGAACCCGGTGCTCAAATAGGTATTGATCTTGAAAAAGACCGATCTCTGTACACCATATCTGATGGGGGAGTAGTTGTCGTCGGAAAAGGTCTCACCGTTAGAGCTAATGGTTAATGGTGAAACGCTTCATCCAGTGAGGTGCCCACCAATTTTTTTCGCCAAACAAGCGCATCAGAGCGGGTACTAGCAAACCTCTTACGACAGTCGCATCGAGAAGCACTGCAAATGCGACACCGAAACCCAGAATCTTGATATTGGTAACACCGCTGGTAATAAAGGCGGCAAAGGCAATTGCCAGTAAGAGTGCTGCTGCAGTGATTATGCGAGCAGATCGTTGCAATCCGGTGGCTACCGCATCGACGTTTTTCATTCCAGAATCATGTTCCTCTTTGATTCGAGAGAGGAGAAAGACTTCGTAATCCATTGACAATCCAAATGTTACGACCGAGATCAAGATAATCATGGAGGTATCGAGGGTATGAGTGTTGGTAAATGGACCTACGAGCCAACCAAGATGTCCTGATTTAAATATCCAGGTCAGGGCACCCATCATCGCAGTAAGCGAGATGACATTGAGAATGACCGCTTTGATTGGCAAAATAATGGATCCAGTAAAGAGGAAGAGAAGGATCAAGACTCCGATGGCGATCCAACCGAGTGCCCACGGCAGAGTCTTTGTGATTGCACCTTGGGTATCTGCATAATCAGCGGCCACACCTCCAATCAACGTTCCTGCGGGAGCTGGGATGGTGCGAATCTCCTTGATCATTGATTCGGCTTCATTGGTCCGCGGTGCCATCGAGTGAATGGCGCTGAAGTGAACCGTCGTTCCTACGACTTGCTCTGGTCCCACGCGCACGATTCCCAAAACTTGAGCGACTTTCGCCTTAAAAGCGGCAAGCTCCGCCTCGCTTGATGAGGCGTGAGGAATGATGAATTGGACCGGATTTCCCTCCTGGCCAGGAAAATCTTTGATCGCCATTTCATTTGCTATTGCGATCGGTGATGTTGCGGGCATAGCGCGCGCATCCGCTTGAGAGAAGGCAATGTCGCGTACGGGTGAGGCGATAATTGCTAGAACTGTCAGCGATAACGCAACAACGGCTACCGGACGTCGCATAACGAATCTGGCAGTTTGCGCCCATCGGCCATCAGATTTAGGAGTTATAGCGCTCTTTCGCACAATAAATTTGTCGATTTTCGGTCCGATCATCGCGAGGATCGCGCTAAACGGAATGAGGGCAACAAGCACAGCAACTGCGACCACGCTCATTCCGGCGTAGCCAAACGATTTGAGAAACATGAGTGGAAAGAATGTCAGCGAAGCGAGCGTCAAGAAAACTGTTAATCCCGAATAGAATACCGTCTTTCCCGCGGTTTTCACTGTGTTGACGATGGCGGTCTGCTTATCCTCGCCACGATGCAACTCTTCTCGAAAGCGATTGACGATTAAGAGTGCGTAATCAATTCCCAGACCTAGCCCCATGCCAGTGATGAGGTTGAGGGCAAAAATACTTACGCCAGTGAAAAGCGAGACGAGATAAATGATTCCAAGTGAGCCGATAATCGCACCGACCCCAACAATGAGAGGTGTAGTGCTGGCGATTAATCCACCAAAAACGAAGAGAAGAAGGAGAAAGATCAGTGGGACAGAGATTCCTTCGGCGATGGCTAAATCTTGGGATATTTTCTCTGAAAGTGCCGAATTGGTGGCGGCTATTCCGTTGACATAAACCTGTAAATCGCGGAAGTTCCCACCGTATTTAGCCGCCATGAGCTTACCGAGCGGCGTTGATTTGTAGAGGTCACTTTCCGTTGAATAGACGAATAAATAGGCGGCATGCTGATCCTTGCTCGCTAAGGTAGGGGAGTTTGCCGCGCTCCAGAATGAGAGCGTCTTCTGGACGCCTTTTTCTTGGGAGATTGATCTCTCCAAGATCGCGGCGGTGGCAACGACACGTGGATCCGTTATCAGCGAAGCTGACTTGATCTCCAGGATCACTGCTGGGTCTTGCATATGGAAGGTATCTGTCAGGAAATGAGCCGCCTTCGCAGAATCACTTGATGGGTCAGAGTAGCCACCACCCGATAGACGAGGGATAGCAAGCCCGGCCAGGACTCCGAAGGCAATCAAGGCTAGTAGAAAAATTGCTAGAATTGCTTTACGACCACGGAAAACGAGAGCACCCAATTTTTCAAACATTCACTTGTCCAATCTGATCTATCTTAATAATGTTTAGATTATCTCGGTTTGATTTGAACACTGTCAAGTTTAAGAGCATAATCTCTTTATGACGCCGCCAAAGTCCATTATGAAGCGAGAGCTCTCTACACGAGTCCTCGCTAGGAATGAAAAGGCCCCTTATCATCATGGTGATTTAGAGGTTGCGTTGCTTGAGGAGTCGAAGAAGCTTGTTTCGCTGCTTGGTGTTGAGCATGTTTCGTTGCGACAGGTAGCAGTCAATGTAGGAGTTAGCCCCTCCGCGGCGTACCATCATTTTCCGGATAAAGAAGCTCTGTTGAAAGCAGCCGCCCGATCCACTTTTGAAGATTTAGCGGAGTTCCAAGAACGGGCGATCGCTGATTTCCTCGGGATTTCACCGCTTGCAGCTCGTAGACGTTTTCGCGCGCTAGGGATGGCATATGTCGCCTTTGCTCGAGAGAATCCGAATCTATTTCGGTTGTGCTTTGGCCCGTATTGCGCAGGAGACGAAATGACTCGTGAAGAGTCGAGGCCTTGGCGACTCCTCGTTTCTGGCTTAAATGAGTTGGAGCGAAATGGAGAGGTGCATCCGAAGGTGAGGCCCTATGCAGAAATTTTGGTCTGGTCAGCTATCCATGGTGTTGCAAATTTGATCCTCGATGAGCTACTTCCAGATGACGCCGTCGACAACGTTATTGATTCCTTGGTTATCGCTCTCAAGGGTTCTACAACAGTCAAAAAAGTCGTGAATTAAATGGATCGATTGATTCCTAATAAGGCAGGTGAGGATGAGGATACCGACCCATTCGAGACTACTTCTGAAATGGCGAGAGATGCTCAAATTGCCGCAGATAAGCCGCCCCACCATGGCTAGCTATCGGCGGATTACTCTCCCGAAGTAGTCGGGGCGGGCCTGGAATCGTTTTTATAGAATCCGGATCCTTTGAAGACGACGCCAACGTTGGTATAAACCTTTCGAACTTCGCCTTGGCATTCTGGGCATTGAGTAAGAGCAGCGTCGGAGAAGGATTGAACAGCCTCGAAAGCGTGCCCACAGGAAGTACAGGAATATTGGTAGGTCGGCATGGGGATAAGTCTAAAGAAGTGAGAGGATAGTATCTAATCGAATGGGAAAGAACGCTTGGGTTCTCTGATTTCTCTGGGTTCTCTGGTCTGCCCAGGATAGAAAAGGTGACGTTGAGTGAATAGAGTGATCAAACTCGGATATGCCGCAGGTTTGGCGGCCGCGATCTCGCTCGGATTTGGAAGCAATTCCTGGGCAAATAATATCGTTGCCACATCACCGGTTATCGGGACGAAACTTGCCACCGCCCCTAATGCAGTATCGGTCACGGCCCAAACGTCACTGCTGGATCAAGGAAATAGCCTGGCGGTAACTGATCCCAATGGCTCTCAAGTAGACGACGGATCATTGACAATTAGTGACACCACGGCTGTTGTTGGCTTAAAGCCATTGACCGTTAGTGGGGTTTACACCGTTTCATACACTTTGCTCAGCGCTACAGATGTTCCGCTCGTTGGAACATTTACCTTTATGTATTCCGCCCCGGCCACAATAACAACGCCTATCGCTTCGCCGATTCCCCAGCCAGCTTCGTCGAGTACTGCCTCAACTCCTAGCGTCCACCCCGCTACCAATTCTTCCGCCACGGTAGTTGTATTGATTTTGGTTGGTTTGGCGTTTCTGATCATACTTTTCTTGCTCTGGTATGCCCGGATGATTTGGGTTCAATCCAGAAAATCACGAAAATCTGAATCTAGAAAACGGAGCGCCAAATAAATCACTTCACCCTGTTTACTGGTTTATTTATGGCAGTCAGAGCCGATCCACTTACTTCTGAAAATCATCTGATTTCAGTATCTGCTCTGGCCATCAAAGAGCTCAATCTCCTCGCGACAATATCTGCGATCGGATTCCTCTACGCAATTGGTTTTCTCCTCACTGAATCGCGTGGCATGCTCTCAGCCGAGGCTCATCGAGTTAGACGATTAGCTCTTTACTCAACCTTCGTCTGGGTACTCACCGTGATTGTTGGAATTTTTACCGAGATCGCACACCTGATTGGTGCTGGTTTTTCGCAGGCTTTTCATCTCAATATTATTCATGATTACTTACTGAGCACGACTCCTGGTCACATGGTTCTCTTTCAATTGTCGATGGGGTTCGCAGCGCTTGCTCTCATTTTTCGAGCAAAAAAGGTCGGAAGCGCTTATTTCGCACTAGCGGCCACGATGTTAGGGATTGTGATCCCGCTTTTTTCGAGCCATGCCACCAACGCCGGTAGCCATGGCTTGGTAATAGGCTCTTTACTTTTCCACGTGGGCGCGGTCTCGCTCTGGCTTGGTGGAGTGATCGCTCTGATTGTTATATCGCCCGAAGAACGTGCACGGTCAATCACTAGATTTAGTCGGTTAGCACTTTGGTGCGCAATCACCGTGGGGGTCTCTGGCTTCATTAATGCCTGGACTCGCCTGGATTCACTCTCAGGGTGGCGATCGGAATATGGTTTTTTTGTTGCAGTAAAAATAATTTTCTTTGCGGCGCTTCTGGTTGTCGGCTTGATTCACCGTCGCTTTATAGCTCGTGGAATGCATGGAATACATGGAATACATGGAAATCGTCAGGTCTTTCGATTGCTTGTCAACGAGTCATTTCTCCTCATAGCAACCGTTGGAATTGGTGGTTGGCTATCATCGATCCAACCGCCAGAGTCAGCGGCTTCGATCAGAATGGCCGCTGACCCAGTGGTTGCGATAACAGGAATTGCAGCGCCTGTCCCTCCCAATATCTGGAGAATTCTGTTGGCCTATCAACCCGATGGAACCATTCTCGGAATTTTGCTGTTCGCACTTGCCCTCTATGTAGTGGGCGTAGCAACGATGAAGCGACGGGGAGATTCCTGGCCAGTTGGTCGAACCATCTCGTTCGCGCTAGCACTCTCTGCTGTTGATTTTGCAACCAGCGGTGGGTTAGGCGTCTATGCCCATTTTGCATTCTCTTATCACATGATTGCCCATATGGTTTTGGGAATGATCGCTCCAATCGGCTTTGTCCTGAGCGCCCCTATCACGTTGGCGCTACGAACATTGCCACAAGGTAGAGTCGAGAATGAACGCGGTATTAGAGGAACGTTAATCACGATTATTCATTCTAAGTACTCGGTGATCATGACTAACCCCGTGGTAGCGTTAGCGCTTTTTGATGGTTCACTCTTTGTGCTGTACATGACACCACTCTTTGGGTACCTGATGCGTTCTCACAGTGGGCATTTAGTGATGGACATTCACTTTTTGCTCGCCGGTTACTTATTTTTCTATGTAATTGTCGGAGTTGATCCCAATCCGAGGAAAATTCCACATATTGTGCGGATTATTGTTCTCTTTGCAGCCATGAGTATTCATGCATTCTTCTCTGTTGCGCTTTTGTCCACCACTACTTTGCTAGATGGTGGCTATTTTGACGCACTCCATCGCCACTGGAATACCGACTTGTTGATGGATCAACATACAGGTGGTGCAATTGGTTGGGCCATGGGGGAGATTCCTATTCTCATCGCACTCGTTGCCACATTTATTCAATGGATGCGCGACGATTCACGTGAAGCACGGCGCATTGATCGTGCTGCAGATCGTGCGGCCGCGATGGGAGAAGAAGACGATTTGGCTAGATATAACAAGTATTTGGCAGAGTTATCACAACGCGATCAGATTACTCAAGCGCGCGAAGATTCCTAAACCTGACAATCAATTCAGGCGTCGCTGCAGCGTCTACTTTCTCATCGTGGGGCTCTACTGGAATTTTTTCGCTGGTCAATTCACCACTTCCTACCAATCCAATTTTCCAGCTTCTCTCGGCGGGTAATCTATGCAAAGCTCGATCGTAAGAGCCGCCACCTTGACCGAGGCGATTGCCCTTTTGATCTATATGCAAGGCAGGCACAATCACGACATCAATCTGCACTTCGTTAGTGAATGCAGGACCTTTGGGTTCCTTGATTTTTCCATTCTCTTTAAGCTGGCCAATATCACCGCCCCAGCTAACCCATTCCAGGTCGTTGTCGGGCAATAGTCTGGGAAGGAGCAGCTCCTTGCCGGAAGCTATTAACGCACGATTCAGGTCCTCAGTCTCCGGCTCATATTGATATGAGAGATAGGAAGCGACAATCTGCGCTCTCTGAATCTCAGGGCACTCCATAATATGAATCCAGCTCTGGGGCCTAAAAGCCAATTGTCGGTTCGCGCGATATTGACGTCGCAATGTGCGCTTCATCTCCGTGCTTGAATCCATAGGATTACCTTACGAAAGAAGTAGGGTTTAACCATGGATTCCCACATTGCTGTTAAGGATATGTTGGAGCGCGTACTGTCAATCTCTCATCCGCTTACTCCCTTTGATATGCCACTGCTCGATGCTCATGGCGCAACCTTGGCCGAGGATATTTTTGCTGGAGAACGGTTGGTATTGCGCAAGGGTTCACGGATCAGATCTACCCAGATTGGTTTGGCGGCATCCATCGGGTTGGCCAGGCTTCCAACTCAACCCCACCCAAGAGTTGTGGTTATTTCTGCGGGGGATGATCTGGTTGAACCCGGTCATCTGTTGAACTCTGACGAGGAAGAGTTTGAAACTAATTCGTGGATGTTGACGACTGCTATGAAGGAAGCTGGCGCGATTGCTTATCGCGTCCATGCGATACCGGAGAATCAAGACCAACTTCGGCGGGTAATCGAAGATCAATTAGTGCGAGCAGATTTGATTGTTGTGAGCGGCGAGAGTCACGATGGCTCCTTTGAGCTTATTCAGGCTGTCTTAAGCGAAATCGGTGAAATTTCCTCTGTTATTCCGAATCTGGAAGGTACCGCCAGACATTGCTTTGGAACAATTGGTGAGGATAAGGTTCCCGTCATCGCGCTCCCTGGAGATCCGATCGCTGCCTACCTTTCATCGGAACTTTTCATTCGTCCGATGATCCGAACCATGCTTGGAGTCACCAATATTTTTCGTTCGACGGTCACAGCAGCGGTAACCATCGATCTTGAATCCCCTGTCGGTGTCACCTCTCTCCTGCTATCTACCTTAGATAGAACCGAATCAGGAATGCGAACTATCACTCCATTTGTAGATCAGACAGAAATGTATTCTTTGTCTGACACTCAAGCTTTACTTGCGATTCCGGCGGATGAATCTGGAGTGTTGGCTGGGGAGATTGTTGATGCCATCCTGGTGGAGCGAATTAGCTAACTATGCGGGCACGTTGGCCAGTGATTATTGGCGATCACGAAATCACCCTTCGTCCCTTACGAAGGCGGGATCGATTTACCTGGGAGAAGGTTCGGCGAGCAAATCATGAATGGTTAGGGCCATGGGAAGCCACTCGACCAACGTTGATAGAAGAAAATCGTTGGAATCAGAATGAAAAATTGCCCACGTATTATCAAATGGTTCGTCATTACCATCGTGAAGGTAGATCAGGCAGGCAAATGGCTTTTGCGATTTGGCTCAATCAGAGTGGTCGAGAGATATTTATCGGTCAAATCACGCTTGGTGGGATCGTTTTGGGGGCTTATCGCGGAGCACACATTGGTTATTGGATCGATCAGCGCTATGCAAATCTGGGTTACACGACGAGAGCTGTTCAGGCCGTTACGAATTTTGCCTTCACCGAACTTCATCTGCATCGAATTGAAATTAATTTGCGCCCAGAAAATCACGCATCTAAGAAAGTTGCAGAGAAAGCAGGCTATTACTTTGAAGGAATTCGCCCGCGCTATCTCCATATTGATGGCGATTGGCGTGATCACCTAACTTTTGTCGCTGAAAATCCGAAAAATTTCAACTAGGACATAAGACTCAAATGCCAACATTTTGCCTGTACTGCAATTAGGGTTTCATTCCATGGTCACCGCTTTTATTTACGGCATCATTTTAATGATGTGGGGAGCATATTTTTTGCCCCGATGGATTAGCGAGCACGATACACAATCCGGTCGAGCTATCAGGCGTTATAAGAGCGCCATGAAAGTTGTTGCTTCTACTCCCAACACTCCGGATAAAGTCGACCCAGAGAAGAAAATCAAAATTTTGCGCCAACGTCGCGCACTTCTTGGTGGTTTAGCGCTCTTCTTACTCATCACCACGGCGATTGTTGCTTTTGGATATCTGCCATTGTCGACCTTATTAATTCCGCTTACCTCATTTTTCATTGGAATAGTCCATGTGCGTCGTCAAGTTGTGGCGGCACATGTCAAGAAGCGTCGTCTGCGGGCCCTGGCAATAATTAGCACGGCAGAACTTAAACTCGATCCGACTGTCCGGATCGATTTATCGGGTCGTGAGAATCGAGTCGCACAAACGAGGGCGCAGCACGATCATTGGATTCCATTGCATGATCGTGAGGAAAATTCAACGGTCACAATTATTCCGCAAGAAGACCGTGCCTGGTTCCCTGTGGCGGTTCCAAAGCCAACGTACGTAACCGCGCCAAAGGCGGTTCGATCAAAGCGCGTCATCGATCTGACTGCATCGGGTCAGTGGAGCGCAGAGCAGGAGCAAGCAGAGGCCTTGGCATTAACTACGCGCGATGATCTCTTTGATCAAGAACTCATGCAGGAAGCGGCCGTCGAACATACGCGAGTGGTGAACGAGTAGTCATATCCAACTTTCGAGCCACATCAATTGCGACCAATGTCCGTATGTGATCGTGCTTCCAATAAAGAGTGGGAAAAAATAGATAAAGTTTGCGACGATCAAGAAGATATAGCCGTAGCTGAACCACCTCTGTATTTTTGGGATGCGCCATTGTGCTTCTGATTCAACGTATCTGGGCTCCAAAAACAACTTGAGCACATAAACAATAATGAGAACAATAAACGGCTCAAAGGCGATCACATAGAAGCTAAAGATTGTTCGCTTCTGCCACATAAACCAGGGAAGATAGCCCGCGGCTAAACTCAGAAGTAGTAAACCGCTCTGCCATTCACGTCTAGCTATCCAATATCCAAAAGTTATAGCGATGGCAATGACGCCAGACCACCATAACAACGGTGTTCCGAGCGCCAAAACTTCTTGGGCACAGCTTGCACCACCGCATGCATGTACACCTTTAGGAGCGGCATAGAAAAATGATGTGGGCCGGCCCATGATGAGCCAACTCCATGGATTAGCTGCGTATGGATGCGAATCGGTGAGGTGAGTATGAAAATTTAAAATCTCTGCGTGGTAGTGCCACCAAGAGCGGAGAACTCCTGGGATGAAATTGAATGAACTATGGGTCTCTCCTTTTGCCCAGTTACGGTCGTAACCAGTGGAGCTTGTGAACCAGCCAATCCATGAAACAAAATAGATCAGCACGGGAATTACCAGGTACTGCGCTACTCGTTTCAGTAATTTCTCGAGCAGAGTGCGACGAATCGGATGTTCAATTTCTAATGAGCGATTCTGTCGATAATCTGCGTAGAGGATAAATATCAAGTAAGCAAATAAGAAATAGAGACCACTCCATTTCGTAGCAGTGGCTAACCCTAATGCGATGCCAGCAAGATAATGATGCGATGTAAGTAAAAAATAGAATCCAAGCAAGATAAAAAACATGAGGAATATATCCAGGAGTGCGGTTCGCGACATGACTAGATGTACACCATCTGCGCTCATCAGCACTCCGGCGGCGATACTCAAGAAATACGAATTAAATAACGCTTTCGCGACGAAATAAATTAATACGATGGAGATCGCACCAACTATCGCAGCGCTAACTCGCCAACCAAATTCGTGAAATCCAAAAAATTTAATTCCGATAGCGATCATCCATTTGCCAACTGGTGGATGGACAATGAATTCGGCCGTTTTTTTTATTGGATCGAGTTCTACGCCGTGTTGCAAAAGCGAATGAGCATTTTGGGCGTAGTAAACCTCGTCGAAGACAAACCCTTTAGGAAGCTGAAGGTGCCATAACCGAGTGATTAAAGCGATAGATCCTAGGAAAGCAGCTGTTAGGTAATCGCGAGCTCGATCGCTGATGGCTCTGCTCTTATACGAAGACGGCTCGCTGAGGGTCGTGGTCACGGAGAAAGCCTAAAGCCTGTCAGAATAAGGGAATGCTGATCCTTGCCTGTGGGCCTCTAGGTAACGCAGGAGATGCTACTGATCGCCTGAAGCGGGCCCTGGAATCTGCAGCTTTCATTGCGGCCGAGGACTCCAGGAGGCTTTCTCGGCTTGTCCACGATCTAGGGGTGGTCTATAAGGGGAAAGTAATCTCCTATTTTGAGGGTAACGAAATAGAGAGATTAGATCAATTGACTCAAATTTTGATCTCCGGTCAGGAATTGTTGGTCATTACCGATGCCGGAGCCCCCGGGATCAGTGATCCAGGATTTAGGCTGATCCGAGCCGCAATCGATAACCAGGTCCCGATAAGCGTCCTGCCGGGTCCCAGTGCCGTCACTACCGCGCTCTTGCTCTCCGGGCTACCAACAGATCGTTTCTGTTTCGAAGGGTTCGCGCCCCGAACGGCGGGTGCCCGGGCGAGCTGGTACCAAGATTTGGTTGAAGAACCCCGAACAATCATTTATTTTGAGGCGCCGCACCGGTTACAAGAGTCATTGGAAGATGCGGTCCGCGTCCTCGGTCCGGATCGTCAAGCGGCAATCTGTCGAGAGATGACCAAGACCTACGAGGAGACTGTGCGGGGAACGCTAAATGAGCTACTCACCTGGAGTACTGGTCGTGAAATACTCGGTGAAGTGACGATGGTTCTTGATGGATTTGACGCGAGTAGCCGGCTCTATAGTGAAGAAGAGTTAGTGCGGTTAGTGACGGCTCAAGTACTCGCGGGGGAAGGTAGAAAAGAGGCGATTGCTTCGGTCGCCAAGACTCTTAAGTTGCCAAAACGTACCGTCTTTGACGCAATGGTCGCAGAGAAATCATCGTAAAATCGCAAGAAGATCGGATATAGATAAGATCGGCTCATGAGTTTGAGTGAAAAATCTTTCTACTTAACGACGCCCATTTACTACGTTAATGATGCACCGCACATCGGTCATGCCTACACGACCGTTGCTGGGGATGTCCTGACACGCTGGCACCGACAAAAAGGGGAATCGGTCTGGTTTTTGACAGGGACGGATGAGCACGGTCAAAAAGTCCTTAACACCGCCAACTCCAACAATGTCTCACCGCAAGATTGGTGTGACCAACTTGTTGAAGCCGCGTGGAAGCCCAATTGGAAGCATTTAAATATTGCTTATGATGACTTCATTCGCACAACAGAGCCACGGCACATGGAGAGAGTTCAACGCTTTTTGACCGGGCTAAAAGAGGCCGGGCATATTTACTCTGGCAAATACGAAGGCCTATATTGCATCGGCTGTGAAGAATTTAAGTTGCCCGGGGACCTCGACGAAGGTAATTGCCGAATTCATGGCCGCGCCGTAGAAACGGTGAGCGAAGAAAACTGGTTTTTCCGGTTGAGTGCTTTTGTACCTGAATTGTTGAAGCGTTACAAGGAACATCCCGAGGCCTGTGAACCGGCCTCAGCTCGTAACGAAGTAATTTCTTTTCTAGAAAGCGGCGTCCAGGATCTCTCGATCTCTCGATCAACTTTTGACTGGGGAATTCCGGTTCCATGGGATACCGAGCAAGTTATCTATGTCTGGTTTGATGCTTTGCTCAATTATGCAACGGCTGTGGGACTCGGTGATGAACCGGGAACAGCGGGTGCCGAGAAATTTGCCCAAACGTGGCCCGCAGATGTCCATCTGGTGGGTAAAGATATTCTCCGATTTCATGCAGTAATTTGGCCAGCGATGCTCATGGCGGCCGGATTGCCAGTTCCACGAAAAGTCTTTGCTCACGGATGGCTACTGGTCGGTGGCGAAAAAATGAGCAAATCAAAATTGACCGGTATTTCGCCCTCTGAGATCACCGACCACTTTGGTGTCGACGCTTTCCGCTATTACTTTCTTAGAGCTATTCCCTTTGGAACCGATGGTTCATTTTCTTGGGAAGATATGTCGGCTCGATACACCTCTGAGTTAGCAAATGATTTTGGAAATTTGGCATCACGAGTAATTGCCATGATCGAAAAATATTGTGACTCGCGCGTTCCGTCGATTGCCGAGGACGAGAAACTAGCAGAGGCACTGAAAAGCGCTGTTTCGATTGCAGATACATCGATCTGTGCGCTTGATTTTCAAAGTGGCATTAACGCCATTATGGATTTCTGTAAACGCGTCAATGGCTATGTAACGGAAGAGCAACCGTGGGTCTTGGGAAAGGATCCATCGAAAAAAGCTGAGCTTGATCATGTTTTATACAACACGATTGAATCCGTTCGTGCGCTAGCAGTTCTGTTGCATCCGATAATGCCCGCTACTACCGAAACTCTATGGCGAAGCATTGGAGCCGAGGAGAGCTTGGGTGCCATTGGTGGACAACGAGTGGACGCGATTGCTCGCTGGGGACAGCTACCGCCCGGCTCTGTGATGACAAAGGGAGCCGTACTGTTTCCTCGGTTGGAAGATAAAGCTCAGTAGATGTCTGATCGTCATTCTTTGCGGGAGCCGCGCCCTGACGCACCCAGCCCAGAGAGACTCAACCGGCCCTGTGTGGATTCTCATGCCCATCTCGAGCTGGTATCCGAAAGCGAACCCGATTCACCAGAAGTTCGCAAGTTACTCGAGGACGCTCTTGCTGTAGGTGTTGACCGAGTTGTTCAGGTCGGGTATTCGGCCGAACAGTCAGCCTGGGGAGTTGCATGTGCGCAGGCGTTTCCCGGTCGAGTGTTGGCCGCGGTTGCACTACATCCGAACGAAGCGCCCGTGGTTGAAGATTTAGAGGCAGAGTTGGAGATTATTGAAACTCTCGCGACCCATCCACGAGTACGAGCGATAGGTGAAACTGGTTTAGATTTTTTTAGAACGGAGCCAGAGCTGCGCGACCGCCAGCTCTATTCGTTTAAACGTCATATTGCTTTGGCAAAACGAGTGGAAAAAGCTCTGGTGATTCATGATCGAGATGCACATCGTGCGGTTTTGGATACGTTAAGTGAAGTAGGGGCACCTAAAACAACTGTTTTTCATTGTTTTTCTGGTGATGCATTGATGGCACGTGAATGTGTTGAAGCTGGCTACTACCTATCTTTCGCTGGAACGGTAACTTTTAAAAATGCTCCTGCGCTACGAGAAGCCGCCAAGCTGGTCCCCTCTGATCAAATTTTGATAGAGACGGATTCACCATTCCTTGCGCCTTCTCCTCATCGCGGGACTCTGAACACCCCGGCCCAAATTGCCAACATTGTTCGCTTCGTTGCAGACGTCAGAGATGAGAGCGTCGATTATTTGTGTGATCGAGTTACAGAAAATGCATTGCGTGTATTTGGAAGTTTTGATTAGGTGCGATCTCTCTTAGGTGCGGCTGAAATCCGCGAAATCGCTGCTCGAATTGGCGTTAATCCAACTAAAAAACTTGGCCAGAATTTTGTGGTTGATGCGAATACTTGTCGCCGAATAGTAAAGATTGCGGATCTGCATGGTGATGATGTGGCATTAGAGATCGGACCAGGTTTGGGATCGTTAACGTTGGCGATGCTTGAAGTTGCAGAGAGTGTTATTGCCATAGAAATTGATGATCGTTTAGCAAACGAGTTACCAGTCACTGCAACAGAACATGGTTTTGACCCCAAAAAATTATTTGTGCTTAATGAGGATGCCATGGTCACAGAATCACTTCCTATAGAACCTACGGTTCTCGTCGCAAATTTGCCTTATAACATCTCTGTGCCGGTACTTCTGCGGTTCTTAGAGAAGTTTCCGTCGATAAGAAGCGGCGTAGTTATGGTGCAGAGCGAGGTCGCTGATCGATTGGTCGCAAAACCAGGGAGTAAAAATTATGGCTCGCCTTCCGTTAAAGCGACGTGGTGGGCAGAGATGAGTAGTGCAGGAACTGTTGGAAGGTCAATTTTTTGGCCAGTGCCTAACGTTGATTCATCGCTTGTGAAGTTTGTTCGTCATGCGCCCGCCGGCGATGAAGCGCAACGGCTTCGGACATTTTCGGTGATTGACGCCGCATTTGCTCAACGACGCAAAATGCTTCGTAGTGCGCTCGCTGAGTTGTATCAGATGCATAAGGGACGAGCTACTTCAGTCGCTACTAACGGTATGGATGCTCACGGTCTCGAAGCCAGCGCCGCGAGTGGCGACGGGGTGAGCCCGGAAACTCTGATCGCATCTGCCGGCATCGATCCAACGGTACGCGGAGAATCGCTTTTGCTCGGGGATTTTATGAAGATTGCCAATACGCTAGCGTCATGAAGCGCAACGGGGTAGTCGTACGAGTGCCGGGAAAGGTAAATCTCCAACTTTCTGTAGGCCCGCTCTCCTCTGATGGCTTTCATGAGGTGACGACTGTTTTTCAGGCCATCTCTGTATATGACGACGTTACTGTGAAGCATGCCGAACCCGGAAGCGGGATCTCGATCTCTGTGGTGGGAGCTACGAGCGCTGGCGTACCAACGGATGCTTCAAATCTCGCGTATCGCGCGGCTCGATTAATGCTTGATCAACATGATATTGATTCTGATCTCAGTATTACTATTAAAAAAGAGATTCCAGTTGCTGGCGGTATGGCCGGTGGAAGCGCCGATGCGGCAGGAACTATTGTCGCGATTGACTCACTCTTTGACCTTGGGTTATCGCGTGATGGTATGGAGAAAATTGCTGCCGAATTAGGTAGTGATGTTCCATTTTCAATTACCGGAGGTATCGCCATTGGTCGGGGTAGAGGTGATCAGATAACACCTGTTCTCGCCCGAGGAAGTTATCACTGGGTGTTAGCGCTTGCGCCCCAAGGTTTATCCACCCAGTCGGTCTACCAAGAATGCGATCGGCTTCGCACTGGTTTGGATATTGCTAGACCACAGGTGAGTGACACGATCTTGCATGCCTTGCGAGCAGGGGATGCAACCGCGGTTGGATTGGCGTTGGGTAATGATTTGCAACCGGCGGCCTGTTCTTTACGTCCGGCTCTTCGATTAGTACTCGACGTGGGAAATGACTATGGAGCCTTGGGTGGAATAATTTCTGGGAGCGGCCCAACCGTCGCATTTCTCGTAGAAGATGACGAAAAAGGACTCGATCTGACGGTTGCACTAAGCGCTAGCGGAGTCGTGGCCGGGGTTGTTCGTGCAACGGGTCCAACGCATGGCGCACGAGTGATTGAAACAATTTAACGATGTGATGAAGAACGAAGCTGTGTTGGATTGTGTCGTATTTGTGAGTATCGCGGTTATAAGAGAGAATTCAGGTTCCGCCATTGTGTAGTGGCTAGCACATGGGCCTTTGAAGCCCAGGGTCCAGGATCGATACCTGGTGGCGGAGCCAACAGGCAAAGCCACCTAGTCAAAAGGTGGCGGAGCCAATAGGCAAAGCCACCTAGTCAAAA
>Ga0114959_10001783_pt1 | contig 18365 bp, 11 predicted proteins | sample C_130625_EF_Meta_FD_87317 | JGI IMG/M metagenome (GOLD analysis project Ga0114959, IMG submission 87317) | Freshwater microbial communities from Lake Croche, Canada to study carbon cycling - C_130625_EF_MetaG | ecosystem: Environmental > Aquatic > Freshwater > Lake | place: Lake Croche, Canada...
ACGATTCCAGGCGAAGGTTGTTCCAGAAGTTATACTTGTTGCCGTATAATTAATCGCTTTACCCGAACAAACCGTCAAATTTATCGATGAACTCAACACATTCCCAGCTATGGGTGTAAAATCCTCCGTAACAATTCTATCATCCGATGAAACTCCCGTTGAAGCATTTAGTCCTAAGCCTCGTCGAGAAAAAGCTTTGCTAATGGCACAACGATACCTTCCACCAAAAAGTAATTGGTCGGCGGTTAATATGGCATTTCTGGCATCCACGAAACTGGGATTACAGGGTTGCAAACGCAATCCTTCATTGACCAATTTGAGAGCGGCGATATTTCCTTTCATATCCAGCATATTCGCAGGTACGGTGTAGATATTACTCACAATTTGATTATCCTGCAAAATAATTTCCCAAGTCATATCCCATAACATTGTTGCCCAAATAGATCCAATTCCGTGCGGTTGTGAGAAATTTGCATTATCTCCCACTTTAGCATAAGTTACCACGTTATTAATATTTGCTTTGTCGTAAGAGTAACGATAAGGACGAATTCCTGCTCCGGTAATGGGCTGACCCAACGCATAAGTTCCGATACCCCTTGGAATATTAGCGCTTGCAATTGTTGGCGTAAGTGACGCCCAATTTGTGACAAACATTAAGGCAGCATAATCAGACCAACCTTCACCGCCTTGTTCAGCATTTTGAAGACAACTTGAGTTAGCTGGACCTCCCGTTAGCCTAATTGACCAACCATGACCGTATTCATGTGCAATGATTCCATTATCAAAATCGCCATCGGGTTGATAGGATGGTGTACCCGCATTACTCCACAAATACATTTGCATACGTCCGTTTCCCCCATCAACTGGGGTGGAGAAATTGGCATTATTTGTTCCTCCTCCATCTTGGGCATCAGCGTAGACAAAATCATTTCCTAGCCCTCCTCTGGCCTGATTACTATTCTGAAAATTTCCGCTTGGTTCATCAAAACCGTATTTCCATAGAATATCATGAATCAAATTATTCCAATAAAAAAGATTAGTGATGGCAGCATTTTGATTGCCCGTGGAGGTATTTATTCCAAAAGTGTAGGGATGGTTAAATTCTAAAATCGAAGAACTTGGGCTTGAACCCGTTCCATTGGTGTTGGCTACGTCTTCCTTGGCATACACATTATTTCCACGGGTCGTAGTATAATCCGTTGTTCCATCATTATGCCAACCATTCGTATTGCCCGGTCCGGTTCCCGTAGGAACAAAACGAGTGTAAGGGCTGCTCACGAGCGAACGAGAACCGTGGTTCGGACTTTCAAGCGGGATATCAAAGACATTATAATTATTGGCTACGACTATTTTGTTTACATCCTTAGAAATAGCTTCATTAACACAAATATGCGGGTTTTTGAGATGGTTTGAAGTGCCGAAATTGCAATGAATTACCTCATCCTTCTGCCCTACAATTTCTCCCGTTAATCCATCTACGTGAACACTCCATCGGTTTTGTTTATCTTTTGTCAACAATTTAACATTCCACGATAATTTAAAATTGGATAGTATTTTTTCACCTACTTGGACTTCTACTGGCACCCAATATAGCTTTACTTCTATGTTTTCATCTGAAAGATTCGTATCCAAGTACGTAGCTTTTTTGATGATGCCATTCTGCAATTTATTCACTTCAACTTCTTTGATTTTACTAAAATCATTAACAATTAATTTCAAGTGAGCGGTTGCTTTTTGAAGCGCTTGCAAAGGACTTAATGAAATGATTTGAAGGTTAGCTGTGTTTACCTTAGAAGCAATATTTTGAACAAAATTGCCACCAGAATGCTGCACTTGATTATTTAGTACAACCATATTTATCAAACTATTATAAACTTCAACTGATTTATAATTTTGATTAAAATATACATGGTACCAACCGGTTGTTGGTGACATATAAGCACTTGAAACAGTCATCTCGTTGATATCAGCATCGAGTAATTTAAGCCTTGGAGCATTGTCCTTAAGATATTGCTTGGCAATAACAATTTCCGTTTGGGCTAGTAAGTTACTCCCCGGCAAAAAAAGAAATAAACTGCAAAGCACTCCTAAACGTTGGCAATGGTTTAATCGCAGGAATGGTGGTTTCATTCAAAGATAAATGGTTCGTTTGTGGATATTTGGTAAAACAAAAGTAATTAAATTGTCTATTCGTGCCGTACTTTAACTTGAAAAATAGTTATTATTTATTCAATGATAAGTGTAGATTAGCTTTTGGGAAGAACTAATTGCTGAGCACTTCTTTGTTTAGATTATATTTTTGACCTTGCCTACCAGGTGAATTAAAAATATTTTTGACATGAATTCCATAAAAAAGGTCAGCAAAATTGCCGACCTTTTTTACACCATCGCAAAAAAATATTATTTTAATAATCCTAATATGATAGGAATCAACGTTTTAAGACTCAGTGCGATGATTAAAATACCCACCACAATGGTCATTGTTTTTCTTGGTACTTTATTTACGAAAAATGCGGCAAATGGAGCAGCAAACACTCCCCCAAAGATCAATCCCGCAATAACTTGCCATCCATTAATCCCTTGAAAAAGCAAAAAAGTGATACCACTAGCAAACGACACAGCAAATTCAGCGGCATTGACTGAACCAATGGTATATCGTGGGTCACGACCTCTTCCAATTAATGTTGAAGTGACGATAGGTCCCCAGCCTCCACCACCGACAGCATCCATAAAACCCCCAAAAATGGCTAAAATCCCTAAGTTTTTAGTCTTCTTTTTTACATTATTATTGCGTAATCCTTTGATGATAATCATGACCGCCAACACAATCATATAAACCGCAATGAAGGGTTTAATAACTTTACCATCAATGACATCCGCCAAAAGATAAGCGCCTATTATTGAACCAATTACGCCTGGAATTAACAGGTAAGTAACTAATTTTTTATTAATATTTTTGAATTTATAGTGCGAGACTGCCGATGCCCCAGTTGTGAACATCTCGGCTACGTGTACACCCGTGCTACTGATGGCGGGAGGAACACCCACGGACATCAAAAAGGAAGTGGAAGTTGCTCCGTAGCCCATGCCTAACGTTCCATCTACTAATTGGGCAAAAACACCAATGCCTAGAAAAATAAAAAAGTCTTGATTAATGCCTAACACTAATTTTTCAACTGAAAATAAGGCGTAGTAATTGTAAATCAGAATACTGGCAAGACCAACCAATAAAGTAATAGGAATACCAAACCAAAGCCATTTGGAGGAATAAATATTATTTTTATTTGAACTCACAGGGATTGCTTGTGGAGAAGATGTTGAATTCATTGTAATAATTAAATTGATGTTGACACGTTGACCGGAAAACTAACTTGTGCACAAAATTAGTAATTCTCTTTAGTCTATAAAATAAATAGACTACATTATTTTAATATTTGATTAAATTGACCAAACCGCTTATCAAATTATAATTGTTAATTTAAGTATTTATTGCTTATTTTGGTTATTAAAATCTATCCGTTTGGGGGATTATTTCATGAACTAAATAAAATTAAGTAATTGTATTTGGTTCACGAAACTAATCGCTTGTCACTTAACTTAAATCTACCTTTCACCATGAAGCTAACTCGCTTTACTCTCTTGGCAATTGCCTTATTGGCATTTTCCACCACTTTTGCTCAAAAATCTTATGAATGGAAAACTGCTACATCGGGCGGTTATGCCTACAAGTACGTGAGCAACGACCCCATGAAAGCTCGTTTTTATACCCTCGCCAATGGCTTGACGGTGATTCTGAGCGAAAATCATAAAGAACCAAGAATTTCCGCCTTGATTCCAACCCGGGCGGGTTCAAATACTGACCCTCGCACCAATACGGGACTAGCTCATTATTTGGAACACATGCTTTTCAAAGGCACCGATAAATTCGGTTCATTGGATTGGTCGAAAGAAAAACCAATCCTCGACCAAGTGAATGCCCTTTACGAAAAATACAACAAAACCACTGATTCAGCGCAACGCAAGGCGATTTACAAGGAAATTGACGCAAAATCTGGAGAAGCCGCCAAATTTGCGATTGCCAATGAATACGATAAAATGATGGCTTCGATGGGCGGACAAGGCACCAATGCTTTTACCTCTTACGAACAAACTGTTTATACCGAAGATATTCCCGCCAATGCCATTGACCGGTTCTTGAAATTACAAGCTGAACGCTTCCGTAGCCCTGTTTTGCGTATTTTTCATACGGAATTAGAAGCAGTTTACGAAGAGAAAAATCGGGGTTTGGATAATGATGGACGCAAGGTTTATGAAACCCGAAATGCGGCGCTTTTTCCAACGCACAACTACGGACAACAAACGACTATTGGAACGATTGAACATTTAAAAAACCCTTCGTTGGTTGAAATTCGTAATTATTTTAATAAATATTACGTACCCAACAACATGGCAATAATCATGGTGGGCGATTTCAATTCGGACGATTTGATTAAGAAAATTGAGGCTTCGTTTAAATATATGGTTACGAAACCTGTTGCCGAATATAAACCCGCTCCAGAAGTGCCTTTAACGGGGGTAATTACTCGGGAAGTTTTTGGACCAACACCCGATAATATTTCTCTTGCGTGGCGTTGGAATGGTGCGATGAATGCGAAAGAAAAAATTGTGGGTACGATTGTGGACGAATTAATGTCAAACTCGAAAGCGGGTTTAATTGACCTTAATTTGGTGAAAGCCCAAAAGGTGCTTCGGGCAGGTTCAAATCCCGAATGGAATAAGGATTACAGTATTTGGTCAATGACGGGAACACCCAAAAAAGACCAAAGCCTTGACGATGTTAAGGCCTTATTAATGGGTGAGTTAGATAAATTAAAGTCTGGAAACTTTGATGAAACAATTATCAAAGCAATAGCTGCAAATTATAAATTAACGGCTATTCAGGGATTGGAAAATAATACTTCTCGTGCTTACGGATTGTTGGGAAGTTTCATCTCATCAAAAGCATCTAATTGGAACGACGAGGCTTCTATCAACGATGCTTTGAGTAAAGTTACGAAGCAAGAAGTGATGGATTTTGCCAAAAAATATTGTGGTAATGGATATGTGGTTGTGTATAAAAGAAAAGGGCCAGACCCAAGTATTTTGAAGGTTGATAAACCAACAATCACACCCGTAGAAGTGAATCGTGAAGCTCAATCGGCATTTTTGAAGGATGTTAATACAACGCCAATGGCAAATATTGAACCCAAATGGTTGGATTTCTCAAAGGATTTGAAGAAAGGAAAAATCGGCAATTTGGATGCTTTGTATGTTCAAAATACAGATAATGATTTATTCAGAATGGCGTACCGTTTTGATATGGGTTCTTGGAATAGTAAAATCCTTCCGATTGCGCTTCAATACCTTCAATTTGTGGGAACTGACAAAATGAATGCGGAACAAATTAGTACGGAATTCTATCGTTTGGCGAGTAGTTTCAACCAATCTTACACCGACCATCATATCACGTTGGGCTTGTCGGGATTGAATGAAAACTTTGCTAAAACGGTGTCACTTTTTGAAGATTTATTGACAAAATGTAGGAAAGATGATGCCGCTTTGGATTTATTGAAAGGACGTATTTTAAAGCAAAGAAATGACGCCAAATTGAATAAAGCAGCTATTTTGCAAGGTTTGTCTACTTATGCGGCTTACGGGGCAAAAAATCCAAGAAATGCTTTGCAATTTACCGATGCTGAACTCAAAGCATTGACGGCAGATGAGCTAATTTCATTCCTCCAAAACTTAGTTTCGTACAAACATACTGTTACGTACTACGGCCCACAAACGATGGAAAATTTGGCAAAAATTGTGGGAGATATTCACAAAACGCCCGCAGATTTCAAAGCAGATTTGCCGCTTGTTGCAAATTTTGAAACTAAAACACCCATAAAACCAGAAGTATTATTTACGGATTATGATATGGTGCAAGCGGAGGTGAACTGGGTTCGTCCAACGATTCAATATAATAATTCTGAATCTCCAATCGTGGAATTGTACAATAATTATTTTGGGGGCGGAATGTCATCAATTGTGTTTCAAACCATTCGTGAATCAAAGGCATTGGCGTATTCAACGTATGCATACTATGTTACGCCAAGCAATAAAAATGAGACTTACCGCATGATTGCCTACGTGGGTACGCAAGCCGATAAAATCCATGAATCCATTGCGGGAATGAATGAATTATTGAATACTTTTCCAGTATCGGAGAAAAATCTTGAAACAGCCAAAGCAAGTATGAAAAAGAATTATCAAACTGAAAGAATCACGCAAGATAATATCATAAATACATACTTAGCCAATCAAGACAAAGGCATTTCTACCGATGAACGTCAAGTAATTTATCAAGCACTTGACAAAATGTCAACGGATGATTTGAAGAAATTTCAGGATACCCAATTGGCCAATAAACCTTACAGTCTGTGTATTGTGGCTTCGGAGAAAAAGGTAAATTTAGAAGACCTTAGAAAATATGGAGAAGTTAAGAAATTAAGCTTAGAAGAGGTGTTTGGGTATTAGTTATTCGATTCTGGAGGTTAGTTCTTTAAGGAAGGCTTCGCTTTGAGCGAAGCCTTCCTTTTTTTGTAACTGAATTTAGACTAAAAAATATCTTTAGAAATAACTAATCACTTTGAGCTATTATTTCCAAATAATAAGTTTTCTTTTGGAAATAACTCTTCATTTTTGGTAGTTATTTCCAGATAATAAATTTTCTTTTGGAAATAACTATTATTTTTGTATCGTTATTTCCAAAAGAAAACTCAAAAAGCATCATGATTGTATTAGGAAGGCAAAAAGAAAAAGAGATTTTAGATGGGTTATTAACTTCACCAAAAGCCGAATTTGTGGCAGTGTATGGTCGTAGGCGTGTAGGGAAAACTTTCTTGATTCGGCAGTACCTAAAAACTAATATGTGTTTCGATTTCACAGGGTCGGACGAGGAAGATAATTCCATACAATTAGCCAATTTTTTCAGAGAATTTAGCAAGCAATGTCTTGATAATCAACCATATCCACAAAATTGGTCTGACGCTTTTTCGTTAATTTCGGATTATTTATATTCGTTAGAAAAAACCCATAAAGTGGTTATTTTTATGGATGAATTGCCTTGGTTAGATAAACCCAAATCGGGCTTTTTGGCGGCTTTACAATATTTTTGGAATCAACATGGCTCACAAATGTCTCATTTATTATTAATTACTTGTGGGTCGGCAGCCTCTTGGATTATCAAAAACTTAATGGATGCAAAAGGGGGTTTATATAACCGAGTAACACAAAGTATTGAATTGAAGCCTTTTACTTTGGCAGAAACAGAGGAATTTTTGAAGTATAAAAATTTAAGGTTCACTCGTTATCAAATCCTTCAATTATACATGGTGATGGGAGGAATTCCTTTCTATTTAGATGCTATCAAACCCTCAAAAAGTGTAAATCAAGTTATTAATGAACTTTGTTTTGAACAAAATGGCTTGTTGGCAAGAGAATTTAAACCCTTATATCATTCTCTGTTTAAAGATGCAGAAAAACACCTTGCAGTCGTAGAAGCACTTACTAAACGTCCTTACGGAATGAGCCGGCAGCAAATTTTAGAAGCGACAAAAATACCCAATGGTGGCTCTTTTTTACGTACCATTGAAAATCTAATTGATTGTGGATTTATCAAACAAATGACATCATTCGGTAAAAAAAATCAAGATTCAATCTTTAGAATCGTTGATTTTTATAGCATATTTTATATAAAATTTATCCGAGAAAATAGTATTGGTCGTGTTAATGTTTGGCAAAGCATTGCTGACAGTGCCAGCTACCAATCATGGAGTGGATATGCTTTTGAAAATATTTGTTTATTACACATAGAACAAATCCATAAAGCATTAGGAATCAGTGGTTTATATTCTCAAGCAAGTTCGTGGAAATTCATAGGGGACAAAGAAATGTCTGGAACACAAGCGGATTTGGTCGTTGACCGAAAAGATGGAATTATTCACCTTTTTGAATGTAAGTTTACGAATAAAGAATTTGTGCTAACAAAAGATTATACGGCAAAATTGAGAAAAAGAAGGGCTATTTTTGAGTACGTAACGAAGACAAAAAAACAAGTAGTTACGAGTTTAATATCCACTTTCTCAGCTATCAGGAATGAGTATTTTTTAGAGGAAATCCACAGCCAAGTAGAATCTGAGAATTTGTTTACTTGAATAGTAAAAATAGTCATTGAACAAAATCAATAAAGCTATCGTTAGAGAGTTAATATTAATTAGAAAAAACAGTAAAATATGAACATTGCCATCATTGCCACATCCCCAAGAAAAAATAGCAATTCATTACGCTTTTCAAATTATCTGCAAAAGTTAGCACAAACCGCTGGTTATGAAAATGTTACCGTTGTAGATTTTCATCATTTTGATATTCCATCGGTGGGTCGTGGGACGATAAACAAAGAATCTTTAACTGATTTTCAAAATGAATTGCTTTCCGCTTGGACAGCGGCAGATTTAGTATTTTTTATCACGCCGGAATATAATTTTACCGTTAACGGAGATTTATTAAACGCTCTCCATCAATTCGGTTCAAAGGATTTTGCGCATCTTTTTCACGATAAAGTATTCGCTTTGGCTGGGGTCTCGAGTGGAAGAGGGGGAAAAACTCCGTGTTTAGAATTAACAACGGTCATTAATAAAATCATCAATTTTAGCCATCAATATTCGGTGGTTTCTCCACGCATATTTGAGTCGCACGAGACCCATAAAAACTTGGATGATAAGGCAGATTCAACCGGAAATAAAATCTACGAAGATGGCGTGAAAGCCTTTTTGGACTATTCCTTGGAGGTTACGAAGCGTTGGACTAAGTAAGAATAAAGAGGTAAAAAATAAAAGCGGTCTGATTTTAAAATACCCTTTCAGCTTTTACCTCCTTTCTATCAATCAACTATATCGATCATTTCGCCAAGGATATGCTGTATTTGAATAGCCTCGTTCTTCCCAAAATCCTAACTTATTTTTGTTCATAAATTCAATTCTTTTAATCCATTTCGAACCTTTCCAAGCGTATAGTTGAGGCGTAATCATCCGCAAAGGACCACCGTGTTCAAGTGCCAAAGGCTGACCATCAACGGTATGTCCTAACAAAACATCGGGTTTCAGCGCTTCTTCCAAGGAAACATTTGTCGTGTACGTATCATATCCGTAACACATAATATGCGTAGCAGTTTCTTTGGGTTGCACCAAAGCTGCCAAATCAATCAGGCTCACTCCTTGCCAAACCATATCCAATTTCGACCAAGTGGTTACGCAATGAAAATCAGACGTATCTTCGGTTTGAGGCAATGCCATAAATTCATCCCAAGTCAGCATGACTGGATTTTCAACTTCTCCATCAATAATCAGACGCCATTTATCCAAAGGAATTTTAGGTTGATAACCCAAATCAAGCACGGGCCATTTGGTTGTAAGTGTCTGACCTACTGGCGTATTTGGCATTCCATGACGATTTATTGAACCTTTACCTTGGGGTTTTTCATCCGCCATTGAAGGCGTAGATTTCATCTTCTCCTCGAACCGATTTTTCAATTTCATCCGTGCTTCGATGATGCGGTCGAGCTTATTATTTTCTGTTTCTTCGTTTTCCATAATTATCTAATTTGTCTCTTTTTAACACGCATTCGATTTAAAAAGTTTAGTTAAATTTACTCAAGCTATTGGTTAAAAAATTCGCCAAAATGCCAGAGAATTCCAGAAGGGTCATGCAAAAAACATTCTTTTCCCCAGTTATTTGTTCTGATAGGAATCAGCCTTACGCCATCGTATTTTGAAGGTAAATTTAAAGCCAAAAGTTCTTGGTAGTATCTTTCAACGCTATCTACTTCCATAAAAATCATGGAATTATCAATCCAATCTTTTATGTAAGCATCTTGCAGATAAAATCCAATTCCTTCTGTTTTGAAATAAGAGAAATTATGTTCTAGTACGACTTCTTGGAATCCTAAATCTAAGTAAAACTCCCGGGATAATTCAAAATTTTTGGCTCCGATAAATGGTCTGATTGACAGGGCTTTATGATTCATATTGTTGAAATTAGAAATCAAAAGTAGGTTTTATTTTTTAAAAAAAGCTAAAAGGCACAAAAAAAGAGACAAGGCAAAAGCCCTGTCTCCAACATTTAATCAAACCTTATCATACCACTAAATAAGACCGTTTTTGGCTAAAGCTTCGCAAATTTGAACGGCATTTGTGGCCGCTCCTTTACGCAAATTATCAGCGACAATCCACATATTTACAGTATTGGGTTGGGTTAAATCACGACGAATACGTCCGACAAATACCTCATCCTTCCCATGTGCATTGATTGGCATTGGATAGATCGCATTTTTAGGGTCATCTTGCAGGATTATCCCTTCTTCTGTTGCTAAAATGCGCTTCATTTCTTCTACGTCAAAATCATTTTCAAACTCAATATTCACCGATTCAGAGTGTCCGCCGATGGTCGGAATTCTAACCGTTGTGGCAGTTACCTGAATCGAATCATCCATCATGATTTTCTTCGTTTCGTTCACCATTTTCATTTCCTCTTTTGTGTAACCATTATCTAAAAATACATCAATGTGTGGCAAAACGTTCAAGTCAATCTTGTGTGGATAAACCGAAGGAACGTCTGTACGTCCTTCTCGCTCAGCAAAAAGTTGGTCAACCGCCGCTTTTCCCGTTCCCGTAACCGACTGGTAGGTAGAAACAACCACCCGTTTTACCTTGTATTTTTTATGTAATGGATTCAAAACCACAACCATCTGAATCGTAGAACAATTTGGATTGGCAATAATTTTATCTTCGGCGGTTAAAGTATGCGCATTAATTTCTGGAACAACCAATTTTTTAGTTTCGTCCATTCTCCAGGCCGATGAATTATCAACAACTGTAATACCCGCTGCGGCAAATTTTGGCGCTAATTCCAAGGATGTTACACCGCCTGCGGAGAAAATAGCCACGTTTGGTTTCATCGTGATAGCATCATCAAAACCTACAACGGTGTACTGTTTACCCTTGAACTCAACCTGTTTCCCCACTGAACGCTCAGAGGCAACTGGAATAAGTTCTGTCACGGGGAAATTACGTTCCGCCAATACTTTAAGGATTTCACCACCGACCAAACCCGTGGCTCCGACTACTGCTACTTTCATTTTAACTGATTGATTATTTAAAAAGTGACTTAGGCACGAAGGCACAAAAGGCACATAGTGAAAAAAGAAAATTAAAGTTTTATATTATTTTCATCCTATCGATAATGTGATGAAGAATTAGGATTCTTACGCTTTCAGCCAATAAGATTTAAAAACGATGCGAAATTCCTACGCCTAAAATAGACTGATTATCAATTGATTTATCAAAAATTAAGCCGATTTTATTTTCAGAAATGACTTCATTATACCTTTTTAGCGCCTTTCCTAGATGCACATTTGATTTAATATTCAAATATCCCGAAATCAAAACGGTACTTCCAAAAATTCCCCAATACGTTTCGCTCGATACTTTTTCACGGTTAAAAATGGTATAAAGTGAAAATCCGGTCGAAATTAAACTCACAATTTGAACTGCTTTTCGTTGCTTTTTAAAAGTCAAATATTCAAAATTTACTTCTGTATCTCGTAACTGCAATAAAGGTATTTGCAAGCCCAAAGGATTTTCAATTATCTGACGATCATAAATAAATTTTGTACCCAAAGTATTTTGTTTAACTTCTATTGGACACAAAACTTTTCTATCAATCTGAGCGAATGATTTGGAATAACAACCAATTAAAAGAATGAGCAATATCCTGATTCTCACGGCGATAATTTTCTGAAAAGTTTGCAAACTTAGTCTATAAATTTAGAAGAGAAAAGAGATTTTAGAGAATAGTTGTTTAATTCACTGATTATCAACGAATTACCTACACTTAGAATTTATAGATTATATTGGGCGTAATGCAAAAATCCATTCTGATGTCAAATTCATCGGGATCTTTAATCAATTCAATGGGTTCTTCAAAACAGACACCAATTTTCAATATTTCAGGTTTGCATGATTGCAAAAAACGGTCGTAAAAACCTTTTCCATAACCTACTCGGTAGCCATTTTTATCAAAGATTAACAAGGGAATGATCACTAAATCAATTTGTTCTGACAAGATTTCACCTTGATTTTCTCCTGAAGGTTCTAAAATTCCCCATCGGTTTTCAACTAATTCTTTTTCGTCAAAAAGGTAGTTTTCTAGGGTAGAATTTACTGGGATAATTTTTGGAATGACAATATTTATTTTGGGTAAATTTTCTTGTAAATATTTAATAATCAGCCAAGTATTTATTTCATTGTGTTTAACAATCGGCAAAAAAATATGCAGATTTTTTACTTTTGAAAGGTCGAAATTGGCAAAAAATAAATCCTTAATTCGATGACTTTTAATGGCCATTTCTTCGGCAGAAACTGCCTTGCGTTTGGAGAGGTGATGTTGGCGGAGCTGAGATTTTTTCATGGATATTCAATTTTAGCAATTCCTCAAAATCCAAATCGGAATGAAGTTCCTTGTTTTTCACCGGACTTTAACATTCTGTGGACTTCTTTTTTCAAATCGTCATCATATTTACGACGTGATTTGACTTACTTTACTTTGACCATTTTGTGCATTTATTATGCAAAAAAGTGTGTCCTTTTTGTGTACTATATCAGCTGCAGTTGCAAGCCTAAAAGCTGTATATATTCTACGCTAACAAAGCCAAAACATCATCTTTTGATAACGATTTTACAAAACTTTCCTCCGTTGTAATTAGCTCATTAGCAAGGCGTTTTTTACTTTGTTGTAAGGCCAGAATTTTTTCTTCTACCGTATTTTTGGTAATGAATTTATACGTAAAAACGGGGTTAACTTGCCCAATTCTATGCGCTCGGTCAACTGCCTGAGCCTCAATGGCCGGATTCCACCAAGGGTCCAAAATAAAGACATAATCGGCCGCTGTGAGATTCAGTCCCAATCCCCCTGCCTTCAATGAAATCAAGAAAATTTGAATATTTGGATTATTTTGGAATAATTCAACCTGCGCTTGGCGGTCGCTAGTGCTGCCATCCAAATAGGCATACGAGCGTGATTCTTTGTCTAAATGTTCTCTAAAAAGACTAAGGTGTTTTACAAATTGACTAAAAATCAAGACTTTATGTCCTTCTTCTAAAATGGTATCTAATTTCTGAATGACATCATCCAATTTACCAGAATCTCCTGCATACGCTTGGTCGGTAAGTCTGGGATGATTGGCTAGTTGCCGCAATTTTGTTAAACCCTGTAAGACCATTATTTGCGATTTTGATATTCCTTCTTTTTCGATATGATTCAGAATAAGATTTCGATAATAGGCTTTCGCTTCTTCGTATTCAATCTCCTGCAGTTCAGTCATTTGGGCGTAATGAATTGCCTCAATTTTGGGGGGCAATTCAGTGGCCACTTGCGACTTATGTCTCCTCAACATAAACGGTTTTATGATAGAATATAGTTTTTTCAGTTTTGTTTCATCCGCTTTTTTTTCAATTGGAATTTGAAATTCATTTTTAAAAGAATGTTGACTTCCCAAGATGCCCGGATTAATAAAGGTCATTTGCGACCATAGATCCATTGTGCTATTTTCCAAAGGTGTTCCCGTAAGTACCAATCGGTGCTGAGAATTCAGTTGCATCACGGCATTGGTGATGTTGGAAGCAGGGTTTTTTATTGCCTGAGATTCGTCCAGAATTACGTAATTAAAACGATGATTTTTTAATAAATCGATGTCAATCCGAACGATTCCATAAGAAGTTAAAACGACATCGTAATGATCAAATTGTTTGGTATTTTTACCTCGATTTGTACCTGTATAACTGAGTAGTTTGAGATGCGGAGTAAATTTTTGAGCTTCTTTTTCCCAATTATAAATCAGCGAAGTTGGCATAATCAAAAGGCTCGGAGTCGCATTTTTCAGCTCTTTTTGTGAGGCTAATAATGAGAGCGTTTGAACTGTTTTACCGAGTCCCATATCATCGGCAAGGCAACCCCCAAAATTGTATTCATTCAAGAAGCGCATCCAATCGTACCCTGCTTTTTGGTAAGGCCTTAATTTCCCATTAAAACCTTTAGGGATGTCGTAAGTTTGAATTTCTTCAAAATCACGCAATTTTTCTAATTTCCTGCTCAAAACCGCCACCGCTAAAGAATCATTTTGCAAATCTTGAATTAAAGAAATATGATGCTTTTTTAAAAAAAATTGCTGATTTTCACCATTTTGTTCGATGAAATTAAAAAATTCGGCATATTGAGTAAACCAATTTTCGGGAATTATGGCAGTTTCTCCATTTTCTAGTAAAAACTCCTTTTTGCCTTGCAGAATCAAGTTTCTAATTTTCAAAAATGGAATTTCATACTCCCCAAAAAGCACTTTTGCGTGAATATCAAACCAGTCATTTCCTTCCACAATATTCACCTCAATTTTAGAATATCCCAAGAAATATTTTTTGCCATTATTAGAGATATTTTGCACTACTTTGAAACCTGCCTCCAATAAAATTTCGTGGTTTTTATGTAACCAAAAAAAAGCATCCGGTTTAGACAAAATGGATCTTCCGTGCTTTAAATCTAAGCCTGATTCAATCAACGTTAACAACTTATCTTTTTCTTGTTTCAGATCTCTTTGGACTTTATAAAAAACATACTCATTACCTGATTTTTGCATACTTACGTTGGCTGAAGCCGCAAAGCTATCGAATGGAAAAGTGTATTTCCCATAATGAAAAGAAATACTCAAGGTCACGTTTATATCTGCATCCATTTTCTCTCGAACATTATTTTTGATTGGCGAATCAAAAACCGTTGTTTGAACGGCCTTCTGCTCGGAAAAAATCAGGACCGGCACGCAAGTGTAAGCCTCTAAACGAATTTCAAAACCTTTTGCGTAAACATCAAACATGGAAATGATGGAGGTTACAAATTTTCGGTAATAATCTTCTTCAATTTTCTTGGGAATGATGATGTATTTTTTATGAAGAAATGGCCGTAATTTCTTGCCATCCACATTTTTAGCAAAATGATACAATTTATTGTTGAGAATCATCCAAGCAGGTTCATCGCAGACGATGAAAGCATTTTTAAATTGAAAGTCTATCTTCTCACCTTGATACCTTATTCTTGGAAAATAATGCGTATTTTCTTCATTTCGCATAAAATGGAATAATACCGTTGCCTTTTCTGGAAGCACGTCAATTTTTTGCCAAATCGGATTACCGTCATTACCCATAATGTATAATTGTTTACCCAAAAGCAAGGGAAGCATATGGGCTTTCACTTTATCAATATAATCCATAATAAGCCCCTGGGTAACTTTTTCTCCTTTGAGTGGGTCATAAAGTTTCAAGAAAAAATCAGTGATCGTCCGCTTTTTTGTACCGACAAATTTCTTGTATATATTTTCTTGCTGAATGGAATCAATCAATTTTACAAGTTTTAAATCACTCTCATCCAAGCCATGTTTGAACTCTTTTATGTTCTTAACTGATACGTTTTGATTGAGTAAAGTGAGTTCATTTTTCGAGTCTAGTTGAACTACAAAAGCCTCAAAAAGATAGCCCAAATACTCATGATTGAGGATTGAATAAATTATTTGAAATGGTTCAGAAGTATAAACTTTCATGTTAGGAAACGGTATATTTTTGTGTGATCTATCTTGGATTATCTGGAAAGTAACTGGAACAAAAGATAATTACGTTTTTTCAATTTAATCAATTCCAAATCTAAAAAATTAAAACGATAATGCCAAGGGTGAGGTGGGTAGATAAAAGTTCTTAGGTGCCGTCGCTTGGCTGAGGATTGTTCAGAAGACTGCGGTTATCAAACCAGAAAAGCTTTTAGTTGCAGGGCTCGGGAAATAGACTAATTTCTGACAACAGGTGACAGAAATTTTGCGGGGAAATTTGGCTTTTGTTTATCTTAAAGAATAGACAGAAAAAAGTTCTCAGGATTATTCTAAATGGCTTTTTATCGTGTAAATAAAATACGATGGCGCTCAATACAATCAAAACACTAGAATTTTGTGCAACTTCCCGAAAGCTCAAAACTTTCGGGAAGTTACAATTCCAACCGGTAATGTCGTTCTCGCTAATTGGCGAATAATTAATCAATCCGTTTCAACTTCACATTTTCCATCGGACGAATAACCAATGGTACTTTCTCAAGTTTCACAGCGGATGTATCAAGCCCGAACCATTTGTCTTCCGACGGGGTAAAGTCTTTAATAAAGAAATAAGCTTTCATAATCGTTCCTTCAATAATGGATAATTTATTATCGAAAGAAAGAAATCGCTCCAAAACTACAAAACGGAAATCACCAATAACATTCTGTTTATTTAACGATTCGTATCTTGAAGTAATGTCCACTTCACCTTTTTGCACCATATCCTCCACCACTTTTCTGAAGTAAAGATTTATTTTTTGATCTACTTTAAATCCTAATCTAAAATTGACTTTAATGACATCATCAGGTTCAATCACGCTTACTTTGTATTCCATCGCATAAGGATCATCCACGGTATCAACGTGAATAAACCAGTAAATATCTGCTCGTTTTGGGCGCTTCTGGAAAATAGAATAAATAATTTTATTTTCTATTTCACTCAAACGAGCAGCATTCGACATAAATACTAGGTGAGTAGCATATTTTGGAATACTCATATCTTGGCTCAATTCTTTCAAAGGCTCGATATAATCCGCCAGTTTTACGTATTCTGTCAAACGCATTTTAATAATGTTGGCTCTGTACCATATTACCATCAACGCAATGATAACTGATGCAATGAGTAGCGAAACATATCCACCATGAACAAATTTGCGCAGATTAGCCACTAAAAATGCCCCTTCGATAGCCCCGTAAACGAGAAGGAAGGCAATAACCCACCACATATCAATTTTCTTCACATGCAGATAATAAGCAAATAATGAAGTGGTCATCAACATCGTGAGGGTAATGGCCAAACCATAGGCAGCCTCCATTTTAGATGATTCTCTAAACCACAAAACCACACCGATGCAGCCCAACCAAAGAAAAATATTCATACTCGGAACGTACAACTGTCCCTTTTGGTCAGAAGGATAATGTAAGCGAACTTTAGGCCAAAAATTCAAACGAATTGCCTCTGAAACCAAAGTAAACGAACCAGAAATTAAAGCCTGACTGGCAATTACCGCCGCTGCTGTGGCAATAACAATTCCATAAATCAAGAACCATTCTGGCATCAATTCAAAAATAGGTTTACGTCCATTCAAGAGTTCGCCATTGTGAGACAATAACCAGGCTCCTTGTCCAAAATATTGAAGTAGCAAACATACTTTAACGAAAATCCAACTAATTCTAATATTTCCACGACCGCAATGACCCAAATCTGAATATAGCGCTTCTGCTCCCGTCGTACACAGGAAAACGGCTCCTAAAATCCAGAAACCTTCATCGCCACCGTGTGGATTTATGAGTAATTCATATCCATAATACGGAGAGATCGCCTTCAGAATTGTCCAGTCTTGCCCGATCCATACGATGCCAAAAATGGCTAACATCCCGAACCAAACCAACATTACTGGACCGAAGGCACGCCCAACAACCTTGGTCCCAAAGATTTGAAACATAAAAAGTCCGGTAATAATCGCAATGACGATTGGAACAGTTTGAAGGTCTGGATATAGTTTCAGTAATCCTTCAACTGCCGAAGCTACAGAAATTGGTGGCGTGATTACACCATCGGCTAAAAGTGTTGCCGCCCCAATAATTGCTGGAATGGTAAGCCATTTTGCGTGTCTACGAACCAGCGCAAAAAGGGCTAAGATACCACCTTCACCACGGTTATCGGCTCGAAGAATTAGAATAACATATTTGAGGGTTGTTTGGAGGGTGAGTGTCCAAAAAATACAAGATAAACCTCCCAAGACAGTGCGCTCATCAATGGCTTCTTTGTCAATGATTGACTGCATCACGTACAAAGGCGAAGTCCCAATGTCGCCGTAGATAATTCCCATCGCTACCAACAGACCCGCTGCGGTGGCTTTCTCCATGCTTTTGTGTTCCATAAAAGGACTCGAAGTGTAATGTCAAAAGTATTTAATAAAATTCCTTGAAATATTACAATTAGTTAGGGTTAATAAGTTTTTTTGTGACAATATTACGATTTCTTTATTATCAAAAGCAAATATAATATTTCTAATGATTTAATTGGCAACAAAAAACTCCGCAAAAGGCTAGACCTTGCGGAGTTTTTTGTTATTTCTATGCTTTGATTAATTCTCCAAAC
>Ga0114959_10001785_pt1 | contig 18352 bp, 14 predicted proteins | sample C_130625_EF_Meta_FD_87317 | JGI IMG/M metagenome (GOLD analysis project Ga0114959, IMG submission 87317) | Freshwater microbial communities from Lake Croche, Canada to study carbon cycling - C_130625_EF_MetaG | ecosystem: Environmental > Aquatic > Freshwater > Lake | place: Lake Croche, Canada...
GAGCGGGTGCAGTCTTCGAGTCTCTCGCAGAGCCTCCACCTTCTTTCGGCGGCCGACATCAAGGGGAAGCTCTCCGCCGATGGGGGCCGAGCCGACCGGCTCTCGAAAGACGACTCCACCGATCCCGAGAAGATCCGCGAGGTGTTCCTCGCCACGTTCGCCCGCCTCCCCACCGACGCGGAGATGGCGCAGGCCGTCGGAGTGATCGCCGAGCCGCGGACCTCGCCCGAAGGGCAACCGCTCCCCGATCCCCAGGCCCGGCGAGAGAACCTCGAGGACCTCCTCTGGGCGCTGCTCAATGCCAAAGAGTTCCTCTTCAATCACTGAACATCATCCATGGGCCGCCCCGCGGCGGAGGAGACTCTCGATGACCCACCCACGCCAGCTTTGCCCGATCGATCGCCGCTGGATCGGCATCGGCGCCCTCGCCCTGTCGATAGCGGCCGTCTCCGTTGCCGACCTCCGCGCCCAGTCGGTCTGCCTGCCTCTGCCACGCCTGCTCACACTCGTGCCGGCAGGCGCTCAGAAGCCGGGCGGGCAGGGGGCGACGACGGTCGAAGTGAAGGTGTCGGGCGAGCTCCTCGACGGCTGGGAGACTGGCGGCGAGACGGTCGCGCCGCAACTCCTCTTTTCCCATCCCGGCATCACCGCCACGCCCATCCTCTCGGGCGAGGGAAAGCCGGAGAAGGATCGATTCCTGGTGACCATCGCCGCTGACGTGCCGCCGGGGCTCCACGATGCCCGGATGATGACGGCACTGGGCGTATCGTCGCCGCGTGTGTTCACGATCGGGACGCATCCCGAGGCGCTCCGCACCGCGGCCAACACCACCCCGGCTCAGGCCTTTCCGCTTGCCCCGGGCATGGTCTGCAATGCCCAGGCGACCGCGCAGGCTGCCGATTACTACCGTCTCGAGCTCCAAAAGGGGCAGCGCATCGTCGTCGACTGTGCCGCGCGGGGGATCGAGTCGAAGCTCCGCCCCGTCCTCATCCTCGCCGATGCTACCGGCGCCGATCTCGTCGCCGAACGCCGCGGTGGCCTCCTCGACTTCACCGCCCCGGCCACCGCCACGTATCTCGTCAAGCTCCACGATCTCTCGTTTCAGGGGGGCCCCGAGTGCTTCTACCGGCTCCTGGCCCATGATCTCCCCGCCGGCGCGCCGCTCCCGGAGCGGCAGGCCGCGGTCGCCCCGGTCCTCACCTTCTCCTGGCCCCCTCCGGGGCTGGCGGGCAAGCCCGGCATCGAAGAGATCGAAGGGGCTGATCCGCAAGCGGCGCAGCAGGTGACGCTGCCGCTCGATCTCGGCGGTCGATTCTTCCCGGCGGGCGACGTCGACAGCTTCGAGTTCGAGGCCACGGCGGGGGAGGTGTGGTGGATCGAGGTCGCCTCCGAGCGGATCGGGGCACCGACGAATCCCGCCGTCGTCGTCGAGCGCCGCCTGCCGGCGGGCCCCGACGGAGCCCCTGGAGCTTTCGAGGACGTGGCGGAGCTGGCCGACATCCCCGCCCCGATCAAGCCGTCGACGAATCACTACGCCTATGACGGCCCTCCGTACGAAGCGGGCTCGGCTGATTGCCTCGGCCGGCTCGAAATCAAGGAGACCGGCACCCACCGCCTTCAGATCCGCGACCTCTTCGGCGGCACCCGCGATGAACCACAGGCGATCTACCGGCTCACGATCCGCAAGGCCCGGCCCGACTTTGCCCTCGTTTGTTGGCCGCTCCACATGGAACTGCGCAACGGTGACAGGGCGGCCCTCTCCAAGCCGCTGGCACTCCGCGGTGGCGGGTCGGTGTGCCTCGAGGTGGCGGCGATCCGCCGCGATGGCTTCGACGGCCCGATCGAACTGGCCGTGACCGGCCTCCCAGAAGGCGTCAGCGCCACCGGCCTGCGGATTCCGGCCGGCGCCACCCGCGGACAGATTCTCGTCAGCGCCAGCGACGCCCCCCCGCGGAACTTGGCCTCCATCTCGATCCTCGGCCGGGGCACGGCCGATGGCGAGCCGATCGAACGCCCCTGCCGGCTCGCCGGGCAGTGCTGGCCGATCCGCGACGGCTGGTCGGAGATTCCCTTCCCGCGGCTCCTCGCCGACACCACCCTCTCGGCCGGGGGCAGCGAGCCGGCGCCCCTCACGCTCCGCACGAGCGGGGCTGGCATTTCTGCGGCGGCCCCCTTGGAGGCTGTCGAGGGGACGGCGATCGACGTGCCGCTCGAGCTCATCAAGCGCGCTGAAGTACAAGGCGCGACGTTTCAAATGCGCGTCGTCGGCCCCGGCTTCGATCAGATGCCCGGCTTCGAGCTCGACGTTGCAGCGCCGAAGCCGCTCGCCATCGATCTTGCCAAGCTGAAGATCCCCCCGGGCGACCATGCCTTCGCGCTGGTCACGAGCGCCGTGACGAAGTACGTCCCGGTGGTGGCCGGCCAAGCCACGCCCCCTGCTCCCACCGACATCGCCGAAATCCTCGTCTCAACGCCGATCCATGTGCGGGTGACTCCCGCCGCCAAGGAGGCCACCCCATGAGCCTGTTTTCCGCCAACTGCCCCGGTCCCTTCGGACGGATGCCACACGCCGGAGCGATGGGGCGCCGGGAATTGCTCCGCGTCGGCATGGCCGGTCTCGGGGGGCTCTCGCTCCCCGGCGTCCTCCGGGCGAGGGCTGAGACGCCGGCCGCCGGCAAGCAGCCGACGGCCGTGATCATGGTCTGGCTCCCGGGCGGTGCCTCCCACATCGACACCTACGACCCCAAGCCGGAGATCTCGAGCGAGTACCGCGGCCCGTTCCAGACGATCCAGACGAAGATCCCCGGGGTGCAGTTCACGGAGCTCCTCCCCCGGCAGGCGCGGATCGCCGACAAGTTCACCGTCCTCCGCTCGATGCAACAGACGGCCGGCGGCCATCCGGCCGGTTCGATGCAGATGCTCTCCGGCGATCCCGACACCCGCGACAAGCCGAAGCCGAAGTTCCCCGACTGGATGACGGTGGCCAACTACCTCCGCGCCAAGGAGGGGCCACGCGACAACCCGCTCCCCCGGTACGTCGGCGTCAGTCCGCCGCTGGAATACAACGGGCCGGCCTACCTCGGCGACGCCTACCAGCCGTTCGTCGTCTCCGGCGATCCGAATCAGCCGAGCTTCACCGTGCCCCACATCGGCACCGCCAGTGGCCGCGACGGCGCCCGCCTCGACCGCCGCGTCGCCCTCCGCCGGCAATTCGATTCCCTCGAGCGCGCCATCGAAAAGCAGGCCGACTTCCAGGCCCTCGATCAATTCGAGACCCAGGCGATGACGCTCCTCACCAACGCCCGCACGAAGGAGGCCTTCGACCTTTCGCGCGAGGACGACTCGACCCGTGACCGCTACGGCCGCAACGCCTGGGGCCAGCAACTCCTCATGTGCCGCCGTCTCGTCGAGGCGGGGGTCGACATCGTCACCACGCAACTCGCAGGCCCGCTCTGTGGCCGGGTCGGCAACTGGGACGACCATGCCGTCAACCATCATGTCTTCGATGCCCTCCGCTACCGGGCTGATGCCTACGATCAGTCGGTGGCGGCGCTCATCGAAGACATCTACGACCGCGGCCTCGACAGGCGCGTGCTCGTCGTCGTCACCGGTGAGTTCGGCCGCACGCCACGGATCGAATATTCGCCGAGCACCGGCGAAGGGGCGGCGAGCGCTCCGGCCGGCACGAAGCAGCCGGGCCGCGACCACTGGCCGCGGGCCTATTCCAACATCTGGGCCGGCGGCGGGATCGAGACCGGCCGCGTGATCGGGTCCACCGATCGCAAGGGGGAGGATGTCACCGAGCGCCGCTGCACGGCCGGCGACTTCCTGGCGACGATCTACCACCACCTCGGCATCGACGCCCCGCGGGTGACGATCGACGATCTCAATGGCCGCCCGACGCCGGTCGTCGACCACGGCAAGCCGATCGAGGAACTGATGGGCTGATCAGGGCGTCACCGACGTCCTTTTTTCAGAGGAGGATCCGATGCCCGGCAAGAGGTTCACGCGGCGTCAGGCTGTCGCCCGCAGCGCGGCCCTGGCGGCCTGTGCGGGGCAGGGGGGATGGTGGCGCTCGGCCCGGGCCGATGACGCCGCGGCAGGGTCTTCTCCACTCGACGAAATCTCCGTCGCGATCCTCGGCTGCGGGATCCGCGGGCCTGCCCATGCCGAGGAGCTCGCCGGCCGGCATGGGGCCCGCGTGAGCTGGGTCTGCGATCCCGACCGCGGCCGTGCCGAGAAGCTCGCCGACCAGATCGCCCTCAGAGCTGCTTCGCGGCCGCGCGTCGCCTCCGACCTCCGCACGCCGCTCGACGACGCCTCCCTCGACGTCGTCACCGTCGCCACACCGAATCACTGGCATGCCCTGGCTGCGATCCTCGCGATGGAGGCCGGCAAGGACGCGTATGTCGAGAAGCCGGTCTGCCACTCGATCGAGGAGGGACAGAGGCTGGCGGCCACAGCGCGCCGTCTGGGGCGCGTCTGCCAGGGAGGCACGCAGGCCCGCTCGCTCCCCTGCCTCCGCGAGACGCGCGCCTTCCTCGCGGCCGGCGGGATCGGCAAGCCGACGCTCGCCCGGATGCTCTATACGAGCCACCGTCCGCCGATCGGGGGCCCGGGCGCGTTCCAGCCGCCGGCGGGGGTGAACTACGACCTGTTCTGCGGGCCAGCGCCGCTCGTTCCCCTGACTCGCCCGCAGTTCCACTACGACTGGCACTGGTTCTGGCCCACCGGCGACGGCGATCTCGGCAACAACGGGATCCACTTCCTCGACGCCGCCCGGAACATGCTCGATCTCTCGGGGCCCGGCTTGGCGACGCTTTCCTTCGGCACCCGCGCAGGCTACGCCGACGCCGCCGAGACGCCCCACACGCAGACGAGCCTGACGCTCTTCCCCGATGTGACGCTCGTCACCGAGATCCGCAATCTCAAAGACGTCGCCGACGTCGACGGGCTGGGGATGGGGATCCAGATCCACGGCACCGAGGGAAGCGTCGTCTGGAAGGCACACAGCCCGACGGTGGCCGTCCTCGATCCTGCCGGCATGCCGGTGAAGACGATTTCCGGTGAGGGAAACCATTTCGAAAAGCATGTCGCCAACTTCCTCGCCGCGGTCCGGGCCCACGATCCGCAACGCCTCGCCGCCGAGATCGGGGAAGGGGTGCAGTCGACGGCGCTGTGCCATCTCGGCAACATCTCCTATCGGCTCGGCACGGAACTCGCGCCCGAAGACATCGTCGCCCGGATCGACGCCCGGCAACCGAACGATGACGCGGCAAAACTCGTCGACCGCGTCCGCCGGATGCTCGCGGCCAATGGCTGCGCGCCGGCCGACGGCATGATCCGCTGCGGAGAGTGGGTCGAAACGGCAGCAGGAAAGGCGACAGACGCCCTTGCCCTCGCTGCCGACAGCGGACCGGTGCTCGTTGAGGGGCCGGCCCGCGATCTCGAGCGGCTGGTGTACCGGGCGCCGTTTCTCCTCCCGCCGGCGCGGGAGTGACTCTTGCGGAGATGGGCCAGGGGCCGCGCTCGCCCCGGTGCCTGCTTCAGAAGATCGCCCGGATGGGAGAGCCAGTGGCGATGCGATGCGGCCGGCCGAGCGGGTCGTGGATCTCTCGGGCCGGATCGATCCCGAACCGCCAGAAGATCGTCGCGGCCAGATCCCCCGGCGTGACCGGATCGGCCAGGGGATGAGCCCCGATCCGGTCGCTTTGCCCGTGAACCGCTCCCCCCTGGATCCCACCGCCGGCGAGGAGCACCGAATAGCAATGGGGCCAGTGGTCGCGGCCGGCGCCTGAGTTGATCTTCGGCGTCCTTCCGAACTCCCCCATCGCCACGACGAGCGTCGATTCGAGCAGGCCGCGCTGGTCGAGATCGGTGATCAGCGCGGCGAGCGACCGGTCGGCGATCGGGAGGAGATGATTCTTGTGCTGGCTCGCACACTTGGCGTGGGCGTCCCAGTTCTGCCCCTGCTGGCGGTAGTCGTAGACATTCACGAACGGCACCCCCGCCTCGACCAGCCGCCGGGCCACGAGGAGATTCTGCCCGCGCATCTGTCGGGCCACCCCCATCTCGCCGCCGCCACCGTTGACCTCGCCGGTGGGGAGGGGGTCGGCTGTGAAGCCGTAGGCCTCGCGGACCGCGGCCGGCTCCTTGGAGACATCGAGCGCGTCGCGGATCGCCTCCGATTCGAGGAGGCGACAGGCCCGATCGGTGAAGGCGGAAAAGGGATTGGCCCCGGGTACCGCCGCGGTAGCGTGATCGAGGGCCGAGAGGAGGCCGAGGCGGCCTGCGCGACGGGCGGCGTTGGAGCCCTGCCGCGGCAGGAGGGCATCGACAGGATACGTCCGCGTTACCGGATCGACGTCGACGAGAAGCGGATCGTGCGCCGCCCCGAGGAAGCCGCCACCCTGGCAGGGAACAGGATGGACATTGCGGAACACATGCGGCAGCGATGCGAAAGGCACCTCGCCGACCGGAGCCGGATTGAGGGCTGAGACGACGCTTCCATGGGAGGGATAGAACTGCCGCGTCGGCACGAACAGCTCTCGATCCGGGCCCTCGAGGGGCCGGCCGGTGAGAGCATGAATCGAAGCCGAATCGTGGAGATTCGCCTCGTGGTGCATGCTCCGCACGATCGCGATCTTGTCCATCACCCGGGCCAGCCCCGGCAGATGCTCGCAGATCTGCACGCCGGGCACCGCGGTGGAAATCGAGGCAAACTCGCCGCGGATGTCGGCCGGGGCCGACGGCTTCATGTCGAACGTATCGAGATGGCTCGGACCGCCGTACCAGAAGAGGAGGATGCAGGCGCGGATGGGACGGGCCACCGCCACCTCGGCCCCGGCGTTGCGGGCCCGGAGGAGGCCGCCGAGCGACAGCACAAGTCCCCCGCCGATCCCGGCACCGATGGAGAGATCGAGAAACGCCCGCCGCGAAGCGCGGGGCTGGTCACGGCGTCCTTTCGCTTCTCCCATCTCACGTCCCCTCTCGAAAGCGTTCAGCGGCGATCGATGGCGGCCGAGTCGCCAGCGGGGAGGGGCACCTGGTCGGGCGAGGTGAGGTAGGCGACGAGGTCGCGGACGTCATCGTCCGAGAGCTTCGAGAGCAGACCTTCGGGCATGAGCGACTGCTGCTGCACCACCTGCTCGGCGATGTCGTGGCGGTCGAGGACGATCGGCGCCTGGGCGGTCTGAACGGTGAGTGTCCGCTCGTCGGCAGCGCTGATCACGCCGGTCACGGCCCGGCCGTCGGCAAGGACGAACGACACGGCCCGGAAGTCGGCCCCGACACTCGCCCCCGGATCGATGACGTTCTCGAGGAGGTAGTCGAGGTTTCTGCGATTGGAGCCGGTGAGGTCGGGGCCGAGCTTGCGCCCTTCGCCGAACAACACATGGCAGCTCGCGCAGTCCCTGGCAAAAAGCGCCCGGCCATGGCCGCGGTCGGCCGCCGCGATGACGTCGGCTGAGAGTTCGCTCCGCCAGCGCTCGATGAGCTCCTTCTTGTCAGCCGCGCTGACTCGCACCTGCCCCCACAGCTTCCCGAGCCGCTCCGCGAGGGCCGCGTCGCCGAAATCGGCAATCTGCCGGGCATGGAAGGCGGAGATCTCTTCGGCACGGATCTGCCCCCCCTCGACTGCATCGAGAAGCTTGGCAGCGTAGGCCGGCCGGGAAGCGAGGAGATCGACGAGGGCCGAGCGGTCAGCCGGGGAAAAGATCCCGGCGGACCCGAGGGCCTTGGCCGGGGTGTCGGGATGGTCATACCGGGCCAGTCCCGCAAGCGCCTCGGCGATCACGGGACGGTCGCCGAGAAGCCCCTGGAGGATCGCAGCGCCATCCTCGGGCACCGTGGCCACGAGCGTCCGCACCGCCTGACGGCGGGCTTCGGGCGCCGCTGAGCCGTCGAGGGCCACCTGCCGCACCGTCTCCATGCCCCGCCCTTCGCCGAAGAGAACGTCAAGCTCACGGACGGCCTGAACGGTGGCCTCTTCGGAAGAAGCAGCGAGCGTCGCCGAGATCTCCGCGTAGCCGGCCGGAGGCGAGGCCTGCCGCCAGCCGCGGAGGCCGTCGGCCAGTCCGGTAACGAGGTCGCGACGCCGCGATGAATCCCCGTCGACCGCCGCCTTGAGAATCGCCGCCACGAGGTCGGGCCGCTCGTCAACGCGCCCTGCCACCCAGCGGGCGAGGTTGCGGCGCAGCTGTGGCAGTGCCGCGGTGCCGGCAAGGGCCACTGCCGCATCGGGATGCCGGGCGACCGACGGTGCCAGCCCAAACCAGACGAGCTTGGGAAACTGCGCATCGGCGGCGAAGGTGTCGTGGGCGGCGAGCGCCCCGGCGACGTCCCAGGCAGGGCCGTCGGCGAGCCGACCGACCGCCGAGGCGAGATGGAGTTGCACGGGGCCTGCCAGATCGGTGGCTGCCAGGGCGACAAGCCGCTCGACAGCTGCAGGGGAGGGCTGTCGGCCCCCCGGCGAACACGCGTCCACGAGGAGCCGCACCCCCCAGCTGCGGACGAACGGATCGCTGTCGCCGAGCCGCTCGAGGAGGAACGCCTCGTCGAGGGCTGTCGCGGGCTGGTCGATCGCAGGCTGGTTGATCGCGGGCTTTTCGATCGCGGGCTTTTCGATCGCGGCCAGGGCCCACAAGGCGCGGAGGCGGTGAGCGGGATCGGCGTCCTCGACGGCGCGCCCACGGAGCCAGCCGATGTCGGCGGCGAGGTCATCGCCACGCAGCGCCCGCTTCTGCCACTCGCGCACCGCCGCGCGGCTCCACCACTGGTCGGCGACGAGGAGGTTGCCGCGCAGGGATGTCCCCTCGAGCGCGGCGACATCGACGCGGGCCGGAGTCCGCGGGGCACCGTAGACGAGCTTGTAGATTCGGCCGCTCGTGCGATGGACGCCGTCATGGTCGTGGCACTCGCCGGTGTCGGACCAATCGGCGATGTAAACCCCGCCGTCGGGGCCACTGACGAGATCCATGCCGCGATAGAACGGATCGGCGATGAAGCACAGGTCGTCGCCATGCGACGCGGTGTAGCCGGCCCCGAGCGGCGCGAGGCGGTCTTGGTTGATCCGTCGGCCGTGGAGGTTGAGGGTGAACACGCCGCCGCGGTACTCCTGAGGCCAGTTCGTGCCGCCGTAGATCATCAGGCCGATGTGGGCGTGGCCCCCGCCGGCGGCGCTGGTCTTGTCGGAAACACCGAAGCGGATGTCGCTCCACTTCTCGCCGGTGTCCCAATGGACATGGTCGGCCACCTGCGGAACGAGGTCGTAGACATGCGACTCGAGATCGGTGCCGTACATCCGTTCGGTGTGCGCGCCGTACACCGCATGCCAGAGGTGGCCGATGACGGTGTTGATGACGAACGTCTCGCCATGCTCGTCGAAGTCGGTGCCCCAGGAGTTCGTCATCCCGGAGATCACCCCCTCGACGACCTTCCGGCCGGGGTGGTAACGCCACACGCCGGTGTTGATCTCCACCCGCTGCGAATCCCCCGCCCCCGGAACGCCGATCCGCGACGTCGCCTGGATCCCGTGCCGGGCCCACAGCCAGCCATCCGGGCCCCACTTCAAGCCGTTGCAGGGGGTGTGGCCAACGCTCTTCTCGTCGATGCCGTCGAGGACGATCTCGGGAGGGCCGTCGGGGACGAGGTCATCGTTGCGGTCGGGGATGAAGAGGAGGTGGGGAAGGTCGATCACCCACACGCCCCCGAGGCCCACCGCCACGCTCGTCAGCCGCGTGCCCCCGTCCCAGAACACCGTCCGCTCGTCGTGCTTGCCGTCGCCATCGGTGTCGGTGAGCACGGTGACGCGATCGCGGAGACTGTCATCCCACGCGCCGAGGTTGCTCCCCGCCCAGGTGAAGTTCTCCGCCACCCACACCCGGCCCTTTGCATCGGTGCACAGGCCGATCGGGTTTTGGACATCGGGCTCGGCGGCAAACACCTGAAGCGCGAAGCCGGGGGGGAGCTTCGCTGTCCGGCAGACCTCGGCCGGATCCATCGGCGTCTCGGTCGATTTCTCGGTGTTCGGCGGCGTGGGGAAATCATCCGCCGGTGCGACGGTCCCGAGGAGCATCGAGCCGATCATCAAGCCGAGCATCGTGATCGATCGGAGCCAAGCGGTGATTCGCATGCTGATCCCTGCGGAAAAAGTGTGGCATCGGACGGGGCGTCGCGCCCGGAAGCAAGGCCCCAATCCCCCGGGGCGCTCGGGGTGAAATTGTAGCCGGAGCCCTTCGGGGGCGTGACACGCATTCCTGCCGGGGAAACGTCGGGGAGCGTCAGGCGATCCCGAGGACGTCGCGCATCGAATAGAGCCCCGCCGGCCTCCCGGCGAGGAACGCCGCGGCGGCCAGGGCCCCCCGGGCGTAGCAGTCGCGGTTGGTAGCGCGGACGTTGACCGAGAGCGACTCCCCCTCGAGGCCGAAGAGGATCGTGTGCTCGCCGGGATTGTCGCCGGCGCGGACGGCGTGGTAGCCGATCTCGTCGGCTGGCCGGGCGCCGGGGCGCCCCTCGCGGCCGTGGGCGGCCCGCGTTTGCCCCATCGCGTCTTGGACGAGGCTGCCAAACTTGAGCGCCGTGCCGCTCGGCGAATCCTCCTTGTGGCGATGATGGCATTCGACGATCTCGACGTCAGCCCGCACGCCGGTGCGGTGGAGGAGCGCCGCGGCCCGCGACACGAGGTCCATCGCCACATTCACAGCCAGGCTCATCGACGGCGATTGGAGAATCGCGATCTGCTTGGCAGCCTCGTGGATCGCCGCCTGGTCGGAGGCCTCGAGCCCGGTAGTCGCCACGACCAGCGGCACCCTCCTGGCCACACAGGCCGCGGCGATCGCCGCCACGGCCCCCGGGAGGGAGAAGTCGATGACGACATCGGCAGGGCAGGTCCAGCTGTCGCTGATCGCGACTCCAGCGGCCGTCACCCCGGCAAGCGTCCCGGCGTCGGTACCGGCCAGCGGATGACCGGCCCGGTCGATCGCCGCCACGAGCTTCCACTGCTCTGGCTCGGCCGCCGCACAGGCGATGATCCGCTGCCCCATGCGTCCCGCGGCGCCGTGCATCACCAGCCGGAGAGCCTGCCGCGAGGTCGGGGCAGGGGAGGGGATCGCGGAGGCTAGCGGGCTCATCGGGCATTCCTGTTTGGTGTTTTGGCGTCACGGGGCATGGGCCCCGCTCGACACCCATCATAGAAAGCGCTTTCTGCGACACCACAGGCTCCCCGCGCCGTGCCGGCAGGGTTTGCCTCTCCAGCCCTTTTTTCAGCGGGGTGGGTCGGCTGGAGAAGCTGACTCACCCCCGCGCTCGCTGCCTGAAGAAGGCGTCAGTTTCGCGTCGATGGCTCCCCTGTCGGCTGGGCGATCCCAGGGAAGGGATGCTCGCGCGGCCTGAGGGGGGAAAGCTGTGCTCTACAGCCGTAAGGATCGAATCGCGTTTGCCCACTACCCCAAGACCGCCGGGCATTCGATGGTGAAGTGGTTTCGGGCGACGTTCCCCGACGCCGCTTTCGTCAAACCCGACCCGATCCACCCGATCAGCCATCTCTCTGTCCGCGAATCGCTCGACTACCTCGGGATCGCCCCGCAATCGCTCCGGTTCCTGGGGCGATTGAGCCGCAACGCCGTCGGCAACCTTGCCCGCCACATCCTTCCCTTCCCGCAGCCGCAGGTGCGGATCATCGGCGTCGTTCGCGAGCCGATGGCGATGCTCGTGTCGCTGTTCGAGTATTGGCAGAGCTTCGACTTCGGTGCCGAGCCGATCACGCCGCTGATCGCCGCCGCGAAGACCGGCTCGTTTCCCATCTTCCTCCACCGAGCGATCGTCCGTCGCGAGCTTCCCAAGTACGACAACTTCTTCGATGTCGGCGGGGCGATGTGGGCCAACACCCGGCTCCTCGACCTGGAATCCCTCGACGACGACCTCGCCGACCTGACCGACGAGTGGGGGATCGAAACCCCGGTGACGAGGCTCGATCGCTGTAACGTCGGCCCCCGCCAAGTCCGCGATCTCTCGCCGTACCTTGAAGAGACCGGCGCTCTGGCGACGGCCGCCCGCAGCTACTTCGGCTGGTATTACCGGCGTCAAGCGGCCGCGGCAGCGACCGTCCGCCGCGCGGCCTGATCTCGGCAGCCGCCGTCGACACGGCGAGAGCGACGACGTCCTCATCGAGGCCGCCGCCGGGACGGAGCCGTGAGCCGGCATCAGCCCCCAGCCGCCGCTGGGACGGCGGCCTAACGCATCAGCCGTACAGGTCGATCGCCTGGACGATCTCGTCGAGCCGATTGCCGACGGTCACCGCCCGGTTGGCGAAGCTCGCCCGGCTGACGCCGCGGCTGCCGAGGACCTCGTTGAAGAGCTTCTGGTCGGTGGTGTGGTAGGCCACCGTCGCCGTCGGATCCTTGAGCTGGTGGCCGGTGAGGATGCAGACGACGCGGTCGTCCTTCCCGATCACCCCCTCGGCGACGAGTTGCTTCGCCCCCGCCACACTCGCGGCACTGGCCGGCTCGCAGCCCAAGCCACCGGCCCCGACTTGGGCCTTGGCGTCGAGGATCTCCTGCTCGCTCACCTCGCGCACCACCCCGTCACACACCTCGAGCGCCCGCAGGCACTTGTTGAGATTCACGGGACGGTTGATCTCGATGGCGCTGGCGATCGTGTCGGCGCGGCGCTTGTCGTGGTCGAGCTCGTCGTAGTAGTGGCAGGCAGGGGAGAGATCGGCCCGGCCACCGTTCCAACGGAGGCCGCGGCGGTGGTAGAGCTCGTAGAGGGTGTTGGCGCCGGCGGCGTTGATGACGGCGAGGCGCGGCACCCGGTCGATGAGCCCGAGGGCCCGCAGCTCGGCAAAGGCCTTGCCGAAGGCGCTCGAATTGCCGAGGTTGCCGCCGGGGACGACGATCCAGTCGGGCACCTCCCAGCCGAGCGATTCGAGCACCCGGTACATGACCGTCTTTTGCCCCTCGAGGCGGAAGGGATTGACGCTGTTGACCAGGTAGATGCCGAGCTTCCCCGACACCTCCTTGACCCGCGCCATCGCATCGTCGAAGTCGCCGGCGATCTGGATCGTGAGGGCCCCGTAGTCGAGGGCTTGCGAGAGCTTGCCGTAGGAGATCTTCCCGGAGCCGATGAAAATGATCCCGCGCATGAGGCGCGTGACGGCGCAGTAGACGGCCAGCGACGCGGAGGTGTTGCCGGTGGAGGCACAGGCGGCGCGGCGGGCGCCGATCATCCGGGCGTGTGTGAACGCCGCGCACATCCCGTTGTCCTTGAACGAGCCCGACGGATTGAGCCCCTCGTACTGGAGGTGGAGCCGACCGGGATTGACCCCCACGAAGCCCCCGACCCCGTCGGAGACCGGGCACATCGTCTGCCCTTCGCCGATCGTGACGACCGACTCCCGCGGGGCGTAGGGGAGGAGTTCGTGGAATCGCCACACGCCGGAAAAGGCGAGCGGGTCGCTGCGTCGCATCCACTTCCGCTCGAAGACCTCGAACGACGTGGGGGGCCGGAGCCGATTCCAGTCGTAGACAACGTCGAGGAGGTTGCCGCAGGTCGGGCAGGCGGTGTGGACCTCGTCGACGGAGAACGTCGCCCCGCAGGCGGGGTCGATGCACTGCTGATAGGCGAGATCGGTACGGGCAGCGGTGGCCAAGGGACTCTCCTCCGGGTTCTTTCCAGTTTCGGCAGCGGATCGGCTGCCGCTGTGGGAAGATTTTCCGGTTCTCGGACAGAGTAGGTCGGCATTTTACTGCCGGCAAGGAAACCCCGGGGATTTTGCCTGCCAGTTTGACAGCCGATTCCCCCGAGCCTAGGATTTTCCCGCCGTCGATCGCCCCCGTTGGGGGGCTCTGCCGGTGGGGCTCTCCCGGGTCGGAGCGTCTCGGTTCGATTCGTCGGTCGGGGGATGCGCACGCCCCGGGGAGACTCACGGCATGAAAGCAACCATGAAAGTCGCCGAGATGAAGCCCTTCAAGGTCGCTCTCGAGGCGATGCGGGCCCGGTTGCGTGGCGACGTGACCACGATGGCCGATGCCGCCCTGCGGCAGACCCGCTCCGAGGCCAACGGCGATCTTTCCAGCATGCCGATCCACATGGCCGACATCGGCACCGATGCCTACGAGCAGGAGTTCACCCTCTCGCTGATGGCAAGCGAAGAGGGAACCCTCGAGCAGGTCGAAGAGGCCCTGGGGCGGATTCGCTCCAAGACCTACGGCATCTGCGAGGAATGCGAAGGGGTGATCGCCAAGAAGCGACTCGAGGCGATTCCATTCGCGTCGATGTGCATCCGCTGTGCCGAGAAGATGGAGGATGGCAACGGCGGCCGCCCGCGGTATCCTCGCTGACGCGAAGGCCCGCGATCGCTTCCGATCCGTCCCTCCGCCACCGGATTCCCCACCATCCGGTGCCAGATTCCTTTTGAAGCCACCGGAACGGATTCCCGATGGATATTTCTCCCCCTGCACCCGCCCCCTCCGCGCGGGGCGGTGCCGCCGGGTGGGCCGTGGGGTGGGGTTGGTACCTCGGGCTCGCCGTCTTGGCGGCGGTCATCGATCTGGTCTCCAAGGCTGTCCTCTTTGCCCGCCTTGGCATGCCGGGGGAACAGGCCCCGATCGTCCTCGTCCCGGGGATGCTCGCCTTCGAGACCAACCTCAATGAAGGGGCTCTGTTTGGGATGGGGCAGGGGATGGGGTTGGTGTTTGCCGCCGTGTCGTGCGCGGCGATCGCCGGCATCCTCTGGATGGTGTCGCGGGGGGAGACCCGCGCCGATCGCTGGCTGCTGACGGCGCTGGCCCTGATCACCGGCGGCATCATCGGCAATCTCTGGGACCGGCTCGGTATCCCCGCGCTCCGTTGGCATGCCCCGCCGGAGCGGCTCGGCACCCCGGTCCTCGCCGTCCGTGACTGGATCCACTTCAAACTCGACGGCGTCATCGATTGGCCGATCTTCAACCTTGCCGACACCTGGCTCGTCATCGGTGCAGGGGTGCTCCTCTTGGTCACCTGGCGGTCCCCTTCCGCCCCCGCGGCCCCGGACGATCCCTCCCGCCACGATTGACTCAAAGACCACCATGACCGGAGCCGCTCCCGTGAATTCCAGCGCCACCGCCGACCGTCTCGCCCGGGCGCTCGCGGCCGTCCGGGCCGTCGCCGCGGAGACGCTCCGCTTCTTCAACGATCCGTCTCTCACCGTGATGACGAAGTCGGACCGGTCGCCCGTGACCCAGGCAGACATTGCCGCCGAGGGAATCCTCCGGCAGGAACTCCTCGGGGCCTTCCCCGACGATGGCTTTCTCGGCGAAGAGACCGGAAGCACGGCGGGATCTTCGGGATACGAGTGGATCGTCGATCCGATCGACGGCACGAAGAGCTTCATCCGCGGCGTCCCGCTGTGGGCCACGCTCGTCGGCTGCCGCCGAGGAGACGAGGGGATCCTCGGAGTGATCGCCGTCCCAGCCCTCGATGAGGTGGTCTACGCCGCCGTCGGTGGCAGCGCGTGGCATGTCCGTGGCAGCGCGGCGCCGACGCCGGCCCGCGTCTCAAAGCGCAGCTCGCTCGGCGAAGCGCTCGTCTGCTCGAGTGCCTTTACGTCGTTTGATCACCGTCCCACGACCATGGGGGGCCCGGAACGGGGCCGGGCGGCCCGCGACGGCCTCGAGGAGGCCTGCCTCCTCTCTCGCACCTGGGGCGACGGCTACGGCTACCTCCTCGTCGCCACCGGGCGGGCCGACCTGATGGTCGATCCCCTCATGAACGCCTGGGACGCCGCGGCCGTGGAGACGGTGATCCGCGAGGCCGGCGGCCGGTTTACCGACTGGCAGGGGCGGGAGCGGATCGATTCCGGCGAGGGGATCGCGAGCAACGGCCTCGTCCACGAGGCCGCCCTCGAGATTCTCCGCCGCAGCCGTTCGGGAGGGTGAACGAGCCCCGTCGAGGAAGAGAATGCTGGGTGTCCCAAGCCCTCTCACTCCCGGCTCCGATCCCCCAAACCTCTCGGATTCGCCGGGAATTGCACTGCCGGGCGCGGCGGGGCCCCGTTCGTCTTGCGAGATCGGGCCGAATGGCTATTCTCAAAGGCTTCCCCGGGGCCTGCCGGTCGGTGTCGGGCCTCTGTTTTCCGTTCACGCGATGAAAGAAAAGTACCGTGGCACGTTCCTGTCAGGTCTGCGGCAAGGGTTTCTCGATGGGCAACACCGTCACCCTGCGCGGTAAGGCCAAGTACCTCGGCGGCGTCGGCACCAAGGTGACCGGCATCTCGCGGAGGAAGTTCAAGCCGAATCTTCAGCGTCTCCGGGTGACCGTGGGCCGCGGCACCGCCAAGACGCTCCTTGTCTGCACGCAGTGCATCAAGGGGGGTGCGGTCACGAAACTCGTGCGTCAGCAGCCCTTCCGCCTGCCGAGCGTGGAAAAGGCCAAGCCCACCACGCCGGAAGTGGTGCCGTCCGGCCCCCGCGCCCGTCCCTGACCGTTCCCTGCTGACCGTCACGCCGACCGTCACACCGTCACGCTCGGTGGTGCCATCGGCCTAGAGGAATCAGTCAGCGAGGATCGGGCCGGTGGCGCTGCAGACCTGGCACAGAGTTCGCGGTTCCACGACGGCCCGGAGTCGACACGATCAGCCCCGGCGGGGCGGCATGGTAGCTTTGGTGCCTGGCCGGTCGGCTGAGGTTTGCCATTCCCCATCTGCGAGGTCGACGATGTCCCTCTCCCGCAACGACGTCGCCAAGGTCGGGCTTCTCGCCCGTTTGGCTCTTTCCGACGCCGACCTCGACACGATGACTCGCGAGCTCTCGTCGATTGTCGGCTTCGTCGGCCAACTCGAGAAGATCGACACCGCGGACGTCGCGCCATTGGCCCATCCGCTCGACACTCAAAACGTCTTCCGTGCGGATGTCCCCAAGCCCTCCCTGACCACTGCCGAGGCGCTGCAGTCGGCGCCCCGCCACGACGGAGAGTGTTTCCTCGTCCCGGCAGTCCTCGGGGACACCGGCGCCGCGTGACGGCTCCGTCTCAATCCCTGACGCCCCGGTCGATCGGCTGATTCCGTGATCCCCGCAGACTCCCCCCGAGCTTCGGGCCCCCCCGCCTCCGCGAGCCGCGCATCCGCCATGCAACCCTCCGACATGTCCGCCGTCGACCTCGTCACCGCCGTCCGCCAGGGCGACCTGACGGCCCTCCGGGCCACCGAGGCCTTCCTCGAGCGGATCGAACGGCTCGACGGCCAGATCAACGCCTTCCTTGCAGTCGACAGGGAAGGGGCCCTCCGCACCGCCACCGCGGTCGACGCCAAGCGAAAGGCCGGCAAGCCACTCGGCCCCTTGGCCGGGCTCCCGGTGGCGGTCAAGGACGCCCTGTGCACGTCCGATCTGCCGACGACCTGCGCCTCGAAGATGCTCGCCGGCTTCCGCCCCCCGTACGACGCCGAGGTGGTGGCACGGCTCCGCGCCGCCGACGCCGTCATCGTCGGCAAGACGAACATGGACGAGTTTGCCATGGGGGGATCGAACGAGAACTCCGCCTTCGGGCCGGTCCACAACCCGTGGGATCTCACCCGGGCGCCGGGCGGCTCCAGCGGCGGGTCGGCGGCGTGCGTGGCTGCCGACATGGCGCCGGTGGCGATCGGCTCCGATACCGGCGGCTCGATCCGGCAGCCGGCAGGGCTGTGCGGGATCACAGGCCTGAAGCCGACCTACGGCCGGGTGAGCCGGCGCGGACTGGTGGCCTTCGCGTCGAGCCTCGATCAGATCGGCCCGATGGCCCGTTCTGCCGCCGACTGTGCGCTGCTGCTCGAGACGATCGCCGGCCACGATCCCGGCGACGCCACCTCGCTCGACCTCCCCGTCCCCGCCTACGGCACCGATCTCGAGCGACCGCTGGAAGGGGTGCGGATCGGCCGAGTGCCGGCACACTTCGGGGCCGGTCTCGACCCGGAGGTGGCCCATGCCGTCGAGGAGGCGTTTGCCGCCTTCCGGGCAGCCGGGGCGACGATCATCGACATCGACATGCCGCACGCCGATGCCGGCGTCGCCACCTACTACCTCGTCGCCCCCTGCGAGGCGTCGAGCAATCTGGCTCGCTACGACGGAGCTCACTATGGTCACCGGGCCGAGCCCGGGAAGGGACACCGGGCCGAGCCCGGCAGGTTACAACCGGCCCAGCCGGTGAGCGGCCACCGGGCCGAGCCCGGCAACTCACACCCGGCTCAGCCGGGGAGCGCGAGTGGCGGATTCGAATCGGCGCTCGTGGAGATGTACTGCCGCAGCCGGGCCGAGGGCTTCGGACCGGAGGTGAAGCGGCGGATCATGCTCGGCACCTACGCCCTCTCCGCCGGCTACTACGACGCCTACTACGCCAAGGC
>Ga0114959_10001787_pt1 | contig 18338 bp, 13 predicted proteins | sample C_130625_EF_Meta_FD_87317 | JGI IMG/M metagenome (GOLD analysis project Ga0114959, IMG submission 87317) | Freshwater microbial communities from Lake Croche, Canada to study carbon cycling - C_130625_EF_MetaG | ecosystem: Environmental > Aquatic > Freshwater > Lake | place: Lake Croche, Canada...
ACGAGCAATGACACGGAGTTGAGGTCCGGCGCCAATCACAAACCCTTTCCCGGGACGACTCATAAATGTAACGCCTAGTAGTTCACCTACACTTGACGACGGATCTTGCAAATTCGTTTGAAGAAGGACAAGTGGGTAGATGACATGCTGATAGTAAATATATTCCTTTCAAAGGAAGAAAAAATGAAAGAATGTCGAACGCACATGAACGAAAAAACTAGAAAAACAAGCATACTTTCGACAAAATGGATAATATTGTAGGAGATTCCATAACTTTCGCCGTCCCACCTCCTGATTCTCTCAAATGCGCGATCTGTCTCAATATTTTCCAAACACCAGTCTTGTTTTGCTACACAGGTCATAGCTTTTGCCAAAGATGTATTCAACCATTGCCTCAAGAATCCACGTGTCCCTTATGTAGATTGGAACCCCTTCCTTTTCAAGTAGAAAATATCGTTCTTCGAGAATTCATTTTGCAACTTGACACAAAATGCGTCTCCGTTGATTGTAAATGGACAGGACCGCTTTCCAACTATCAAAAACATCTCTTGTCGTGTCCATTTGTCCACATGTGCGATTTCGAAGGATGTATGCATGTCTTTGGAAACATTGACGCTAAAAACGACCATCGCACAATCTGTGACCGCAGAGATCGTTTATGTTCCACATGCAATGAAGAACTTCCATACCGGGAATGGATATCGCATCAGCACCATAGCGAAGAATGCAGCACACGTTCTCGAAGAAAACTAGCCTCTTCCTTCATTATGTCTCTCACGCCTCAAATGGCCGAGAGCATGATCTCTTGTGAACCACAAGAACTACTAGGTCAAATCTACATGGCGCTCAAGTTTCAAAGAAATGTGCACGTTTCCTTGACAGCAATTCAATTATTGATTCGCTACTTTGACCGATTTGAGCATGAATGGGTTGACCTTCAAATTCCAAACCCGTCACCCAATTTCGGATTACTGGTCATTGAAGAGATCGAAAAGGCGTCTCAGAAGAAAACACCTTGTTCGTTTTCAAAACATTTAGATTTTGTGCGCCACATATTCTTGCGAGATCATGCTTCGTTCCGCAAGTACCTGGAGAACAGTGATTGTGTCACTCGTCTGTCGAGACTATTGTCCAAACTTCCAGTGGTCAAATGGAGTCATTGTGACAAGCAACATATGCAACAATTTGTTCATTCATCTATGAACTGTTTTCTTCAATTTATGAAAACGGCATATGGAATGGATCAACTTTTGCATACAGGATATCCCCAACTGCTTCATGTACTCTTTTTAGTGACTCGCAATGAATGCAAAGATGAGCTGACGTTACTTTTGTTGAATCATTTGTTTCAATACCATCTTTATCTTAGTGACGAGAACGGGTTCTTAAAAACGCGACTTATGGTGAAAACAATTCGTTTCATTGCAACACGGCTCAAAAAGACAAATGAATCACTTGTGGCCAGTTTTGAGAGAAAAGTCACAAAATTCCTGCTTTTGTTGAATGAGAACTTCTCTGCATCCTCTTGCTACTTGAGTGCGTCGGTTGCTTCGGAAATTCGATTTTTTATAGATATTGACTATGATCTCTATCTTCAAGACAGATCAATGAGATACCATCTCTGTCATTACATACAAAGAATACGTGAATCTCCTGCAAACTTTACGACATGCTCATTCTCTTATCTGCTGCTTGTTGCCACGAAAAAGGCCTTTGAAACCCTTTGTGGTAGTAATGGAACTTTGAACGAAGACCTTTTTACAATGCTGACATCTGTGGTACTGGAAGCACAGTCACGCGAAGAAATGCTGCGCGAATTCGACCTGTTCTATCTACACGTGCTACGCAATGTACCCTCTGAAATATTTGATGGGTTTGGTTACGAAAAGCTCCGTGAAATGGCATATTATGCCTTTTTGGTGATTGTGGAAAGAACGATCGAAAGACCATGGATTGTTTTGAATATTGCGTGCACGATCTTCAAGGAAGAGCTGAAAACTTCACCTTTTATTGTATCCTATGTTGAAAACATAGATTCTGACTTTCATGGTGAAATGTGTTTGACCTTGCTGGTTGCTTTGGCTAAGAGAGAGGATAGTTTTATGTTGATTGAAATGATGAAATATAAATGCGTTTCGATACTTGAGGGAGCGTTAGTCTGTGAGCTGCTGTCTTTGAGTGGGATAGATGCATGTATGTGGATGATCGATCATTTATCGCAGTGATTGATTCCGCTTTGGCAGAATATTTGATATCATGAGCTCACAATTTCAACTATTGAAAAAAAATGATATGCATCGTCTATTTTCCTATTCAGAATACAAATGTGCGTTTCATGTTGTCTGAACTTGTATTAAGTACAACCGATTATCGATCGATTGAAAAATCCGTCATTGATGATCTGCGAAAGAAAATATATGAAACGACAGGGATTCCATTTGACAATCAAGTTCTCGAGATTCAACCCAGTGAGGGTGCAAATCTAATTTCATGGAAAGCTATCTGCCGAACTCCTAATTATCGTGCACCCAGGAAGAAGTCAAAACCATTTGGGTGCAAGCCAGTGTCTTACACCGAATAAATTCTTTGAAACTTCCAATCAATACATTTAATTTTTTCCATTTGACGTAAATGATAGTATATATGGTATTAGATAGATCAATTTTCGTGTAACATGTCTCCTCGAAAAAGCACATTATCAAAATAATGATTCCAATCAAATGGTGGAACAACAACTTTCATATCACCTAAGCTGTACGCTAGATTAGAAAACCCCGACCTAGATGCCACTAAGTAGCTACAATTGACCAACATTAAAAAGGATTCGATTTCACCGATTTTGACCATGTTCACATTCGGCAACTCTTCCAGAATCTTGTCGTCGTCTTGAAAATTCTTTTCCGTCAAAACGTAGGTTAAAAGATATTTTTCTTCCAAAACGTCGAGCATTTTTTTATACGCATTCACAAAATATGAATAGGGAAGATATCGTGACTTGTAATTAACAACATCACCACAACGAATATGAATACATATATACCTTTTAGGGAGATTCAGTGCAGTGAATTGTGGTAAACTACGAAAATAAGAAAGAGAGTTCTGTCGATACTCTTTTATGATATCGTATCTGGCTTCCCAGTCAATATTATCACGCAACCTACACAAAAAGTTTTCATTTCCTTGTATCGACACGAAAACGTAGAAGTTCAATTCGCTTCGATGCATCTCCATAAATTTCTCGTGTATATTATTTGATGATAGTAACCCTTTTACCTCATCATCATTGAGCCTTTTATACACTTTGGTAGAATCAATGTCGCTATGAAAACGACCGAAATTTAAGACGCTGTCATACTGAGAAGAATTGCCTACAAAGGGCGAGTATGCACATTCGATGGAATGTTGGCGACAATATTGCAATGCGACGAAGTACTCGTGACATTTATGCCCTATTCGTGCCCCGCGATTACTTTGAATTTCAAGTGTGAGAGGCATAGTTTATGAGAAACTGTGGCAAATTTTGAAATTGACCACTGTTTTCTAAAACAAAGTCGTGAAAATTGTACACCACAAATGGGCTGCATGAACATAACATCTGATACATGGCATGGAAAATTATATTGAAATGATGGTACAGAAATATTAAATCATGTTTAAAAATATGTCAAAAATAAATTAAATTATGCCATATTGAATTAATCTAACGAATTTATTATGTTTTGCACTATATACAATTTTGATCATTTGACTGTCCTGTATCACAATTTATCGGATTTACATAAGTTCCGTGCAGCGATTGATCGATATAAAAAACAGAACGTTGACTGGAATACCCTTCACGTTTTGGTCTACTTAAAGAATACATCATATACTGAATCTGATTTCAAAAATCTTGAAAGTGAAAATATTCGTATTCATGTTTCATCATACAATTTGGATACATTGTTTGCCACGTTTTCCGATCAACTGAAAACATTAGTTCATTTCACAGAAGAAGAGAAGGCACGGGCAATTCATTATGTTGAACTTCTTCATTGTTCCCATTTAGTAGACAATCAAAGATTAAACAGTTGCTATAATGACATAGTGGAACTCGTATCCCCTAGTACAACCACGACTTCTAATCATGCTAATGAAGTATCTTGCAAAAATGAATTGAAGTATTTGATGACATGGTGGGATGAAAATATTATCGTTAGTCACAGTTTACCGTTCACTTCAAAAGATTTAGAAAAACTTCTGACAACTTATAAATTGCCATTTTGCGATAACATTTGGCCGGGTCAAAAACAGACAACTTTAGTTTTTGAAGATGTTTTCTACATTAATAGAAGATGGTTTGACGCGAAAACTGGGAATAGGATTGTTAATGCGATATTTGATTCCGATGTGGAATATTGCAGTTACAATGAAATTCACGAAAACTCAAAGAAAAAGTACGATTCAGTAGATAATATGGAAGTCGATCAAATTGTTGATCACGATGTAATGTATCTGGATTATATCTATGGATTTTACAATTTTGGTGAATTCTGGGATTGTGTCAAAAGATTGCTGCAGTGTCCAGAAAAAAATAAGATGTTGCCATTATTTCATTTGTCGGCGAATCGTATTAACGAAATTGAATTTTATTTTCGGGAACTGGGATTTGCATATCCCACAGATGTTGTCACACAAGAAAATACCCATAAACTTTATCATTTTAAAAAGAAAATTTTCGTGTCAACTATGAAAAATTATTGCAGGGGTTACTACGATCTCTTCTTCGCCTATCACTTTAACAAAACATTTCATAATTTGCACACCAAGAAAGACGATGCAAGTGCAAAGAAAATTTATTTGAAACGTGGTAAGCACGGTAGATCTATGCTGAACGAAGAAAGAGTTGTAAAAATTCTTGTCGAAGAATTAGGGTTTGAGGTGGTAGACGGGACAGAAACCTTGTACTTGACAAAAACACTCTTTGGCAACGCAATCCTGATCGTCGGTTGTCACGGATCACTCATGAAAAATATTATTTGGTGCCAATCGAATCCAATTTTGATTGATATGTCAACGAGATCAGATGATATGTATGCAAATGCCAAATTTTGTGGATTTCAAAGTTTGTTTATCAAATGTGCATATGATGATAAGGAGCAAGTTATGTTCACAGATGCACAAGAATCGGCTTTTGTAGATCTTTTAAGATTGCTTTCACAGAAGATTGCAAGATAAATTTTAAAATCCGTGGACGTCAGTTTTAATATAGAGCTATGTATTATACATTATAGTATCTACGCAATGCTTTTAAAGCGAAAACCACTTTCCCTCAAATTCGGTAATTTCGTCGTTGTCGCTGATATATTTTACACGAATGACAAGATTTACGTCATAGGAGTTAACTATAAAGAGCTCGAAGAAAATACATTGACAAGCGTCAGAAAAGCTTTTGATTTAAAATTTGAATTAGATGGGCGAAAATGCGAACATACGAATATATCAGCAGAGTATGGTAGTGCTGATCGGTTTTTAATTTTTCTTATTTCTAATCAATCTGGGATGGATTCAAAAGTATTTGGCATCGAATTTGAAGGTGCGATGTACTTTTTCAATCTCAATTCTAAAGACCATTTTTTGGAGGAAAAAGTGGTTGCAGAATTATCTATGATGACTTTGTTCAAAGGAGATTATCAGTTGATTCCAGCGTATGTACAACATTACTATGATTTGGGAGTATCACATTTTTCTTTGTATTATAATGGTCAATTAAATAATCTCTTAACTTGTCCTAAAGCGAAAGAGATTTTCGACGAGCTTGAAAACAACAAGAATATTAACGTAACTTTAGTGGAATGGAACTATCCATATTGGTTTAAAGATGAAGGATATACTATACACTCAATAGCTCAGATGTTGGCCTTGGTCGATATGCTTTATAGAAGTAAGCTATCGTTTCCATATGTCTTTTTCAACGATCTAGATGAATTTTGCTTTTTAGAAGATTGTTATGAAGGTCGTCTTATCAATATTATTCGCCAACATGTCATGATCGATTGCTTTCAATTTAATATGTATTGGTCACAATATTTAAAATGTAAGGACAATAACAATTTAAGCGTAAACGATTTTCAAACTATATCATACGCAGACTTTAATGAAGACTTTGACATAAACAACTTTGAGAAGCTCGACTATTTTATCAATGATGACTGGCGAACAAAGTGTATATTAAAGACTTCAAGCATTTTTGGTTTAAATCCTCACCGCCCAAAACCTTTTTATGAGAAGACTTATAAAAATATGAAGGAAAAAATAAACCTCCAATTAAAAACGCTATGTTTAGATGGATTCTATCACTTGGCCAATATTGAAGAAAAAATACGAAAAAGTTTCATTCGAAAATGAGATGACCATATATTTTATTGGCCAATACAAATTGTTAAACGCATACAAATACCGCTCGATCGCCTAATTTGGTTAGCGGTCATATGACAATTGTAAACTATTCGAATGCGATTGCTCAAGGCAGGTGCTATGTCATAATTTCTTATGTAATGTCGCGATCCAACTTCCTCTACGTACTCTCTTTGAGTGACAATGTTTTAGAATATCTGGGTTTCGTCGACATCTTCAATTTACAGCTCTGTTCTAAAGATTTCAACGACAGTCTCAAGGTTTCAGTGAAAAGGTGGAAACAGTTCGTGTCATCACGTTCTGATTTTCCCAAATGGCCAATTCCTTTCACAAACCTTGTGATCGACGAAACCTTTGAAAACAAAGTGATTTTTAACTTTTCCGATTTTTCGTCATTGATGCAGCTTAGTATGACAGTGGATCTCGGAAACAAAGACAGCGTCTACAAAATACTTTCCTGTGCGACAAACTCAACAAACTTGACAAACGTATCCTTGCATTGTCAAGAATTTGAAGCAATTCAATTTCTTGATTTCTTTCATGGCAAACAACTACTTTCGTTGCGTCTTTTCTGCAAATTCGAAGAAGATATTCTGGCTTCAATATCCCGCTACGAGGAGTTGAAACATTTGCAACTTTGTTTGACAAACTGGAATCTAAACGTCAATACAGTGGAGACGCTATGTATCCAAAATTTCCGGAAGCTGCAATTCTTACAGCTACAATGCGAAGTCAATGTCGACGACTACGAGTATCTTTTGAAAAGACTTCTCGACAATTTTCCGAAACTCACTCAGCTGAGTATCAATTCCTATACAGCATATGTACATGAGAGACATCACTTTCAACATTTATTGAGCGTTGGGTTTCTATATTTTACAATATTTTTTGCACTGTGGTTTCTTTATGAAAAGAATGTTTGTCAAATATGAAAATAAAAAAATGAACTCTAGTAATATAGACGCGATTTGAATTGTGGCACCAAGCACCATCATCAGTAATGTCATCTCAGGATCATTTTGTCTCAAACATCCAGCAATTCGTCGCATTGGACAATCAATGCGCTCATCTCCAGAAGCAATTGAAAGAGTTGCGTGAAAAGCGATCTGCGGTGGAAACAGAAGTTTTGAAATATATGGAAGGTTCTGGTATGGAAGACACTCGTATAAAGATTAGTGATGGTGATCTTCGATATGTTGTTTCGAAATCACAGCAAAGTATTACATTGGCTTTCCTCAAGGAAACATTGGACCATTTTTTCCGTGACAATGTCTCACTTGCAGAACAGTGTTTTGAATTCGTCAAATCACAGCGCCGTGCGACTACCTCCATGTCTTTGAAAAGAACATATAACGATGTGAAATAGACTATATAATTATACATTCGCCCATTTGCGAGCGCAGCAAATACTAAATTTAGCACATTGGAAAACATGCTTAAAACTAGTGTAAGAATGAAGACATAAATGATCCTTAAAACCATTTTGAATCCATTTGTTTTTATAGTAACAACCATACGCTTCACAAAATCAAGCATGACGTCTAGCGTCGAATTGGAGGATTGGAAGTCAACGTTGGCAGTTTTAAAGCAGTTTAGGGAAACAAGAGGATACATGCCTACTGGAACGAGCGATCCTCGCCTTTCGTCTTGGTTGACAAATCAGCGTCGTGAGCATCGTGGATGTTCCGGAATAATGGCCAATGAAGAAATCTACAAATCATTCACGGAAATTCTAAACCAATATCCAGAAGATTTTTTGAATCCTGAGATGAAGTGGTTGAAAAAGTTTGAATCGTTCTGTAATTGGATTCAGAGCGGAAACGAACTTGAAAACCAGAGTTACAGAAGTTGGATTGATCGCCAGAAACGTCTTTACAATCCGGACATTGTTTACAGCAAAGGAATCATGACAAATGCAGTGGTTCATAAAACCTTTACAAACTACGTGAAAGGAAAAGAGGACAAATTCTTTTGGGGATCTGAAATACCTGATACTTTCGGTTTATAAAAATAGTAAATCTAGGGTAAATACTAAAAAATGATCGTTTTTAATATATAAGCAAATTTAAGTTGTATCGAATTAGCTACAATAGCTACAGCTACATAATGACATTAGGAAACGCCGGCGATGCTTTATCAAATGATATCATCGATGAAATTGCAATCGAAAAACAAGAATATTTAAGCAATGTGACAAGTAAAGTCATTGAGAATTTTCGTGCTTTGGATAGAGATCGCAGAGGATCATTTTCCAATTTTGTAAATCTCGCTGTAACATACAATGATTTAATTCCCGTCCTCGTATCCATGAACTTCCCACAATCGTTTGTAGCTTTTATCGAGCGAGAATTAAATACAAGATTCAATGGAAGAAAATCTCTTGTAGAATTCGCCCATGATCCAAAATCACAAGATTCCTTTTCATATATGCCACCAGAAGTTCGTATCCTATACTCAAATTCCATGTTTATAGTGAAATCATGGTTTGATATGCTCAAGAGCGATGGTCTTCTACCAATTTAAGCAAAGAAAAGTTAGACAAGGAATAGACAAGAAGTCAATAACCAAGTACGTCTCCCTCATACATTTTCAATGGAGAATTAAGTTCTATAAGCTCAGTTTTTGGTTAGACGAACTCAATCATGATCACCATGGCTTTGAAGAGAGGATTATCGCCATAAAGATTATCAAATGATAAATGACTTGGATCAGAGATAGACAGGAAAATGAAATTATTATGAAGCAATAATATTTTTTCCATCCATACTTTATAAATATGAACTTTTGTTGCTGGTTTACCAATACGTTCGAGATAGCAAATATAGTCGAACCTATAGTCGAACCTCCAGCTATTATAGGAATTGTTTCTACGATATCAGAAGATGATACTGAAGCAAGACAAGCTGAACCTCAACAAGTTGAGAGCAACGAAGAAAATGTAAATGAGAGCGTCATAGAAACGATTGTAAAAAACTTAATTGAGACTTCCATATCTCCACAAAGTGAAAATAATGCAGTTGCGAGCGAATAGGATTCAGAAGGTAATATGTATGTTGTACAGTCAATATATACCAACATATACACAATCAATCCACTGTGCATGCATCAATCATTTGATGATCAATATTCTTATTCCCTCCGGCACTCTTCACAATTTCAGACATGTTTGTGACGAAAAACAAGTCCGATCTTCAAAGGGACGGATTCTATGATCGGGAAGTGAATGTCCACACGCATTTTTGCGACGAATTGGATTTGGACGATCAAGAACTCATTCAGATTCCTATACCAAAAGAATGGTATTTTCCACGTAGTCAATGTCCTGAATCAGTACATGAACTCTATCGTCGAGTTGGTACCTGCAATTACTTTGGATATTTTCCGTACGACAGAATCACTTGTGACTTCTTGTTCAAGAATTATGATGACAGATCTTTAATTATTTCATCGAAGATAATGAAGAAATTAGAAAAACTGTTAGAAGGGGATGGAATGCCGAAAAGAAAACGTAACTGCAATGGCTCGAAATACCTCCCTTTCAATCCTTTCTTAGAAGAAGATAGAATGATTATTGAATTTCTAGTGAAAATTGGTGGTAGACATCTTACCAAAGAGAATTTATGGGTAGAATCGAAACGGACACAGCTCGCAAATGAGATTGTTAATTTCTTAACCAATACGCCAGCGAAAGGCGAACATCGCTTTTTCATGTTCGATCTTTTGACACAAAAGTTGAGACCGTTTATGACATTTCTCCTCACTGATTTCTCCTTTGAAATTGCACAAAGCTGCAACTCCACGTTTCAGTTTATCACGTACAACTGGTTTAAAGGAATTGCGTATTCAGAACCCATTCAAGCAGTTGCAAATGAACTTGCCAAGCTTTATCAGATTATGCCCCAATCTGCTGCAGCAAACATTTTTGTCTTCGCATCCACAATCGACAATCAATTCGCTCTTTTTCTTTTGTACGCGGCAATGGACATCGATTCAACGAAACTAGTAAAGCTGCTTTTGGAGAATTATTTTTCTGTCTTCGCTCCTCAATGCAACTTCATTTTCAACTATGCAACTATGTACTCTTCTTGTTGTGTCGTGCTTCCCTTAGTCTTGGATTTCATCTGGTTATATGGCCACGAAACCCTCGACATAGTTGAAACAAGTATCCTTGACCTTGCTAAAAGAGGCAAAAACAAAGAAGAGTCGTCCTTTTGCATTGATGCAATATTTCGCATCGCTTCGATTCAACCACTGGCTGAAAGGCGAGTTACGGATGTCCTTTGTAAGCTATTGGAACATGACAAATCTTTATACCGGGATGATATTGATCTTTGGCAAAAGCTAGTTGCATTCGGGTTCAAGGTGACGGACTTTGCATTGCGTCATGCCGTTCGCACTACGAACTGTTTGTTTTTGGAATTTGCATCGTCTCAGCCAGACATAGAACCAATGAAAGTGGTGGAAGAGGTCTTGAAACGCGATAATTTAAAGCTTTTCTTCGAATTGCATGACAAGTATCCGACAAGATTCGTTATTGACGAACGACTTCTTGAATTCTGTGTCGAATTGAAGTGGGGCAGTGTTATCGAATCGGGGAAAGCATTTCAATATTTTATAAACGACAAGAGATTTAGTGATTGGAAAATAGATATCATGATTTCACACTTGAAGAAAGGACGAGCGAATATTTTTATTGACTTGCTGAACATTCTCTCTCCTGAGAAATTGAATGCGATCACGTCCAATCCAAAATTTGCACTCAATTGTGTCGAAAACTTGGATTCAATTACATGGAGGGAACGAAATGCATTGTCGGAACTATTTGACAAGTACAGCTCCTTTGAAGATACGACATTGATCCAACAACTCATCAATTTGCGCGAATACACTCTTGCGACACAAATATTGAGGAAAAAGTCCTGGACGGATGATTCTCTTCGTTCGGAATTGCGAATTCCACTTCTGCTTCTACGTCTTGAAAATCTGAAGACAAATGACTACTCAACGTCGGACGTTGTCAAATTTGCTGGTGAACTTGTAAAAAGCGGACTCTGTTTTACCAAGGACGACTTGCACCAGATATGGAAGAAGAGTAGCGATTTGTATTTTGTGATTTTCGAAAAATGCAAGAACGAGCAGCAAGTAAATGTGTTAAAGGATACGTTCTATGGATCTCGATGCACGAATGCTTTTTTCAGAAAAAGACGCGTTCTTTCAACTGCTCTGTTGACGCTACATCGCTTATGTGAAAGAAACTTCGCATTTCCGAAGACTTCGATAATTACATTCGCCCAGTATGTGGTAAAAGATGGAAATATCACTGTTTTGAGCGAGGTACTAAGCATTTTCACGGGGGATCGTCTTAAGCATGTGAATCGCAGTAAAAGTTTCCTAAAACGATTGTCTTCGTCGTTTTCCAGTCATGAAGAGATTTTGATCTGCTTTCGTGACCATGGCATAAATGTTTAGAACATTAATTTACGGGAAAATTGCAATTTTTTAATTTTTCGAGACGTTTGTGATTGCAGCGGACTGAATCTGACTGGTTTTAATTTTTCTGATAATAAATACTCAAAGTTTGTCCGAGGTCGTGAAACGATTGTAGAAGAGATAATTTTTGAAAACAAGAATCGAACGCAAAAATTAGCGAAACCTGAGCAAAGCCCACAATTATTGGAAGCGGTATTTTTTTTTCTGGGAGAGGGAGAATTATGCAAGGTATTTTCATTTGAGAGGGTTTGCCCTCATTATAGACGATTCTTTTTAATGGTTACTGTCTGGGAAAGGGAGAATTATACAAGGTATTTTCATTTGAGCTCGAGGCGGTCAACGATTTTAAAAGATTGTGTTTTAGTTTTCACTGCCTTGATAAACAACCCTTTTCTAAGTATGATGTTACGATTTCAAATAATGGACAAAGTAAAATATTTTGACGATTCAAATGACAATTTAAACGCATCAGTATACAACAATATTGGAGTCAAGTAAATCAAGTAAAACAAGTAAAATATACATAATAAGTAAAGAAGCGTTGCACCTCTATATCTTCATATAAAGTTTTCTGTGGCCAAGTATATACAATGCCACGTAACCGTCGTTTTCGAAAAACATATGCGTTTGGAATCAAGACCGATCGCCAATGTAAACTCGATGAAGAAGATCGAAAATTAAGAAGGAAATGGAAACGTCATTATGAACAAGGCTTCCTTTCCTTAGGAAGCATATCGGCACATCGTTATGCAAATACATATGCCCGTAATCGTAGATGCATTTTGGGTGGGAAAAAAGGTTCAGAAATTCTCGTCGTCGAATCTTGTCTCCGATGTGGGAAAGAGCAACCAATTACTCCGATTTATTTCCTTTTTGACAAACATAGTCGATCCGTATCCAATTTGCACGTGAAGAGCGGCAAAGAATTCATTTCGAATACAAGAACGCGCGGTTGTCGAGAATGTTCTCGAAAAGTCGGTCGTGAGAGAAGTAGATGTAGAGAAGAGTTCTTACGAGTTCTTTTAAAAGCGTATCCGAAACTTTCACGTGAATGGTATGATCGTCACCCAAATATTTGTAGCATAAGTAATCTTCCTCTTTGTGAACAGAGTGGTCGCGCAGATTGGAAAGTAAGTATTCAGAACGACGGACCCACGCAAGATCATCTTCCCGAGCTTTGCACGAAAATCGCGTATGAATTCAATGTACAAGAACAAAAAGCGATTGGAAACTTATTAGAATGTTGGAAAGAGGCCTTTCAAGAGATGATGCATGAAATGATGCAACCTTCCGATACAGATGGACTTTTGAATGAATTATCTCGAAAATGGACAAATACTCCGAGCATGAGCGGTGTCAACGTTCCTTCAAAAGTGTTGTTGGATCAAACATGGAAGAAAAATCCTGAATATATGCGTCAGCTTCGTCAATGTCATCTTCCAACAATCTTAGCTGCCAAACTGCGTTCCTATGTGAAAATGGATAAGAAGAGTAAACGCAATCCTCGGATGGCAGGGATCCCCATTCAACATGTCCATTTGCTCTACGACAAATTGGTCAAACAGAAATTTCGATGTTATTACACAGATATTCCATTTTCGTTGAACAGGGACGATTGGCGCCATTTCAGTCTTGAGAGGTTAGACAATTCGCTGAATCATACAGATTCAAACACTGTTTTCATTTGCCGCATGTTCAATACACCTGGACAATTGAATCGTCAGAAAATTGCAAAAGCGTTATTGTCTCAAATTCATGTTCCTTTGATCAATGAAGTAAAAGAAATGCTTGAAATGTACTTGAATGATAGGCGTTTTTAAGGTTTAAATAACACGAATGATTACCTTTTCATCAAACTTTATGCAATCGGAAGTGATGAACTGGCAATGACGAACATCGATTTCGACGAGGGATGTCGGCCGACTTGCTAAATAGCTCTTGATATCTCTATCTGTCACATTCCCGTTACCTTCAAGGGACATATATTTCAGATGCCTGCATATGGTTTTCAACGCATTCAAAGTGACTCCGGAAATGCGATAACAATTGGCTAAACCTAGATGTGTAAGCAGGGGTGCATTCGTCAAAAACTCAATCAAAAAGCATTCGTCCATAAGACCACAGGATGCAAAAGATATCTTTGCAAGGTTCGTTAGAGGACCATGACAAAGTCGTGGTTTTAGAAAGTAGCAACCTTCCAAGAATAACCCAGTAAGTCGCGTATTTAATAATTCAAGAGACGTTTTCTTGAATCCTGTGCACCTGGAAGCATCAATAGTCACAAGAGACGAGTCTCTGACAATGGAAGATAAGGTCGATCCATTGATTCGATGGCAACCACGAATGGACAAAGATCTCAGGTGTTGGCATGTTCGAAGCAAGTGCATCAGTCCGTCGTCACAGAGGTAGCAAAGGTGATTGAGGACAAGGACTAAGAGGTTTGGAAGTATTACAGGGAGTTGTTTCACCCCCGTATCTGAAATGGCGTAACAATCGCTGAGATCAAGAGACGTTAGCGCAGGTAGACTTTGTAGCGAGACTATTTCATCGTTGGTGATATTGCTTCTGTTCAAAGACAGTTCTTTTAGATTTTGAAAAGGTAATAACCAGTTGTTTGTCAATTCATCTGTGAAGGAGCAAAAGGATAAGTCAAGAATGGTCAATTGTTTGGAACTTTCAAATGGAAAAATTGATTGAGGATGAATACGGTGAGAAGGGATGGCAAGAACTTTCAAGTTTCTTGCCTTTGATAAGATGGACTGTAAGTTTAGTTTCTTGTGATCAGAGATGATTGAAAAGCGTAGATTCTCGACATGTTCGATGAAAGGATCATTCGGAGATACAGGAAGGCTGCATAAAATTCTTTTAAGACGAACTCTGCGGCGCTGAAGCCATGTCAAAAGAGAGCGCGATTCTAAGCGGACGTAGTTCTCGACGGTTGTATATACAAGAGCGTTTAAAAACAATGGTCTTATACGCTTACAACCAATGGCACGATCCATGGAACTTATGTCAAATATGGTTAAATAGGATAGTATCGTACAAGTAGCGAATTCATGGTAGACAAATTGCAATGATAACATTATTAAACTACGCTGCTGCTCTTATTCTACTTGATATGTTTAATTATATTTCCAAACCCATAAAAACCTTTCTATAATCTCAAGGATGACCACCATACCTTCCACCAAGACCTTCGTGTTGATTCCACATATGCGAGTAAACCTCTTCCGAAGTCAAGTAAATGATTCCACATCCTTCAAATCCACAGAGATGGTTGCCACAGGAACATTCCAAATGATTGCAATTCTCATTTGTCATTCCATTGACAGTTTCAGCTTTGCACAAATGGGTTCCACAGGAGCATTCGAAGACGCCATTTCCCAAGGAAGTAGAAGATTGCACAGAAGAAGCCAATTCCATGCAGTCAAAGCAACGCAAAAGACCCGTTTCGTCGACGTTGACGCCACAAACATGCGGGGTATACGTTTTCAACTGTTTGCAAGAATGACACAAGATAATGTTCATGGTAAAGGACATTTCGACAATCTCGCTCAAAACACCTAGTCTTGGTGATCTGCATCCTGGGCAAGTAATTGCAGATGTAGAAGCCGTTCTTCCCGGAACGAGAAGATCACTCAGATCTTGATCACACGACGAACAGAGGACAAGAGAACATTTTGCGTTGGGGCAAACACGGTCACCTCTTGCCATGACCATGCTTTCACCTCGTGCGAGAATTTCAAAGCAAATGCCACATGTTTCTGGTGCTCCTGAGGAGGAGGTTGATGGTGCATAACAAAAGAGTTTCTCTAGAATTCGAAAAATACTTCTCGAATTGGTGATTCGACGATCGGATAACACCAAAGCCTTTAGCTCTGTCGACTCAGGATCGCAAAACCTTACAAGTCGCCATTCTTGGTACTGAGGATGGTTGAGTACGCGCACAAGGAACTCTCCTGCCTTGATATTCGGAGCGCTGAATTGGAGAATCGACGTTACCACTGAAAATGGTTCCTTTCCGTACATGTCTTCGATGAGGCACCTATTCGTTTCAATGATGACGGATAGAGGTGCTATATCAAAAGGTCGCGAAGTGTCTTTAGCTTTATGCAACTCAAAACATGTCCTGCAGAATCTTTCCCCGAATCGATGTTTGCTTCTCTGCTTTCTCGAAAAGTTGCGCTGCGAGCCACAGATCATGCAACTATCGACCGCGTTGTGGACGATATCGTGGCATATTTCCTTCTTTGCCACTGCCTCTTTGCGAATGCACGCAATACATACTCCTTGAAAAGAAGGGAAGCTGACTGGAACGACGGCGCTACAGGCAAGGCAAGACCCGTGCTGTGAAACAACAGGTGCTAAGCGCGCTAGAATACCGTGGATCTTATCTTTTTCACCATGAACTTTGGAAAGGTAGAGGAGGAATTGCACTGTCATCGTCTCTTCTTCCGTAAGAAATTCAGAGTAAGTCAGTAAGAAACTCATAAACGTCGGTTGAACATTCTCTGGACTTTTCAAGGATCGGCCATCGTCGGACAAAGAGAAATCGAGCCATTTGCCTTTACACGTTGTCAGGAAACGACGGCAGATTTCTGACAGGAAAGCATCTTCGCAAAGAAAGATTGCAAACAAGCATTTGTTTCTCAACCCTTTCAATGTAACTCCTGAAAACAGTATCGGCAACAGTTCGATAAACTGACTGTCTGTATATCCCTCTATGTCATCCGGGAGAGGAATAAAGGGAACTCTTGACAAAGTAGTCGCACGGTGCATAAATGAATGCAGGTCTTCCATCGAAGGAACACAGATCGACTTCACCTCCATTGAACGCAACATCGAACCACATACCTTGCGAATTTCCTTGATATCGAAATTCATCAATGTCGCGACAAGATTGTCTGCCACTTTTGCGTCCATGTTCCGTGACACGACGGTGAGGGTGGAAAGTTTCGTCTCCTTGAGAAAGTTGACGATAAGATCCAGTACATCTTGCACTTCATTGATCGATTGACGGTATAAAACCATCAAATCGGGTCTCTTCTGGCACATCTGACTGACACAATCCACTAGTTCCTTGACACGGTCATCTGACTTTTTGTACTTCAAAACTGATTCATAAATTCGTGCCCAGTACTTTCCGTTGAACAGATCGCGAAGTCCCGTTTCTTGACGTTCAGAAATTTGTCTTCGAAGTTCCACAATCACCATATGACGATATTCTTCGTCTTTCAAAGAAGCAGTGACAAACGCCATTCGGCCAATAAACGGTGGATAGTTCGACACTTGTTCTTGGAACGTTGATATCACAGAAGAAACAAAATTGTAACTGAAATTGACGCTTGTGACATAGCCAAAAGCTCCATAGTACGTTTGAATATCTTCGGTAATGGGTAATTGGACAAAGGTCATGCAAAGCGAGTTCGAGCGAAATGATTCAGCAACGTTGGAATTCTCAAAAGGTTTGTCAATGGACAAGAAATACTCTTGTTCTTGTCTGCTTTCTTCATTGTCTACACAGGGCATAGCATCGATCGCATCGAAAATTTCATCGCTTTGATCTACCGTGAAACCGAGTGTCGCACCATATCTGGCCTTTTCAGGTGTAAAACCCAAGTTTATCAGATACGTCTTGACAAGAGCATCCTCAGCGTCCGAGTCTTTGATCGAATCTTGGCTACTACGAGGTCGAGGATCCGGTCGAGGAGGAGCATCCGTGAAATGAAATGCAATATTCCCATCATCTACATTGCTCCCTGCATTCAGCATGGTAGATGCAAGATCAAAAGCGGTACGGTAGGCTTCTTCTTCGTCCCCTCCGCCATAAGCTTCTTCGTGCAGCTTCATGAATTCTCGGATTTCATTCACATCGCCCGTTTCAAGTACTTGACATACAGAACCTTTGGATATGGTATGTTGGTCATAGTCACGGTACAAGACGATGACAAAGACGCGATTTGGAATTGCAATGGTGACAAAGTGGGCTATTTCATTGACCATGACAAAGATTTGTTGAAGACAATCAGTCATAGAGGCGGTTGCATCGACAATGAAAAAGACTTTAAAGTTCGCATCGCCACTGACGACAGGCTGGTGCAAAGACAGAACTGGCAATGATGACATGTGATTTGATCCGACTAAGTGTGCAAGGAATTGTGAAAGCCATCATTGGAAATTTTAAAACGAATGTACATAAAAAATAGTCGATATGTTAATTTAACGTTTACACGACAAATGAATGACAGTTTTCAACTTCACAGACTTTTGAAAAGTCGGATTAAAAATATTGCAGCTCATTCGTTTCAACCGGAATTCGTCTTCTACATTTATTCTTGTCAAGCTAATCGTGTAAAAGCGGAATTCTTATTTTCACTTCTTCGACCTCGATTTCCAGAAAAGATTTTGATTCTTATTGTCAATGGAAGCGAAATGTTACAAGAGAAGCCTTA
>Ga0114959_10001788_pt1 | contig 18336 bp, 17 predicted proteins | sample C_130625_EF_Meta_FD_87317 | JGI IMG/M metagenome (GOLD analysis project Ga0114959, IMG submission 87317) | Freshwater microbial communities from Lake Croche, Canada to study carbon cycling - C_130625_EF_MetaG | ecosystem: Environmental > Aquatic > Freshwater > Lake | place: Lake Croche, Canada...
AAATAAAAAATAAAAAAATTGAAAAAGGTATAAACTAAATTAAAATATACAAACAACACCATATCGCATCCCATGTTACAATCCGTGTTACAAACAGAACGTCCGGTATCTCCTTTTATTGCTTTTTGCAAGGCTAAGCGAGACGAGGTTAAGGCCGCTAACCCAACTGCAAAATTTGGAGATATGAATAAGCTGCTATCGGCTCTCTGGAAAGAACTAAGCGAGAACGATAAAATGGCTTATGTGAACTCCCATCAAACTGTAGATAAAAACAACAAGGATAACGAGCCCGGATTGCGTCGCTCAACAAGATTGAGAAACAAACGCCTTGGTCTAAATTTTTGGGGTAACAAGTTGTAAAAGCTAACAACATGTTTTATCAGGCTATAATAGAATTCTCATAAATGCGAATAGCCGATTTTTTATTCTCAAAACCATTTACAATAGACCATTTATCAGGGGTTTTATTTTTATAATTTGAGAAAAACCAATGAATGTTATTTTTGGTTTCTTCGGATAACGACTCAATATCATTTATTGATTCGTAATCTTCTTTGAGAACGCATAAAATTTTTTCATCAACCCCTTTTTCGTCAGACATAACCAAGACTCCAATAATATACGCGTCATACCATTCATTCATTTTTAATTCCTTATCAGTGATAATAAGCGCATCAAGTTCGTCTTGGTCCATTGCTAATGTATTTTCAATAAAACCATAAGCAAATGGATAATAATATGGATATGGTAATACACGATCAAGTTCAAGCTTTCCAGTTTCTCTACTATATTCATATTTTTTGTTACTGTCCCGTTCAATTTCAATAAACACCCTAACTAGCTCTTCAGACATGTTATATAAGTTATATCTTATAAAATTCTTATAAATAATAAACGAGTAAAATAAAAACCTCCTTAAAATATCCCAAAACAAAATGTATATACTTTTTTCTCTCAATATTATAAGACATAAAGTAAATGAAAAACATATGCGATAAATCAATGAGTTTCCAAGAATGTGAATTGGCAATATTAAGAAGTGCAGTGGATAAAGCCGAGGAGCGTTCTGGGAGGGCTGTAGCCAATTCAGCAGAAGTTAAAAAAATTATTACTATTGTTGAGAACTTTATCCGAAGAAAAAAGGTCATATGCTATGGTGGAACTGCAATTAATAATATTTTACCAAAACAAGACCAATTTTATAATACCGAAGTAGAAATACCAGATTATGATTTCTTCTCTCCTAATGCGTTAAATGATAGTAAAGAACTAACCGACGATTATGTGAATGCCGGGTTTTTAGAAGTGGAAGCAAAATCCGGGCAACACAAGGGAACCTACAAAGTATTTGTTAATTTTATTCCAGTAGCAGATATAACATTTTTACACAAAGAGATATATAAATGTGTTAAAAAAGAGGCAATTAAAGTAGATGGTATTTTATACGCACCACCAAACTATTTAAGAATGTCAATGTATTTAGAACTTTCTCGCCCAGCCGGAGATGTTTCTCGTTGGGAAAAAGTGTTAAAACGACTCACTCTACTCAATAAGAATTATCCATTAAAATCGGCGCACTGCGATGATTTAGAACCTTTTCAGAGAGAAATGATAAATAAAGAAGACGAGGATAGTATATTTGAAATTGTTAGAAACTCGTTTATAAATCAAGGAGTAGTATTTTTTGGAGGATATGCGATAAGTCTTTACTTGCATTACATGCCAAAGCATTTACATAAGAAGTTGGAAAAGATTCCTGATTTTGATGTTTTATCTGAGGATCCAAAGAAGACTGCGGAGATTTTGAAAGAACGTTTGCGAGACGCTGGATATAAAACAGTTAAATTAATAAAACGCAAAGAAATAGGCGAAATAGTGGCTCCACACTATCAAATTATGATAGGTGCCGACACGATCGCCTTTATTTATAAACCAATTGCTTGTCATAGTTATAATATAATTAATGTTGATAAACAGCAAGTCAAAGTTGCTTCTATTGACACTATGTTAAGTTTTTATTTGGCATTTTTATATTCTGATCGTAATTATTATGACACAGAGCGAATAGTTTGCATGGCACAGTTTCTATTTGACGTTCAGCAAAAGAATCGTTTACAACAAAAGGGGGTTTTGCGTAGATTCAGTATTAATTGCTACGGACATCAACAAACTGTAGAAGAAATGCGCGCAGAAAAGGCAGATAAATTTAAAGAACTAAAAGATCATAAAAAGAAAAAAGACGATGAGTATGAAGAATGGTTTCTGCGTTATAGACCAGCGGATACATTATCTGAAAAAGAAAATAAGAACAGAGAGAAAAAAACCGGAAAAGCTTCTTTGAAATCAACGACAAGAACAAAAACAAAAACAAAACCCCGCGCCGAAAATCAAAACAAAAACAAAGATAAAAACAAAAACAAAACCAAAAAGAGAGGGCGAGGTGGATTGTTTTATTAGAAACAATAAGAATCTATAAAAACAAAATATAACTCTTTTATTATTTTTGATATTATTTTAAAAATAATATGCTGTTGAATTTCCGTTGAAATGTATTGTTTTAAATAGTAGGACAGATAGACTATATAAAAAATTATTTTTTCTATAGCTACTTTTATGAAATAATTATGAAATGTTTGATATAACGACCAACTATTTACATAACTACACATCTGTGTGCTATGCTGTTTAATGTAAAACAAATGGATATCCAATAACCCGGCTAAAATCCTATGAAAATTTGTTTTTTCATTTTTAACCGATAACAAGTATCCTATTTTATCTGAACTAAACAAATCCAAGTATAGCAGTTTTCTATTTTGTTCTTCTGAAAAAATATATGGATTTACTCCGTCACAAAACCTATTTTTATATACAATGTTTCCATCTGCAATAAATGGCACAAACCCCGATTTATATATGGAATCAAATATATCCTCAATATTTTTATATTTACTTTTAATTATTTTTTTGCCTTTTTTGATATCATAATAGGTTATATAAACCCGTCCATTATAATTTTTCAACAGGTCAATCTCATTTTTGTTTTCATTTTTAATAAACTGTTTTATTCTATTAAAACACAACTTAAAGGCGTTTAAGTTGCGATGTTCTTTAAACTGTTTAAGAAGTATAGAATATAACTCAGGCATTAGATCAAGAGCATTAAGTTTATATAATAAAATACATACTGAACTAATACTACAACAAGATATTTTATGTATTTTAATATATTTTTTGGATTCCATTTCTTTCAGAAAGTAAAGCGCCCCAATCAAGTAACTGCCATTAAATATTCCACCATCTAATACTAAATTGATATTCTCTGTTTTCTCAATCGGTGGTATATTTACTATTAAGTTTTGGACGTAATTCTCTATAATTTGCATATGTTCTATTTGTTAATAAAAAAGGATAACAAATATAAACAAAAAATACGAATAAGAATGCGCGAAACAAAATGAAACATAATAAATACTTAAAACAAAATCGGTAGTAAATATTATACTAGCAATATGTCAACAATCGCAAATGAATTATGCGCTTTTTATTGCCTGTCTTACAAAAATGAAGAAAGAAAAACTGCGCTTGCAAATAGGTTCGCCAAATTAAATATAAATGTTGTATTTTATGATGGAGTAAGTTTTGATGATCCGAGAATAGACGGGATATTAGAAGATCACGATCATAAAAAAACGTGGTCTTACACCTACGGTCATTTTGATATGATAAATAAGTTTTTAAATGAAACTGACAAAGAATACGGAATCTTCTGTGAAGACGATATAAATTTACATAAGGAATTTGCAAATGATATACCAGCACTAGTTGAAGATTTTAAAGAAATGAACTTAGATCTTCTGCTATTGGGATATTTAACACATTTTAAGATAGAAGATTATTTTTATGAGTTTGAGTTAAAGCAGGATTTTTCTTATAAAAACAGAGTTCGTAAATATCATAAATATCCCGATGATTTATGGGGGGGTCAGATGTATATGTTATCCCGAAAACAAGCGACTTTTTTAATAGAAAAATATTATAATGGATATGCCGTACAAACGTTAAATCCCGAAGCACATATGACACCATTTTGTTCTGATTGGACGATAACAAAAGAAGGAAATAGAGCGTTAGTTTATCCTATGTATGCGGTGGAAGACGGAAAAACAAATTACGAAAATGGAGGACAACATAATTTTCATCAAGATTGTTTCAAATGCAACTATGATCCCGAACAATTTATTTAGGATTTCTTTTTACCTTCATAATTTTTAACTTAATAATTTTTACTCAAAACTTTTCATTTTTCATTAATGTTGACATAAACATTGATGGTTCTTCTTTATTCATGACATAACAATTTATAATTTCCGCTGGAGAGTAAAATTTATCCCGAATCTTTTTGAGTTTTCTCTCATCAATATTTTCATTATAATATCGTTTATACATTTGGCGAATGATATTATGAGAAGCGTTATCCAATTTAAGAGTAATATCTATTCTACCGGGTCTAATTAAAGCCGGATCTAACATATCATAGTGATTACTGCTAATGCCTAATATTCTTCCGGGAGTTTCTTTCAGACCATCCCACAAGTTTAGAATGTCATCTAATGTAATTGGATCATCTTCTGTTGTTTTTGTAACGCTTGCCAATAACTTATTTTGTTCTTCATTTGCTTCAACAAATGTTTGAATTACGTCGGCTACATTAACAGTTGACGTTGGTGATAATGAATTTAAATTCAGTTTCTTTCCAATGCTTGTTACACATTTATCCCTTTTATCTTCGCGTTTCCACACTATCTCTCCTAGACAATCTATGTCTTCAATAATAATAATTTTTTTATCAAAACCAACACTGTGATTCTTATTATCTGAATTGTATCTATCTTCAAAAAAGAAATCGTCCAATTGTCGGCGAGTCTTTATTAACTTCAATGAGAGAACAACTAAATGCCTACCGGTCATATTTGCAAGACATTTGAAAAAGGATGTTTTTCCAGTTCCTGGTGGACCATGCAGACCAATTCCGAGTGAATAAGGAATTCCCATTTCGTAATACCATTCTTTATTGTCAAGAAAAAACTGAATTTTATCTACTATTTGTTTTTGATTTTCAAAGAACATATTATTAAATGTTCGCGTGCTATCAAATGGGTATTCAGCCCAACATTCATATTTATAATCCTCATATTTTGTTTTTATTAAAGTATATATAAACTTTTGGCTATTGCGGCTCTTTTCAATCGCTTTTATATATGTTTCAGTTAAGTTAGTAACATAATTTTTTATGCCACATGTATTTGTTTCATAAGAATAAAGAGTTAATGTAATTTTATCGGTTTTAGTGGTTTGTTTATCTTTTTCGCTACCACCGGAATCTTCAGTATAAAAGTCGGCAATAGCGTATATCTGGAGTTCTTTATTATATAAAAACGGCCTTTTTTGAGAGACTATATACATGTCAGATTCATCGTCTTCATCATCTTTGTCGCGAAATTTATCCATTGCTATATAAAGTTCTTTTAACTCGCGAATAGATTCAATTTTATCCATTTTTTTAACAATATCACTCCATAATGCTTTGCAAGAATTGGTAAAACAAGATGATACTACTGGATAAAGATTATAAGTACCAATGCTAGAACAACGTTTACCTTCATAGGTGATTGAATATTTTTTATAGAATAGACTTTTAACAGCATCATGAAAATCTATATTCCATGGTCTATTAAATAAATTATTTTCATATAATACCTTCACAAAGTAACTTATTGCCACAAATCCTAGCGTTGAAAAAATAGAGTCAACAACAGCATTTCCAGTTTTCATTCTCTGGAAAAGTGAAATTTTAATAGAGTCATTAAATGTGGTTTGTAATATATCAGACAAATCAAATCCAGGCATAAATATATTAAAACGCAAAATAGGTTTAATATATTTTATTAATTACTTAACTTTCATCTTAAGATGTATAAAAGACTCGTTTTAATTTATACTCTCTCATACATTTGCTAAGAAAACACGCGCATTTCGCGCATGGTTTTGAATTTACATAAACACCATCATTTTCACCCCTGCCAAATTTCATAATATACATATCAGCGTCTTTCATCTTGTTATAATTTCCAAGAGATCTTACAACATTTTCTTCTGCATGTAAATTTCTATCCGTGTGAAGATACGTGTTATAATAACTTTTACTGGTTTCTTGTCTATAACCAATGCGATTTACTGCGGTGGCTATAATTTTTCCTCTTAAAACAATAACCGCAACATGCGCGATAACGTTGGCTAACCGAAACCGTTCAAACCGCCGGTCGTATTTAATTTCATCTAATACTTTTGTTATATCTGAGTTTGGCATACCTAATGCACGACTATTACTATATCTTCCATTATTTTTATATATGTTTTCAATAATTTTTATTTTTCCTTGTTTTATTGTTCTTTATTATTTTCTTAGCTGTAGTTTGTTTATGAGTTTTGTCCGACAATCTAGGGTGTTTGATTGTTTCCACGCCATAAGTTTTCAAATAAGTTTTATTTGTTTTTTCAACCAAGTTGATATAGTCTTTATTTCTATTATATAGATTTAACAAAGACTTTAAATATGTTTTATAATCACGAATGCCAACGCCACCGTTTTTATTATTATTAATCTTTGTTTTACAAGAAAATCTATCATAGCGAAGATTTTTTCCGTATAATTTATAAGATTTTATAGAATAATCATAGTCTTCCACAGCCCATGTGTCTGCAGAACGAACTATTTTGGGATTGGGTTTAAACATAAATAAAGGGCCAACTGCATAATAAAATCCTTCTTTAAATTTTTTACTAGATGCTTCATTTCCCCTCATATAAAATTCATTTCCGGTCGGATTAAAAGACATGAGGCCATAAGGGGAATTTTTTAAATATTCAGCACACTTTTCTAGAGCATCTTTCACTGATTTATCATAATATATAAATTTATCAATATCATCATGAACATAAAACACTATATCACTTGGTTTATAATAACGATTGATGAAGTTGTTGATTTGAACGATCCCTTTTACCCCTTTTACTACCTTTACTTTTTTTCCTAGACCATTTTTATAATTATCTAATGCTTCGCGATATAACTTGTATTGTTCTTGGTTTGCGACGAATACAGTAATTATTGAAAAATCTATATGCGCATTATCTAATAAAGTAAGGGTTTTATTAATTAATTGATCTATTCTGTTATAAGATGGTATGGCGATTTTATACATTTATATATTATACAAATATATTAAATAAAATGGGGTGTGTGGGATTTCAACCCATCAAAGTTTTGTCTCCATTTTCCCCCTACTTTTTTTCACTTCTAAATTTCTTTAACGTTTTATTATGTCTCTCCATGTATTTTTTTGTTTTATTCTTTGTTTGTTCCCATATATTTTTTCTTAAATAGCACACTATAGATAAGCGTTTTGTGTCGGGTTCTTCTATTTCAATTGGTAAATTAGCATGAGGTTGGTGAACGTCCATAAACAAAACATCTCCGGTTCTGACATCAACGCCAATTCCGTATTGCGGAAAACAAGTCTCGCCTCCTTTATATTTTCCACGTTCTATAACAACCAAATTCCCAAAACCTTCTTCATCGTCGCCCTTGTCTGTATGCACCGCTGTTTGAAAGTTAACGTTAGTTGTTACTGTTGTAAATGACGTGCCAGTTATTTTAAAAGGAGTTTGATTTGCCTTTCTCCTTTGTTTTGCATATTCTGCAGGAGCAAATTTCTTATAGTAATTATCAATCTCTTTAATCAACGGAACTAATTTTTTAAAATTATCCGGATAATCCATATTAAAGCGAGTTTCTCTAACACTGGTTGTACTTTTAAAACCTCTCTTTTTAAAGATCATTTTTTGTCTAGCTGAAAATTTATCAAAATAGCCCAGAATGTTTGTCATTATTTTTGGGTTATCGTTGATATTCTTTTTTTTACTAGAAGAGGCAGACCCGCGATTAGATGTTTCATTTTGGGCGAAATCAATTACATTATCATAAAACGCATCTACGTTAGCCTTTTTTAATTTATCCTTTCTAAATCTTAATAGTATTTTTCCATCCTTGTCATAAACATCCGCGTCATCTTTTATTATTAATTTTATATCATCAGGTTTTAATTTTTTATCCATAACCTTTTCCATTTTATCATCGTCGTAGTCTTTATCAACGTGATATATTGTTACATTTCCTTTTTTTTCTTTTTTAATCAACATATATATAACAATACTATAAAAACATTTCAGAACACCTCTAAAATCTACTGAAGTGTTGGGAAATTTTTGTTAACATGTAATATAATATGCCAAATAGCGCGCTAGTAAAAACGAATCCATATAAATTTATATTACCGTCCTTAGAAAATAAAGCTGGAAAAAATTTATATAAATAGCGTTTAAAAATGGGTAATTGAAATAAAAAATACATAACTGCAATTAATAGCGGCACTTGAATTTCTTCATACAACTGATCCAAACTGTCTCCATATTGGGCGCTTTTGTTATAATTACGTATGATGTCGTCATTATCGTCTTCCTGCGAAATATAGTCATTATTAGATGCGGGTGGTATGTAATTCGGCTGAACTTGTGGGTCCTGCATAATATTTTCAGTGCTGCGAGAAATGTCCCGAGACGGGAGTTGGGTTGCTCCAGTAGAGCCTGCTTGTTGTAGCCCGCTAACTATTTGATTAATTGTTGATTGGTCTAAAGATACGCCATTTGCGCCTCCACCCCCACCTCCAATCTGAGGTTGTGGCATTGAGATTTTTTCATTTGCTGATAGAGATACATTACCACCAATACTTCCGCCGCCCGTTGGATCGGTGGGTAAATCCATTATACTTGTTGTATCTGACATATAATTCTTATAAAGAATATACTTTCTCAAAAGTATCGCATATTATCTTATACTGGAACATTCTGTTTTTTTGCATCGCATTTTGTTGTAACAGATGTAAATTTATAACACTTTCCTTGATGTTTGTAAATTTTATCTTTAATTTCATCTAATGGCGGCGCAGTCATGATTAGACAATTTTTCCCCTTGCAAACAGTTCTAAACAAAGTGGCTAATCCAAATCCTAAAATAATAGACATTAAATACTTGCCGCTTTCTGTGTGAAAAAATTTACTTAAATTCATTTATATATTACATAGGTAATAATATATAATTGTTTTTTTATTATTGGTTTATTGCGTTCCATCCGAAGATTCGCCACCTTGGACTGGAATGGTCTTTATTTTACTTGGATCAGAGGGGCACGACACTTCATTTGCTTCGTATACAAAACAATTGTCGGCTTTATCTTTATATTGAACTTTTCCGACATTTTCTGGTGTAGGATAAACGTATATTGTTTTTAGCTCTGGACCCCATATGTATACAAAGAAAAGCCCGATTGCTAAACTTATAATAAACGAGGGTAGGTGAATAAATTTGCTAAGCATCTTATATTATAAATATATTTTATTATTACTAAGATTGTTTATTTTCCGGCGGTCACCTTATATGTTTCACCAGTTTTGTCATTCTTTGCTATTAATTCGCCCTTTGTCAACTCTATTTTAAAGCCTAATCTATTAGCCTCTGATGCTGCTATTGTGCCGTCGGAAAGAAGATTAGGATGAATTTTAATTTTTGGGAGTGGTTTATTATCTTCTTCTGAATCAGATTCCGAATCCAATTCCGAACCAGATTCTAATCCCGATTCTACTTCAGAATCCGAATCGCTCTCTTCTTGCAATTTCAATTGAGGTTTTAACTTGAACTTTTCTGTTGATTCAGCCGCATTTTTGAAATTAATATCTGGTATTGCTGGAGAAAATGCTACGTTCTTTTCAGGTTTCTTTTTAACTGACATAGTTTCCATTCCAGTCTTAAAAGATATAACTTTTTGTCCTTTGTCCGAAAGATCCCATTCTAGGTTTTCAATAGTAACTGGTATTTGAATTAATTTAAACGTGTTATCATCTTCATTATATTCAACGCCGTTATAAGCATATCTTTTATTCATAATTTCATTTACGCGGGGTTGTAACGTATTCACATATAAGTCAATCGCATCAACAATAAACTGTGTATTCTGAGTGGATTTATACTGATTTGTCATAAAATTAAAATTATCCAAGTTATTATAAAATTCTATTTGAATTTTTTCCAAGTCAGTCTTTTTCTCTTCATTATCTACAACGTTTAAATACGTCTGTAATGTAAATTCATAAACCTTTGTAAACTCACTAACCTTCTCCCTAATTCTATCAAATTTTTGGACGGCTTCCTCTTCTGTAATATAACCAAAAAGAAGATCATTTTTATCAACAATTACCTCTTTTTTATATTCATTTAATGATAATTCGTCGTTGCGAAGATTGTCGTGTATATTTTCAACTAGACCCAAATTTATATTTAAATTTAAAGGGCACGGATCGCTTCTATTACCACAAATTCCAATTAGATGCCGTCCATCTTCTTCCACTTTATTTGAAAATATAGATCCAAATGGTCGTTTACAATTAATGCATTTTGGTTTAATTTTAATAAACTCTGCGCGTTTTTCTCTCCAACTTAACCCGGGTAATTTAATAATTTGGGTTTTTTCCTTTTTAATAGTACTTTCATATTTGTCCTTATATCTAAAATATTGGTCTAAACTAGAAAAAAAATGTTGTTTTTCGGTCTCCCGTTTTTCTTCTTCTGGGCTTTTTAATGTTGTATTGGCGGATTTCATTTTCTATATATTGTATTATTATATTTATTTGACAATATTTCGGTGAATAACATCATATTCTGTTTCCCATTGAGGTAATCCAGTAATAAGTTCTTGATGAGCGCGCTGTTTAGCTTCTTTAAAGTTTTGTATTTTTGATAGAATATATTGCTGTTTCTGTCTATTTCTCAATTCTTTTTCGGATGGGGTTAACTTGCCTTTATACTTAAAAAATAATATTATTCCTAAAATCACTAAAAATCCTATTCCCAATAAAATATTCAACAACAAGTTATTATACGTGTTTTTAAAGATTCTACATTGCTTTAAAGTTTCGTTTAAAAAATATTTAACACCTGGTTCTATTAAAGTAGGTTTAGTAAAAGCGTCAAAATTCATATCAAATGTCTAATAATTAGAGTTATAATAAGAAATTAAATTATACATATTATCTATATATGGATGGTTCTTTTTTCTCTTTATTAATTTTTATCGTGATTACTATTTTATATTATTTAATGTTGAAGCCTAAACTAAATGCGTCGGTTTATGATGATCCTACAGGCGCTCAATATTTGGCGTATACTAGTAGTAGCAACACGTCTGTATTTATTTACTTTTTAATTGTAGTTTTGACGCAGATTGGTATAAATGCTAGCGTTATGGTAACAAAATGCGGGGGAAGTGTGACACAAAATATAGGAGCTGCTTTTCTGCTTACATTAATCCCTTGGATATTTATTTTTGGCGGTGTCATTGTTTCTTTAATGGTATTACCTGGTTTTAAGTCGGCATTTTCAAATGTGATTGGTTATTTTGCAGTGTCAAATTCCGCAAATAACATACTTTCAGAGTTATTAGTAAATACCAATTTAAATGAAACTATAAACGCTGTAACAGATGCGGATTTAACTAAAAAAACAAGCCTAAAGAGCGCAGCTGAAGCAATTGTTAAATTGACTGGAAATATGTCTATTTTAATTAACCAAATAGTACCATCAAACTTTTCTGAATATTGGGCGATGTTGGTGCCGTTAATGAAACAACAATATCAAGCTGGAGCCCCAGAAATTAAACAGCAATTATTGGATGTTGTTATTACACGAGATAATATAGGTGAGGCTCTCTGGTATATATACACCGCTATATTGCTAATTTCAATAACACAATATAACATAATGAGTAGACCATGCAATAAAGATTTAGCAAGCATGTTACAAGGTCAAGAAGAGTACCTTAAAACAGAAAGCAAAATGAATGTTGAAACACAAAAGGCTAATTCAACCATATACACATATTAATATTGGTATGACATAATTAAATAAAAAATATATTTAAATATAAACATATTAAAAAAAAAAACAAATTACAAAAAAAAACAAGGAAAACAAAAGAAAAAAAGGAACTCGTAAAACTAAAATCTCAAAGACAAAGACAAATACAAAGACAAAGACAAAGACAAAAATAAATAGACGCAGAAAATCCTTTTATAAAACTCATAAAAGAAATGCGTTTTATGGAGGAACCTTGGATTATAAATTATTATATAAAGACGGAACGGAGTTACCCAAAATAGATGAAATGTTTTATGAAGATGACACAACTTACGAACAATTAAGAGGGGAGTTGGCAAAAATTAGTAAACTGGGAGTTGATAAAATAACTCTTGAGCGTTCTGATAACGGTGGAAAAAGTTACAAAAAAATAACTACCGAATATTCTAATGATATTCCGGATAATGTTACGCATATTAGAGTAAATATATCTGCTCCTGTAGTAGATGCAATAGCTCAGGGAATTAGCCAAGGGGCCGTTTCATTTGATTCCGCTCAAAAAGTTGACGCCGGCTATCTAGACACGCTTTCAAATACAAGTCTTATAAAAAAAACAATTAAAATCGGGAATACTACGTACGATGGGATGATGACTGGAAATAATCGTGAAGGAAATAAGGGATATGGCACTGTTAGAGTTGATGAGCGTCCAAATGTTGTGTTTGAAGGTCGTTGGGATGAAACCGGTTCATTCGCGAGCGAGGAAAATAAATTAATTGTTACTAATGAGAACGGTTCTACATCTACATACACTGGAAAAATAAACCAAGATTTTTCTGGAACTGGAACTATAACAAACCCAGATGTTTTTTATACTTTTGAAGGATCGTGGGATTCTACACTTAGTCCGAGTGGAGATCATGGTAAAATAAAAGTAAAAAACCCAGATAACGGACAAGACATTATTTATGAAGGAATAATAAATCTTGATACATCTGGCAGAGGTACTATTAGCTTTTCAAATAACCCTCACATTAAATTTGAGGGTGCCTGGGATTCACATTTGAATCCAATTGGAGATAATAATAAATTATACCAAACAGACCCCGCCGATGGGGGCGTCACTGTTTTTGAAGGACAAATAAATAATGACTTTTCTGGAATCGGTGTTATAAAAAATGATTCAGAGCCATTTATATTTAATGGAAGATGGGACTCTAATTTTTCATCAGTTGGAAATAATAATACACTTACCTATATAAATCCGGAAACTGGAAGTAAAATAGTATGTAAAGGGATAATTAACAATGACTATTCTGGCGAGGGAGTAATAACCTACTCAGATCGTCCAAATATAATATATGAAGGAATGTGGGATAGCGTCGGAGCATATGTTGGTGATAAAAATAAATTAACTTATAAAGACGATAGTACTGGCGAAACATTTATTTTTAAAGGAAAGATTACTCTAAATGATGGAGGTCACGGAAATGTAATAATTGACAGAGGCAAAGGTATAGAAGTCAAAAAGGGTGTTTTATGGGATGCAAATTTTAAAATACTAAATGCTTAAATAAATTTCATTGTCATATTTGAAAATGAAATTTATATACAAGAAAAAGCTTAACTTTCATAATAGTTAAAATAAAGTCTGTCTTGATAAATAATATAAGACAAACAAATAGGATAAAATTCCTAAAACAATAGCTAGAAGCCAAACTGGAAGAATTGTTTTATTATTATAACCTATTCCAAAATCGCGGATACTACCATCGTCTTTATATAAGAACCTGGGTTTTCCCAGTTGAATTGTTATAAACACTGCTAAAAATAAAAGAATACTAACAAGAGTCGCGTTTTTTGCAATATAAGATCTGTATATGGAATTCATAATATAATATATAATAATCACATAAATTTTTATTTAATTATTAATGCCAAATGCGCGCGTGGTGCCTTTTTTTCAGCTAGTGCCGTTATTACATTTCGTCTGCGTCTTGCTCCGCACCAAAATAGTCTTCGCCGGCGTCGTCGCCGTTGAACCAACTAATATCATTTTCTTCGCGATCAATAATTGCCGCATTATCAGCGTCTTCCATATATTCTTCTAAAACCTGCTCCAAATTACCGTCAACTACATTTTTCTTCTTTTTAAGATTTGTCTCTATTTCTGCTATTTTTTCCATATAATCTCTTTCTTCATCATATGTTTCTTTTACATATGTTGTTAGTCCTTTCTGTAAACCCTTGCTCCAGACACCCAACTTATTTATTTTTAAAATAGTATCAGCATCACGCTCTTCGTCTGTCATTGCTTGAAGTCTATCCGTAAATGTGTCCTTTTCTCTCTCTTTGCTTTTAAAAACAACCTCCATAACCTTATCATAACTTAGATCTATTATATCTTTGTGGTCCGTCATTATTGAAAGATACGCGACTAATAATTTTGATATTCTAATTTTCATGTCTTTCATATTTCCCAAAAGTACTGTTGGATTTGCTTTTGATGTAAATTGAAGTTCTTCGTCTTCCATATTTTCAACGGTTAATGCAATATTGGCGTCTTCATTTTCTTGCGGTGATTTTAATACAAGCATGCTTTTATCTTCTGTCAACCTTTTATATACGAGTAACGCGTGCAAGAAATAAAATTCAAATAATAGTTCGCTTGTTCTTTTATCAAACACAGAGTATGTCTGCGAGTTTTTATACTTAATTTCGGTCATATAAGGAGTGTCTTGTACTAATTCTAATAAATTTTTAGTAGATTCTTTTGCATTTCTTAATACATTTTCTACCGTTTTATCGTCGTAGAAACTTCTCAATAGTTTCCCATATTCACTAATTATGTTTTTAATATCAGAGTTGTGTTTCTGAGATAAATTCCAATATTTGGGTAAACTTACAGCGTTTTGATAGTCTACCTTATTTATTATTGTTTCGGGAAAAACTGCCAAGAAATCGTGTATATAGTTTTTAACGAATTGTATGTTATTATAAGTACTTTCGTCGGAAATTGAATTCTTAGTCGCATCATTAGAGGAGTCTCCCCATTTCATAACGGTATTTAACAAAACCTTCACATCACTTAAAGTTCTTTTTGTTGCACCACTATTTTTATTTATAAAATCCAAAATTTCTGCCTTTGTTTCCCCATTAACTCGGGCCAAGTAATTTTTAAGCGAACGCATTTCTTCTGTATCTTCAGAAACTGCTATATCAAATGTATCCAATGCGTCATCTAATTTTTTTCTGAATTCCTTGGGTATAATATTAGACTCGGAGGAAGAATCATTCTCATCCTTTTCTATTTTTTCAATAACGTTTCTTAATTTTTGTATTTGGGTAATTACTTGAGCGTCAATATTAATATTAACAGTATTTTTGTTAGCAATATATTTGAGTAATCTTAGCAGCGATTCATTGTTATAGTTTTTCCCATCTTGTTTTAATTTTCTAATTTTTTCACTTATAGAATCAGACTTTGAGAAATGATCTGGTTTACCTCCACAAATCGCGTCTAGCTCTTGGCTAATAGGCATAAGTGAATTAAATTTACAAAACTTTATAAATGAACGATAAATTGTTTCTTCATTAAACTGTTCGCTCAATGGTGCGTATATATTCTTTGAGTTTTCTCTACAGAAAAACATTGGTGCTTTTGTTACTGCGACAATGTCATCAATAATATTTGTTAAATCGCGAACAATCTTGTTATAAACAACAATCTCTGGTTCTTCTTCAATAAAATATTTAATAATACTGATACTTCCTTTTTCACTACAACAGGAATTTTCCAAGAATGGTTCTTTTGCAGAGTTCATAAGGAGTAAATTTTTTCTATCTACAACCTTTTTAATTAATTCTTGTAATGCAAGAGAGAAAAAGATTATTTTAGATTTTATTATTAAGATCTTATCTCTTTGACACGTCGCACCACTACGGAAATTGCGAAGACATTCCTTTTTAAACTCTTCTGAAACATTTGTTATGGGCTTAAGTTTAAACGGCACGAGCGGTGGTAGATACTGAGTCCATTTATTGAGAGAATATTCTAAAGGAATTACGTCTTCTGGGGTTGTTAATAAATAATCCAATTTATCCTTGAATTTTTGAGATACATCGGTGTTGGAAATATAATAAGCGTCAATAAAAGCTTTTATTTTTTCTGCTATAACCGGTTCTTTCATTCGCATAAGGGCCGACCAAGGATGCGTTTCGTTTCTTAATTTATAAGCTACACATGATAAATATTGAAGTGACGATAAATCCCCAGAGCCTTCAAAAGGATAACCTTCAAATGAACGAACGCAACCAGGAAATGTCTTACGAGTTTTAATTGATGGAACGGATGTTTGGACTCCTAGTAAATAAGCACCCAGAGTCAAATACAATATGGTGCTGTTATAAACGGATATATATGGTGGTAATTTTTTACCCTTTTTAGCGGCTTCTTCCACTCGCGTTTTATGGTCGTCTTCTGACACCAACGCGCCTCCTTGAAGCGTTTCTAATGCTATTTTAATAATGAACTCTTTTTGATCTTCTATGAATATTCCCATATTTTCGGCTAATGCATTTATAATATTTGACATCATTTTTGTTTCAGGAGTAGTATATTTTTTAATTACTTTTATTCCAGACGCATTTAAAATAGCATCGCCAACATCTTGTTCCATTACTTCGCGTGTTTTAACCTTATGTCCTTCTTCGTAACCTTCATCAACATCGGGATCAACAGCGCGAATAATATAACCACTGTATCCATCAACCCATGAATCTCCGTCGTCACTTTTTTTACCGCAAACCTTGATAATTTCATCTATTTTCTTTAAATAATTTTCTGGGTGTTCTATCCAACAAACGGCTAGTGTGTATAAAAATAATGGAAGTAATTTAACATTTGTTTTAATACAATATCTCCAGTGTTTTCCATCATCAGTTGATGCTTCTTCAGTTGTTGCTTCTCTTGTAAATCTAACGGCAAAACGAACAATATAATTTTGTCTTTTATACATATTCGGTTGACTAAGGATAATATCCCTAAGTTTGATATAAGGGGAAAAAACAGTATCTTTATCAAAGTCGTCGTTATTAACGCCTAGTTTAAACTGTTGAGAATTATATTTTAATTTTCTTGCATCTTGAATATTAATCAGCCTTTCTATAGTATTTAATCCATATTCGTAATTTTTAGTTAAAAGTTCTAACAGCTTATCTTTTGATAACTCATATTTTCTATCAAATTGTCCTATAATCTCCTTTAAAGCATTTTCGGTTACATGACGTTTATTTAAATCCTGTGTTTCGCAAATAGCTTTGTATTTTTTATCAACCTCCATACAGTCTTTTTGAAAGTCGCAAAGCAATCCTTCATTTGATGCAACTGTTTTTTCATCAATCGTTTTATCTGGTTGCCATCTATTGTGCGTTCTTTTAAAATATAAAATTTTATCTTGAGCTAAATCGTACATTATTGCAAAATTGCCATCAATAACTCGCTTCATACCTGTTATCAAAGTTTCCGCCATATAAGGAGCCTCGTCTGGTCTTATTTTATGCTTTCCAATAAGTTTTTGAATTAAGAATTCGTTAAATTTGTCCGGTTCCATAGCTATTTGCTCTTTTTGATAATCATCTAATATTCCATACATTGTATTGTCGTATTTTTTATCAAAGTAGGTCAATTTGTCATTATCAGCTGCGACATCTTCAAGAGTTTTATATTGCTTTGAAATGACAATTGAAACGCATTTATTATTAGTCTCTTCTTCTTTAATTGCATCGTCTAATTTATTTTTCTCCTTCTCAATGTTTTCAATAATAGAACTAATGTTTTCTGGCATCATGGTGCTAATATTTAATAAAGCAAGAGCATCGTTATAAATGTTTGAATAATCACTAGTTATCATCGTCCAGAGAAGTTCTGAGCTTGTCAATTCTGAATCGCTAGTTTCATAGTTATAACATCTTAGGGTTTCGTTCTGATTTTTTCTGTTATTTAATAACGATACAATCGCAGAATCATTGGGTTTTAAACCAACGCTCATTGCTTTTTTCTTTATAGCGGAAAATTCCTTTTCTTTGTCTTTAAAGGCTTTATAGTGTTCGGAAATCTTTTCTTGTAAGAACAAGTTTATATCCTTATACTGCATAAAAGTTAAATCATCTGAGTAAACCAAAAATGGTTCCAAATACCCAACAATATCATGAAGTGACATTTTTCCATTGATATATTTTTTCATTAGATTGAATATAACCCTCGTTTTGGGAATAATTTTCTGTAAAAACTTTTTATATATTTCATG
>Ga0114959_10001789_pt1 | contig 18330 bp, 18 predicted proteins | sample C_130625_EF_Meta_FD_87317 | JGI IMG/M metagenome (GOLD analysis project Ga0114959, IMG submission 87317) | Freshwater microbial communities from Lake Croche, Canada to study carbon cycling - C_130625_EF_MetaG | ecosystem: Environmental > Aquatic > Freshwater > Lake | place: Lake Croche, Canada...
ATATATTGTGCAGGTTGGAATGTGCCACTGTCCGCCATTTCGCCTCTCGGCAACATTGAGAGGGCGTCAATAGGAGAGGTCGGAGCACGTTTGAATAAATGGCGATGTCTTCCTGCAAACCCGTGACTGTATCTAGCGAACCCCATCTCCTCTAAAGCGAGTGCCATGGGCACCACCCCACCGTCAATATATTGCGAATATATCAAGACGATTCCTTCGCTATTCTTGATTGCGTCGCATATTTCTGCTATTTTTGCAGAATATTTAGGCAATTCATTGGGAGAGAAAATGCGACCGTACTTTTTCAGTGTCGCGGGTTGATATTCGTAGTCGTGTTTGAGAGGTTCGTCGTTTTCCATCGCGGCAAATGACATTATTTTTGCTAAACCTGTTCCGCCTACCGAGTTTTGAAAAAGGTCGTCGCTATAGTGCCTGGCACGCACATCAGCGTTCGTTTCAGACAACATGTGCGATACGTCTTCGTTTGGGTAGACAATATTTAGGGATTCGAGAGGACGCTGCAGAAGTATATATCCGAATGACTCCATATTCTCGAAATTCGGCATTTCTCTATAAACCCGCGCGTTTGCGTAGACACCTTTTGTTTTTTGCCGTAAATGATCAATTACGGATAAATAGACCTGCATTTGATACGTCGACTTATCAACACGGTTCACGTAGACATTGACATTCTGGATAGGAGTGTCGATATTCATTCCGTTCATCTGGATTTGCGGATAAGATTTTAATGCATTTTCCGGCGAAAACACATTGGGGTATATTCTGTAGGGGAAAGTGTAGGGATTCTCGCCGCGAACGTAGGATACATATCCAGTCAGTTTGCGGCGGAGAAGCGCTTTGCCCAAGTCCGATTTGCCCAAGTCCGATTTGCCCGAGTCCGAGTCCGAGTCTTTATTGGTCGATTCCTTAGAATCTTTGCCCGAGTCCGATTTGAACGATCCGTCCGCATTGAAAACATCGCTTGTTTGTATTTGCGACCTCCCGTCATTCGCATTGAGAAGATTCGTTATCCAGATGATCTCCCGGTAGGAATTGAACATCGGTGTTGCGGAGAGGAGGAGAAGACGCATTCCTCTCGCATGTTTAATGATTTTCATGAGTACCGCAGCAACTTGCTGCATTTCTCTGCGATTACTATCGTCTGCCAGTCGAATATTATGTACTTCGTCAATGATGATGAGACGATTGTCGAAAAACCGGCGAATATTGCGCTCCTCTCGCGTTTTTCGTTCCTCGGGCGTTTCATCGTCCTGCACAAACCCGACATGTGCGCGTGCCATATTCGCAAACTGTATATAACCTAAAAACGCGTAGTTTTCGTTTATTAACGCATTGATATTACTTACTACCTTCTCGCGACTCAGATTCTTTATGCTATTCGGATTGATTTCGTGGAGAAGCGAATTGCCGACACAGGATTCGATATTCCATATAAATTCGTTTGGATTTGCAGCATTTGTCACTTTCGTCAGTTTGCGATCGTCAAATAATTGCTGACGGAAATTGCCCTGTACATTTGGCGAAGCAACCACTAATATCTGCTGTTTTAACCCGGTGCGTTTCATATAATTCCGCATTTCTTCTGCGACTCCGATGGCAGAACATGTTTTTCCTGTACCGAGTCCGTGATATAGCAAAAGTCCTTTATATGGTGTGTCTGAGGACAAGAAATTTTTGACGAAAACCTGGTGCGGACTCAGTTCGAATTTTGCTTTGCACAATAAGTCTGCTTGCCTCTCAATATCTTGGATTTTGCCGTCATATTGAGCGTCGCGGAATTCCTTTTTCAGTGCGATCTTGATATTGAAATCTGGGTCATTCAAATCGGGGTAAAGATAGTCGTGGTTTTCGAGAATATTCGTGCGCTCGAGTCTCTCTTTTTCTTCTAAAAACAGGTTCATCACACTTTTTACCGGTTTCTTAGTCACTTCGGTCTCATCTGTAGCAGGAATAATTAGATTTTCTGCTGGTCCAGGTTCGGGATGTATGAAGATTTTTCCTTTATCTGCGACTGGTACACAGTCACCACTTTTGTTGCGACGTGTGCCTTTTGGACACCGTTTTGCTTTTTTGAGTGGGTTTGGTTGATAGTCCTCCTCTATGTCGAGAGGAAGTTCTTCTGGAACGGGCACTGATTTTGCAAATCCAAATTCTTCGAACTCTTTTCTCAGTTCAGCGTCTAGCAATTTTGGTTCCGATTTGTCTGACGCTTTTTTCGTTTTGCGTTTGGTTTTTGTTTTATTTTGATTCGTTTTTTTCGGTTTATTTGACATATTGTATAATTTTGTTACTATAATCTTATACAATACTCCCATACAATTCAAAGTCGATTTGTTCTCGTGTAGACACTAATTCATGTACGAGATCGTGTTGTTATTCAGCATCTTCTCTACCGAATCTACTATTCGCCTTTTCTCCACGTTGTATGATCGAATCGAACCATCACACATTTCTGCCGTCATCCAAGAAGATCCACTCACCTCTGAAGTTTGCAGATGTCTATAAGACAGTGTGTCTTTGTACTTTATATACGTCACATAATACTTGTGCTTGTACGATTTGTAATTTGACCCAGTAAAGGTCTCTTCAAAGGGTTGAATGTTCTTTAGCAAAACCAATTGATCCATTCCGTAACCGGTCTCTTCGCAGAATTCGCGAACAGCACAGTCATAATCTCGCTCTTGGTAATTCCGACGACCTTTAGGAAATCCCCATTCCGGTTCGGTCCAATTGGTATCTGCCATTTTAACCAATTCGTCTAAATTATGCGAATCCATTTTTGTATAAACACCGCTTCTCAGAGATTCGAATTTATTGCGCGAACTCTGTTCTTCTGCCTTGTACGGATCGTTTGCGCGAGTTGTTAATCCTGGAGGAGTCCCCCATAAATCTCCCCATAATTTGCTAAAGGAATCGTTCAGTAATCTCTGTTTTTCGCTGTTTGTCATTTGCTTGATCATGTTTAGGATATATCCCTTGTTGTATATTGAATATTTGCCTCTCATAAAATCGACAAACCCTAAAGTATCTTTACGGCGTATCAGAAGATATTCACGTTTTTTGCTTTCTGGGTTTTCGCGGAATGCGATAATTCCGTAACTTATGATAGGCGATTTGCATTGATGGAACAAATGCCCGGTTTTTCCGCAATTATTGCAATATGAATTCATTATGGTTTTGTGTAAACGCTGTGTTATTTAGTTAGCGTATGTTTATATAGATATTTCATTTTCGATTATAATTTTTGTTATTGCAAATGAAATCTGATAGTGCATTTATTGAAAAAAGGACGACATACGATTCGCATATTTGGGGACCGCATTTCTGGTTTTTCCTGCATACGATTGCCATGAATTACCCCGATCGGGCAAACGATGTGACACGCCGCAAATATTACGACCTTGTGCAGAACATGCCAATTTTCATTCCGAATGTGGAAATGGGGAATCGGTTTAGTCGCCTCTTGGATCAGTACCCTGTGACGCCGTATTTAGACAAACGCGAGTCGTTTATTCGGTGGACTGTGTTTATTCATAACAAGGTGAATATTATTTTAGGCAAACCCGAAATGACGTTGGAAACCGCGATCGAATTGTATCACGCGGCATATATTCCACCGAAATTGGACGTTTATGGCGGCACGTCCATACACAAGAATGTGGTGTATGTTTATTCGGCAATTATCTTGGCACTATTATTGGTTGCATATATGGTGTATTTTTAGTTTGCGGAGAGGTTGACCCGTCTCGTATGTTTTCTGCCGTAACTCGGCATTTTCGCCAATCGGAATGCTTTCGACGTTTTGTGGTTGCATCCTTTTTCCAATATAGAATAATCCACTGCGGATGCTTTGCCACCAGTAATCGAACTTGCGAGTCTTGCTAGACCCCAAGATCTGGCAGTCTGATTCGGTCTTGATCCCGAAGAATAATACGCACCTTCGCCTTTCTTCACGATCTGTTTTAATGCAGCAACACTACATTGCGTTTTCTTTGCCAGTTCTTGGTTAGGTACTATCCGGTCGACGCCGTACATTTTTTCCGCACGAACAATATGGTCGGATTTCTTGCTTTTGAATGACGCAATTTTAGGGCGCTGATAGTATTTGCCAGATTTGTATGCTTTTCGCGATCTCGAAAGCGCACGAACTTGTTTAGCACGATCTTTTCGCGTCAACCTGAATGGTAAATATCGGAGAGGAACGCGAACCATCTAATTTTGCAACGTTTGTGATTTGTCATAAAATAACAGTATAAAGTTTTATCAAATGGATATGTAGATTCAGATCCAGATTTGGATAGAATGCGACTACCTCTCAATGAATTGTTTCAATTTGTTTTGGTGATATCTAAAAAGCACAATATCGATGAGTCCCATAGTTTAGGGCATAGTATGCGTGTTTTCCAGTTTGCAGAGAAGATTGCGAGAGAGGAGAAAAAGATAATGATAAATCCTGACACTCTTACTGAGCATCACCAGGTTATACAGACAGCAGCAATCTTGCATGATACTTGCGACAAAAAATACCGAGATGAAGAGGAAGGGTTGCAGGATATTAGTAATTTGCTAGAACCAATTATGCCGGACGATCAAAAACGCGCAACAATAGACATTATTCGCTACATGTCTTACTCGAAAGTGAAGAAGAATGGAATGCCGGATTTAGGTGAATACCAGACTGCTTATAATATTGTGAGGGAGGCAGATTTACTCGATGCGTATGATTTCGACCGCTCTATGATTTATCATATGCAGCGCAACAATCGCCCGATTGAAGAAGCGTACGAAGATGCGTGTAATTTATTTGAGAGGCGCGTATTGAGACACGCAGATGATGGGTTATTGATGACACAATATGCGAAACATCAACATGCAAAATTATCACAAAAAGCGACAACTCGTATGCATTACTGGAAACGGGTTTTGAATAAATGAACCGATGATCGAGAATCTCGAGTCATTATATATCGAAAGGATGCGGATTGAGATCATATTGATTTTAATTGCTGCCGTAATCATGGCAAATATTTATACAGACGGCAAATTATTGAATTCCATCACAAAATACAAAAAGTATTACCAGATGGCAGGTGTTGCTTTTGCAGCACTCGCGATTTATGTTTTGTTTAAGAAGAACCCGGAACGTGCCAGAGATCTCGTATTTACCTCTAACGAATATCTGAAATACATGCCGGTAGATAAGAACGCATCGAGCATTCTGAACCCGATTCTGGATTTTACATCTAAATACAGTGGTGGTATAGCAGCAGGATCTGCCGCAATGGGTGGATTCGGGTCTGCAAATCCAATATTGAATTTATCTGGAGGAGGAAGCGGAAGACAGAATTATGCAGAGGCGCGCATTACTAAATCGGGTTTAAGTGAATCCGATTCGAATGGATTGAGAGGAGGAGGAGGCGGCGGTACAAAAGCAACGAAACGGTCGGTAAGTGAAACGAAAAAGAAATATGTTGCTGCACAACAGGGATGGAAATGTGGTAATTGCAAAAAACAATTACCTGCTTGGTTCGAGGTCGATCATAAAGTGAGATTGGAACATGGCGGAAGTAACCATATTGATAATTTAGTGGCACTTTGCCGGGACTGTCATGGAGAAAAAACTGCCATGGAAAATCTGTAAGGTGGGTGATTACAGATAATATCGGATTAGCGTAGCGTTGTGCAAATATGCTGGAGTTTACACAGGCATATTCTGCAGGTAAATATATAAACGGTGTTATGTCTGTGTCTGATGATAAAAAAGGACCACCTACATTAATGGAATTCTTTAAAAATTTGGTGGAAGATAAAGATTCATTTAATGAATTGAAAAAAATGGGGATTGGAATTTCCGCACTAATAATTACTTGTTTTGTATTTTATGTCGCAGCGAATGATCCGAAAGCAATGACCGATCAATTCTATCTTTATATTGTGTTTGGTCTTTTGCCGGTTGTCATTGGGGTTATGATCGCATCGAACTTATTTAGTGGTGAACTGGACTCGAGTAAATTAGCATTTTATGGTGCGACAATGTTCGTTTTCATTATATCAATGTACATGTTTTATAGGATATTGAACCCTGATACGGTTTCGACAGTTTCGTATTTTTTGGTTGGGTTAAGCGCATTAGTTTTTATAGTCGGTTTAGCAATCGTATACCGAATATTCATTCGAACGATATTGAATGCGAGAGGATGGGTGGGGTTACTCTTAAAGTCTCTATTTTTGATTCCGTGTCTATTGATCGAAACAATGGAAACTGTTTTTGCTGAATTGAAGGAAGCACCGAAAATGGTTGTGGTTCTCTTTATATTGGAATTAATAATAATATTGGCATATTTGTATTTTCCACGCATAGCAAAACCGTCTTCCGATTCGATTGTGTTGCTAAATGCGCCTGTGTTTTTGACGAGTGTTACAACAATCGGAAAAGCAAAACAACTTGTAATGGATGTAAATGAACGAGACAACCCGTCGAAAGAACCAGATACTATACGGCAAAATTACTCTATATCCATGTGGTTTTACGTGAACCAACACCCAAATACTTATGCAGCATATTCGAAAGAAACGAATATTTTCAGGTATGGTTACCCGAGTTCAAAGAATGGACATCCAAGAGTGGCATACTTTAACGATCGAAATGACCCGAATAAATCGGATAAGTATATCGTTTATGTAAACGACTCTGCAAAAACACCCGGTATTTTATTGGATATTCCGACACAGTCTTGGAATCAATTAGTTATTAGTTATAATGAATCGAATATAGATATCTATGTCAACGGAAATTTAGAGAAAACTGTTTCCTTAAAAACGGATGCACGTCCGAATTACGACATTGGCGATATTTTAGAGGTCGGTGAAGGCGATAATACGGTTATGAAGGGCGGGTTACATGGTGCGATTTGCAATGTGGTTTATTATAAGAACCCACTAAAACCGAATCAAGTTGCTACGGATTACAATTTAAATCGATATAAAAACCCACCTGTCAACTATTAGCGTCTACTAGTTGAGGTGTCCTTTTTGCGTAGCAAAAGGGACACCATTACGCAGTGCGTATGCGCAGTTATTTTTACTAGTAGAGGTTTAAAATCCTCTACTAGTAAATATTAGTGAACTTATTTAGAATGGAATTGGACTGATAACGTTCTGACCAAAACATAAAACAAAAATGCTAATATATTCTATATTTGATAGTTGAACATGAATACTGTTTTGATTGTGTTTCTAGTATTAGTAATAATTATTGCAATTTATCTGGCAGTCCAATTTTACAACCCATTTTACTTGGTAAAGAATTCAACTTCATTGAATATTATTGATCCAAAAACTTATAATGCGGTTCAACCGATTATACCTGTAGATAAGATCGAAAATCCTAGTTCAGTTCGTTATTTTTATGAGGGTTGGTTTTACATAAACGAGAACTCTGCAGTAAATACGGATAATGTTTTGTTCAATAGAGGTGATGAGTTTGTGGTGTCATTGAAAGGAAGCACACTGAACCTTTATGTAAACACAAAAAGTGGAGGTGGGACTGGTGTCAATTCTGCGGGAATATTAGACACAACTGGCATTACACCATTGGCGTCAATAAATAATTTCCCGTTTCAAAAATGGGCACAATTAGTTATAAATGTAGATGGCGTTCTGGTAGATATTTACATTGACGGAAAGTTTGTTAAGAATGTGCAAAGCGCTACAAGTATAAATACAAACTCGACCGACTCTATTAAATATGGCAATCAATATACGTTGGGGCATTTTACTAGATTTAGAAGACCGCCAGTAAATATTAACCCTCAAGGCGTTTGGAGTAGTTTTATGAATGGAAGCGGACAGAGCAATTCTGTGTCAGATCGTCATGTGAATCTGCAGTTTACCAAGAATAGTAGCGTAAAGTATGACCAACGATTATTTTAGACATAAGATTAGATATTCTTTAGTATAAAAGTCCTATATCTGCAAATATTATGCATGTAACATCAACATACATAATATAAATAATTGTCATTATGATTCGTAAATACGTATGAGTTTACAAATGTATATTATATGAAATAACTATATAATCAAACATATCAGTAATGAATTATTTAGCAATCGGATTAGGGTTTATCATTCTTATTATAATTTATTCGCTCTATTACTACTTCACGAATAATAGTTTAACTGCTGGACTACAACCATTAAATAAACAGGTTATGATAACATATGATAAAATGATAAATTCAAACTCGTTAACATATAGTTATCAAGCATGGTTGTATATTTCAAATCCACCTGGCATTAAAACTAAACTATTTTATAAGGCAACAGATGCTGGAACACAAAATACTGATTTTGAAGTCAATCTAGAAGGACAAGTCCTTACATTATCTGCTGGGAGAGGCGGTGAGAAACCAAAACAAATAATGGTTATTACTCAAAATTTCCCTATTCAAAAATGGATATATTTAGTAGTAAATGTTATAAATACACAGACTTTTGAAGTTTACATAAACGGTAAATTAGCAAAAACTGTTAACGTTCCAAGTTCACAGTCTCCTGTACCGTTATCAAAAACAAGTAACTTATATATTGGAAGTCCGAATCTTAACGGATATGTTTCAAAATTTACACGTCTTACTTCAACAATCGACGCCAAAACCGCATGGAATAATTATTTAAGTGGAAATGGAATCAGCAGTATGTTCAGCACTTTGATCCCATATGGATTGAATATGAGCATTTCGAAGGGAGAGGATGTACAACGTGTTATAACCGTATTCTAATGTCTAGTTATTAAAATATACGAATCATGTCCGAATATTTAAATAACGCGAAAGAGTCACTGTCGAATGCTGCTCAAAGTGTGACACAAAGCATGCCAGATACAAACACGATCACATCTAATATAAGCAATACCGTGAATTCATTTAGAGAATCTGCCAAAAGTGCTACTGCCGAATTTTCATCTCAAGGTGTACTCAATGCGAGTCAGGAATTTTTGAATTCAAACAGTTTGATCGCAAGATTTGTATTTGTCATATTGGTTCTAATCTTATTTATGTTTTTGCTGAATATTGGCGTCGCATTAGTAACCTATTTTGTAAGTCCTAGCAGAAACCCTTATATCATACATGGAATGATGTCTGGCACAGAGACGACTCCGTTTGTTCAAGACCCTGCAAACGGAAAGGCGGTTGTTTATAGGTCAAATAATCAAACTGGTGGAATCGAATTCACGTGGTCTATGTGGTTGAAAGTCGATGCTATGCCGAATGATAATAACTATCACTGTGTGTTTGTTAAAGGCACGGACGACTTTACTAATGCTACTGGAGCGTCATCTAGTACAAAATACGGATTATCTAAAATAAATAACGGTCCAGGCGTTTACTTATACAAAGATCAAACTGCAAATGTAAGTGATGTTAGTGCTTCAGAACTGAAAATGCTTTATAAGATGGATGTCGTGTCTCCCGCGTTGGGTAACCAGACTGACCCGAAAGACGCTGTTGTGCCAAATCTACCAGTTGGAAAATGGTTTCATGTTGCGATTCGTATGCAAAACAAGACACTTGACTGTTATGTAAACGGTGTTATCGTGAATCGCGTTTCGTTTGGAGATCATATTCCTAAGCAAAACTACGATCCTATTATTTATGCTGGAAATGGCGGATTCGCTGGATCGACATCAAACTTGCGATATTATGATTATTCCCTTTCTGTATTTGAGATCAATAGTATTGTGTACTACGGTCCAAATTTGTCTGCCGCAAATGGATCATCGAGTAACTACTTTGATTATTTAGGACAAAGTTGGTATTCTGGTTAATCTCTACTAGTACAGGTTAAAAAACTGTACTAGTTTCAATAAACACTATATAGCAGAGGTGTCCTTGAGTAAGGACACCTCAACTAGTAGATGTTAATCTCTACTAGTAGACGTTAATGTCTAGTCATATGGTTTACAGTGACAATACAGTTTCATACATTTTGCAAATAAACGTATGAAAATATGCTATACATTAAATGACAGACGCTAGTTTTTGCGAACAACTTTTGAATGAAAAACAACAACGCGATATTCGTCGACTATATAATGTTCCTTTAGCAAGATTCACACCTGGAAATCCTTATTTATCCGGACAATTCACCAAAATGCAGTTGGATATGAGGCGAAAAGTAGAGATTTTAAAATTCAGTGCAAATAAATCGTCGACACAAACAAACAATTTAACCAAAAATCAGAAATTTGCTTTGTTGGCGAGAGGTTCGATTCCTTCACCCTCTCAATCTAAAATGACCAATAATGATACGAATTGTGATGCAGATAAACGTATTCCGCGACCAACATCTTCGAGTGGAGTTCCCGGTCCAGTAACATATTTATACGAAGATGATACGGTTCCTCTCTATAATTATTCGGGATTTAACACTCGAACCTACCCGGATTATGTTCCAAACGATTTAGAACCGTGGCAGTTTGAGATACTGTCGAATGTGCTTGCTTATAATAATAATGATGCGACTTCCTATTATCTAATCATTAATAATTATATCGATAACACACAATACAACTATACAGTTACAACACCTATTGGTATAACAGTTGGTGGAATAATACCGCCAAATTATTCTTATCCTGTCGGATTTTCTGGAAACATTCAAATATCTTTATCCAATGCTAGTATTTCGGTTTACTATAATGATAGTAAAGTTGGTACGTTCCCAGCATCGAGTGTTGCGAATTTTAATATGACAATAAAAATCCCGACAAATTCTGGATCGACATCTAAATCATTTAGCGTGAATCAGTTCTTGGGTAATTTAGTGTTTAATAATATTCAATTGTTTACTGAACCCTCTTACGTTTATACGTTTGCCATTAATGCTGGTGTGTCGATTTCGCCTGATGATACTGGACTATTTACTTATAAAGGAACGATTTCAAATATTACGTCGGATAGTATCCAAGGATGTACCATGATTTCTCATACTGGAACCGTCAATAACGGCGCATCAATCGCATCTGTTTAACGTCTGGTCATATGGATTAACGTCTACTAGTTGAGGTGTCCTTACTTTTTGCTTCGCATAAAGGACACCTCAACTATATAGCGTTTATTGAAACTAGTACAGGGTTTTAACCTTTACTAGTAGAGATTAATAATCCATATGACTAGTGTATGTGCTCTTTGCATAAGTAGATGCTAACATCTAAACCTATTCTTCCGACTGTTCTTCCAAATGTTCTTCCGACTGTTCTTCCGAATGTTCGGCATCTTTTTCTGGATCTAGGCATTTGGATTTACTTGCAAATATTATTCCAGATAAACATCTATCGTTTTTAGTTACTTCAGCACATCCTCTCAATCCCGAGAAATCACCAACGTAACACCATCCTGCCTTTGGTTTATGCGAACTGATTGGCGTAACTGTTGGTTCCGATGATTGGATTGGTTGCGGTTGTTGAGTTTGCTGTGAATGTTGGAATTTGGGAACTCCTATAACTTCACTTAAACTTGTTTGTTTTGATTCGTCTAGACCCGGATGATTGGAATTTATCAGTAAATCGCCGATAGAATGAGTGGTTCCTTTAGCAATATCAATTCCGAGTTCAGTTGTATTTGCAACTACATCTGCACTGCCATTTATTAACGATCCTATGGTAAAACCGATCATAGACAATAAATCTTTGAACGCGGGTCCAATAGATGTAGTAATATCTGCAACAACGTTTCCAGTCCAAAGTAGCAAATTTATTCCGATTAAAGATAAGACTACCAATAACAGTAAAATTAAAATGATTAAATTTTTGCCGCTAAATAGAGACGCGAAATTTGACGTAGATGAATCAGAAGACGAATATGTCCCAGATGTATTTATAGGTTGATTCGATTCTGACATTTGATGTTAACTTCTTACTATCCGGTGATTTATAATATAGTAAAACATATTTACATATTTATAACAAATCCGTAATTTAGTATATTCATTCGTCGTATTAAGCGTTATATTTTGTTTTAGGATAATAAATGGGATTCTTCGGATTCATTGAAAATTTCTTTTTCATTAGTTTAGCGCTAGTATTCGTGTTAGTTTTACTGTTGGTGTATCATTTCAAAAATCGGATCGCAGTTGCTGAAAAAAAAAGTGAATCGATGTATGGATTATTGACTGCAGTTGTTAAAGAGATAAAATCATTGAGAGGTATGTTTGGGTTGGGATCACAACCTGAACCGGAAAATAGTAAAAATGAAGATATTAGTGTAGAGGTGAGACCTAAGTCTACTCCGGAGGTAAATATTACTGCAGGAATCGTTCACCCCCCAGTCAATGTTACATATGACTCATTCGTAAACTCGAGACCTAAAGAAGTGATTTCACTCGATTTTTCTGCATCCGAAGAGAATAAAATTGTTGTGTCCGACAATGATTCCGAAGATGACGAAGACACTGTTTCTTCGGAAGAAGAGTCTGAAAACGATGAGTCAAGTATATCATCAGACGAAAGTGAACCTTCCGATTCAGTTGATGTGTTGGATATTTCAGAGGTTATAAGAGTGAGTGATCATCTCGACCCTTCTATCAAAGAAGAACAAAATAACGAAAACATTGTTGATATTGTCGATGTTTCTTTAAACGAACCGAGTGTCACCGAAGAGAATAAACCCCCATTACCGTCTATTGATCAACTGAAAAAAATGAACATTAACCAATTAAAAACGGTTGCCTCTCAAGTTGGTGTAACTTCAGATGTAAGCAAGATGAAAAAACCGGAATTGATTAATGTCATACAGGCAGCATTGCAATAAATAATATGTTTAGTATGAACATGAAACATATTATTTGCATCTAATACAAATAGATAATACCTTGTTAAATTATAAGCACGATGTTTACTCCATTCAATGACGCGGATTTAGACGGATTGGCAGCGCAGAAAATCGCAGTGGTTCATCCCACACCACAAGAAATGCATCCATCCTCACGAGGATATGGTGCGAATAATGTTTACCAGGGATTCCCTCCACTCATGAATGACAGTAGAGCACTCATCGCATCATGGCAACCCGAAGCAATCGATAATCAACTACTTCTTAAATCAAGCGGAGTTCAATCTAATTGGGATTACAGAAAGTATTTAACACATAATGCAGAGTCTATCATTAAAACGAATTTTGCAGAAACCGCAAACGATTGTGGTTATTATGATAACAGATCTAGTCAAGACGTAAAATCCAGTTTTTTACCCATTTTCGCCGGTCTGTCCAAGAATACATCACCTGCAAATTACAGTTCATACATTCAGTCGGAGAATGAATACGGACGTTTCGAGAGCGATCTAAAGGCAAATTATTTGTCGAGAGAACAACTTGCTGCTCGCACAGTTACCCCCGTTATTAGTCAAGCAGAATTGTTAGAATGGCAAAAAACACAGTAATTATGGTCTCTATTGAAAATGTATATTATTATGTCTGCAACCAAATATAGATTTTCATTCGGCGATAACTATTACTACGAATTCAATTTGCATACATATGAAAATCATACGACAATATTCATGGATTCCACGAATGTTCGAAAAATGCCGACGTCGACGATAGATCCTTATATTCCAGAATTGATCGATTTTCTTGCAAAACTATGTGTCGATAATAACGCTAATTATGATGGATATCACAGTTATTTAGCACCATATTCATATTCAGATTCCTACCGTATAGCAGATAATGTAAACGCGGCAATTCAATCCATAAAATCGTCGACCACATAGTATACTATGGCGACGATAAGACCACCTATACAGGCAATTGCGGTGTTCAATGACAAAATCAAAGGAACAGTGGTTTTCACAGAAAATAGTAAAGGATCGGTCAACATAGATATTGATTTAGAAGGATTGAAGAAATCGTGGAAACACGGATTTCATGTGCATGAAGCAGGCGACCTCTCAGATCATTGCACGAGTATGTGTGCACATTTCAACCCTTATGGAAAAACACACGGTTGTCCTGGAATGAAAGAACGCCATGTAGGCGATTTAGGCAATTTAGAAACAGACAAATATGGTTGTGCTAAATACCGGATGGAAGACGACTGTATCAAGTTGAGAGGAACGAAAGCAAATATTATTGGGCGCGGATTGATTATTCACGCGGACGAAGACGATTGTGGACAAGGCAGTAATTCTGCAAGTTTAGAAAATGGTAATTCGGGAAAGCGGATTGCCTGTGCTGTAATCGGTTACTCGAAGAACAATACGCATAAGTAAACTCCGGATTATTTGCGAAATATCTATACAGAAACTAGTAGAGGTTAATATCTAGTCATATGGGTTTTTAATCCATATAATCAGACCTTAACGTCTGGTCATATGGATTAAAAACCCATATCCCGAAGGGAAGCGTATATGCTAGTCAATATAATTTGTTGCCCTTTTGCTTCGCTAAGGCAACGAACCTCCCGCCGCTTCGCTGTAGGGAGACTAGACATTAAATAAATTTAAATTTATTAATTACCATTTCATTGCCGTTATCGTATATATGGAGTTCGCCTGTAATGTGTTTGTCTTTATATACATTATTATTTTGTGAAATATAATATTCATCAGTAACTAATTCGAGTAATTCTAAAAACGCATCATTCACATTATTTATTTTTGAAGGTAATCCAGATCTCTCAATTTGTTTAGTTCCATATTCACTATCGTATACAAGTTTTTCAAATATTTTTTTTAAACCAGCATGATTTGATACTATTTGTTTAATAATATTCATTAGTCTCAGATCGTGACTTGAATTATTTATTATTGAATTGATATAACTATTAGATCTCAAATAATTTGGATTTGAATTATTATATAAAAAACCAAATCCAGAATTATTACCACAATTACTACAATTACTACATAATGAATTAAAAAAATAATCACTTCTGCCAATCGCAGTGTTATTCATATTGAAATATGACCTACCATAATCAATAATTTTAGCAATATATCTAGATTTAAATACGACTTCTTTTTCACCAATATGGTAATGGTATTCTATACATTCTTCTTCTAATGGTTCGTAAATTAGAACATTACCAGCGTGTAAATCGTAGTGAGTAAAAGTACGGTGATTATTAGAAAGTGGCATATATACTTGGAAAAGTATATAGAGTAGTTCATACTGAACAAAATCATTATTAGTTATACATTCCTCAAGCGTTTTTACATTTTTAAAATGTTGTATAATAACAGACATTTTAGTAGGATTATTGCATGAGAAACTTATAAGATCGAAATTAATACCATTGACATCGTTAGCAACTAGAGTAATTGAATTTTTTAATACCTCTGCTGTTGTGTAATTTGTGTCTCTGCATTTTTCGTAAGATTCATCAGTTTTGTATTTGTAAAGTCCATATGTTTCAACGAAACATGGGAAACGTTTAGAAAGTTTGTTTATATTAAACCCTACTAATGCTTCATATAACAAATTATCTGAATCTTTTTTAGTAGAAGATTTTAAAACTGCATTTGCTAAATAACCATGTTTTTCATATTCGAGTTGTTTGACAAACCCATTTTCGGAAACAACACCAATGCGTTTCGCACTTTTGGTTAGATTTGTTATATTAAAATTATCAAAAAAATTGAGAACCGAAACAGATTCTTTGTCACCAAATGCTAAGCAAATTCCTGCGTCCGAACAGACACTTGTTAATTTTTTTGCTACATAGAAACTTGGATGTCTTTTTAACCATTCATCATTATGTCCTCCTATTTTTTTTGATTTTTTATAAGAACGGTTTTTTTTGATATTTTTAGAATGTTTATTTTTCTTACTGAAATTTTTGTGTAACATATTTTTCAAAAAAACCGATTATATTATATTTTTTTATTTTAATCTTTACTAGTACAGGTTAAAAACCTGTACTAGTTTCAATAAACGCTATATAGCAGAGGTGTCCTTTATGCGAAGCAAAAAGTAAGGACACCTCAACTAGTAGACGTTAATCTTTACTAGTAGAGATTAATTACCAAATGAAATAAACGATTTTATATGAATCATCTATTTATAATGCGTCTTATTAGTTTCGATGTCGGTATTAAGAACTTGGCATATTGTGTTTTTTCGCTAGACACGAAATCGAAAAAATGGTCTATACCAGAATGGAATTGTGCGAATCTCCTCTCATTCGACGCACCAGAACCAATATCTAGACATTGTTGCCAACTAATAAAAGGTAAACGCAAGTCGGATAAAGAACATACTTGCAATAAAAACGCTAAATGGATCTCGCCTGACGAAGCAAATAATCCGTATTGTGATCTTCATGCGAAAATGAACGTAAAGTGGATTATTCCTACTAAACAAACCACTGCCTCTCATATTCACAAATTGAAATTGCCCGAATTAGAAGCAGAATATGCGAAAATACATCCTCTTGACCAATCGAATTTGAATCATAAAATGCGAAAATCAGAATTGATTGAGAAGATCGATAAATATTACGAGTCTAAATGTTTTCGAAAAATCAACGAAAATGCGGCGAAAACGAAAACTGCGGGGGAGACGGATTTAGTTACAATTGGGCGTGCAATTAGACGACAACTCGACGAAGATCTAGCAATGACAGGTGTTACACATGTTATCATTGAGAATCAGATATCCACTATTGCCTCTCGAATGAAAACGATTCAGGGTATGATTGCACAGTATTTTATTATGCGATTCGGTAATGAAGTTGCGATCGAATTTGTGTCTTCTCATAATAAACTGAAGGGGTTTTCAGTTGTAGAGAACAAACCCGATTCAACAGAACCCGACGAGGATACGAAAACTGTAAAAAGCAAGACGTCTTATAAGGCAAATAAATCCGATGGTGTGACGGTTTGTAGACGGTTCTTCGAGGCGAATGAGACTGAAATGGGTCCGTGGTCGAATTTGTTTGAGAGGTCAAAGAAGCGGGATGATTTAGCAGATTGTTTTTTGCAGGGTATTTGGTACTTGAAGTTCAACGAAATAATATCTTACGCGGACAACTTAAAAATAAATATTGTATTTGTATCATAAACGAAACAATGGAAGTGATTGATATTGGTTTAGGCGATTTAGATCCAACCCCTATTACTTTGAATTTGAAGGACGATTTTGAACCTAAATCGGTTAATTTTGGTGGTGGGATAGAGATGTTCATGAACGATAATCAGCGAAGTAGTGGCAAACAAGTCAATGTGGATTTTTCCGATTTAGACAAATTGGAATCACAGTTGAACAAATTGTCGTCTTCCACACCAGCAGTAGAATCATCTGCTAGTTCTCTTTTCGGCGAAACTACCAAGTCCATCAGTGGATTTTTCGGGTTTGGTGGTGAAAAGTCGGGCGCAGAATCGGTAAAAAATGCAGGAAATTCCGGTTACGAACAGACCGATTCGAAGTTGGGACAATCGACGACAAGTAGTTTAGGAAACACGAAGACGTGGGATGGGTTCACGAAAGTCGGAGATATTCCTCCTTCCGAGGGGTTTTCGCGTCCTTCGACTACGAACAATATGTCAGATCGAGAGAAGCGCAGAAAGAAGCGCGAGATGATCAAGAAATTGGAGGAATGGTATGAGGCAGGACAGTTGAAGCAACGCCCTAGTAGTTTCAATATGGAATCTCCGTATGAAGAGGTCGAAGATGAGTATGAAGGCGCACTCGAAGATAAGAGGAAGAAGGACAGTGTGAAGTTGCAGGGTTGGTGGTTCATTACTTTAGTCAATTCGCTAGAGTATGCCAATGCGGCATTTGATCCGTTTGGTGTCAGTCTGGATGGATGGGGCGAGAAGGTATCGGAAGATTTGCCGGAATATGAGGAGATATTCTCGGAACTGCATGATAAATACAAGGGTGGAAAGTTGGCACCGGAAGTGTCGCTTTTGATGCGTCTCGGATTTAGTGCTGCTGTGGTTGGATTTTCGAACAAGGCACTTTCTTCTGCTGCTCCTGCATTCGGCGATGTGATCCGGCAAAGTCCGGAGTTGATGCGCACATTCAACGATGCGACAGTGAAGGCATTGAGTCAACAGAGTCCCGGATTTGCCTTTGCATCGAATTTGATGAAACCTTCGCAGGATGATGTGAGCACATCGTTTGGACCACCTCCTAAACCGATCGAGACAAAGTCACAACCGCCACCTGTAAGACCGGGGGCGATGCAATTCTCGCAGGAACCTGGACGTAATTATGCGGCGACTGCGAATCCGATGAATCGACCAGATATCGCACTCGGAAGAGCAAGTGCAGTGCCAGATATCGCACTCGGAAGAGCAAGTGC
>Ga0114959_10001790_pt1 | contig 18330 bp, 17 predicted proteins | sample C_130625_EF_Meta_FD_87317 | JGI IMG/M metagenome (GOLD analysis project Ga0114959, IMG submission 87317) | Freshwater microbial communities from Lake Croche, Canada to study carbon cycling - C_130625_EF_MetaG | ecosystem: Environmental > Aquatic > Freshwater > Lake | place: Lake Croche, Canada...
AGGGCAGCATTCGGCCGCGGCCCGCGCCAAGGCCCGCCGCGCAGCATCGAATTGGCCCAGCGCGACATGCAGCGCGGCGAGCTGCGTCACCGGTGCTGGTGGCTGCGCCGTCTGCACCTCGGCGAGGACCCGTTCCGCCTCCGCCCGGCGGCCCGCCTGTGCCAGGGCATAGCCGAGGCAGACCAGATCGATGCCAACCCGGTCAGAGAGCCGGCACGCCAAGCTCCTTCGGCGTGAGGTCCACTACCACGCCATCCCGGCGGAGCAGCCGGATTCCAGCCGGTAAGGCCCAAAGCGCCAACCTGGGGCCAGTTCGACCTGTGAGGGTCGATTCATTTCGATGGCCTCCATATGCCCCTCCGTTTTTCTTTAGCCCGGCTCGAAACAGATACGATACGTTCCTTAATTAGACTTTTATATATGCATTTCTTCAATTGAGCAGGACTATAAAGCTGCGCTTGAAACACTATTGTTTAGGGAAGAGGATGCGCTCAGACAATTCCGCCTGACCGAATATTGCTGTAGGGCCTGCGGCATTGATTTTTGTTCACGCACCCTGCTCTAACTTTTGTTTGATCACGGGATTCAACCTTCTCGGCGATTCCGCCTCAACGCATTCCGCTCTAGCCGCAAACATTCATTGATGTGATCACCGGCAAGATATTTTTGGGCACCGCAGCCCGATGCACTAACCCCAGCGCATCGGACGGCCCGCAGTCGACAAGTGCGACATACAACAATTTCATTGCCACGATTCCTGCGTTAAGACGCTCTATTGCTCCTGACTGCTAGAACCGGTTGCGTTTAGCGGAACGCTCGATTATTCCAGACAAGACTAACCTGTCATTCGTGGCATTGTCCGGCAATCGAGATCGCGCAGGACTATCGGCTGAGCGAGCGAACGGGCACTGCCCATGCCCCAACAAAGGACAAAATCGCCGACGGCGCCGGCCATGCTGGCAACCGCACCGCAGGTTAGCAGAGCGAGGAGCAGCCAGATTGGCCAAAGCTTCGCCTCGCCAGCGGAGCGGTGCGTCATGCCGGGAGAGGTTATCATGACGAACAACCGGACTGCAGTGAGCCCGGTAAGGCGGTGCAGCAGAGCGAGCGCGGTTTCCCACGACAGCCTTTCGGTTCCGTTATGTGGATCGCCTGCCCCTTCCCGGCGTGGGCGAAGCGACCCACTAGACCTAATTTTCGAAGGCCGGCCGGCACCTCGGACCGTGAGGACGGCACCAAGAACCGTCGCCGGCAGAATGACAGGGTGTTGGCTTTGCTGGTCAGTTCGACCCGGCCCGTGAATGGGCCGTTGTCTGTACACAACACGCGGTCGGCCTTCGGCCGAGTGTCGCGCTACGCGCATTGGGTTGTCGGCACGCTGATCCTGGCCCTACTGCCGCTGGGGCTGTTCACCTGGGTGCTGGGGCCCGATCATCCGGAGCATGGCGCCTTCCTCGCCATGCATCAGACACTTGGTCTCACGGTGCTGCTGCTGGTCGTGCTGCGCTTGCTCTGGCTCGGGCAGAGCCCGGCGCAACGCCAATTAGCGCTGGTGACGCATCGAGGCCTCTGTGCACTGATGCTGAACTTTCCCGTCACCGGCATTCTGCTAACGGCCTGGCGGGGCGATGCTATGGACATCTATGGCTGGTCGGTCGCAGGCTTCCTGACACCTGACGCGCATCTCGGCGCGGCCGCGGGCGTAGTGCATAATCTGGTGCTAGCGGCGATGTTTTACCTGGCACTCTTCGCGCATCTCGGCGCTGTCACGAAACACCATTTCATCGACCGCCGGCCTCAGGACATCCGGCGTATGCTGCGGTGAGGCCCCTTGGTGCTAAACCAGCGCCGCGACGTCCCGCGATAGCCCCTCGGGTTTTGTCGTCGGCGCGAAGCGGGCTTGAACGAGGCCCGCCTTGTTCACGAGGAACTTGGTAAAATTCCACTTGATAGCGCTGCCCAGAAGCCCGCCCTTCTGCTGTTTCAGCCAGACGTAAAGCGGATGCGCGCGCGGCCCGTTCACCTCGATCTTGGCGAAAAGCGGAAAGGTCACGCCAAAGGTCCGGTCGCAAAAACGCGCGATCTCCTGGTCGGACCCCGGCTCCTGATGGCCGAACTGGTCGCAAGGGAAGGCCAGAACGGCGAAGCCACGCGGCGCGTATTGCTCGTGCAGCGCCTGCAGCCCCTGGTATTGTGGCGTGAACCCGCATTTGGACGCGACGTTGACGATGAGCAGCGCCTGGCCGCGATAAGCCGCGAGGCTCTGTTCCTCACCCGTGCCGAGTTTCGCCGTGAAATCATATAGCGCCATTCGGCATTCGCTCCTGTGTTGGTTTGCGCGCCGTCGCCAGCACATAGTCGAAGGCGCCATATACCGTGCGTGCGTCGAGATTGAGCAGCAACCGATAAGGCAGCCGGCCGGCAAGCGGCAGCCTGGCGAACAGTGCCTCATCCTCCCCCAGCGCGCGATGCCAGCCCGGGAAGACATGCTCGCCAATCGGCGTCACATCCACCGTCTCGAAGCCGCCGGCGCGCAGCTTTGCCGTATAAGGCGTCCGCTGGTCGGCATTCGCGGCCGGTACTGCGAATTTCTGTGCGAATTGGCGCCAGCTGAAATCCTGCATCCGCCGGCGCCACCCTTCGGGCTCGGGCGCGGCGCGGATCACATCGGCCAGCACCAGCCTTCCGCCCGGTCGTAGCACGCGAAAGGCCTCGGCAATAAAATCCGCGCGGGTGTGGAAATGGAAAGCGCATTCGACGGCGGTCACAATATCGCAGCAGGCATCGGGCAGCGGCATGGCGGTGGCAGAGCCCTCGATCAGCGTGATGTGGTCTGCCAGGCCGCGTCGTCGCACCCGGTGGCGCGCCAAGCGCACCTGCACCGGTGTCACGTTCAGCCCGGTTATATGGCGCGGCGCAAAACGCTCCATCCACAGCAGGTCCTGATCCGCGAAACCGAAGCCGACATCGACGACATCATCATCCGGCCCCATCCCCGCTGCCTCGGCGACCAGCAGGGCTAGGGCTGCGCAAGCTTCGTCAATGGTCCGCGCAGCCTTCCAGTAGCCAAGATTGAGGTAGAGCCCGTTCGTGGTGAAGGCGCGGGTGGCCAGGAGGCCATAGAGCTCGGGTGCAGCCAGGCGCTGGAAGGGCGTGTAGGCCCAGGCGGCAAACTTCGCCGCGTCTCCCAGTGGACCGAGGAAGTGGTTTCGCGCACTTGTGGCGCCGCGATCAGGGTCGCTCATGAAACGCATCTCTCCGCCGCTGTTCAGGGAGATGGGCGCCGCGGACAGTCTGGAAACCCCCGGCTGCTCGCAAAAGGCGCTGAGCGCCGCACGGGCTTTCGCTGCGATGGGGCGGGAAGACGCCACGCGCCGCCCAACCAGATCCTGGCTCACCTTCCACAGTCGCTGCACTCGCTGCTGATCTGTCGCCCCGGCGGAGACCACTTGTTCGAACGGCTTTGCAGCAATGAGACTCAGCAATATCTGTCGATCAAATTCCCCGAGCGTCCTGCTAACGCCGGGATCGGATCCGCGGTAGGTAGCGTTGGCGACAGCGATGACACCGCGTTGGCCGAGACGATCAACCGGCGTTACAAGGCCAAGCTCCTTCATCGTCATGCGCCGTGGCGCTCGTTTGAGGCCATTGGGCTGGCGACACTCCCTTGGGTCGCCTGGTCCAACCAGCGGCGGCGGCTGGAGCCCATCGGCAACATCCCGCCAGCCAAGGCTGCAGACCGGTATTTCGCCGAACTCGCCACTCAGGCCAGAGCCGCGTGATTTAACCTACGGAGCCTCCAGCAATCCCGAAGCGGTTCAGTCAGCCTTCCCGACACCGCCGCAATGCCCGGCTTGAGGCCATGGATGGCTGCTCCCCTAACGACCGGAGTTGAGGCTGCAAGTCGTGGAGCGCAACGCTTGCCCACTGACCGGAACCGCGCGACCAGGCCTCGCGCAAGCAGCCCCTTCCGCCAGGGAGTTCCGTCCTCCGGTTGCCACGGCTGAACCGGCGCCGCCCGCCAATCCCGCCGGCGATGCCATCCACCAGCCTGCCGACGGCAAGGGCAGGTCCGCCGAGACACTCCCCGGCGCGCTCCGCGAGGCCATGGCCCACGGCCCCAAGCGCCCGAACCCGCGCCGTGGCCGATAGCGCGGAGCCCGGCGTCCGCCGGGCGATTGAGCGCCAGCAAAAGCCGGCTGCAGCGGGTAAAGGATTGACCGCCGGTATAAGACGATGATCGATAACGACAGCCGCAATTCCATTCGCTTCGAGGCCGCGGCAGGTTATCCCTTGGGGGCTGAAGCGCCCCCCGCCTGATTTCTTGGAGAGCTCGATGACCGTTCACCGCCTGCGCCGTCGGAGCCTTCTCGCCGCCAGCGCTGCCGCCCTGCCGATCGGTTTCAGGCCAGCGATCGGCCAAGAGAACTGGGATGCGCAACCGGAAATTCGGCCCGCCTCGGAGGTGCTGCCCGCGGCCATGCTCAAGGGCCCGCACTTCGAGATCGGCCCGACCGTGACGACCACCAACTATCTGAATGCCTACACCGTCGCCGGCGAGTATGGCTCCTTCACGGCCCCAAGTGACAGCCGTCTGCGCCGATTGCTCCGCGAGATCGCCGCGATCGCTGAGCTCAAGCGGATTACCCAGACCGGTGCCTTCGCCCAGGCGGCCAAGGAAGCCGCAAAATCGCCTCTCCGTGCGATCGAGAACCTGATCGACGACCCGGCGAAAACCCTGTCCGCCATCCCCGAGGGCATCAGCAGCCTGTTCAACCGGGCCAACGAGCAAATCAGTCGCTCCGGCCGCAGCAGCTATGAGGATAGCTCGGTCAAGGCGGCCCTCGCCGTCTCGGGCTTCAAGCGCGACTACGCCGCGAAGTTCGGTATTGACGTCTACTCGACCAATGCCGTGCTGCAGCAGGAGCTCGACCGGGTCGCCTGGGCAGCGACACTCGGCAACATGACCCTGGGCGCGCTCTCCATCGTCACCGGCGCGGTCGTCCTGCAGGTGGCCAGCAATGTCCGCCTGCTTGAGCAGGCCCGCAGCATCGTTGAGGCCACCCCGCCAAGCGAGCTGGCGCTCCGCAATCGCGAGCAGCTCAAGCGCATGGGGGTGCCGGTCCATGTCACCGACCGGTTCCTCCAGAATCGCATGCTGTCGCCGCGCCACCAAACTCTCATCGTCGTCGGTATTGCGTCCCTTGGCGACATTCCCGGCCGCGCAGGCTTTATCGCCTATGCATCTCAGGCCAAGACCGAAGACGAGGCGCTACTGATGCAGCAAATGGCTGAACTGATGGCCAGCTACAGCGCGTCCGTGGCGCGGATCCAGCAGATTGGCACTTTCGTAAACCTGCCCGTCGCCTACACCGCAAAATCTGCTGCCGTTCTGCTGCTGCCGATCGACCGCCTGCCGTGGACTGAGCGGAGTGCCGCCCTTGCGGCCCGCCTCGCCCAGGACCTCCCCAAACCGCGTCCGGTGTCGACGACCGAGATCTGGATCACCGGCGACGCCTCGCCGCGCGCCGAGGCTGGGTTCAGACAACTTGGGCTCGGCCTGACACAGAGGTGCAGCCAGCAGCTTCCTTTGCTGGATTGAACCGCATCTTTCAGACCATGCTCGCAGTTGGTGGAGGACGGCATCCGGATTGGCGCCACCGGCATGCCGGGAGCCTATGATCTAATACCGGCGGTCAAATCCTTTGGCCGTCGGTGTTAGCTTTTTCTGGCCTCAATCGCCGGGCGGAAACCACCGGTTTCCTGAGGCGCAGCACGAATCAAAGCCTCGGACCGTGGGTATAACAGGCTGCTGAAATTCGATTTCCAACGCCGCTGGGCGAAAGATTGATTCACCGCAGCCGCAACCGGAGCACGCATGATTCGCGGGACCTACTCACTTCATCCCATTCGCTCTCTAGATACGTCTCCGATGTTGAATTTCAGCAGCGTGCTAGAGCATGCTGCGTTCACATGCGCTCACGCAGCCCGCTCTAGCTTTTGTTTGGTCGCGGGCTTCAGCGCCTTCGGCGACGCCGCCTCAACGCATCGCGCTCTAGGCTAACTCCGCCCCGCCCAGTGCCAGGTTCAACACGCCGCCAGACGGTTAAAACAGCAGCCTGAAGCTGTCCAGCCGCAGGAGTGCACTCCAATCGATGGTCGCCATCGACCCGCCTGGCACCGGCATCCAATTCCCCCGTTCGGTGGCCCATCCCACCATCACCGAAGCCGCGTCAATACATTGGACTCCAGGTCCTTTCCAGGAACCCGCTGCGGCGAGATCCACGACCCGGATTATGCCTCGGCGACGTCTGGCGTCTGGCGTCGTTGCCAAAAGGGGTGCTGTGGCCATCGGCGCTCAGCGCCATACCAGGCCTGCAAGTGCGACCGGTAGGCATCGCCGATCGGCTGCAACCCCGCCGCATAAGCCGAGAGCGCGGCTGCATCGCCGCCCAGATGGCGGTCCGCCGCCGCCGCGCCGGCGAGGCCGGTATAAAGCGCGTTGAACAGGCCCTGCGACGACAAGGGGTCGAAGCCAAGCGCGGCGTCGCCAACCGCAAGCCAGCCCGGACCCGCGGCCGGCAGCAGTGTGGTGCTGTGGGCGGCGCAGAATCCCGCGGCACCGGCGGGCGTGAAACCCGACCGGGCCAGCGCGGAGGCCAGGAAGGGCCGCGCCGCCAATCGCTGCAGCAATCCCTCGGCGCATCGGGTCGAAGCCACATCGGGCAGGTCGGCATCCGTGTGGAAGGCGAGGACGCGCCTCCGATCAGGCAGGGGGGCGCTGTACCACCAGCCGCCCGGCTCAGCCTCGACCAGCGTAGTGCCGCCGCCCGGATGGGTATCCTCGCCATACAACCAGCCGCAGACCAGCCGGTCCGCCACGCGCCGGCGCGCACCAAGGCGCCGGGCGAGCGGCGCCATACGCCCCCCAGCATCCACCAGCAGGCAAGTCCGCACCGGCAAAGAGCGCCCGTCCAGCAGCAGGTCGAGCCGCCATCCGGCACCATCCTGGTGGATGCCGGTGACCAGAGCTGGGGCGACCAGCGCGGCGCCGCGCCGCGTGGCCACCGCCCTCAGCCAGCCGTCGAACTTGGCGCGATCGAGATGCCAGCCCGATCCGTCGAGGTCGCGCAGCCCCTCCGCCTCCACCGGCATGGGCCCGCCCCAGACAGCGCGGGTCGCGTGGCAGGGCGCGTGCCGCTCGGCGAGGAAGGCCTCCCAGAGGCCCATATCGGCTAGCAGGCGGCGTGCCGCCGGCGCCAGGGATTCGCCGATGCGCGGGGCTGGCTCGGGGCGATGGTCCAGCATCAGCACCCGCCGGAACGGGGCGAGGTTCAGAGCGCAGGCCGCCCCGGCCGGTCCGGCGCCCAGGACGACCACATCCGCCTCAATCATGCCAGGTGTCGCGCCGGCCGAGGGATCAGCGCAGCCCGCGTGGGAAGCGGTTCACCTTGTCGATGCCCGAGAGATCGAGCGGCGGGCCGGCGCGCCGGCCAGCGGGTAGGTGGCTCCCCTGGCGCTGCGGCGCCAGCTGGTCCGGGATCGGCTTGTGCTGGTCTTCGACCTGGATGCGCGGGGGAAACAGGGCCGCGCCAACTGGATCGGTCGGCCCTGGATTCACCTCGACCACCCCCAGATGGTCGAAGCCGCGGATCATGTTGTTGATCTGGTCGGTGTAGCTGGTGGTGCCGAGCGGCGCGATCCAGGCAGCCCGATTGGCGAAGGCGGCGAGGCGCTCCTCGACCGCTTTCGTCGCATCCAGCACTACCGCGTAGTTCTCCCGGGTCAGCACCTCGTTGGGGACCCGCGCTGGCCAGAAGGTGGGCACGTAGGGGTCGTAGGTCTTGTCGTAGCCCGAGCGGCAGCTCGCCGTGTCGGTCTGCCACGGCACCGCCATCCAGCGCGTGATACCGCCCGGCAGCTGACCATAGAGCGGGCCATCCGGGATGGTCACGCTGCTGCTGGTCAGCACCTCGCCCATGCTCGGCTCGATCCAGCCCGCGGTCGCATGGGCGAGCCGGAACGGCGCCATGTACAGCGTGGCCGCGCGGACCGGCCAAGTCATCTCGCAGCCCGGGTGGAAGGCGTCGGCCAGGCAGAATTCCAGCGCCGCCCGCGTCAGCATATCGCCCTGCGCGGCGAGCGGGACCTGGTTGATGTCGGTGTAGGTCGGCAGCTTGCCCCAATCATCGACGAAATCGCCGGCAACCCATTGGTCCAGCATGGCGAGCTGGGTGCCGCTGAGCTGCGAGAAGGCGCGCGGGGTTGCCGGCGTCGGCAGGCTCATCGCGTCGCCATAGGTCCAGGGCCAAGGCATCGGCGACCAGGCATCGACGGCGTAGTGCCGGAACGAGTTCTTCAGCACCCGTCTGGTTTCCTGGTTCGCCAGGCTGCGATCGTTCAGCCGGTCGATCCATCCTGGCGTGCTGAAATCGAATGCGGAACGCCACCCAAACCCAGCCGCGAAGCCGGCATTCACCCATTGTAACTGGCTCAACCGCTCGAAGATCGGATAGATATCGGTGGTGAAGGATGGCCGCAGCGGCCTCGGCAGTGTACCGGCGGTGATGGCGACGTCGCGCATCAGGTCCCACATGGTCCGCACCGACTTGTTCTGCGGCCCGTAATCCGGCGGCGCCACCACCAGCCAGGCCGGGGTCACCGGCAATGCCACCCCGTCGAGTGTCACCGTCGCCGTGACCGGGCCATCCGAGACATCGTCGTACCAGCCGTCATTGTTGGCGAAGGTGATCGCCGCGCTGCCATCAGCAGAAGCCGAATGGCCGCGCCCGCCGGTGACCAGCAGCCGGGCATCGCCCTCGTGCCACATGCGGCCGAGATAGACGGGCTCGCCCTGGTGTAGGAACCGACCGGCACGCAACTCGCGATGTGACTCGCCATGGCCCACATGCAGCGTATGGCGACCGGCATCGAGCACGAGCGCGCCGCGATCACTGACCGTCGGATTGCGCAGCGTGCTCGGGTCAGCCGAGGCAGCCTCCGGGATATCAAGCGCGATCTGGAAGGCGTACCAGGCCGCCTTCTTGTTGGCGAGGTGGGTGGTCCAGCGGATATCCGCGCTGCTGCCGGGGGCGGTAAGCTCGCGCAGGATCTCGCCCTTGGCGTTGCAGCCGTAGATGCGGAAGCGAGCGGCCTGGGGGTAGAGCCGGCCCTCCGCGTCACGGTAGGGATTCTGGCCGGGGGTGGTGTCCGCCGGCTTGGGCGGCGGATCGGTGACCTCGGGGCCGATGACATGGCCCTGCGGCGCGTTGCCGACGCGGGCGATGCCAATCGCCGGATGGATCACCGCCTGGACAATGCAATCATCCGCGGCGGGCGCGGCTTCCAGCTGCCGGGGCTGCGTCGGCTGTTGCAGCGGTTGCCCGTTGGCCTGGTGCCGCAGCGCGGCCCCGCGCTCGTAGACCACCTTGCGCGCCGCGGCGATGCTGCCCTGCGGCGACTGTTCAACCGGCGTACGCCAAATGTTGAAGGCCAGTTGCTGGCCATACTCGGCCTGGCCGCGGCGCCCGGTCTCCTGTCGCGGCAGAATCAGCGTGCCGACCGGCACATAGGGGTATTGATCGGTTGGCCATTCCTGCGTGGCCATCTCGATCGATGGCTTGGCGGAGCGCGGCACCACCTGCACCATGAAGGTGAAGCGGTATTCTGATGCCGCGAGGCGGTGCGCCAGGTCACCCGCGAGATAATCAGGATCGTCGGTCGGGATGTTTACAGCGGGCGCACCGGGCGGTGGCGCCTCCGGCAGCAGCGTGTAGCGGGCGTAGCGATCGGGCCCGAACGCGAAGGGGAGGATGGCCCAGTATTGGGTGGTCAGCACGCTGCCATCCACCTGCGCTGCCATCTCATCGAGGATCGTCTTGGTGCGCGGATGCTTCGATAAGTAGCCCGGGTAGTCCCTCAGCACGACGCCGGCATAAGTGAACTCGCACATCGCCTGGGCATCGTCGACAAAGAAGACCGGGTAGTTCTGCATGATGAAATCGGCAACACCGCCAGTCTCGCCCAGCGCATCGACCCCGTCGACACCCCACAGCTTCAGGCCGATGCCGAGCGTGGAGCCCAGGTCGGGCGAAGCGGGCACGGTATCGCTCGAGAAGCGCATCCAGGCAGGCAGCGATGTCTGCGCGAAGACGCCGACCTTGAGCGCCGCCGGCAGATCGGCACGCATCTCGAGCTGTCCCTGTACCACGCCGTGCAACTTGCGGAACACCGAGCGCTCCGCCGGCTTCTGGCCAAGGGCAAGTCGCCTGGCCTGGATCATCCCCACGAACATCTCATCCAGCCGGTCGGTGGCTGCGGTCGCACAATCGAAGCAGGGAGGCGACGTGTCTCCGGTCGGGTCCTGTGACATCAATACCATCCCTTTTTCGTGGGTAAATACAGGAGGCCTCAACGATTATTGAACCGATATTTTTAGATGGTTGGCCACGCCACGCGGTTGGTACTTAAACCACCATACACCAGCGCCGTGCGCAACGCGGAACCGAAGAATTATGCGTGACGGCGCGGCCAGCCAGCCACTTTCTCGGCAACCCGCCGCTTAAGAACCGGAGCAGCTCTTCCGGAGACGACGCGAAGGCACCTCTCCCGCCCACCCCAGCAATGGCGCCTTCACCACGTCCACCTCGGACTTCTCCGCGCAAAGCAAGCCGAACAAAGCGATCGATGGCATCTACCCGTCCGCTTTGCCAGACATCTGGCATTCGGCTGGCGCAGCGCCAGTGAGCACCCCAACGTCACCCTTTCCTCTTCTTTTGACTCGACAACATCGCCATCTCCGGGCGGATGAATTGTTGCGAATCCCGTGATTTATACACGAGTTTTTGTGTGCGATCGCGCGAACAACCTACGGTTCAGCAGCGTCAACGTGAATGCCACCGGTGGTTCCGCAATCCTCTGCCTCCCCTCAAGTGTGCCTGAGCCCGCCACCATGACGCTCCTCGGCGCAGGTCTATTTGGCCTGGGTTTGGCCCGCCGCCGCGCCTGATCCTGGTTAACATCGGCGTGATGCCTTCGGCCGCAGCGCGGCGATGCCGGCGAGGATCTGCTGGAACAGCGCACGCGGCACCACGACCTCGGCCATCTGGATGGCGATGGAGCGGCCGTGCCGGACGATTTTGGCGCCGATCTCGATCAGCCGGTCGCGCAGCGTGGTCAGCAACCAGTGCTCGGGTTCCTCAGGCAGCGCCCGGATGCGGGGAACCTGGCAAGGTTGAATCCTGGATCACCCGGCCAAACCTCAGCGGTGCTGATATCGCTGCCGCCCCATAGCCCATCGCGTAGGCCCCCTTGCGGCAGGGCCGATCAAGGGTCTGCCCAAGCGAGCCGTTGATCCAGAATTTCGTCAAGGATCGAAGGCGGCTAGAGCAGCCGCCGTTCTGAACGGCTATTGCGCTAACAACGCAACTCACGATCGTTCCTTCAACAACGCCACACAGCCCAAACCATAAATATTTAACCAAACTTGCCAAAAATATTGACAAAAAAATATAATATTTTGGCATAATCCAGCACGATCATTTAATGACTACGCTGGCTGGCTGTCCGGCGCAGCCGCGCCGAAAGCGCCGCCTTGATGCGCGAAATTGGGAGATGGGCCTGTGTCGATACCAAGCCAAACATCACGGTTCGCAAGGCGCGTATCGCTCGGCATCACCGGGACTCTGGTGCTGCTGGCTGGCCCGGCTGCGGCGCAGGGACGCCTCTTCCAGTCTCCGCCCGAAGTAACTTTGCAGCGCGGCGGCTCGGACGCGCGCAGGCTCTCGGCGCCCGGGCTGCAATCTGGCCCCACGACAGTGGATGAGGGAGCACGCGACGTCAGTCTTGAGCTGGTCGTCAGCTACCTTCGAGGCAGGATTTGGGACCCCGCAACGCAACGGTACCAGCCGGTCACCCTACGAGGCTACGCTGACCATATCGCATCACCGCCAGATCGGGAATCCCGCGTCGTCGGTCCAACCATCAGGGCCCGGCCCGGCGACACGGTAAGGATGACGCTGCGCAACAGGCTGCCACCGGACCCGAATTGCGACAATGAGCAGCGCCATGACGTCCCTGGCTGTTTCAATCACATCAATATGCACAGCCATGGGCTCTGGGTCTCGCCCACCGGCAACAGCGACAATGTCCTCCTGAACCTGCCGCCTGGCAGCGACTTCCAGTACGAGTATAATATTTCGCTTGATCACCCGGCCGGGACCTTCTGGTACCACCCGCATCGGCATGGCTCGACCGCGATGCAGGTTGCCAGCGCCATGTCCGGCGCCTTTATCATCGAGGGTGATCGTAAGCCGGGCGATAGGCCTGAGCAGACGGGCGACATAGATATACTGACCCGCCGGATGCCGGAGAAGGTGTTGCTCTTCAGCCAGGTTCCGTATGGCTGTTTCAAAGACGGCCAAGTTCAAATTATCTCTAATCCCGATGATCCTAATAATGGGAAATTCTTCTGCGAACAAAATCAGATCGGCGAAGTCGAAAGCTTCTACCAGCAACTCGGCTTCGGCAACTGGAGTTTCCAAGGCTGGGGGGCGAGTGGTCGCCATACGACAGTAAACGGCGTCGTGCAGCCTACGTTCACTATGACTGCTGGGCAGCCGGAGCGATGGCGCCTGATCCATGCGGGTACGGCCAACCAGATCGGTTTCAGCATTCGACCGCTGAAGGGTGGCGCAAGCATTCCGGAGGGCGGCGTGCCGGCTCACCAGGAAGCAGCCTTCGTCGAAGCCTTCTGCGGCAACCCCCAAGCGCCGCTCTTTGGCATACAGACGGACGGCCTGACCCGCGCCTCAGTGCGGGAAGCGCCCGTAGAGTGGCTGCAGGCCGGATACCGGAGCGACCTGTTGATCACTCTTGAGAGTGGTCGATACTGCCTCACCGACGAAACGCCCGGCGATCAGACCAGGGTCCCCGTCCGGGTGCGGGAATCGACGCGGCTGCTAGGCGTGGTGGAGGTGAGTCCATCGACGACACCCCTGGAAGCAACCAGGAGGGCCGCAAAGGAGATCGTCCGCAGTGCCCTGATAGTCCAGGCGGGGGTGGTGCTGCGGCAGGAACCCGCCAAGACACGGGTTATCAACGAGTTGAACGAACCCGAAATCCGGCTGACCTCGTTTGTGCCGCACCGGCCGATCTCGGCCGCCGAGGTCACTGGCATCCAGACGCTGATGTTCGAGATTACGGCGATCACGCCGCCGCCCGCGGGCGCCCCGCCCGGCCTGCCGACAGATCGGTACATGATAGACGGGAAGATCTACGATCCAAATCTGGTCAACCGCGTCTTGCCGTTAGGCGGTGTCGAGGAATGGACGCTTACCAACAACAGCGACTTTGACCACACTTTTCATATCCATGTCAATCCGTTCCAAGTCATCTCGGCGACAACAGAGAATAACCAGGATGCTTTTCGTGCTGACGAGCTATATCGCGGCTTAGAGGGTGCCTGGAAGGATACAATACTGGTAAGAAAAGGCTACAAAATTGTAGTGCGGACCCGCTACCAGCGCTACATCGGCGAGTTTGTGCTGCACTGCCATATTCTGGACCACGAGGATCAAGGCATGATGCAGAATATCAGCATCGTGGTGCCGCAGCCAGCAGCGGCGCAACCCAAGGTGAACCACAGGCATTGAGGCAACACGCCAAGCGCCGCGCCAACTCGGCTCGGAAACCGTTGCGAGGTAGGGCGGGCCTTCCTGGTGTGACGGCAGGCGGTTCACGTCGTGTGAGCAGCGGCGAAGCCGCGCTCACGCATGTTCCGCCAGAGCCGCTGGGCGGTCAGGTCAGGGAAAGGTGCGACCCGCTCCGGAAGCAAAGCCTCGCTGGAGGCGCGCGGCAGGGGCCGTCGGCCGCGGCCTATCGGTGGGCAGGTCAAGGCATGTGCGCGTGGTGGGGCGGTCATGGAAGGTCTGACGCGCGGTGGCCGAGACGGTCAGGCTCTGCCGAACTTCGTCAATTGAGCCGGGTGGACAGGTGCCTAGAGCGCGATGCGTTGAGGCGGAATCGCCGAAGGCGCTGAATCGCGCGATCCAACACATGCTAGAGCGGGCTGCGTGAACGCATGTGAACGCAGCATGCTCTAGTGTCCTGCTTGCGAGGTTCGTGGGTCTACCCACGAACGAAGCGGGCAAGCAGGCCACTCAAAACAATGGCGAGTGTCCCGATCCCGAGGTCCGCAGGACTTTGAAATCGCGACACTAATGGTGCGTGCCAGACGGATGGCACCGTCTGGCACGCACCACGAGCCATTGATTTGGTGGGCCGATTCACCCGACGCTTGGGTACCAAGCGTCGGGTGAATCGGCCCACTAGGGCGATCTCCGTTCTGCTGGATCACCGCATGATCCATCAGAACGGACGCTGATCTAGCAGTCGGCGCCAGGTTCAGGCACCAACGAATAAGCCAGCTTGACCGACAGTCTGACCGCGAGCGGGAGATTGCGGCCAGCCCGCCAGCGCGGCGGGGGGATACCGGCCGTGACCATCTGGAAGACCCATAGACGGCCGACTTCATAGCAGGTCTGCTCGCCGCGATCCGAATACTTATCGGGGTCGAGCGGCCGTCCTGAACGCGCCGACGAATAGCCCGAATGTGCGGCTTTGATAGAGGGATGGTTTGCCATACCCCTATCCAGTCCTATGGGCCGCCGGTCGAGATTGCTCAGAAATTTTCTCCTGTATGCCGGGCGGCGTCGGCGGTACGGATGCGCATTCCGATGATATACGCCGGGTGGCTGCTGATCAGCAGGCCGGGTGTGGTGTCCATCGGTTAGGTGGTGCGGGTCAAGTGTCAGGTGCTGCCGCGGTGGCTCGGCGGCGTCGGAGATTGTTGCCGCCGTTGTGAAACTGACTCACCCGCCCGGCCAGCAACGGGTGTCGGCGGACCGAAGCGGTCGGAGAGAGGGCGTACCGAGCTGATGCTAGACCGGGATACGTTGCGGCGGAATCGCTGAAATCGCTGAATACCGCGACCAAGCAAAGGTTAGAGCAGGATGCATGAGCGAATGCGAACGCAGCCTGCGCTAAGACCGCACCGTCGGCGTCCAGGGCCCACTGACCGCAACAGCCTCACCGTCGCCGGGCCAGGGGGGCATAGTCACCGCGACGGCGCATAGCGGCTCATCGCCTAAGGCGCGGAACTGGAACTGCGTCCCGCATGGGATCGTCAGCGCAACGCCAGCATGCAGTGGCACCGTAGCGTGATGCCCGTCCTGCTGCCGCCACATTTCGCCTCGGCCAGAGAGGATGTACCAGATCTCCTCGATCGTGCGGTGGGTCACCGCTGTCGAAGTCTCGCCGGCAGCGAGTTGGAAATGCGCCATACTGCCGGCCTGAAGGCCAAGGAGAATGCGCACGTCTGAACCGTCAGGAGCCACCGTGTCACGTTCGGCCGGCAGTGGCTTGTCAGCAAACCGAGCCATCGTAGCCCCCCCCCAAAGCCAGATGCGTTGGAGCGGAAGTGCCGAAAACGCCGCATCCCGCGACCAAGGAAACACTTCAGCAGGATGCGTGAACGAAAGCGAATACATCCAGCTCTGAAATGCGCTGTGCCGGGATCCGGATATCAAGGGGCGCGGGTTTCATCATCGACCGGGCGCAACGCAATCCACGTTGCCATGCGGGTGCGGTCATTCGGGCATCCCGGCTGGAGGAAACGGGGGGCGGCTTAAGCCGGCGGGTCGAAGCGGACGGCTGCTACTGCATGACGCGAAATACGCGGGGCGGTGTCGAAAGCTCTCGGACGAGATCAACGCGCCGGCCATCCCAATGATAATCGAGATGTCGCCCCTGTCGGAGGTTCGAAGCGAGGTCGGGGAAAAATAGCGCCACGCAGTTACCGCCGCGATGACGCACGCTCGGGTACACAATCCCTTCTGACCCTGCCGCGCGCAGCGCCGCCGATAGCCTCTGCGCCGCGCTATAGTCATCGGGCATCAGCCAGGGTGCGAAGTCAGGGAGCCCGCCGCGGATGTCGTGCAGGATGCCCGAAAGATCGATCACCAACTCCCGAAACTGCGACGTCCAGCCTGCCTTTTGCGCGGTCGCCGCCATGAAGCGCTGGTGATGATGGATCGTCTCAGCCAAGGCCGTCTCGAACATATCACCAACATAGAGCACACCGGATTTGCCATCGCTAAAGCGGCTCGGTCGATCGGGGCTCGTGTGGGTGAACGGCGCCATGAGGAAGGTCGCGCCAGATCCTGATACCCGCCGTGCCGGGGGCACGAGATCGAGATTGCCGATGGTCTCGGCGAGCCGCGGGTTCGTCTTCATCTCCGCTGCGATCAGAAGCGGCCAATCTTCAGGGCTTGCGATATCCTCGAACAAATCCGTCGGCGGGTGGAGGCTGCGAATAATCCGTCGCGCCGCATCCCACCGCACCCTGCGGATCGGGACGTCCGCTGGGTCAATCACCAAGCCCCTCGCTCCGCATCGAGGTAGTGCCGAACGCGCATCAGATCGGTCAATTCGCCGCCGAGCATAATCTGTAGGGCTGATTGCCCGCCAAAGGCGATGTTGGGTGCTTTGATCCAGTCATATCCGCGCTGCGGCTCGTGGAAGATGATCCGGAGCGCCTTGTGGATGCCCATCAGGTTCGAGAGGCGGGCCTTGCCATCCCGGCCGAGCGGCCCGGGTGCGCGATTTGCTTTCCAGCGCGCGAAAGTGCGCCGTGGTGCGTCGAGCAGGGTGGACGCGTCATCATCGGTCACGCCCCAGAGCTGGAACAGGTTGAGTGCGGCGCGGAACATGGCTGCCGCCTCAGCGTCGGTGATAGGTTTGGCGGAGAAGCTGGGGGAGTTGGTTGTGACTTCGGTTAGGGTCAGCATGTGACGTCCTCGCCATCCGGCGAAAATATCCATGACTCCCGCCAATTGGCAAGAATAATCGGTCTGTGCTGTCGGGGAACCCACAGCTCTGAGGGCTTCTCCACGATCGCCGCTAGAGCAGCCTCCCCATGCGGGTGCAGGCCGGCGGGTCGAAGCGGTCGATAACCTCATGCAGCGAGGCGGGCATCTGCCCCCACCGGATCGTCTGGACCAGGTAGGGAGCGCAGCCGATCTCAGCGGCAATCACGCCGGCGACATCGGCGGGCCAATTCGCGGGCCGACGAAAGGCGTTCCAGCATGGCCTACCGAGGGGGTGGAACGAGTGAAAATGACTTATTGCGGCTGTCCCTATCGATCTGGCAAAACAAAATAATTAATAAAATTCCTATTTTAACTATCCAAGCAAATCGACCAATCCCGCGTCTACGATTTTATTTGATTTTGGCTTTCTTTTCTTCATATCGGCCTTTGGTGATGCGGGCACAGGCAGCACGGCGATAGGTGTTTTTCCTGTCCGCACTTCTGCAGCGGGCTCAACATCTACCCTAATCGCGTTTCGCACCGTCAGAGGCGGGATTGTGCCAGCGGGCAGCACAGGCGCCACCATCTCCGCCGCCGCACGCTGCTGCGCATCCCGTGCGCGCACAACAGCCTCGACCGCGCCTTCCAGCGCCGCATACACCAGCCCTGCTTGGCGCAGCGCCGCAGCATCGCTCCGATCAACATCGGCATGCTGCTCCGCGGCGTCGGTCACGCCAACGAGGAGGCTTTCATGCAACGCCGTCAGGCGTTCCAGCACCACTTCCACATCGGCTGTGCCATCGGGGCTGACCCAGCCTGCGACGATCGCCTCGATTTCACGCTCCATCCGGGCGGGCCTGACACCGCGCCCGGCCAAGTCGGCCAGCCGCGCGATGGCGCCGTCGACCGGGTTGGTTCGCCGCCGATTGCTGCTCATTGCCCTGCCTCGTCCGTCCTGCGGATAAGATAGTGTGTTCCTAATCCGTTCTCAAGCACCTCCACGCCACCCATTGCCGCGGGGCCAGCCGGAAATGCCGGGCCAGCGTCGCCTCCGGGACACCCACGGCGGCGGTCATCGCAGCCTTGTCAGCATGTCCCTGGCCGGTAGCGCAGCGCCTAATCGGCCCGACCGGGACGCCCTCGTGGAGGGACCATTCCAAATTATACCATGCGGGCAGCGGAGCGAGAAAACCGCCTTAGATGTGTCAGCTATTCAGCGGCGAACACCGCTTCCACATCAGACTCGCTGAGGTGCAGTACACCGCCGGCCCCGGCTTGCAGCGCCGCTGCCAGCAGGGCGCGCTTGCGCTCCTTCAGCGTCTCCATCTTCTCCTCGATGCTGCCCAGCGTGACGAGGCGATGCACCAAGACCGGCCGCTCCTGGCCGATCTTGAACCGCGCCGGATTTGTCGGAGGCGGAACCCTCGAGAGGCGCTACCGATGACCGACCCCAGACAGCGGC
>Ga0114959_10001792_pt1 | contig 18326 bp, 12 predicted proteins | sample C_130625_EF_Meta_FD_87317 | JGI IMG/M metagenome (GOLD analysis project Ga0114959, IMG submission 87317) | Freshwater microbial communities from Lake Croche, Canada to study carbon cycling - C_130625_EF_MetaG | ecosystem: Environmental > Aquatic > Freshwater > Lake | place: Lake Croche, Canada...
ATAAGCTTTACTTTCCTCTCGCCATATTCGCCCATCAATTGACTTCATATCTAGTCCTAATTTGGCTAAATTAGCACGAACTGTCTTAATTTTGGCGATTGAATATCTCATCCCCCGGCTGCTGTATAAAGAATACATGATGATATTTTCAGCCGTTTGGTTAACTATTTTTTTATCATTCTTGGCATAAAATCCATCCAAGTTATTCATCATTGCTTTGAATATTGGATTTTCATCATCAATCACAACTTTTTGTAATAATAGGAAACTTGTATTGTTTTGATATTGAGAAGTTGGGATTTTTTGTGCGTAGGCATTCATCGCCGAAATATTATCTGTGGTATCTCGCATCACTCTTGCAATCAAACCATATTCAATCAAAAAATTATTTTCTCTATTTCCAGCTCTAAAACTGGCTTTATAAGCAGATGTTCTTTGTGCTGGATTTAGGGCTTTTGTTCCAGCATCAATCAAGGTTTGTGCAGAATTAGTGTTTTCACCTAAAATACTTATGTGCATTAATTTAACGTCCTTATCAAAAAATAAAAGGGTAGGCGTCGACAAAATATATATTCCTTGTTTATTTAAAAATGCAGCACCTTCTGGCGTTGTAATGTCTAGTTTATAGGAAATAAAATTTTTGTTAAAATAATTTCCAACTTGGGTTAGCTCGAAAGTTGGTTTAAAAGCATTACAAACATGGCAGGTAGGTGCGTACACTTCCAATAATACGTTTTTGTTTTGCGCTTTCGCAAAATCAAAGACGGTTCTAAGATTTCCCGTTTGTAAAAATGCGGTTCCTTTTTGGGAATAAACGGTGCTTGTAAAGCTTAAACATAAAAAAGTAATAAGGTATTTTTTCATCGGATTTTTTATTTTGAATGTTTAGTCTAAAAAACATGCCAATCTCTGGAATAGAAATTGGCATTTACTGTAATGAAAGGAAAATGCTACATTTTTTCAGCAGCTTTTATTTCTTCTCTTAAATCTTTAGTCATTGTTTTGCACAAATTTTCAATGAGTAGAGCCGTTTTCTGGTCTCCTGTGGCACGTTCTAAGGTGTCACCTATGCTACCAATAACTTCGATATAAAAACGCTTCATATCAAAGACCTCCATCTCTTTTGTCCAAAGCGGCAAGGCCATTAACCCTTTGTTATAATTATCCCAAACCCCAATGAAAATGGACTTGGTTTCTTCGATACCTTCGTTGGGGTTTTCGGTGGCCGACCAAGAGATTTGTTCTGGAATATTATCGTCGTCTAATAAAATTTTAAAATTTATTTCTGAATTTTTCATAAAATTATTTTTCATTTAGTACGGAATTGCTTCCATTTACCAAACAAAATTAATTGATTCTTTCCCAATTCGACCTATCAAATCATAAAAGATAACGACTAACTTTGTGTGCCATTTTAAATCTCTAGTTTTTTTAGCCATAAATATGACACCAAAGATGACCTATCAAGAGACCATTGAATATCTTTATCAACAACTCCCTGTTTTTCATCGGATTGGAAAAAAGGCTTTTAAGGCGGATTTGAACAATACGCTTAAAATTTGCGCACATCTGGGCAATCCTCAGTATAAATTTAAATCCATTCATGTTGCTGGGACAAACGGTAAGGGTAGTTCATCACATTACATAGCTGCTATTTTGCAAAGTGCTGGATATAAAACCGGTTTATATACTTCTCCCCATTTGAAATCTTTTACCGAAAGAATCAGAATTGATGGTGTGCCGATCTCAGAAAGCAAGGTAATTTCTTTTGTGGAAAAGAATAAAGAATTTCTAGTGGGGCTAAAACCTTCGTTCTTTGAAATGAGTGTTGGAATGGCTTTTGAGTATTTCGCTTTACAGCAAGTTGACGTTGCGGTGATAGAGGTGGGCTTGGGAGGGCGACTAGATTCAACCAATATTATTACGCCAGTAGTTTCTTTAATCACGAATATAAGTTTTGACCACATGGATATTCTCGGGGAAACGATACCCGAAATTTCTTTCGAAAAAGCGGGAATTATTAAACCTAACGTTCCGGTTGTCATTAGTGAAAGAAATAAAGATTCTCAGGCTGTTTTTATTAACAAAGCCAAGCAAGAGAACGCACCAATCTACTTTGCTGAAGATTATTATCAGGTACTAGATCATCAAGAAAAAGACTTTTTTTTGATGATTGATTTATTAGATTTATCCGATAATAGTAATTTTCAATTACAATCTCAATTGCTGGGACAATATCAGTCGAAAAATATTTTAGGGGTTTTGAAAGTGCTTGATATACTAAATAATTCGGGGTTTAATATTGATAACGAGTCAGTTTTGGAAGGGATTAAAACCGTAATTTCGCTAACTGGTTTGAAAGGGCGCTGGCAAATGCTTTCTGATAATCCAAAAGTTATTTGTGATACAGCTCATAATGTGGCTGGAATTAAACAAATATTAAAAAGCCTTGAAAAAATAGAATACCACAGACTCTGGATGGTTTTAGGATTTGTGTCTGATAAAGATATATCAAGTATTCTATCTTTACTTCCCAAAAATGCCAGCTATGTTTTTTGTGAGGCGATAATTCCAAGAGCGCTTAATTCCGTAGAATTATTAGTCCAAGCACAAAAATATGGATTGGTAGGAGTAGAGATCCCTAATGTGAACGAAGCGATAGTTTACGCTAAATCAAAGGCGAGTTCAAATGATTTAATTTACATTGGTGGAAGTACATTTGTCGTGGCAGAAATCTCTGAGGAATTCAATACTTTTAACCTTGAGTATTTATGAGTAGAATGAAAAATATAAGATTCAAGGAAATTGAAATTAACAGTAATGTAATACAGTCAGGCAAACCGTTATTTGAAACGATTAAGGGAAATTGGGAAAAAGACTTTTTTAAAAATAACAACCCAATTATTCTTGAATTAGGCTGCGGTAAAGGAGAATACACGGTTGGTTTAGCAAAAATATTTTCCAACAAAAATTTCATTGGTATCGATATTAAAGGAGATAGAATTGCGGTTGGAAGTAATCAGGCTATTCAATTAGGTTTGAGTAATGTTGGTTTTTTGAGAACAAAAGTCAATGATCTGACTAATTTCTTTAATTCAGAGGAAGTATCAGAAATTTGGATTACTTTTCCTGATCCCCATTCATTACACAGTGGCATAAGAAGAAGAATGACAAATGAGAGATTTTTAAAAATATACAAGTCACTTTTGAAAAAAGATGGTGTATTACATCTGAAAACTGATAATGAATCATTTTTTGATTTTTCAGTTGAAAGTTTAATTAAGTTCGGTGTTAATAATTTGATGCATACCAAAGATTTATACAACTCTGATTTGAGTGTTGTTCATTTTGGTATAAAAACAAGATTTGAAGAGAAATTCACTGCAAAGGGCTATAATATTAATTATTTGTCCTGTCAATTTGTTCCATAAAAAAGGCCTCCCATTACTCGAGAAGCCTTTTTTCAATTAAAAGTAATATTATTTTTTAATCAATTGCGCAAAATAATTGACTGTCCTTACCAATTGAGAAACGTAAGACATTTCATTATCGTACCAAGAAACAGTACGGACTAACTGAGTATCGCCTACATTTTGTACCTTCGTCTGAGTTGCATCAAATAATGAACCAAATGATGTTCCAACAATATCGCTACTAACAATCTCATCCTCATTGTAGCCAAAGCTCTCGTTTGAGGCCAATTTCATTGCAGCATTGATTTCCTCAACCGTTGTTTTTTTGGCAAGGACAACAGTCAATTCAGTCAATGAACCTGTAATTACGGGAACTCTTTGAGCTGAACCATCTAATTTACCCTTCAAAGAAGGAAGAACTAAGCCAATGGCTTTCGCTGCTCCAGTCGAATTGGGGACAATGTTTTCAGCTGCTGCTCTTGCTCTTCTTAAATCACCTTTTGGATGTGGAGCATCAAGCGTATTTTGATCGTTCGTATAGGCATGTACAGTGGTCATTAAACCGTTAACAATACCAAATTGCTCTTCTAAAACCTGAGCCATCGGCGCTAAACAATTTGTCGTACATGATGCACCGCTGATCACTGTCTCGCTTCCATCTAAAATCTGATGGTTCACGTTGAATACGATTGTTTTTGCATCACCAGTTGCAGGAGCTGAGATTACAACTTTTTTCGCACCAGCAGTTATGTGTGCTGATGCTTTTTCAGTATCGGCAAAAAATCCTGTACATTCCAAGACCACATCAACATCATGTTGACCCCATGGGATTAGAGCTGGATCTTTTTGGGCATATATCGTAACGGCTTCACCATTTACAGTGATTGTGGTGTCAGTCGATGAGACTTCAACGTTAAATCTTCCTTGTGCGGAGTCATATTTCAGTAAATGAGCCAATACCTTTGGACTCGTTAAATCATTGATTGCTACCACATCAATGCCTTCCATGTTATAGATTTGGCGATAGACTAACCGTCCTATTCTTCCAAAACCGTTGATTGCAACTTTAACTTTTTCCATATTATAATAAAATATAATTTAAATTATTCCACACAAAAGTAATCTATTTGAACAGATATTACAAATCTAACATTTTAAGCAAGTGAAGAATTTAGTTTTACTAACTATATAATTTAGTAATTTAGGAAAATGTTACTTCTGATTACTAATATTAATAGTAATAATATCTTGATTTACTAACATTTAACTATGTATGTATCTAAGGGTAATACAAGAAAAATATATAGATCTCTTCAGGTATCGAATTAATGAAACTTAGCGTTTAGATGTATTTAGTAATTCTAAATTCTATTAAACAAAAACATCTCAGGAACAAAAATTGACAATGTTTAAGTAGAAGCAAGGACAAAATCAATCTTTTTACAAGAACTACTTAAAAAATATTAATTTGTCATCATTCTGCACTACCTTGTAATTATCGAAAAAAAAACTAAAAATATTCGAAAGATAAATTTGAATGGAAATAATTTCGACTAAAACTTCCCTCTAAGCATTGTATGAATACCTTTAAATACCAGTACCCGATGCGTAGTATTATAAGAAAGACTCCAACAGAGTTTAAGAAAATTCATAGAACCTGTTAGGATTGATAAAATTGCTTGTTTTCGGTTTAATAATAGTCTTTAAATTTGCTAAGAAAAGTAGATTATTTTTCAATTTTAGAATACCTTTCATTTCAAAAAAAGATGTTTGTACGTAAATGAGATGAGGGAAATCGTTATTTATAATCCGCTGACAATATGTCATAGATGCAATTATCTTCTGAGCAGAAAATAGCAAAAATGAACTCCAAATATAATTTTGTTTTAAAAAAAATCTATTTTTATAAATTTGTAATTACTTGTCAATGAATACATTAAGATATTTATGCCTAAGTAAAGCTTAAGCATATTTTTGAAACGACTAATGTATTTTCTCTAGCAAATCTTTACAGAATTTAGAATTAATCTTACCAAAATAATCCGCTTAGTAGAAAAAATATCGTTGAAATACTTTTACTTTGTACACAATTTTCAAATGAATAAATACTGAAATATTTAATGGATCAATTAAAAACTATTATTGAAAACGCTTGGGAGGATACCAACCTCCGCTCATCTCAACAAACAAAGAATGCAATTGAAACAATTGTAGATAAAGTTGATAAAGGGGAATTGCGCACGGCTCAACCGAACGAGGATGGTACTTGGACGGTAAATGATTGGGTTAAAAAAGCAATTATTATGTATTTTCCGATGCGCAAGATGGAGGTACAAGAAGTTGGAATTTTTGAATTTCATGATAAAATGAAGTTGAAAAATAACTATGCCCAGTTGGGAGTAAGAGTTGTTCCACCAGCGGTTGCACGTTATGGATCGTACTTAGCACAAGGCGTAATTATGATGCCTTCATACGTAAATATTGGTGCTTTTGTAGACGCTGGAACAATGGTTGATACTTGGGCTACTGTTGGAAGCTGTGCTCAAATAGGAAAAGATGTTCATTTAAGTGGGGGAGTAGGCATTGGTGGTGTTTTAGAACCTGCTCAGGCAGCTCCTGTAATTATTGAAGATGGTGCATTTATCGGTTCTCGTTGCATTGTAGTTGAGGGGGCAAGAATTGGGAAACGTGCTGTGCTAGGAGCAGGGGTAACCATAACAGGTAGTTCTAAGATAATCGATGTAACTGGCCCTGAACCAATTGAATACGTCGGTTTTGTTCCAGAAAATAGTGTTGTAATTCCCGGAAGTTTGACAAAAAAATTCCCAGCCGGTGAGTATAATGTACCTTGTGCTTTGATTATTGGTAAACGCAAAGAAAGTACAGATTTAAAAACTTCTTTGAATCAAGCCCTCCGTGAAAATAACGTAACTGTTTAGCATCCAAATATTTGCATTTAAAAAAGTCGTGAAAGGAGAGTCCTTCACGACTTTTTTATTTCAATATTGTATGTTATCTCAAGCTAATGGAGTAATCTTAGACTACAGTTACGAATTTCATCTTTAGCACTTGGGTTAAACATGGCCTACCTATCACCCATCATATTTATTGATTAAAAAGGCGACTTTTGTTATGGAGATAGCACTGAACAGAACTTATCAAGACCTCGGACTATATCCAGTTTGATCTCAAGATTTTCTGAGGCCGATATTGCCACTAAATCGGCTTCAGACACACGTTTTTTCAATTACGCAACGTATCTTATATTTTATAGAACTATCTACTGTAAAATCTCATCCATGCATCGTTTTTTATTTTGCCAATTTAAATTAACGGTGATTGTCTAGAGTTTTCAAATTGAACACAATTTTCTAAGTACCTCAAAAAGTTTATAAACAAGCGGAATTCGATCGCTTATTCGTGAGTACTGGCTTAATAAAAAATGATTGAATAACCGTTCATTTTTACTCTATTTCCTCTAAAATTGTACTTTCCTAAAAGAAAACTAAAAAACTTAGCTGTCAGTAGCTGATGTAAGCTGCTCAAAAGAATTCAAGATTGTAATTTTTCAACCAGCACATTACCAAATAATTTAATCTTAGCAGAGTTAATCGATATTAACGCTAAACGCACATTATTTTGGCTGTCTCGCTTTGCTACACATACGCAACCCTTCAAGATTAGAACTTGAATTAAGCGCTTATTATTCCTTCACCATACGGTTACCGACAAAGGGGAATCAAAACCTTGCAAAAAGGGTTGTATGGTATCACAAACGCTACGTCTATCACAATTAACCTACCGTCAAAACCTTGGAGAATACCCAAGCATCCTACAAAAAAAAAGGCTCAATTTTTCTAATGTCTATCGAGTGCTTAATAAAAAATAGGATCAATAGACAACTACAACATTGGATACTTTACAGTACTTTAGTTCCTTTTATTAGAATGTTGTTGCAAATTTGTGTATAAAATCATTGAAATAGAAAACTTATAACATGTTATATGAAACTGCACCCTTGCGATTGGGTCATTATAATCGACTTGAAGTAATTAAAGAGTTAGACTTCGGACTTTATTTGGACGGCTACGATGGCGAAGAAATATTAATTCCACGAGTGTACGTTCCAGAAGGTACCCAGATAGGCGATTTTATTGAGGTATTTATCTATCGAGATTCAGAAGATCGTTTAATTGCCACAACCCTAAAACCTTATGCTACAGTCGAACAATTTGCGTATCTAAAAGTAAAGGATATTAGTAAATTAGGGGTATTTTTGGAATGGGGACTGATGAAAGACTTATTGTTACCTTTCGGAGAGCAGACGCACAAGATGGGTTTAGGGAGGTCTTATTTAGTTTACGTTTATGTAGACGAAGAAAGTAAAAGAATTGTTGCGTCAGCAAAACTAGAAAAATTCCTGGAAAATGATACATCTAAATTTACAGAAGGGCAGCCAGTCGCACTAATCCCTTTTGAATACACTGATTTAGGTATCAAAGCATTGATTGACAGACGTTGTATTGGCGTAATTTACAAAAGTGAAATCTTTCAAGATATTATTTTAGGTGATTTAACCCAAGGCTTTATTAAGAAAATCAGAGATGACAAGAAGATTGATTTAGCGCTTGTAAAACAAGGATACGACAGAATTGACAATATTAAATCACAAATATACGCTTTATTAGTCTTGAAGGAAGGATTTCTTCCTTACACGGACAAGACAGATGCCGAAGTAATTTATCGAGATTTACAAATGTCAAAAAAAGATTTCAAGAAAGCAATCGGTGGATTGTACAAAGATGACAAAATTAAACTTGAGGGCGATGGAATTTACATTAAGCAATAATACAGATGTAAATCTTTGTATCAAAAATACAAAATGACAATGTTAAATCCATCTCTTAAACTATGTCTGATTTAACATTGCTATTTACAAATATTTTATTACATTTGTTATTTAAAGAACATATACACAAATGTTTATAATTGTCAAATGGATTTAAATAAAAAAATTGAACAGATTATAATTGACAAAAGTCTATCACCGAGTTATTTTGCGGATACGATTGGCATACAACGCAGTAGTGTTTCACATATACTTTCGGGAAGAAATAAACCAAGTTTGGACATTATTCAACGTATTTTGAAGGTTTTTCCTGATATTGACCGAGATTGGCTGCTTTTTGATTCTGAGATACCTATTCAAAACACAGCACAAATCAATAGACAACACCCTGTAAATCAGCAAAATACAAGGCAAAGTTTGTATGAACAAGCGCCACGAGAATCGTCTAAAACATTTCAGCCCGAACCTATTGTCGTAAAATCGCCTGTAAACGTACCCATAAAGCGTAAAATTGAGCGTCCGACTGTTCCTTCTTCTTCATCACCAGTCAAAAATATAGAAAGGATTATGATATTTTATACCGATGGGACTTTTGAAGAAAAAAGACCGAGTTAGTAAAATAGATATCAATTACTTAAACTAATTTAATTAGTTTGAGTAATTAGGGTAGAGTAGGAGAGTCCTTTGATTTTGATTTCTTTTATCAATAGGATAGACGATAAAGTAGCCTTATTTTTTCAATAAGCAGCTTCTCCGATCCAAGAAACCCTTATTTCATGGTTAAGTTTACGAGTAAATATTACCTCCTTAGAAGCAAAAAAAAGTTTACGACTTAATAATCATTAAATAAAAATAGCTTTCAATTTTGTCAAGAGATAAATTTAAAAAATAAATAGTTTTACCCTACTAACGTTTATCAATTGTCTATGACTGCTTACATCCCTTCCTATTCAATTAAAGCGGAATGATCTATCTACTAGCTTCTTACTAGCATCTATCTTACCCAAATTCCACATATTTATTATCGTTTCCGGAGGCACTGCACGTATTTATTCAATGAGATACTTAGTATGAAAGGTATCGCATTCAGCCTAAATGTCGTAATACCACACCGGTTGACACCGTCAAGACTAGTTTACAGAATTTAAAGGTAAAACTTTCTTAAATATGGGTTTCATAACCTTTATTTACAGGTCAGCAATTGTATTTTAGCCTTTGATGAGGGATCAACAAGCCGTAAATATTACAGTAAGACATAGACCTCTAAACCGCATATAATCGCTAACTAATTGATTTTCAGGAGATTAATATTAAATGTTCCACGTGAATATGTAACTATTTGAAAATTAAGCACTTAGCGCATAATTTTTAAATAGTGTAGAAGGTGTTCCACAAATGAGTTACATAATGTGTAATTTTGGGGACAAATTAAACAAATATTTATGGAAAAGTTAGATTCATTGAACCAAGTCGCAGAATTTCATCGCATTTTTAAAGCGCCAATTTTAGAAATACCACAAATTCCAACGGCAGACCGTTGCCAATTAAGAGTAAGTTTGATTGCCGAAGAATTGAGGGAGCTGCAAGAAGCCATTGATAATCAAGATCTCTTGGAAGTGGCAGATGCGCTTTGTGATATTCAGTACGTACTTTCAGGTGCGGTTTTAGAGTTTGGTTTAGGTAAAAAGTTCGTGGACTTATTCAATGAAGTACAACGCTCAAATATGTCGAAGGCTTGTAGTTCTTATGAAGAAGCAGAAGCAACTGTTGCTCATTATGCTAAAAAAGACGGCACTGAGGCTGAAATTGTCAAGGATGGAGATAAATTCTTGGTATATAGAATTGCGGATAACAAAGTTTTGAAGTCAGTAAAGTATTCACCAGCGGATTTGAAGGGGATATTGGAAAAGGAATAAGTTATTACAAGGCTTTTTCATATATTAATAAGAGTTCTATTGGCTTTCAAATTGTCAAATCGAGTGGCTTAATCCCATCGCTTGGGAACGTCCTGAATGTAGATATTTATTCAAGAAAGCCATATTTATTACGAAAATAATATTTTAGTCGGAACCAAAGGCTTCTTTCTGGAAGGAAATAGAGAGGTTGCAGATTATGAAGTAATAGAATTAGTGAGTTTATACATGAGTTCAAGATAATTTATACAATAAACTATTTTTATAGTTTAAAAGGTAGTTAAAATCGGGAGAAGCGCTGGGAATTTTATACCCTGAATTTTGTGATCGTAATTGTGACGTAATTATATTCTATTAAAATTGACCACAATGAATAAAAGACCCATATCATCCTTGTGAAGCTATTTCTGAGAATCAAACTATCTGTACAACACTTCAAATAAAAAAATCTGCGGGATTCTCAGTGGACTTAAATTTGAGAATTTTCAAGTATTCTTCTACCTACAATAACCCAAATTTTCATTTATCATAAAGACGCCTACTATTCGATCGACCCTTTTCAATACTTTCCCAAACCTACGCCGAAAGTATATTCTTATACAACATTCAAAACTTGTTTTAATGTTGTATAATTTACATTATGTTAAATAGAACAATTCGAAATTTGGATACACCCTCCATCATTTACCTCAATTTTTACAAATTTAAAATTGGTTAAAAAAAATAGTCTTGAACTTTAGGTTCAAGACTATTTTAAATTGCACTAGAATAATATTACTCTCCGAGTGCTTTCAATTTTTCTTCCATTTTAAGAATTTGATATAAACTTCGTAAACTAGACTTCAGATCATCTTCTTTTTTGATAGACCATGCTTTCTCGAAATATGGTAAGGATTGTTTAAATTTCTCTGTCGCTAACTCTTCAATGGCCTTCCCTCTCGTTTTGTAGGTATTCATATCCATTGCATCTACTTCTTTCTTAATTATAACCGCTTCGTTAAAGTTCATTACCCCTAAATTAAAGTTTACATCGTAATTATTGGGATCTAAATCAATGGCTTGCTTATAATATTTTGATGCTTGGGCTCTAGCTTCAAGTTGTTTAGCTTTTGCTTCCTCCGACTTCTTGGCTATTTCAACTGTATTGACTGCATTGGCAGCTTGTTGAATTTGCTCAGCATTTAATTCAGTTAAAACTTGGTTTGCTTCCACTTTCATAGTATTAACTTCAGCAATTTGTTTTTTTGACGTTGCGGCTGATTTAGGGTCTTTCTTAATTTTATCAGTCAATCGCTTTATTTCGTCGTCAAAGGCTCCTATCTTTTCTTTCTGCGCTTGAATCTTTTTATTTAGTCCATCTACATTACCTTTTGATAATTGGTCTCTATAACTTTTTAATTCTGGTTCCAATTCATTGGCTTTATTTTCAAACAAAATTGCCAGATTAACAACTTCTTGAACATTTTTAGAACCTCCGGCTACTGATGCTTCTAATTCTTTGATGGCAGCATCAATCTTTTTGAATCCCAACAACATGTTGATTTTCTCAGCTTTCAAATCTTTATTATTAGGATGTAAAGCAATTCCTCTGTTAATGGTTCCAATTGCTAATTCTTCTTTATTCTCGCTTCTATAAATCTGAGCTAAGGCATAAATCATTCCCGGATCTTTTCCACCTAATTCTAAGAATTTTTCAAACCCAGCCTGAGCAGCTGCTTCATTTTTGGCCAATTGTCCAATTACACCTGTGTACATGGCCGCTGTTGTATCTTTTGGAGCGACTATCATAGCAGTTTGCAAATCTTTCAATGCGCCTGTAAAATCTTTTACCTGATATTTTGTAATTCCAGCATCCATAAAGGCAGCATATAATTTTTGCCCTTCCATTTCTGGCTTACCATCTTTATCCATCACCATCGTCAAATATTTTTTGGCAGGAGATGCTGGATCTATTGAAATGGCTTTTTTAAAAAAACTCATGGCTTTGTAAGCAGCAGTAGGATCACTCTTAGTTAAAACTGTGTCTCTCGAATTAGCAAAATCCAAATAGGTTTCGCCACGAGTAAGCCAAGTTTTAGATTTAAGAGAGTCTTTTTTCATTACTGCCTCATCCGCTTTTTTCTTGGCTTCGGTCAATGCCTTACGATTTGCTTCAAGCATTAATTTATCTACTTGTGCAAAGGTTGCTCCTGCTGTTGTTAATATGGCAAAAAGCGCAAGTGTTATTTTTTTCATTCTTGTTTGATATGGTTTGGTTTATATTTGATTTTTAGATTAAACGAGTTATTTTTAAGTAAGTTACATGCTTAACAAAAGATTAACAAAGCCCCCTAAGCCCCGATGGGGAATTAAGGAACTCTCTAAAAATATTATTCCACAGCATCATCCTCAATTATTGAACTTCCCTTCTCCCCTGTTGATTCTGTTGTGTTTTCTGACGCTGAATCTGTAACTATTCCATTCGTTTGCACACCTTCCGCATCTAAAATCACTTCGTCTTCTGGTTCTTTTACAATTTTTGTAACTGAAGAAATTTCGTCTGATTCATTTTTTAAACGAATTAATTTAACGCCTTGCGTATTACGCCCCATGACACGAAGGTCAGCCACTGCCATTCGGATTAAAATACCCGATTTTGTGATGATCATTAAATCATTACTATCCGTTACTTCTTTAATTGCCACCAGATTACCCGTTTTGTCGGTAATATTCAGCGCTTTCACACCTTTTCCACCACGGTTGGTCAATCGGTAATCTTCCACATCAGAACGTTTACCGTATCCTTTTTCTGAAACCACTAATAATTGTTGCGTTTCTGGGTCTTCAATACAAACCATTCCAATGGCTTTTTCCATCAATTTTTCTTCGTCAAGCCAAATACCTTTTACCCCTGCCGCTGAACGACCCATTGGGCGTACACGTGATTCTTCAAAACGTACTGAACGGCCTGTATTGGTAGCAATAATTACGTGATTATTACCATTTGTTAATGAAACGTCCAACAAGCGGTCATTTTCTCGAATCGTTATGGCAATAATTCCATTCTGGCGTGGACGAGAATAAGCCTCCAACGTTGTTTTTTTAATCGTTCCATCCTGAGTACACATAACAATAAAATTATTATTGATGTAATCTGGGTCAGTTAATGACTTTACGTTGATAACAGCTCTGATTGAATCGTTACTTTCGATATTCATTAAATTTTGCACTGGGCGACCTTTTGCCACTTTTGAACCTTCTGGAACCGCATAAACTCTTAACCAGAAGCATTTTCCACTTTCGGTAAAGAATAATAACCAGTTGTGCATCGTTGCCGTGAAAAGATGTTCGGTATAATCGTGATCTTTGGTAGCAACAGCACGAGAACCAACACCTCCCCTATTTTGGGCTTTATATTCTCCGATGGGGGTACGTTTAATATACCCTTGGTTGGAAACAGTGATCAACATTTCATCATCAGCAATCATATCTTCAACCGAGAATTCATCATCGGTCATGTTGATTTGCGTGCGGCGAGCATCTCCGTAACGTTCTCTAATATCAACGCATTCATCTTTGATGATTTGCAATTGGCGTTCTGGTTTTGCCAAAATATCTTCTAAATCATTAATTATCCGTTTGATTTCTTCGTATTCAGCCACGATTTTATCCCGCTCCATGCCCGTCAAACGCTGTAAACGCATTTCGAGAATGGCTTTTGCTTGAATTTCAGAAAGCCCAAAATTCGCAATCAAGCCAGCCTGAGCAGTATTTGGGTCACGAGATTCACGAATAAGTTTGATAACCGCATCCAAATTATCGAGTGCAATGATGAAACCTTCTAAGATATGTATTCTTTTTTGGGCTTCACGCAAATCATATTGCGTTCGTCTTATAATTACTTCATTGCGATGCTCAACAAAGTGGTGAATCAAATCTTTCAGATTCAAGGTATAAGGACGGCCTTTTACAAGGGCAACATTATTAACCGAAAAGGATGATTGAAGCGCCGATTGTTTATAAAGATTATTCAAAATCACGTTTGGAACCGCATCACGTTTTAGGTCAAAAACGATCCGCATTCCCTGCCGGTCTGACTCGTCACGAATTTCTGAAATTCCTTCAATTTTTTTATCATTTACCAAATCAGCACACTGTTTAATCAATGTTGCTTTATTGACCATATAAGGAATTTCGGAGATAATAATCTGATCTTTCCCTGTTTTAGAAGTTTCAAAAGTGGCATTTCCTCGCACAACAATACGTCCACGACCCGTTTCAAAAGCATTTTTTACACCCGAAACACCGTAAATCGTACCGCCCGTTGGGAAATCTGGTGCTTTAATATATTGCATCAATCCTTCAACCGTAATATCACGATCTTCGATATAAGCAATAATCCCTGAAACCACTTCCGTCAAATTGTGAGGAGCCATATTTGTGGCCATACCTACCGCAATACCCGATGTTCCATTCAACAAAAGATTAGGAATTTTTGCGGGAAGAACGGTTGGTTCCATCAATGAATCATCGAAATTAGGTCTAAAATCAACGGTTTCTTTTCCTAAATCTCCCAATAATTCTTCGGCAATTCTTTTCAAACGGGCTTCTGTGTAACGCATGGCGGCGGGTGAATCGCCATCTACCGAACCAAAATTGCCTTGTCCATCCACCAAAGGGTAACGCAAAGACCATGGTTGAGCCATACGCACCATCGCATCATATACGGATGTATCACCGTGTGGGTGAAATTTACCCAAAACCTCTCCAACAATACGGGCAGATTTTTTATGGGATTTGTTGTAGTTTACACCCAATTCATCCATACCAAAAAGTACTCGACGGTGAACAGGTTTGAGTCCATCACGGACATCTGGCAAAGCACGGGAAACAATAACGGACATTGAATAGTCAATGTAAGCTCCCCGCATTTCGTCTTCAATGTTAATCGGGATAATGTTACTGGTTTGTTCTGACATAGTTTTTCTGAATGTGAGTGGTAGATTAGAGGAAATTGTTCTGATTTTCCGCTACTCGATGCCTTTTGAATTCAAGTAAAGATTTTAATAAACAATTAATACCAAAACAATACTGAATATTATGCTTATTATACAAATTTCGTGAAATTTGAGGTGTTTTGCAAATATTGAAGGCAATACATCCCATCGTGGAGGAGTTTTCGTTAAATTTGTTGAGATGAATTGTCTGAACACGATTTTTAAGATTAAATGATTGACGGGATTAACAAAATCACCATGATAATCTTCAAATAATTATTCAAAACTGAGAAAGGTTTAAAATGGTAAATTTTTCTCGAATCGTGTTAACCCTTTAATCCTTAAACCGTGTTCTAAAATATTCCCGTTATGCAATTTCTAAAAAACTTTTTCCTCCTCTTTTCCCTTTTCACAGGTATTTTTTCAGGTTGTCAGCCTTCTGAAAGAACTGATTTAAATCGAGAAAAAGGGGGATATTTCCAACATGAGAATGATTCTACGGAAAATCGGCTTAAAAAGCATCGAAATAGACATAAAAGGAATAGAAATGAAAATACAAATTATACCGCTGAGAATCGTAGAAACGAAAATAAATCGGATGTTAGCACGGGAGATGTGCCTGCAAAGGCTTTAAAGGTTTTGAAATATGTCCGTGAGTATGGCGTGGCGAAAAGTGGATACGTAGGTGGAAGAAGATTTGGTAATTTTGAGGGCTTACTTCCCAAAAAAGATGCCTCGGGAAAAAGAATTGACTATCAAGAATGGGACATTAATCCAAAAGTGAATGGCAAAAATCGTGGAACGGAGAGATTAGTTACGGGATCGGACGGAAAGGGATATTATACGAGTGATCATTATGGGAGTTTTGTTTTGGTGGAGTGAGATTCTTGTATTACAAAAATAGTTGTCGATTTAGGCTTAAAGTAGTAGGTTTAAAAAAAATCTATGTGGATTTTCAACAATACAAAAAAAACGACAAGGATATTACAACAAAAACTTGGTAAAGTGCCAAAAAATACGGAAAGTACGACAAAACTTTCGTATATTACAGAGTTATGCCCAATGCTATGACGACAGTGCAACAGACGAACATCGTAGCTTGACATCAAACTTTTGTGTAAAACTTGACGACCAAATAGAGCAGATTTAAACTCTAAAAACATTAACTTAGCGACAAATATTTAAGACAAAATGCAGGAAAAATTAACAAAGGAAAATCTAATAAAAGAAGCTCAATTATTTTGTGTTGAACAGTCAAAATTTCAGCATAAAGAACTATATGGAGTTACTGACGGAAAAGCTGTTGGAACACTAATAGAACAAAAGTTTCAAGCACATTTAAAATCAAAATATGATGTTACTGTTGGCTCTTCTGCTAAAGGAATAGACTTGCCTTCGGAAGATATATTAACCGACATAAAAGTTACATCTAACAAACAACCACAATCATCATGTCCTTTTAGAGATGCAAAGCAAAAAATATTTGGACTTGGATATAACCTTTTAGTATTTGTTTACGACAAAACTGACGACCCAGAAAGTCAAACTTCAATATTAAATTTTGTTAGTTGTTCATTTGTTTCAAAAGAACGAACAGCCGATTTCACGACAACAAGCATCTTAAATGAGATGAAGAAAGTTGGAGCAAACGAAGCTGATATCATTGCATTTCTTGAAGGAATAAAATTACCAGCAGACGAAATAGCCTTAAAACAAATCACCGAAATTATTTTAACAACTGAAATTCCTATTGGATATTTAACAATTTCCAATGCACTGCAATGGAGATTGCAATATGCAAGAATTAGAGATTTGAAGAATGACATACCAGGCATTGACAAAATTATAAGTTATAACAAACCTGAATAATGAAAGTATTTGAAGCAAATATTACTCATCAGGTTTCAGATTTCTTAAATGACAATCTGAAAAAGATTACATCTTTTGAAAAGGCAAATCAAAAAATGTATGATGCCTTCGGCATCATACATTTTTTTGATAATGATGAAGAATTGGAAACTCTCAAAGAAGTACTTTCAATTACTCATAATATTGTTGAAGAACCAGACAGAGCAGAATATGGCGACTTTCAAACTAATTCAGATTTAGCTAATAAAGTTACATTACACTTGGCTTCAAAAAACATTTCACCCGAAGTTGTTATTGAGCCAACCTGCGGAAAAGGAAATTTTATTATTGCTTCTCTACGCAACTTCAAAAACATCAAAAATGTATTCGGGGTTGAAATTTATAAACCTTACGTTTGGGAAACTAAATTCAGTATTGTAGATTTCTTTCTTTCTAATCCAAAATCACACAAACCAAAAATTTCGATAGTTCATTGTAATGTTTTCGACTTCGACTTCAAAACGATAGCAAAGGAGCATTCTACGAATGATATTTTAGTAATTGGTAATCCACCTTGGGTAACTAATTCAAAATTGGGTAGTTTAAATTCAACCAATCTTCCTAAAAAAACGAATTTCAAAAATCATAGTGGTTTAGACGCAATGACAGGAAAAGGCAATTTTGACATTGCTGAATTTATTACATTGACGATGATTGAAACCTTTCAAAATATGAAAGGGAATTTATTGTTATTGGTAAAAAATTCTGTTATCAAAAACATAGTCTTTGACCAAAATAAAAACCGATACAAGATTTCAGCTATTGAAAAACATTGCATTGACAGCAAAAAAGAATTTAATGTTTCCGTTGAAGCAGCTTTATTCTATTGTAAGTTAAACTCAATTCCTACATTTGATTGCACGGAATTTGATTTTTACAACAATCAAAAATCTCAACTTGAATTCGGTTGGCTTAACGATAAATTTGTTTCAAACATTGACACTTACATTCACACGAAAGAGATTGACGGAGAATGTCCTTTTGTTTGGCGACAAGGTTTAAAACACGACTGTTCAACAGTTATGGAATTGGACAAAGTAAATGGACATTATGTAAATGGATTAAATGAAGAAGTAAAATTGGAAGACGGTTTAGTTTACGGTATTCTCAAAAGTTCAGACCTTAAAAATACTGTAATAAATCAGACACGAAAGTTTACGATTGTTACGCAAAAGAAAGTTGGACAAGAAACAAAATATATCAAAACTGAATATCCTAAAACTTATCAATACTTAACAGAGCATCAAGCAAATTTTGATGCAAGAAA